>Ga0207707_10004425_pt1 | contig 12381 bp, 9 predicted proteins | sample KBSC83BmetaG_FD_184336 | JGI IMG/M metagenome (GOLD analysis project Ga0207707, IMG submission 184336) | Corn rhizosphere microbial communities from Kellogg Biological Station, Michigan, USA - KBS C8-3B metaG (SPAdes) (version 2) | ecosystem: Host-associated > Plants > Roots > Rhizosphere ... | reverse complement strand
GTAAGTCCAACCATTATTCATCGAAACGAGTGAATCGGCGGTTGGACCAGTAACGAGCACCTTCGCGGTCTTGGCAAGCGGCAGAATGTTGCCCGTGTTCTTCAGCAACGTGATCGACTCCCGTGCGGCTTGCAAACTCACGTCGCGATACTCCGGCAACCCAAACTTCGCCTTCAGCGACGCGTCGGGCATCGGCTTGTCAAACAGGCCGAGCTCAAACTTAACCAGCAGTATGCGGCGCACTGCTTCATCGATCCGCGACTGCGGCACCGCACCTTCCTTCACGAGCGCGACGAGATAATCGGCGAAGCTGTAGTCGTTCGGCACCATGCTCATATCGATGCCGGACATGATTGCGAGTCGCGTCGCCTCTTTTTCGTTCGGCGCGATGCGCCACATCGTCACGAGTTTCTTGATGTCTTCCCAGTCGGAGACGACGAAACCTTTGAATCCGAGCTCGGTTCGGAGGATGTCAGTCAGGACATGTTTGTTGACGTGACCGGGAACACCGTTGATCTCAGCGGAGTTGACCATGATCGTGCGTGCGCCGGCTTTGACTGCGGCGTCGAAGGTCGGAAGAAAATATTCGCGCAGATAGTTTTCGGGAATCCATGCGGGCGTGCGATCTCTGCCGGTGAGCGGAAAGCTGTAGCCCATGTAGTGTTTCAGGCTCGCTGCAACCTGGGTCTGCGACGACACGTCAGTGCCTTCGAGTCCACGCACAAACGCGACGCCCATCACTTTTGCCAGATACGGATCTTCGCCGAACGTTTCCCAGAAACGCGGCCATAGCGGAGTGCGACCAAGATCGAGCACGGGAGAAAAGCTCCACGGTATTCCGGCGGCGCGTGTTTCAATCGCCGCGATCTCCGCAGCTCGCTTCATCAACTCCGGGTTCCACGTCGCGGCCATTCCGATCTCCTGCGGGAAGAGCGTCGCGCCTTGCACGAAGTTGGCCCCGTGGATGGAGTCGATGCCATAAATAATCGGAATGCCGAGGCGGGTTTTCTTCGTCGCGGTGTCCTGCATCTGTCCGATGAAGTCGCGCCACTTGTCGACGGGCAACGCCTGATCCGAAACGTTGAGAATCGAGCCAACGCCGTATTTGACGATGGCTTTCTCGAGTTTGGCTTGATCGATCTTCGCGTCCTGATCTTTTCCTGAGATGACCATAGCCAGCGCGAGCTGCGTCATCTGCCCGACTTTCTCTTCGAGCGTCATCCGCGCAATTAGGTCGTCGATCCTTTGCGTGTAGTCGCGTGCGGGAGCGCGATGACTGGTTCTCTGAAAGAACTCGTCGCTATCGGGGAGATCGTTTGCGGTCTGAGCTTTCATGACTAGCGGGAGTTGAAGCGCGAAGCACAGTGCCAGACTGAATACCCTTCGGGCAAGTACGGGATTTCGCATCTATTTAGCTGTCCTCAGGCAGGATTTCGGATCGGAGGTATTTTAGCCACAAAGAGGCACAAAAGGCACACAAAAAAGAAAATTGGAATCAGGTTTTTCTTTATGTGCCTTGTGTACCTTTTTGTGGCTAAAGAAATTTGAGGCAGACGGGTGCGGGGATCGATTCGATGTGACCGGTCGGTTTGAGTCTCCCGGTTTGGGCGTCGATCGAGAAACTGACGACGTTGTCCGAGCGTTGATTCGCTACGAGCAGGAACTTGCCTGACGGATCGAGCGTGAAGTTGCGCGGCCAGTCGCCTTGAGTCGAGACGTGTTCGACCAGTTTTAGTTTGCCGCTACCAGAATCGATCTCAAACACGACGATGCTGTTATGACCGCGATTTGATCCGTACAGGAACTTGCCTGACATAGACACATGAACGTCCGCGCAGTAACTGGCACCGGAAAAGTCGCTGGGCAAAGCCGAGACGGTATCGATGTGAGTGAGGGTGCCGTCTTGTTCGTTGTACTTGAACGCCGCCATAGACGAGTCGAGTTCACTGATCACGTAAAGATACTTGCCGCTCGGATGAAATGCGAGATGGCGAGGTCCGGCGCCGGGCTGGAGTTCGGCGAACGGTTGTTTGCCGGGCGTGAGCTTTCCGGTGGCGCGATCGAAGTTATAGATCAACACCTTATCGATACCGAGATCTGCGGAGAGGGCATGACGCTGAGAGCGATCGAGGATGATGCAGTGCGCGTGTGGTCCTTTCTGTTGTTCCTTGGGTCCGGAACCTTCGTGTTGCTGAACCTCGGAGACCATTCCCAACGTTCCATCCGAACGTACCGGCAACACGCTCACGTTGCCGCCAGTGTAATTTGCGACGAGGAGCGTTCGTTTCTTCTCATCGATAGTCAAATAACAAGGGTCTGCGCCTTGAGTCGCCTGTTCATTCAGCAGACGCAGATTTCCGAGCTTGTCGATGGCGTAAGCACTGACGCCGCCACTCGGCTTTCCGAGAAAGTCGCCGATCTCATTCACTGCATACAGAAATCGCCGGCTCGCGTCGATCGTTAGAAACGATGGGTTGTCTGATTTGAACGAGCCCGCCCGCGACAGTGCGCCGGTATCCGGATCCATCAAGTAACTGTAGATACCTTCACTCTTCGCTGCGGTGTTCGTGTACGTTCCCACGTAGAGTCTTTGGGCATGATTGGACCAGGCCGTGCCGACAATTACGCCCGTGTAAATACCGATTGCGGATCGCAGGAACTGGCGGCGGGAAGGTTTGTCAATCGTCACCACTTCTTCCTAGTCGACTTTCAAACAAAAAGCAAGGCCCTGACCTCGCCAAGTCAGGGCCTCGCTCCCTTCAGTGTGTGCTCCCCGTTTGATTATCTGCTACGCGCAATCAGGATATGATTCTCGCGTTTTTCAGCTACCGTTTTGTCTAATGACTTCTCGCGGTTGGACATCTGAATCTCACGTCCCAACTCGTCGCCCGCGGTCCAAATCTCCGACAGGAAATAAAGATCCCCGTAGCGATGGAAGACCAAACGTGTTTCTTGTTGGGTTTCATTTGCACGTACTGGTCTGGTCAGGAGCATTGACTCGCCGACATTGTCCTTGTGCCTGATCACCCACACGGAGTCTGAGTTTTTCCAAATGCGCTCGAATTCGTACTTCCCAGCCGGAAACGTTTTCTCACCGGCGGTAAAATTAAAGGGTATATGTATGATGGTTTGCCGGTCAGATTGTCCCAGCGCGGCCGAGAACGTCAAGAGTACAAGTAGACCAGACAAGGCAAATGCCTTTTTAACGTGTTTCATGGCTCTCCTTCAGGCACTTTCAAAAATATCGGCAAGTCTTTCAAGCTGCCGTACATTCGAATAACGCGAGAACGAGACAGAGAATGGGCCACTAATCCGCGTTTTTATTTGATCAGCTTGCCTAACTGTCTCCAGGTGATGAGCTTGATCTGATTCTCCTGAAGGACTTTGCGGAAGGCCGCGCTGGTGAAAAATTCGAGGTCGCGCTGGCGCCAGGCAGCGCCCCAGTTCGGATGGTTGAACGTCGCGCCCTGCATCTCGCTGTCGTCGTAAGCAAGATGGATGATGACTTCAGTCACCCCCGGTTCCAATTTCCTGAGCTCGTCGGAATAAAACCTGGCCCAGTCTTCGGGAGCAACAGATGGATTGATGTCGAGCACGTGGTCGATGTAAACGTCATCCTTGGTCAACGTCTCGGCGAGAAAGTCTGCGCGCGGAAACCACGAGCGCGCCACTCGCACCGGCAACTTCTGACTACGCGCGACGCGCAGGAAAACTTCAAACAGCGCCTTGTTCTGATAGAGCGTGCCCATGTGTGAATCGAGATGCGTGGGCTGGATGCCGAGCGAGCGCGCCTTTTCGATCTGGGCCATGATCTCCATCTCGACCTGCTTCGGATCGGCATGTGCGGCGGCATCGGTCTCGGTCAGATAAAAGTAACCGTCTTTATCCAGCAGTGAACTGACGCGATCTCTTGACGACACCGGACCCCAGCGCAAGTTGATCCATTCACTCGTCAACGTGAGGTGTAGACCGAGATCGGCTTGCGGGTTTGCGCGCGCGTAAGTCGCGATCTCCGAAAGCCACGGACACGGAACCATGATGCTGCCGGAGTTCACGAGACCGGTCTCGAGCGCTTTCATCGTGGCGACATTGACCGAGTGGGTCATCCCGAGATCGTCCGCATGAACGATCAATAGCTTCGCATCCCGCGGGTAGCCGAGTCGTTCGGCGATGGTCTTCACAGGTTCCTGGGCGCGAGCTGTGGCGAACAGCGTAAAGAGCGCGAGTGCGATCACAATTGTTCGTTTCATGGCGAAGAGAATAGCATAGTGATTAGCCGAAAGATTGTGCCGTGTCTGCACCCTTTGGTGGACTGACGGGCACTTTCGTCGTGAGGTACAATTAAGCCCGTTCAGCATCCAGCTCCGGATATTCAGTTCATCAAGTAGCAGTTCATGAAACCGCTGAAAATCGGCATCACCGGCGTTCGCGGCATCGTCGGTGAGACCTTTACTCCAGAACTCGCGGTCGACTTTGCGGAAAGCTTTGGAACGTACCTTGACCGAGGTCGAATCCTGGTTTGCCGCGACACGCGCCCGTCTGGTCCGATGATTCGTTCGGCGGTGCTCGCCGGACTGCTTGCGGCGGGTTGTGAAGTTATCGATCTCGGCGTTTGTCCGACGCCGAGCATGCAGTTGGCCGTGCAGTCGTTGAAAGCGGATGGCGGCATTGCGATCACTGCCGGTCACAATCCATGGCAGTGGAACGCACTGAAGTTTGTTCGCAGCGACGGGCTTTATCTCAATCCGACGCAGGGCGAAGAGTTGCTCGACATCTTTCATCAGGGCGAGTTTGCGAAGGCGAGTTGGAACGAGATTAAGCAACTGGTCCAGAAAGGCGATGCGATTGAAGAGCACATCAACGTGCTGCACCGGAGTTTCGCAGTCGAAACGATTCGGGCGAAGAAATTGACGGTAGCCGTTGATTGCTGCAACGGCGCCTGTTCATTTCTCAGTCCGAAGTGGTTGGCGTTTTTAGGATGCGAGGTGCTTGCAGTCAACGACAACCCGAGCGCGCCTTTCCCACATGCGCCCGAGCCGAAGCCTGAGACGATGGCCCAACTCCGTGCGGTTGTGAAAGCTGGTCGCGCCGCGATCGGTTTCGCGCATGACGCGGATGGCGAACGCCTGGGAATCGTCACTGACCTTGGTGAGCCGCTTTCCGAGGAGATGACGCTCGCTATCGCCGCTGACATTCGGCTCAGAAAGAAACGGGGCACGGTGGTGACGAATGTTTCGACGTCGAGCGCGGTGGACATGATCGCAGCGTATCGCGGCGGCAAGGTGGTGCGTGTTCCGGTGGGCCAGGCGTACATCTCCGAAGGGTTGAGTGAATACGATGGCGTCCTTGGAGGCGAAGGCAGTGGCGGCATCACGGTGCCTGAAGTTCATCTGACTCACGACAGCGCAGCGGCGATCGGCCTTGTACTCGAGCACCTTGCTGAAACAGGTGACCGCATTTCTGATTTAGTGGCGCAACTGCCACGTTTGACGACCTTGAAGCACAATGTCGTCGTCGAGCCGCATCGCTTGTACTCGGTGATGCAGGAGTTTCGTGTGGCAGTGGAGCAGGACGGATTGGAAGTTGATTCGACGGATGGGATCAAAGTGACGCTACCGGCTGGTTGGATACACGTACGCGCGTCGAATACGGAGTCAATGATCCGAATCATCGTGGAATCTGATCAGAAGACTGCGGCGCAAGAGTTACTCGACTGGGCACGCGATCGGATTAAGAGATAAGCCGCGGAAATCTGCGGCCAAAAATATGCGAGCGATACCGACTCTCAAGATAAGCATATCGGGCGTGCGTGGTGTGGTGGGCCAATCGCTGACTCCCAAGCTGCTGACGCGCTTCGCGCAAGCCTTCGGAACGCACGCCGGCCCAGGCACGATCGTCATCGGACGCGATCCAAGGACCTCCGGCGAGATGGTCAAGCACGCCGTCGTTGCCGGCATTCTCTCCACCGGCAACCGCGTTATCGACATCGGCGTCTGCCCCGTACCCACAGTTCAACTCCAGGTGCGAAACCGGCGCGCGCAAGGCGGTATCGCTATCACAGCGAGTCACAATCCAGCTGAATGGAACGCGCTGAAGTTCATCGGTCCGAGCGGCCTTTTTCTGAACGCCGCCCAGGCGCGCGAGCTGCTCGATATCTATCATCAGGGTGAGTACACGAAAGTCGGTGGCGCCGAGCTCAGAACCGTCGACGAGATCGAAGGCGCGACCGATTTGCACATCAAGTCGATCCTCGACGCGCTTGGTCCACTGCCGCGAACGCGTAGAAAACTTCGCGTCGTCCTCGACTCATGCAACGGCGCAGGTTCGTTAGTTGGTCCAAAGTTGATCGAAGCTCTCGGCGCGGAAGTCATTCCGTTGAATGTCACGCCCGATGGTTCGTTCCCGCGTCCCGCAGAGCCGCTGCCTGAGAACCTCGTCGAGCTTTGTCGCATGGTCCAGGAGCATCAGGCCGACGCTGGTTTCGCCCAGGACATGGACGCCGACCGTCTGGCGATCGTTTCGGAAAAAGGCGAGCCGATAGGCGAAGACTACACTCTCGTGCTCGCCTCGCTCTACGTACTTAGCCACGAGAAAGGGCCGGTAGTCGCAAACCTCTCCACAACTTCCGCCCTCGTGGATGTCGCGAAGAAATTCGATTGCCCGGTGTTCACCACGAAGATCGGCGAGGTGAATGTGACCGACGGAATGCAACAGCAGCAAGCCGTGATCGGCGGCGAGGGAAACGGCGGCGTCATCTATCCGCGCATCAACTTTGCGCGGGACAGTCTCGTCGGCATCGCACTCGTGCTTCACCTGCTCGCCGAATCCGGAAAGTCCGTCACCGAATTACTCGAGAGCGTCCCGCGCTATCACATCGTGAAAGAGAAGATCGCGTGTCCTTCGGATCGAATTGCGGGCGTGCTCAGGACGGTGCGGCAGGAGTTTGCGAAGTTTCCACTTGATACGCGCGACGGTGTGAAAGTGATCTTGCCCGATTGCTGGCTCCTCGTGCGCGGCTCGAACACGGAGCCGATCGTGCGCGTCATCGCCGAAGCGAAGACTGAAGCACGAGCGCGCGAGATGGTCAGCGCGTTGATGGCCCGAATCGTGTGAATAGGATCGATAGGACCACTACAACCTATATTTCCCCCGGAAAGGACCTCCCAAATGAAGCGTTTGGCAATTCTAATTTTGCTGATCTTTCTTGCGTACCTTTCAGCGTTCGCCCAACAGGCCGCCAACGCCACTCTCACTGGAGCGATTACCGACCAGAATGGCGCGCTTGTTCCGAACGTTAAGTTAACAGCCACGCATACTGCCACCGGCGCCCAACGCGAGACCGTCACCAACAGCGACGGCATCTACGTTTTCTCAAATATGTCGCCGGGTGATTATGAGTTGCGCATTGAGGCCAGGGGTTTCACTACCAAAGTCACGAAGACTCCAGTTCCGCTCAAGGTCGGTCAAACGCTTACCATGAACGTGCCCCTCGAGATTGACGTGAACGAAAGCGTCGTCGTCGATCTCGTGTCATACCTGCCGCTGATCGATAACAGCGACTCACTAATCAACAGCGTGATCGACTCTCGCGAGGTCGAGAGCCTCCCGCTCAACGGCCGCAACTTTCTCGAACTCGCGTTTCTCGTTCCCGGCAACGCTCCCGCGCCGAACTTCGATCCCACCAAGACAAACACCGTCGTGATCTCTTCTGCCGGCCAACTCGGCCGCGGCGGCAACGTAATCATCGACGGTGTCGACACTAACGACGACGTTGTTGGCGGCTCGATTCAAAACATCTCGCAGGAAGCGATCAAGGAATTCCAGATCGCCACCAACCGTTTTTCCGCGCAACTCGGTCGCTCCGGCTCGTCAGTCATCAACGTCCTGACTAAATCCGGCGGTAACGAACTGCACGGCTCCGGCTCTTTTTATTTTCGCGACAGCAGTCTGCAAGGTTTGCCGGCCACGTTTGATCGCAGTCTGGGCCAATCACCGCCCTTCGATCGCGAGCAGTACGCTTTCACTCTGGGTGGTCCAATCAAGAGGGATCGCGCCTTTTTCTTCGGTTCGTTTGAGAATCGGAACCAGGATGGCGTGGTGCTTGTGGGCACGCGAGATTTTGCGACACGTTCGATCAGGCGCGGCTTCGCGGATTCGCCGCTCGATGACTTCATGACCACTGAGCGATTCGATTGGAATCCGAATCAGCTCGACCACTTCAACTTTCGTTACTCGTTCGAGCGCGAAAACGGAACCAGCGCAAGCACACTCGTCCGTTCCATCGGCTCAGCGTCGCAGCGCCAATCGAGCGAGAACAAGTCAAACACTTTTCTCGCTAACTATAGTCGTCCCTTCTCCGCCAGGGATGTAAACGAGTTCAATTTCAGCTTCAGCACTTTTCGCAACGAAACGCTCCCGGTTGCACCTGGACCACAGCTCACGTTTCCAAGCATCCAGGACGGCGCGTCGTTTCGCGTGCCCCAACAGACGAAGCAGCGGCGTTTTCAGTTCGGCGACACGTTTACGATGGTGCGTGGCAAGCATGTGTTCAATGCCGGCGGCGAAGTTCAGCGTGTCGAGTCGGATCTGGATCTGAAAGTCTTTCAACAGGGCCGCATCGAGTTGATTGAAGACTTTCCTGATTTCGATCGCAACGGTGACGGCCACGTTGACGACAACGATCTGCTGTTTGCCGTCACGCTTCGCAGCGGTGTTCCGGATCGCTCGCTGTTGTTGCCTGACACTGACAGCAATTATTTCGCCGGGTTCTTTCAGGACGACTGGCGCGTGCGTACGTCGTTAACTCTGAACCTCGGTCTGCGTTATGAGTTCGACACGGACGTCAAGAACGTCAGTCGCACTAACGAACTCAATCCGCTGATCCTCCCGTTTTTGAAAGGTGAGCGACACCGCGACAAAAACAATTTCGCGCCGCGCATCGGCTTCAATTATTCAACCAACGATTCGCGCACGAGCATTCATGGCGGCTACGGAATTTACTACGACCGCGTGACTCTCGAGATCCAAACACTCGAACGCGGGCTTGACGGTCGCGCATTGCCGGTCGAAGTTCGCGCCGGAAATCTTTTCTTTATTCCGCCGCCGTTTCTCTTCGATCCAGTCAACGGCGTGTTTCCGCCGGGCGCGCCCACGCTTGCGAACCCGTTCACGGGATTTGTGCTGCCCGGCGCCGGAGCCGGCGGCATCAACATCATCGATAACGATCTGCAAAATCCGATGGTCCAGCAGATGAACGCGGGCGTGCAGCGCGAGTTTGGTAGCAAGTTTGCTCTCCGTGCCGATTACGTGCGCAACATTGGCACCCACTTCATCATCGGTCGCGTCATCGGCACCGTGCCGTTCAATCCGGTCGTTGGCGGACCGGACATCGTGAAGAATCTCGAATCGAGTGTGCGAACGAAGTACGACGGGTTGCTGCTGAGTTTCGAAAGACGTTTTGCGGATCATTACCAGTTTCGAGCGTCGTACACTCTTTCGCGTTCGAATAACTACGCGAACGACGATCAGATCCCGTTTTCGAATGGGCCGATAGATTCGAACGACCTGCGCCGCGAGTATGGCCCAACGCCGAACGATCAGCGTCATCGGTTCTCGTTCTCGGGTGTGTTTCAGCTACCGGGTGAGATAAGCGTGGCGCCAATCCTGACGCTTGCGTCTTCGGTGCCAATCGATATCCTGCTGCCCGACGGCAGTTCTCGCGTGTGCGAGTTGCAACGAAACGCGGGCGCGCGACAGTTTCACACCGGCGCAGAGTTGAATGCGGCGTTGAGCCAGATCAATGCGGCTGGTGGTTCGTTGTGTCCGAATCCGGATCCTTCGACTGGCTTCAAGCCGCGCGTGCTCGTGCCGCTCGTGCGTGACGATCTGAAACTGGGCGACACGTTTTCGTCTCTCGATCTGCGAGTGTCGAAAGTGTTCAGAGTTGGGGAGCGTTGGACTGTGGAGCCGATTGCCGAGGTGTTCAATCTCTTCAACGTGACGAATGTGCTCGGCGTTTCGAATGTTAACTACTCGGGATTCAGCAATGTTCTCGTGCGCGACAGTAACGACCCGGGTAGTCCGGGATTTTTGAGGTCGTCGAACTTCGGGCAACCGGTGACGACTGCGGGCGGCGTGTTTGGGTCAGGTGGCCCACGTGCATTTCAGTTTGCGGCAAGAGTGACGTTTTAGACACGGATTTGACTGATCTAAGAAGACAGATCGGAGTTCGGACGGCGGCGATGTTGATCGTCGGTGAGGTGATTGCCGTCGGGATTTTTTTGACGCCCGCAGGGATGGCCAAGGATCTCGCGTCACCGTTTTGGTTGCTGGTGGTCTGGTTGACGATGGGTGGGATGGCGCTTTGCGGCGCGCTCTGTTACGGCGAACTGGCGGCGCGATATCCGGAGGCTGGCGGCGGTTACGTCTATCTGCGCGAGGCTTATGGACCAGCAGTCGCTTTCATGTACGGCTGGATGGCTTTTCTTGTCATGGATCCCGGCCTGACCGCTTTGCTCGCCGTGGGACTCGCGACTTACATGGGTTACATCCTCAAGCTCTCCGCACTGGGCGTTAAAGGGGTCGCTATCGCGACGATCATTCTCGTCGCGTTAATCAACATTCGCGGCGTGAAGCTCGGCGCCGGTACGGTACGCACGATCACGTTTCTAAAGCTTGGCCTGCTGGCGTTTGTATTTCTCTGGGGCGTTGGCTTTCAACTCGGCGACTGGTCCAACTTCACGCCATTCGTCGCGCGCTCGGCTACTTCTACGCCTCTGATCGGTGCGCTCGCAGGCGGGATGATGGGAGCTTTCTTTTCGTTTGCAGGTTGGTGGGATCTCGGAAAACTAGCCGGCGAAGTCAACAATCCCGGACGCGCGTTGCCACGCGCACTTGCGTATGGCGTGACTATCGTCACGGTGGTTTACGTACTGACCAGCTTCGCTTTCGTCTACCTCGTACCGCTGGACCAGGTCACTTCGGGCGAAACGTTCGCGGCCCAGGCGGGCGAGGTCTTGTTCGGACGTGCCGGTGGTCTAATCTTTTCACTCGTCGTCGTGATCTCGGTGCTGGGCAGCATCACGGCAATCGTGCTGTCCGCTCCGCGCGTTTACTTCGCAATGGCGCGCGATGGGCTGTTCATTCCCTCCGTGGCCACGCTGCACAAACGTTACGAAACTCCCGCGCGCGCGATTGCCTTGCAGGCGTTGCTGGCTTCAGTGCTCGTTGTCGCCGGCAATTTCAGGGAGATCATGACGTATTTCATGTTTGTCGTTGTGCTGTTCGTTGCGCTGAGCGTCGCCGCTCTGTTTAAGTTTCGTCGCGACGACTCGAACGGCGTTCGCTTCCTCACGCCGGGTTATCCCCTCACGCCGATCGTGTTTCTCGTGATGATGGCAATGACTCTTTTTCTGCTGGCCGCTGACAAGCCAACACCGGCGTTTCGCGGCGTGCTTGTAGTGGCGCTGGGTTTTCCGGTTTATCTGTTTCTGTTTCGCAGCAAGCGTTTAATCGAAAGAAGGACAACTCAATGACGTGGATCAAGACGGTTACCGTTGACGAGAGTGACGACGTGCGTAAGGCGGTCGAATCGCAACGCGCGTTGTATCCGATTGAATACGCAACGCCAGTCCATCCAACACCCGACGGCGAGACCGCGGGGATCGTTGCGTCTCACAGTTTGATCCCTCAGGCGCTGTTTCATGCGTTTGCGACGTTCGGATCGTTGATGTCTCCGGACCTGCCTCTCGACCGGCGACAGCACGAGATGATCACGACGGTCGTCTCCGTAACCAACCGTTGTCATTATTGAATCGAATCTCACGCAGAGTTTCTGCGTCGCGTGACATTGGACCAGGAGTTGGTAGCCGCACTCGAGGACGATTACCGCAACGCGCCGATCTCCGATCAGGAGAAGGTGATGCTCGACTACGTGGTGCAGATCACTCGCGACGCGACGCGCATCTCGCCCGCGGACCACGAGCGGTTGCGCGCCGCGGGTTTTGATGATAAGGGGATTCTGCAAATAACACTCATCGCCTCGTGGTTTAACTACATCAATCGAGTTGCGGACGCGCTGGGTGTGGGGAGGTAAAGATGACCGCGAATTTATTCGGATTTGTGCGGATTTTTGTGGCTATTCTGTTACTCGCACTCATTGCGCAAGCGCAGGAGGATGAGGTTGTCAAAGTTAAGTCCAACCTCGTCAACATCGACGTCATCGTCAAAGACAAGAAGGGCAAATACGTTTCGGATCTGAAGGCTGAGGATTTCGTCGTCACGGAGAACGGCCAGCCGCAGAAGATCGAGTTCTTCGATGCGCCACTCGCGCGGGGCGAGACGCGCAAAGCTGGTGAAGTGACGACGGCAGAACCTTCGGCG
>Ga0207707_10004423_pt1 | contig 12388 bp, 14 predicted proteins | sample KBSC83BmetaG_FD_184336 | JGI IMG/M metagenome (GOLD analysis project Ga0207707, IMG submission 184336) | Corn rhizosphere microbial communities from Kellogg Biological Station, Michigan, USA - KBS C8-3B metaG (SPAdes) (version 2) | ecosystem: Host-associated > Plants > Roots > Rhizosphere ... | reverse complement strand
GCCGGCTTGGTGTCAGACACCGCGGTGTCTGACACCTCTTCAGGGACACTGAAGCCCCTCAAGTCGGTGAAGCGCCAGTGCTCGTCCGCCGTCGTCGGCAGGGGCAGCTCGTCGAACCGCTTCGCGGCCTCGTCGCGCGTGAGCGTCGCCATCAGTCGCGCGGCGCGTAGTGGCGGTGCAAGACCATCTGGTTGCCGTCCGGATCGGCGAAGAACGCCATGTGGCAGACACCGGTGTCCAGAACGTCGCCGGTGAAGACCACACCCTTCCCTTCGAGCTCCTTGCGTGCTTCGTGCACGTCCGCGACGCGGAGCGCGAAACCGGCGTCGTGCGGCGCGCGAAACGCGCCGCCGATCGACTCGAGAGTCAGCAGGTACAGGAAGCCGTTGTCGCCGAGCTTGAACTCGGGAAACCCGCCGTCACTCGTCTGCTCGAGGCCGAGCGTCTCGCGGTAGAACGTGGTCGCGCGCTCCATGTCGGTGACGGGGACAGCCCAGAAGTCGACGTGCTCGACGATCAACCGACCGACCCCTCCATCTGGAGCTGGATCAGACGGTTCATCTCGACCGCATACTCGAGCGGCAGCTCCTTCGTGATCGGCTCGACGAAGCCGCTGACGACCATCGCCGAGGCCTCCGCCTCGGAGAGCCCGCGCGACATGAGGTAGAAGAGTTGCTCCTCGCCGATCTTCGACACGGTCGCCTCGTGGCCGATGTCGACATCGTTCTCGTCGATGCGGATGTACGGGTAGGTGTCGGAGCGCGAGTCCTCGTCGAGGATCAGCGCGTCGCAGACCACCTTCGACCTGGCGCCCTTCGCGTTCTTCGCCACCTCGAGCAGGCCGCGGTAGCCGGCGCGGCCACCGTTCTTGGAGATCGACTTCGACGTGATCACCGACGACGTCCGCGGAGCGGTGTGGACGCACTTGCCGCCCGCGTCCTGGTGCTGGCCCTTGCCGGCGAACGCGATCGAGAGCACCTCCCCGTGCGCGCCCTCGCCGGTAAGCCAGATCGCCGGGTACTTCATCGTCAGCTTCGAGCCGAGGTTCCCGTCGACCCACTCCATCGTCGCGTTCGCCTCGGCGACCGCCCGCTTCGTGACGAGGTTGTAGACGTTGGTCGACCAGTTCTGGATCGTCGTGTAGCGGCAGCGGCCGCCCTTCTTGACGACGATCTCGACGACGGCGCTGTGCAGCGAGTCGGTCGAGTAGATCGGCGCGGTGCAGCCCTCGACGTAGTGCACGTACGCGTCCTCGTCGACGATGATCAGCGTGCGCTCGAACTGGCCCATGTTCGCCGCGTTGATGCGGAAGTAGGCCTGGAGCGGCAGCTCGATCCGGACACCCGGCGGCACGTAGATGAACGAGCCGCCCGACCAGACGGCCGAGTTCAGCGCCGCGAACTTGTTGTCGTTCTGCGGGATGATCGTCCCGAAGTACCGCTTGAACACGTCCTCGTGCTCGCGGAGCGCGGTGTCCGTGTCGAGGAAGATCACGCCCTGCGACTCGAGCTTCTCCTGCAGCTTGTGGTAGACGACCTCGCTCTCGTACTGCGCGCCGACGCCGGCCAGGTACTTCTTCTCGGCCTCGGGAATGCCGAGCTTGTCCCAGGTGTCCTTGATGTCGGCGGGCAGGTCCTCCCACGACTCGGCCTGGTTCTCGGTCGGCTTGATGTAGTAGAAGATCGAGTCGAAGTCGATCTCGTGCAGGGTCGGCATGCCGCCCCAGGTGGGCATCGGCCGCGCGAGGAAGTAGTCGAGCGACTTGTGGCGGAACTTCCGCATCCAGTCGGGCTCGCTCTTGTGCGAGGAGATGGCGTCGACGAGCTCGTGCGAGAGACCGCGCCCGGACTTGAAGAAGTAGTCCTTCGCCTCGTCCGGGTTCGAGAAGCCGTACTTCGTCAGATAGTCGGAACCGATCTCCTGGACGATCTCGTTCTCGGTCTGGCTCATGCGGCTTCCTTCCCTTGTTCCCACTCTTCGTAGCCGGTTGCCTCGAGCTTCTCGGCGAGCTCCTTGCCTCCCTCTTCCACGATGCGCCCGCCGACGAACACGTGCACGTAGTCGGGCTCGATGTAGTTGAGGATCCGCTGGTAGTGCGTGATCACGAGCGCGCCCATGTCCGGGCCGACGAGCTCCTTCACGCCGCCGGCGACGACCTTCAGCGCGTCGATGTCGAGACCGGAGTCGGTCTCGTCGAGCACCGCGATCTTCGGGCGCAGCATCGCCATCTGCAGGATCTCCACGCGCTTCTTCTCGCCGCCCGAGAAACCGTCGTTCAGGTAGCGCGACGCGAGCTCGCGCGACACCTTGAGGCGGTCCATCTGCGCGAGCAGCGCCTTGCGGAACTCCGGCACCGGCATCGGGTCCTCGACACCGTCGTTGCGCGCCTTCCGCGTCGCGTTGATCGCCTGGCGGAGGAAGTTGGTCACGGTGACGCCCGGGATCGCATGCGGATACTGGAACGCGAGGAAGAGACCCGCCTGCGCGCGCTCGTCGGCCTCGGCCCCCGTGATGTCGGTGCCGTCGAGCAGGATCTGCCCGTCGGTGATCTCGTAGGCCGGGTGCCCGGCGATCGCGTAGGCGAGGGTCGACTTGCCCGACCCGTTCGGGCCCATGATCGCGTGCACCTCGCCGGAGGAGACCGTGAGGTCGACGCCCTTCACGATCGGGGTGCCGTCCTCGAGCGCGACGTGCAGGTTCTTCAATTCGAGTGTCGCCACAACGCTCGTAGCGTAGCCGAGTGGGTGTTCGAGCCCGGCTCTGGAACCCCGCCGAAACGCTGATACCCTCTGGTCATGGGAAACATCGGCGCGCCCGAGATCATCCTCCTGCTGCTCGTCGCTCTCCTCCTGTTCGGGGCGAAGCGGCTGCCGGAGATCGGTCGGTCGCTCGGCAGCGGGATGCGTGAGTTCAAGGATTCGGTGACCGGCAACACGCCGAGCCACACCGAAACCACCACGCAGCTTCCCGTGGGGACGCAGGACACCACCCCCACGCCGCAGCGCGAGAACGAAACCGTTCGCTAAATGCGCCTCCGCCCACCGCGCCGACTTGGGCACGGCGAGGAGGCGACGCTCGTCGAGCACCTCGAAGAGCTGCGGCAGCGGCTGTTCGTCTGCCTCGGCGCGCTGATCGTCGGTTTCATCGTCGCGTACGTCTTCCATCGCCATCTCGTTCACTGGCTCGAGCTCGAGCTGCCGAAGCGGGACCGCCGCCTGACGACGCTGACGATCGGCGAGCCGTTCATGACCTCGCTCTGGCTCTCGGTCTACGCCGGATTCCTCGTGTCGCTGCCGATCATCATCTGGCAAGCCTGGGCGTTCTTCCTGCCCGCCTTCGACGCGTCACACGCACGCCTGCTGCGCGTGTTCGTCTTCATCGCGACGCTGATGCTCGTGGTCGGCGTCGCGTTCGGCTACTGGGTCGCGCTGCCGAAGGCGTCGCACTTCCTCGCCAACTACGACAGGGGCCAGTACCAGAACTTCATCCGGGCACGCGACTACATCGGCTTTGCCGCGAAGGTCCTCGTCGCGATGGCGATCGTCTTCGAGCTGCCCCTCTTCGTGATCGGGCTGACCCGGATCGGGATCATCGAGACGCGCACGCTCCGTCGCTCCCGTCGCGTCGGCTACTTCGTCGTGTGCTGCGTCGGCGTGCTGCTGCCGGGCGTCGACCCGGTGACGACGATCATGGAGACGGTCCCGCTGCTCGTGCTCTACGAGGCCTCGATCTGGGCATCCGTGCTGCTCGAGCGCCGCGCCGAGCGCCGCGCGACGTACCCGATCGGCACGTGATCTCCTCGGTATCGGCCGACTGGGTCCTGCCGGTCGACGGGCCGCCGATCGAAGGCGGCGTCGTCCGCCACGAGGAGGGCCGGATCGTCGAGGTCGGCCCCGGCCGCGCGGAGAACCACTTCGCGGAGGCGGCGATCGTCCCCGGTTTCGTGAACGCGCACACGCACCTCGAGTACGCGAACTACGCCGGCTTCGGCGACGGGATGCCGTTCGGCCCGTGGATCAGGACGCACATCGCGCGCAAGGCGCAGCTCGACGCGGAGGGAATGCTCGCGGTCGCGCGGCTCGGCGCGCTCGAATGCCTGCGGTCCGGTGTGACGACCGTCGCCGACTACAGCTTCTCCGGTGCAGCGGCGCGGGCCGCAGCCGACGCCGGGCTGCGGGCGACCGTCTACCTCGAGGTCTTCGCCGTCGATCCGGCCGATGCCGAGCGGCAGTGGACGGAGAAGCGCGCGAGCGTCGAGGAGACGCCGCTCGTCCGGATCGGCATCTCCCCGCACGCTCCCTACACCTGCTCGCTCGACACGTACCGCTTCTGCCTGTCGCTCGCCGTGCCGGTGGGGACGCACCTCGCGGAGAGCCCCAACGAGACGGACTGGCTCCTCCACGGCCGCGGCCCGCTCGCGGAGATCGGTGCGCTCCTCGTCCCGTCGCCGGGAACGCGGCCGGTCGAGGCGCTCGAGCCGGTGCTCGGGCCCGAGCTCCTCTGCGCCCACTGCGTCGAGGTCGACGACGCCGAGATCGCCCTCCTCGCCGCCCGCGACGTCCCCGTCGCCCACTGCCCCCGCTCGAACGCGCTGCTCGGCTGCGGGATCGCGCCGCTGCAGGCGCTCCGCGCAGCCGGCGTCCGCGTCGGGCTCGGCACCGACTCGCCGGCCTCGGCTCCGTCGTTCGACCTGTTCGAGGAGCTTCGCGCGGCGATCTATGCAGCCCGCGCCCGTGAGCGGCACGCGGACGCTCTGGGCGCGGCCGAGGCACTCGAGCTCGCCACGATCCACTCGGCCCGCGCGCTGCGACTCGACGCGGCGGTGGGTACGCTGACTGTTGGAAAGCGCGCTGATCTGACGGTCGTGTCGCTCGCCGGGAGCCCGTACCATCCGGTCGAGGATCCGGCGGCGGCGGTCGTGTTCGGCGGCTCTCCCGACCGAGTGCTCGAGACGATCGTCGACGGACAGACCCGCTACCGGAAGGCCGAAGAGACAGAGTGGCGAGAGGTACGCAGCATCGCAAGCGCCGCACGGGCCCGAATGCTCAGAAGCCCGCAACCGCCCCTTCCGTAGCGACAGCCCGGAAGCAGCGCCCGCCCGAGTGGCAGGAGCAGCTGTTCTTCCAGCGCCTGCGCGTCCATGCGAAGTGGGCGTTCGTGTTCCTGGCGCTGGTGTTCGGGCTGGGCTTCGTCTTCCTGGGCATCGGCTCGGGCGCGAACGGGATCACCGACGCGCTGCAGAACGCCTTCGGCCGGTCGAGCGGCGGCCCGTCCATCTCGAGCCTCGAGCGCAAGACGCAGAAGAACCCGCTCGACGCGAAGTCCTGGCGCGACCTCGCGACCGCCTACGAGACGAAGCAGCGCACGAACGACGCGATCGTCGCGCTGGCGCAGTACACCGGCCTGCGCCCGAAGGACGCCGACGCGCTCTCCGAGCTCGCCACCCAGTACGGCAAGCAGGCGAGCGCCTACGCGACCGACTACCAGAACAGCTTGCAGGCAGCCGCCGTGCTGACACCGCCGTTCGCCGCCTTCCCGCCTGCCTCCACCTCGCCGTTCGGCAAGGCGCTGAACGACCCGAAGGTGCTCCAGGACCCGATCTCTGCGACGTTGCGCCAGCAGGCGCAGGCGACCCAGCAGACGGCCCTCTCCAACTACCAGACGGCGATCAGGAATGCCGAGGGCGTCTACCAGAAGCTCGCGAAGCTGACGCCCAAGGACCCGAACGCGCAGTTCCAGCTCGGCCAGGCCGCCGACAACGCCGGCGACACGAAGGTCGCGCTCGCGGCCTACAAGGCCGTGGTCGAGCTCGTCCCCTTGAAGACCGATCCCTTGCGCACCGACGCCCAGGCGCGCATCAAAGCGCTGGCACCGACGGCCAAGAAGTAGACTCTCGCGCGTCGCGGCAAGCCGATGCGGGGGGACAGATGAACTTCGATATCAAGACCGAGCAGATCTCCGACGACGCCTATGTCATCTCCCTCGCGGGTGAGGTCGACCTGTACACGGCGCCGGAGTTCAAGCAGCAGCTGCTCGAAGTGATCGGTCAGGGAGGGAAGAACGTGATCGTCGACTTCACGTCGACGACGTTCATCGACTCGACGACTCTCGGTGTCCTCGTGGGCGGGGTCAAGCGCCTGCGCACGAACGACGGCCAGCTCTCGCTCGTCTGTAGCGACCGGAACATCACGAAGATCTTCGAGATCACGGGCCTCGACCGCGTCTTCGCGATCCATGCCTCGCGCGACGAGGCGATCTCGAACCTCGACCTCCCTCAGACGAGCTCCTGACCTGCGCCGCGCCCTCGGAATAGCGACCGTTCTCCTCGCCGCGCTCGCCGCGGCCGGTTGCGGCGCGGTCGGACGCGTCGGCCAGGGCGACGTGGCGCACGGGAAGCAGCTCTTCCTGGCGACGACCAGCAAGGGCTCGTGCGCCTCGTGCCACACCCTCGCGGACGCCGGCTCGAAGGGAACGCTCGGGCCGAACCTCGACGACGCCTTCTCCTCCGACAAGTCTCAGGGCTTCTCCGAGCAGACGATGGCCGACATCGTCCGCGGCCAGATCGCGTACCCGGAGGAGCCGATGCCGCCGAACATCTACCGCGGCCAGGACGCCCGCGACATCGCGCTCTACGTCGCGAAGTGCGCCGGGGTGAACCCCTGCGGCGTGACCGCGGAGACCACCAAGCCGACGACAACCACCACCAGCACCTCGACGGCGACCGCGCCGGCGTCCAAGCCGGACGGCAAGGCCGTTTTCGCGAAGGCCGGCTGCGGCGGCTGTCACACGCTGAAGGCTGCCGGTTCGAGCGGCAACGTCGGCCCGAACCTCGACCAGCTGAAGCCGGCCAAGGCGACGGTGGCGCACCAGGTCGAGGTCGGCGGCGGCGCGATGCCCGCGTTCAAGGGGCAGCTGAGCCCGGCCGAGATCGCAGCGGTCGCCGAATTCGTCTCGTCGAGCGCCGGGAAGTAGCTGCAGGACGAAGAGGTGTCAGACACCCGCACGCACCCGCTTGCCGAGCACGAGGTACGGCGGGTAGCCGACGCCGAAATCGACCTCGGCCAGCTCGGTCCAGTGGTTCTTCGCGTAGAACTCGCGCGCCTTGCGGGAGCTGCGCTGCGTCGAGAGAAGGGCGCGGTCGTGCCGTTGGCGCGTCAGCAGCTGCGCGAGCAGGCGTGAGCCGATGCCGCCGCGCTGGAACGCCGGCCGCACGTGCAACTCGACGATCTCGAAGTGCGGCGGGTCGAGCCACTCCGCGCGCTGGGCGTCCGTGAGCGCGCGGGAGACGCGGTCGGTCCACCACTGGCCTTCCTCGCCCGTGTATCCGTAGCCGAACCCGACGACCTTGCCGTCGTCACGCGCAGCGAGGAAGACGAAGCCGTCCCGGACGGCATGTCGCGGCAGCCGGTCGCCTGCCCACTCGTCGGAGAGCGCGCCGGCGCCGAGCGCCGCCCGGTGCACATCGCGCAGCTCCGCTCGCAACGGGAGCGGATCGAGCTCGACGATCTCGATCAGGGGCGGTCGACGACGACGTGGGTGACCGGCAGCGCGAACCGCTCGCGCGCCTTCTCGACGACCCCGCGCTCCAGCCAGTGCGACTTCCCGAGCGGATGCGTCGAGACGACCAGCTCGTCGGGGCGGAACGTGCGAACCGCGTCCTCGATCGCCTGGATCGGGTCGCCGTCGCCGATCTCGCCGGACGCCTGGATGCCGGCGCTCTGCATCGTCTTCAGGCTCGCGTCGAGCCGCTCCTGCGCGTGCTCCCGCGCACCGTCCTCGTCAGAGGCCCAATGGCGCAAGGGCGAGTTGAGCGCCGGGCAGACGACGAGGACGCGCGCGTTGCGGTCCGCGATCCGCCCGCGGATCGTCTCGAGGAGCTGCGAGCCGCCCACCGTCTCGTTCGCGACGACCAGGACGCGGTGCTCCTCGGGCGGTGACGCGGCCGGGGCCTGCTTCACCGGCGCCTGAGCCTCGCCGCGGCGCATGACGAACCACCACAGCACGCCGGCCGAGAGCACGACGAACACGACGACGCCGAGCCAGACGTTGATCACCGACCCGATCACGATCAGGGCGAAATAGCCGATCGTCAGGAGGACGAACCGGAAGGCATCTGCCTCGCTCCGGATCGGATTGCGCATGCGTGCCAGCTAGAGCAGGTAGACGGTCACGTACACCACGATCCACATAACGTCGACGAAGTGCCAGTAGATTCCACCGATCTCGATGCCGTGGTGGTGCTCGGGTGAGAAGTGGCCTCGGAAGGCCCGGACCATCATCACGGTCAGGATCGACAGCCCGACGAACACGTGCGCGCCGTGGAGGCCCGTGAGGCCGAAGAAGGTCGCGGCGAACGAGGTGTCGGAGGTGTTGAAGCCGATGCGGTGGTACTCGACCACCTGGGTCAGCAGGAACGCGAGCCCGAGCAGCACCGTCAGCACGAGCCCGGCCTGGAGCCCGGCGCGGTTGCCCTTCTTGATCGACGAGTCCGCCCAGTGCATCGTGAAGCTCGACGTCACGAGGATCAGCGTGTTGACCCCGGCGACGAACGCGGGCCGATGCATGCCCGGCGGCGGCCACTGGCCGCCGAACGAGTGGTTGACGACGCGGTCGAAGAAATAGACGGTGAAGAACGAGCCGAAGAGCATGATCTCCGACGCGATGAAGAGGAACATGCCGAGCACGCTCGGCGACACGCGCGAGCTGTAGTGGATCGGCGGGGGGCCGTGGTGCTCGCCGGCTACCGCCGTCATACCCGCTCCCAGCGGCGGCAAAGCCGCCGCCTCCGCTCTTTGACGAGCTCCGTCAACCCTACGGTCGTAGCGCCGGCGGTCATACGGCGACGGGATTGTTGGCGGAGACGACGTGGTCGACGGGCAGCCCCGTGTCCTTCTTCAGGCGCTCGACGAGATCCCTGCGCAGCCAGCCTGAGCGCTCGCCCGGGAACGTCGAGACGATGATCTCGTCGACGCGCTCGTCGTGGACGGCCTGCCGCGCCGCGGTGTACGGGTCGGGGTGCACGACCTGGCCGTGCGCGTCGATCCCGTCGCTCCGCAGCTCGCTGAGCGCGCGGCGGAGCCGCCGGTCCGCTTCGTCGGAGTCTTCGCCGTCGCTCTGCGGCGAGACGAGCAGGAAGCTCACCTCGCCTTCTTCGGCGCGCGCGCGAATCCGGTCGAGGAGCTCGGGTGACACGACGGTCTGGTTGGCGACCACGAGCACGTTGCGCCCGCTGTCCTCCTGGCCCGCGACGACGTGCGACACGGGGAGGCCACGCGCGGCACGCTCGATGTCCTCGACGACGTTCCGCCGCATCCACCCGGAGCGCTCCGCCGGGTGCGTCGAGACGACGATCTCGTCGACCTGGGGCTCGAGCTGCGCGATCGCGTCCTTCGCAGCCTGTACCGGGCCGGTCTCGACGACGAAGCCCTGCGCGGCGAATCCCGCCTCGCGGAGCGACTTCAGGGTCTTCTCGAGCCGCCGGCCCGCGGAGGCGCGGCGCGTGTCCTCGTAGACGACGTAGCCGCGCGCCGGCTCGTTGACCGGGGCGATGACGGTGAAACGGTCCTCACTCGTGTTCTTGTCGCGCAACGCATCGAGCAGCGCCTTCGACGCGGCCGTCTCGTTCGCGATCACGAGGACGTGACTCACCTAATCCGCTCCCACCGGCTCGGGGTGCGGCGCGCCGAAGATCGCGTGGCGCGCACCGGGCACGCCGTACTCGTACGGGTTGCCGACCACCTGCGGGATCTCGTCGAAGTTGAAGATCGGCGGCGGCGAACTGACCTGCCACTCGAGCGTCAGCGCACGCCACGGGTTGCCCTCGGCGGCTTCGCCGTGCTTCCACGAATAGACCATGTTGTAGAGGAACACGAGCGTCGACGCGCCGAGCCCGAACGAAGCGATCGAGATGAACAGGTTGATGTCGGCGAACCGGCTCGCGTAGTCGGCGACGCGACGCGGCATCCCCTGCAGCCCGATGTAGTGCATCGGGAAGAACGTCAGGTTGAAGCCGGTGAACGTCAGCCAGAAATGGAGCTTCCCGAGTCGCTCGTTGTACATCCGGCCGGTCATCTTCGGATACCAGTAGTAGATCCCGGCGAAGATCGTGAACACGGACCCGCCGAAGAGCACGTAGTGGATGTGCGCGACGATGAAGTACGTGTCGGAGGCGTGGATGTCGATCGGCACCGACGCGAGATAGATGCCGGAGAGCCCGCCGATGACGAACATCGACAGGAACCCGAGCGCGAACAGCATGGGCGTCGTGAAGTGCAGTCGCCCTTCCCACATCGTCGCGAGCCAGGAGAAGATCTTGATGCCCGTCGGCACCGCGATGACCATCGAGGTGACCATCATCGGGACGCGCAGCCACCCGGCCATGCCGGCGACGAACATGTGGTGCGCCCACACCGAGAAGCCGAGCACGAGGATCGCCATCAGCGACAGGGCCATGAGTCGGTAGCCGAACACCGGTTTTCGGCTCATCACCGAGATGACCTCGCTGATGATCCCGAAGCCGGGCAGCATCATGATGTAGACCGCCGGGTGCGAGTAGAACCAGAAGATGTGCTGGTACCCGAGCACGTAGCCGCCGCCGCCCGTCTCGAAGAAGTTCGTGTGCAGGATGCGGTCGAACATCACGAAGAACTGCGAGCCGGCGATGAACGGCGTCGCGATCACGACGAGCAGCGAGGTCGTGAAGTTCGCCCACACGAGCAGCGGCATGCGCCAGAACGTCATTCCCGGCGCACGCATCGTGATGATCGTGACCAGGAAGTTGAGCGCGGTCATGATCGAGCTCGCGCCCGCCCACTGCACGCCCATGTTGAAGAACACCTGGCCGAGCGGCTGGTGCGAGCAGAGCGGTGCGTAACAGGTCCACCCCGCCGACGGGCCGCCGCCCGGCGTGACCATGCCGGCGATGAGGATCGTCCCGGCAATCGGGAGCAGCCAGAACGAGAGCGCATTCAGCCGTGGGAACGCCATGTCGGCCGCGCCGAGCATCAACGGGATCACGTAGTTCCCGAGCCCGGCGAACGCAGGGATGATGAAGAGGAAGATCATCAGCGCCGCGTGATTCGAGATGAGGACGTTGAACGTCTGCGGGTTGAAGAACTGGTCGCCCGGCTGCGCGAGCTCGGCGCGGAAGAGCATCGCGAGCAGGCCGCCGATGCAGAAGAAGATGACCGTCGTGACGACGTACTGGATCCCGATCACCTTGTGGTCGGTGTTGACCCGGAAGTAGTCCCGCCACGAGTACGCCCCGTGCCCGGAGTGGTCCTCAGGCCGGGTGGGGCGGCCCGATGCGTAGTGCGCCCAGTAGTCGAAGCCGCCGAGGCCGATCAGGAAGAAGAGCGGCGTCGTGACGAGCTCGACGGTGACGAGCACGGCGCCGTCCCAGAGCGGATGCCAGCCGGCGGCCCAGCGGAGCAGGACGGGCAGCCCGATGCCGATGCCGAACCCGATCGGCGTCACCCACAGGACGCGCAGCCAGCCCGGCGCGGTCAGGCGGTGCCAGCCGGTCGGCGGCGCAGGTGCGTGGTGGGCGTGGTCGTGTGCGACGTCGGTCATCGGTCTATTTCGCTCCCTGGCTCAGATACTGCACGAGCTGTTGCAGCTGGTCGGGCGGGATCTGCTCCTTGAAGATATGCGGCATCAGATCCGAGTACCCCGGCGCGACGTACGCGGCCGGGTCGACGATCGACTCCTCGATGAACTTGTCGAGCGGACCGCGGTTCGCCTTCGCGGCCGACGCCTTCAGCTCGTCGAGGTCGGGGCCGACCTTACCGGTCGCGTTCGCCGGCTTGAAGGTGTGACAGCTGCTGCAGCCGTTCTGATTGAAGACCGCGAGGCCGGGCGGCCCGGCGCTCGCGCCGTTCTTCATGAACGCCGTGAACTTCGCGGGCGTGACGACGTCGGCGTGGCTCCGCATGAGCGCGTGGCCGAGGCCGCAGAGCTCGGTGCAGATGACGGGGAACGTGCCGAGGTGCGTCGGCGTGATGACGAGCGAGTTCGTCTGGCCCGGGACCGCATCCTGCTTCTGCGAGAACTCCGGCACCCAGAACGAGTGGATCACGTCCTTGGCGGTGATCTCCAGCTTCACGTGCCGGCCCTTCGGCACCGTCAGGGAGCCGTAGGTCTTGCCGTTCGGGTAGGTGAACTCCCACGCGAACTGCTGCGCGGTCACCTTCACCACGAGCGGGTCTCGTCCGGCGTTCCCGTTCTGGGCGAGCACCACGGCGCTCACGATCGAGATCGCGGTCACGAGCACGGCCGGGATCGCGGTCCAGACGATCTCGAGCGTCGTGTGCCCGTGAGTGGGCGGCCCGTCGGAGTCGTCGTCGGGCCGGGCCCGGAAATGAATGACGGAGTACGCGAGCACCGCCAC
>Ga0207707_10004421_pt1 | contig 12393 bp, 10 predicted proteins | sample KBSC83BmetaG_FD_184336 | JGI IMG/M metagenome (GOLD analysis project Ga0207707, IMG submission 184336) | Corn rhizosphere microbial communities from Kellogg Biological Station, Michigan, USA - KBS C8-3B metaG (SPAdes) (version 2) | ecosystem: Host-associated > Plants > Roots > Rhizosphere ... | reverse complement strand
ACTGCTTGTAGGTCGTGCTGTTGCGACCGCCGAGACTCTTGACCGCCCGCTCGGCGCGAGCCTCGAAGTCCGGCTCCCGTCCGTAGAGGTGGTTGAATCGACGGGCGGCCTCGCGGGTCAGCTCGACGTGGGCCACCTGATCCTCCCCGACAGGCACGTAGGAGGCGCGATAGATCAGGATGTCGGCGCTTTGCAACAGGGGATAACCGAGAAAGCCATAGGTGGCGAGGTCCTTGCCCTTGAGCTCCTCCTGCTGATCCTTGTAGCTGGGAACCCGCTCCAGCCAGCCAAGCGGCGTCATCATGGAGAGCAGCAAGTGCAGCTCCGCGTGCTCGGGCACGTGCGACTGGATGAACAGAGTCGCCACACCTGGATTCAACCCGGCCGCCAGCCAGTCGATGAGCACGTCCTTGATGTACTCCTGCAGCTTCGAGGTGTCCTCGTAGCCGGTGGTCAGCATGTGCCAGTCGGCGACGAAGAAGAAGCACTCGTACTGGTACTGCAGCTCGACCCAGTTACGCAGCGCCCCGTGATAGTTGCCCAGATGCAAGCGACCGGTGGGGCGCATGCCGGACAGCACGCGCCGAACAGGGGCAGTGGCGCTCACGCGGCCTCCACCGACACGGAGGGTGGCCTGGAAACGGCTTTGAATGGATCGAGCACACCCGACAAGGGTGAGGTGCGGAGGGTGAAAATGACCTGTGTCCTGATTCTCGAAGTGGCCCGCGCCGAATTATAGCGCGCGCCGTCCGATCAAAGGCTCCAGATCGCCCTTGCCCTGCCGCACGATCACAGGCGGAGCCGCTGTCAAGTCCACCACCGTCGTCGGCTCGATGCCGCAATTCCCCCCGTCCAGCACGGCATCGATCTCGTGCTCCAGGCGAGACTGAATCTCGCCGCCGTCGGTGAGCGGCTGGGCGTCGTCAGGCAGCAACAGGGTGGAGCTCAAGAGCGGCTCGCCCAACTCCTTCAGGAGCATTAAAGGGACTTGATGGTCGGGTACGCGCACGCCGATCGTGCGGCGCCGCTCGTGCTGCAAACGCCGAGGGGTCTCACGCGTCGCCTGCAGAATGAATGTATATGGACCCGGAACGCACGCTTTGAGCAGCCGGAATTGCCACGTGTCGAGCCGCGCGTAGTGCCCAACCTCGTTCAGGTTGGCGCATACCAGCGTGAAGTGGTGGTGTCGGTCCGCTTTCCGGATTCGACTCATCCGCTCGAGGGCGTTCTTGTCGTTGATGTGACAGCCAAGCGCGTAGCAGGAGTCCGTGGGGTAAGCAATGACGCCACCCTCGCGCACGATCTCGGCAGCACGGCGGATCGCCCGTAACTGGGGATTGACGGGGTGAAGCTCGAAATACTCCGTTTGAGGTCGATGCGTGGTCACGAGAATCAGCTCTCCACCTCGTGCGCCTGGGTTTGAAGCTCGTAGAGGGGTCTGCGTAGGGACGTAGGCGGCACCAGGGGGTTTTTGGCGTATGATACGCGGCCCTTTTTGCCAGCCGTCAGACGAGGCTTCCAGCCCGCGCCCATGCAGGCCCTGCTCGAGATCGCGCCCGTAGCGGCATTTGTAGTCGCCTACTACGTCGCCCATAGCATTTATGTCGCCACCGCGGTGCTCATGGCCGCGATGTTGCTGCTGCTGGTCGTCGATTTTGCACGCGAGCGCCGCATCCCGCCTATGCACGCGCTGAGCGCGGTCCTCGTCTGGATCTTCGGAACGGCGACGCTTCTGCTGCACAACCAACGCTTCATTCAGTGGAAGCCCACGGTCTTCTACTGGCTGGCCGCCGCGGCCTTCCTGGGAAGCTTCTGGATAGGGAAGAAAACCATTGCGCAGCGCCTTCTGGAGCCCGCGTTCGAGGGAACCCAGCTACCGCAGCGTGCCTGGCGTCGCGCCAACGCGGCGTGGGTGGTGTTCAACGCGGCGATGGGCGGACTCAATCTGGCCGTAGCGTTCTACGCCAGCGAGCGAGCGTGGGTGAACTTCAAGTTCTTCGGACTGAGCAGCCTGACGTTCGTATTCGGGCTCGCGCAGGTGGCGTTACTCATGCGGCATGCCCCGCGAGAAGAGCGCTCCGGCGAGGCCTCCACGTGAGCGACGTGCGCGAGCAACTTCGGTCCGCACTCGAGAGGGAGTTGTCGCCTCTGTCGCTGAACATCGTTGACGATAGCGCACGCCATGCCGGCCACGCTGGCGCGCGCGAGGGCGGGCACTTCACGGTCGATCTGGTCTCCAAGGCATTCAGCGGTCGTCCCCAGCTCGAACGCCACAAGCTGGTCTATGCAGCGGTCGCCCCGCTGATGGGACGAGGCGTGCACGCGTTGAGCATTCGGGCGCACTCGCCTGAAGAAATATCTTAACTATTATACGTAAACCACTGAGTATTCAGCATGAAATATCTTCGCACTCTTCTTGTCTCGGCAGCCCTCGTGGCTCTGGCCGCGTGTCAGCCCCAGGCAGGCGGCGGGGCCGCGCCGGCCGGTGGCGCCGCATCCAACTCTCCTCCGATTGCCACGGTGAACGGAACGCCGATCAGGCGGGACTTCTTCGACTTCTACGTCAAACAGGTCGCCGGACGTAACGCGACTGAGTTGAACGACGAGCAGCGCGGCCAGGTACTGGACAGTCTGGTGCGTGCCGAGCTCGTCGCCCAGCAGGCGAACAAGGACGGCATCGACAAGACCCAGGACACCGCGGCGCTGCTCGAGCTGACGCGGATCAACGTCCTCGAGCAGGCCATGTCGCAGAACTACCTGAAGGACAAGAAGGCCTCGGACCAGGAGCTGCGGGCGGAGTACGAGAGCCAGGTCGCCAAGCTGCCCAAGACCGAGTACCACGCCAGGCACATCCTCGTGGCCACCCAGCCGTATGCGGAGCGCATCGTCGAGAGCCTCAAGAAAGGCATCAAATTCGATGAGCTGGCGCGGCGCGAGTCCATGGATTCCTCCAAGGAGAGTGGCGGCGATCTCGGCTGGTTCACTCCGGAGCGCATGGACAAGGCGTTCGCGGACGCCGTGGTCTCATTGAAGCCCGGCGAATACACGACCATGCCGGTGCAGACCCAATATGGCTGGCACGTGATTCAGCTCCTCGAGACCCGCGACACGGCGCCGCCGCCGTACGATAACGTCAAGCAGCGACTCGAGCAGGTCGTACAAGCCAAGAAATTCAAGGCTTACACCGATGAGTTGATGCGGAATGCGAAGATCGACAAGACGGACGAGAAGAAGCCGGACGAGAAGAAGCCGGATGCCGCGCCCCCCGCCACGGACAAGTCCGCGGGCAAGGCCTCGGGCTGATCGATTCCCGCGGAAGGTGCGCTAGCGCGCGCCTTCCGCGGGAGCCTGCTTGGTTTCAAGCACGGCGAGCAACTCCTTCTCGTCGAGCACCCGCACCCCCAGCTCGGTCGCCTTTTTCAGCTTGGAGCCTGCCTCGGCGCCGGCGACCACAAAACGGGTCTTCTTCGACACACTCCCCGCGACCTTCGCGCCCAGGGCCACGAGGGCTTCCTGCGCCTCTTCCCGACTCATGCTCTCGAGCGTGCCCGTAATGACGAACGTGAGGCCCGCCAAGGGCTGACCGGCAAGGGCGTGGGGCTCGACATCGGGCCAGCTCACCTCTCGGTCCTGCAGCTGCTCGATGACCTTACGGTGGTCCTCGGAGGCGAAGAAGGCAGCCACTTCGGCCGCGACGACCGGCCCGATATCCTGAACCTGCTGCACCTCATCGGCGCTTGCCGCCATGATCTTCTGGAGAGTGCCGAAGTGCTGGGCCAGTGCCAGCGCAGTGGCCTCTCCCACATCGGGAATCCCAAGCGCGAACAGGAGCCGGGGCAGCGTGGTCTGTTTGCTCCTTTGAATGGACGCCACGAGATTCGTAGCCGACTTCTCCCCCATTCTCTCGAGCTCCGAGAGGTCCGCGACGGTCAGGTCGTACAGATCGGCCGGCGAGCGCACTGCGTTGCGCTCCACCAGCTGCTCGACCAGCTTGTCGCCCAGCCCTTCGATATCCATCGCACGCCGGGCAGCGAAATGGCGTAACGCCTCCTGCCTCTGCGCACGACAGGTGAACCCGCCAGTGCAGCGAGCGGCCGCTTCCCCCTCGACCTGCACTACCTCCGAATTGCAGACCGGACAGCGCTGCGGAAGTTGGATCTGGTGAGAGTCGTCCTTGATCTCCTCCGGCCGGTTTGCCAGGACGACGCTCACGACCTCCGGAATCACATCGCCCGCGCGCCGCACGATCACCGTGTCACCCACACGCACGTCCTTGCGATGAACCTCGCCGATGTTGTGCAGAGTGACGTTGCTAACGGTTACGCCGCCGACGAATACGGGCTCCAGCCGCGCGACGGGCGTCAACGTGCCCGTGCGGCCCACCTGAAACTCGATTCCGCGAACGATCGCCGTCGCCTCCTCGGCAGGAAATTTGTGCGCAATCGCCCACCGGGGGGCCCGCGAGACGAACCCTAACTTCTCCTGGTCCGCGCGCCGGTTGAGTTTGTAGACGACCCCGTCGATCTGATACGGAAGAGAGCTGCGGCGAGCTCCCATATCCCGGTAGTAGCCGAGCAGTCCCTCCACTCCCGTCACCTTGCGGGCGTCCGGGCAGATCGGCAGACCCCACGCGCGGAACGCCTCCAGGAGGCCGCTCTGGGTGTCCGGAACGGTTCCGCCTTCGACGACCCCGAGCGCGTAGAAAAACAAATCCAGAGGACGCGCAGCGGTGGCCTTGGGATCGAGCTGACGCAGACTGCCGGCTGCGGAATTGCGCGGATTCACAAACACCTTCTCGCCGCGCTCGCGAGCCAGCCGATTCATCCGCTCGAAACCGGCCAGCGGCATAAAGACTTCACCGCGGACCTCCACGACCTCAGGCGCTCCCTGCTTGAGTTGCCGCGGCACGGTTCGGATCGTGCGCACGTTCGCGGTTACGTCCTCACCCTTGACGCCATCGCCCCGGGTCGCGGCTCGCTCGTAGCGCCCGTTGCGGTAGATGACCGTCACGGCCAACCCGTCGAGCTTCGGCTCGGCAATGAAATCCAGATCTCCGTCCGCGGCGAGGCGCTCGTGGATGCGTCGATCGAACGCGACGATATCCTCATCGTTGAACGCGTTGTCCAACGACAGCATCGGAATCCGGTGGATCACGGTGCCGAAGGTGGCTACGGGTGCGCCAGAGACGCGCTGCGTTGGAGAATCCGGCGTAATCAGGTCGGGAAACTCGGTCTCGAGCCCACGCAGCTCGAGCATCAACTTGTCGTACTCTGCGTCGGGAATCTCCGGGTCGTCCTGCTCGTAGTAGAGCTTGTCGTGGTGGGCGATCTGCGAGCGCAGCTGCGCAACCCGCGCCTCCGCCTGAGGTCTCACGGGGGCGCTCCGACACTCTCCCGTAAGGCTGCGATGCGGCTAGGCGTGAGCGGCCCGCCGCGATCGTCCTGCAGCCCACCCTCCAGGCGCTCGTTGAGATTGCGAGCGCAGCTGAGGAGCTGCTCGAATATTTCCCGCACGGGCTGCGTGCCGGAGACCACCGCAAACAGGTTCAGCCCGCTGAATCGCTGGGAATCGATCGTCTCCAGATCGAACATCCCCGGTTTGCTCAGGCTGGCGACGCTCAGCACCGCGCGGTTGTGAGCATCGGGTTTGTGAAAAATCGAGAACTTGCCGAGCACAAAGCCCTCGGCAACCAGCGCCGTACGGACGGCTCGTCCGGAAAAGCGTTCCGGCGAGACGGATACGAGCCGCAGCGCAATGATTCGACGGTCCTCCTCGGGAGGCCAGTCGACGCTGGGCGAGCCGCCCACGCGCTCCTCCGCTGACATCGCGACCGTCCGGTCCTCATCGATTTCCGCTTCGAGCTCCGCTTCCTCCGCCGCCTCCAGCACGGGGAGATCGGACACGACTTCTTCCGGCGTCGAGAGAAGGGGTTCCTCGGGCGCGAGCTCTTTCTCCGGGTGGCGTCCGTCTAACCGCAGGCCGACCAGCGACTCGTCGTCGACTTGAACGACCGGCAGGTCCTGCGGTGGCGAGGGATCGCGCGCGCGTATCTCGGGAAGCGGCAACTCGTGCGCAGCCGGCTCACGGTGAACCCGCATAGGCGCTGGCGTATCGGAGATTGTGGGCTCGTGGTTGGACCGCGCGGATTGATGCCGAGCTTTACGGCGCTCCGACCACGCCAGCACCGCAATGAACAGGGCGCCCAGAAGCAGCAGCGTCCAACGCAGCTCAGGCATCCCGCACCCTTCGGCTAAACCGCTGCGAGGCGGATGGCCTCGTCGACATCGACCGCGACCAGACGCGACACGCCCGGCTCGTTCATCGTCACGCCCACGAGCTGGGAGGCAAGCTCCATCGTGGTCTTGTTGTGCGTGATGAAAATGAACTGCACGCGCGAGGACATCTCCCGCACGATATCGCAGAAGCGCCCCACATTGTGCTCATCGAGCGGGGCGTCGACCTCATCGAGGAGGCAGAACGGCGCCGGGTTCAGGTCGAAGATCGAGAACACCAGCGCGACCGCGGTGAGCGCCTTCTCGCCGCCGGAGAGCAGATGAATGGTGCTGTTCTTCTTACCCGGAGGCCGCGCCATGACAGCCACGCCGGCCTGCAGAATGTCATCGCCGACCAGCTCCAGATAGGCATGCCCGCCGCCGAACAGCCGCGGAAACTTCTCTTTCATCCCGGCATTGATGCGCTCGAAGGTCTCCTCGAAGCGCGTGCGGGTCTCTTTATCGATCCGGCGCATCGCCTGATCGAGCGTGTCCAGTGCGGAGGTGAGGTCCGCGAACTGCCGGTCCAGGTACTCCTTCCGCTCGGTCTGCTCCTTCAGCTCATCGATCGCCGCCAGGTTGACCTGGCCGAGCTTCTCGAGATCCGCACGAGCCTGGGCCAGCGATTGCTCCCAGTCGGGGACGCTGGCCTCGGGAACGAGTCCGCGCTGCACGTCGGCCAGATCGAGACGAGTCTCCGCAAACTGCTCCGCAAGCGCTTCGCGACGCACTCGCGTTTCCTGCGCCGCCATTCTCGCCGCTTCCATGGCCTCGCGCGCCTGCGTGACGAGCTGCTCCGCCGCAAGCCGTCGCTCATCGAGAACGCGCAACTCCGCATCGGCGTCTTCCAACTCGCGCCGCGCCACTGCCAGCTCCGACTCGATGTCCAGCCGGCGGGCCAGGGCATCGTGCAAGCGAGCCTCGAGCTGCAGAATCGGCTCATCGCCACCCGCCAGCTCCTGCTCCAGCTCGTCGCGACGCTTGGTGAGCTGCGCGCGCTGCTCCGTCATTCGATTGATGCCGACCGTCATCGAAGCTTGGGTCGAACGACGCGACTCGATGCGAATCAGCAGGTCGCGCGCACCCATCTGAGCGGCCTGGGCGCGTGCACGTGCCGTCGTTACGGCCTCGCGACGGTCCTCGCGCTCACCTTCCAGCTCGTGACGGCGCGAATCCAACTCACCCAGCAACAGCAGCCCTCGATCGAGCTCGGCTCGGGCGCGGGCGAGCGCCCCCTGCGTTACGCCCCTCTCCTGCGCGACATTGGCGGCTTCATCGTCGAGTCGCTCGCGGCGCAGAGTCGACTCCTGCACACGAGCCCGCGTTCCTTCGAGCTGACTCATCACATCCGCATGGCGGCGATGAGCCGTGTGGATACCGGATTGGGCCGCCTCGCGCTCGCCTTCGGCTTCGGTGAGCGACAGCCGGACAGCGGCGAGATGAGCCTCCACCTCGCTGGTGCGCTCTTCGGCCATCGAGACCGCCGAGCGCAATGACTTCAGACGATGCTCGCGCTCGATAACGCCGGCATGCGGGTCCGAGCCTCGATTCACACGCAGCCAGTCGCGACCCACCCACTCGCCGTTGCGGGTAATGATCGACTCTCCGCGCGCCAGGTTTGCGCGACTCCGCAGTGCATCCGACAACGATTCCGCCGTCAGGATCGAGGCGAGCTGCGCGATCACGGCAGCCGGTCCCTCAACCTTGGACGCGAGGCTCTCCGCCGATGGCTCGGCGCCGGACGCTGCCGCCTCGATGAGCGTGATGCGTCCCTTGGCAAAGCCCGACAGGGTGTCCGCAACGCCATCGATCTGATCGACGCAGACGGCCTCGAGGTAGTCGCCGAGGGCCGTCTCGACCGCGCGTTCCCAGCCCGCGTCGACATCCAGCTTCTCGGTGACCCGCGGTCGATTGCTCAAGCCCGCGCCCTCGAGCCACTCGCCCGCTCGCCCCGCCTCATGAGTCAGTGCAGCCTTCTGCAAGGCCTCCAGAGAGGTCAGCTCACCCCGTGTTCGCTCGCGTTCCGATCTGGCCGTCTCAAGGGCCTTCTCGACAATGAGCTGCTCGGAGCGCAGCGATTGAACTCGCTCGAGCGAGTTCGTCAGGGCCTTCGACAGCTCATCGCTGGCGGCCCGAGCCTCGGACTCCTGGCCTCCCAGGGAAGCGAGCAGCTCGTTGAAATCGTTGGCGGCCAGCGCATCGCGCTCCACCGCGAGCCGATCGCTCTGCGCCATGATCCGCCGCAGCTGATTCTCTAATTGCTCGATACGCGCGCGCTCGACCTGCGTGGTCTGGTCGGCCGAGCCGAGGGCGCGGTTGAACTCTTCCCAGCGCTGTTGCCAGTCCTGCAGCTCCTGCTCGGCGATCGCCAGCGCCTGCGCCGCGGCGCCTTCGGCGGCCTGTACGCGCTCCAGCTCGGGCTCCAGTCGCGCAATCTCGTCCCTGAGGCCAGTCGTCTCCCGCTCATCTCGCTCAATGTGGGCGGCAAGATCGTTGAGCGTGGCGACAGCCTGCGCCAGGTCCGTCCTCTGGCGTTCGCGCAGCTCGCGGGTGTGTTGGATGGTCTGTTCCATCCGCGATATGTCGGCGCCGACTTCATAGAATCGGCCCTGGACCGCGGTGACGCGATCGCTCTGCTCGCCATGGAAAGCGCGCTGCTTTTCGATGGCCGCCTCGGCCGCGCGCTGATCCGCCAGTGCCGCTTGCATGGCGATCTCGCGCTGGCGCATGGCGCTGTCATGGACCTCGACTCCACTGTCGAGGTCTCGCATCCGCAGCGCAAGCAGCTCCGCAGTGAGACGACGCTCGGTCTCCTTCAGTGCCTGATACCGACGGGCCGTCGCTGCCTGCCGTTGGAGGTGGCGGATCTGCTTCTCGATCTCATCGCGCAGATCCTGCAGCCGCTCGAGATTCTCACGCGTCTCGCCGATGCGGCTCTCCGTTTCCTTCCGCCGCTCCTTGTAGCGGGAAATGCCAGCGGCTTCCTCGACGAAGGCGCGCATGTCCTCGGTCTTTGCCTCGATCACGCGCGAGATCATCCCCTGCTCGATGATCGCGTAGCTGCGCGAGCCCAGGCCGGTGCCCAGAAACAGGTTGGTGATGTCCTTGCGCCGGCAGCGCGCCGAGTTGATGAAGTACGCGGACGAGCCGTCGCGGGAGACCTGCCGCTTCAGGGAAATCTCGTTGTAGCTCGCGTAGGGGCCGCCGATCTTGCCGTCGCCGTTGTCGAATATCAGCTCGACGGACGCGGTGCCGACTGGCTTGCGTGCCGCGGAGCCGTTGAACACGACATCGGCCATGTTGTCCCCGCGTAGGTGCTTCGCGGAAAGCTCGCCCATGACCCACCGTACGGCGTCGATGACGTTCGACTTGCCGCAGCCGTTCGGACCGACGACACCGGTGAGATTACTGGGAAAGTTGACTTGGGTAGGATCGACGAAGGATTTGAAGCCGGCGAGCTTGATCTTGGTCAGCCGCATTTCGTGTAACGTCCTGAAGAGGCCATCAGCATATCTTAAATGCTTTTAGCTTAATGTACGGGGTCGCTTCGACCCCGTAGGAGTCGGCCGCGCAGCGGCCTGGACAATAGTAATGACCACGTCACCACAGAGCGCGCTCGAGACTTTTTCCAACCCGAGCGATCGCGACTACACCATCCGCATCCAGATTCCTGAGTTCACGTGCCTGTGCCCGAAGACCGGCCAGCCCGACTTCGCGACGCTCGAGCTCGAATACGTGCCAGACCGGCTGTGCGTGGAGCTGAAGGCGCTGAAGCTCTACATCTGGTCGTTCCGGGATCGGGGCGCCTTCCACGAGGCCGTGACCAACGAGATCGCGGATCGCCTTGCGGAGGCGACCCGGCCGAGGTTCCTGCGCCTGACGGCCCGCTTCAACGTGCGCGGCGGAATCTATACGACGGTCGTCGTCGAGCGGCGACAGCCCGGCTGGAGCCCGGCGCCGCCGGTCGCTCTGCCATAGCGACAGAGCGTTTGCTCGGCATAACGGCCCACGCTCCAAGGGCTTGGAAGCGGCCTTTAATGCTCTCTGTGACCCTGCTCGCAGCGGCCCCGGCCGGTCTGCCACGACCTGCCGCACAGCACTGTACACGCCGGGGTCGGCCGGTATAATCCCGCGTCCTTCACGAGGCACCCGCTTTGACGAGGAGCAACTGATGCCGGCCAAGAAACCCGCGCCAAAAGCCGCGAAGGGTAAGAAGGCGGCGGCAGCCCGGCCGGTGGCGCGCAAGACCGTGGCAGCCCGCAAACCTGCCGAGCGCGTCAAGGCGGCCGCTCCGGCTCACGTCCGCAAGAGCGTCGTGGCCGCGCCCAAGAAGGCGGTACCCCCCCGTCCCAACCCTATTGCTACGGAAGAAACGATCGAGATGCGCAAGGCGGCAAAGCCGGCGCCGGAGGCCCCTCTCCCGGAGACGGAGACTCCGAGCGTTCCAAGCCAGATTCTGGTCCCGCCGCGCGCGACTCCCGCGCACGCGGCGGGCGACAATGACGACAGTGAGGCAGCCGAGCCCGGCAGCCTGCTAGCCGGTCCACGCAACGTACAGCCCTACATCGCCAAGCGCGGCGAGCTGTACATGAGCAAGGAGCAGCTGGAGCACTTCCGCAACATCCTCAACAGCTGGAAGCGGGATCTGATGGTCGAAGTCGACCGTACGGTCTCGCATATGAAGGATGAGGCGGCGAACTTCCCGGATCCCAACGATCGAGCGACGCAGGAGGAGGAATTCAGCCTCGAACTGCGCACCCGAGACCGTGAGCGCAAGCTCATCCGTAAGATCGACGAAGCGCTCAAGCGAATCGAAGACGGCTCCTACGGCTATTGCCTCGAGACGGGTGAGGAGATCGGCATCAAGCGCCTGGAAGCGCGGCCGGTCGCCACGCTGAGTATCGAGGCGCAGGAGCGCCGCGAGCGCCGCGAGCGGCAGTACGGCGATCGCGACGACCGCTATCGTTGACAGCGGCCTTCGCTGACGCTCTCGACCGCGAGCGCGAGCCCACTTCGTCGGGCATTGGGTCGGGCATCGAGTGCGAGCCCGAGCCGGAAGAGCGCGCCTCGCGCCCGGCCGGACGCGGCGTGCCCGCTCGCTATATCGGCCGCTTCGCGCCCTCTCCTACCGGTTCCCTGCACCTCGGCTCACTCGTAGCCGCGCTCGGCAGCTACCTGGACGCCCGCCATAACAAGGGCCGTTGGCTGTTGCGCATGGAGGACCTCGACACGGCACGCGTGGTCCCCGGTTGCGGCGACGGCATCCTGCGCACGCTCGAGCTGTTCGGGCTCGAGTGGGATGGCGAGGTGGAGTATCAGAGCCGTCGCGTGCAGCGTTATGTCGTGGCGCTGGAAACGCTGAAATCGAATCGACACACGTTCGAATGCAGCTGCTCACGCCGTGAGAGCGCTAACATTGGAGATTCCGGGTACCCCGGAACTTGTCGCAACGGGCCCACGAAGGCCGGACCCACCGCCACGCGCTTTCGCGTTGCGGATGCGAACGTCGAGTTTGAAGACCTCGTTCGAGGTATCTGCAGGTTTGATCTGCGGGCGCTCGGAGATCCCGTCGTCCGCCGCCGCGACGGCGTTTTCTCATACCAACTCGCGGTCGTCGTGGACGACGCCCAACAGGGCGTCACCGATGTGATTCGCGGCGGCGATCTGCTGGAAAGCACGCCTTGGCAGATCGCACTGCAGCGAGCCCTGGGCCTGCCCACGCCGCGTCACGGTCATGTGCCGCTGGTCGTTGAGCCCCAGCGCGGAAAACTCTCAAAATCCAGGCATTCCCTCGCTATCGGCGGGTCCGCACCGACGCCGCAACTGATTGCGGCACTGCAACTTCTCCAACACCCTCCACCCGCTGAGCTCGCTCACGAGACCCCCGCGAAATTGCTTGCATGGGCAACCAACTCGTGGTCCCCGCAACGCCTGCGCGGCCTCCACAGTGTGATCTTTCACACGGAGTAACGGTTCTCGATTTGGGTTTCGGTGCGACTATGGTCTATTGTGTGCGCGCCGATCCTGACGCCCTGGGACGAGGAACGTCCTGACTGGACACAATGAGGGCATATGATGAGCGAGCTGCGGACGATAAAGAAATATCCGAACCGGCGACTGT
>Ga0207707_10004418_pt1 | contig 12397 bp, 13 predicted proteins | sample KBSC83BmetaG_FD_184336 | JGI IMG/M metagenome (GOLD analysis project Ga0207707, IMG submission 184336) | Corn rhizosphere microbial communities from Kellogg Biological Station, Michigan, USA - KBS C8-3B metaG (SPAdes) (version 2) | ecosystem: Host-associated > Plants > Roots > Rhizosphere ... | reverse complement strand
GGTCATCGCTCGACGACAGCCAGTAGGCGGTGATGTCCGTCCATGTGGGCGTGCCACCCAACGGGGTTCCGGAGAAGTCGGCCTGGATCTTGTGCGTGACCGCACCGGAAGATGGCACCCGACCCTCCCTAAATGTTTTCCGTATCTCTGGCGGGATGGCACCGGTCGCGCGTACCGTCTTATTCATGCGTTACACGGGGACAGCCGTCATGGCGGCTGTGATCATCGGTTTGGGAGCGGTCCCAGCGGAGGCGTCACAGATCGTCTGTATTCGCGCTGGGGACTGCCCGGCAATGATTCACGTGCGGTTCATCACCGCGACCGCCGAAGCGGTGCATGGCACGGACGGTTTGCTCGCTGCTGGTTGGCGCTGTCGGCATGTGACGGGTCGTGTTTGGACGTGCACGCGGCGACGTCACTTCGCTGCGTCGTAAGACGGTCGCGGCGTCCCTAGAGTTTGATGCCCTTGGCTTCGAGCCGCCGCAGTTCGCGGACGATCTCCCGGCCGTCCTCATCGGTGAGCTTCATCCGGCCCTTCGCATCGACCGTGATCGTCACGTTCCGTGCGACGTCGTGCGCCGCGAGGCGTTCGATGGCGTGCAAGATCCGCTCCAACCGGTGCAGCGTGCGAGTCTGGTCGCGCACCTCCGCACGGTCGTGCGCCAGCCGACCCGCATAGGCCGCACCCTCAACTGTCGACGCGGCAGCACCAGACGCCCGCGCGATCTGCGCCTGCGCAGCGTTCAACGCCCCGATCTGACCGGAACCAAGCAACTGACGGAGGATCTGATCGCCCTGTGCAGCGCCCATGTTCGCGATCTGCATCAGGTCCGTCGAGTTCAGCCCCAGCTTTCGGGCAGCCGCGAGGTCCGTCGCGAACTGCTGCAACGCCGCGACGCTGCCTTGCGCGAAGCCCGCGACGTTCCCGAGGATCGTATTGCCGTTCGCGTCGGTCGTGAACGCACCCGACAAGTCCGCCGCGCCCGCGATCGTTCCCGCCAGCGACGCCGTGTCCGAGCGGCGCGACGCCAAGTCCTGCCGCAGCCGTGACTGCGCCGCCTTGAGCACGCCCTTCTGCCGGTCAAGCACCGACAACATCCGGCCCTGGAAGGCGTTGAGCGCGTTCTCGACGTCAGTGCCAAGAAGGTTCTTCAATCGTCCGGCTTCACCCGTCCAGCCACCCATCAGCCCCTCAGCGAGGATCCGGCCGACGGACTTTGTAGCGACCCGGACGGCCGCAACCTTGTCGGTCATGCCGTGAATGAGGCCCTGGATGATCGCTTGGCCTGCTGGGCGCAGCATCACCTTGTCGTACTCGAGCGGACCCTTCCAACTGATGATCTTCTTGCCGAGGTCGGTCAGGACGTTCTTCACGCCGCCGACAGCCCCGGTGATCCCGTCAATTAGGCCCTTGACGACGTCCCTGCCTGCCTGGAGCAGTAGCGTCGCCGCACCGTGCGCGAAGTCGGTGACGATCGCGTTGACGCCGTGGAAGGCGTCCGCGACGAGCTTCTTGACGTCGGCCCACGCCTTACCCCAGTGCCCGGTGATCAGGTCGAGGATCACGCCGATGGTGTCGAGAATGACCCGCATCTCAGTCTTGATCACGTCACCGATAACGTGCCAGGCGGTGCGCACGACGTTCTCCACGATGTGCCAAGCGGTGCGGAACACGTCAGCGACGACCCGCAGCGCGGGACGGACAATGTCGAGGACGACACGAATCTCCGTGCCGATGACCGTCGAGATCGCCTTCCACACGGCGCGCGTGACCTGACGGATCTCCTGCGAATGGGACCGCCAGAACGCCGAGAAGTCCGCGAACCTCGCCTGCACGTAGGCGAGCGGGCCGTTCGCGAACGCCTCCCACACCGCAGACAGGGCATGAAACACGGCCAGACCGGCAGCCCGCATCCCCTGCCAGATGTCGACTGCGACCCGCCCAGTGGTCTGCACGATGTTGCGGAACGTCTCGGAATGCTTGTAGAGCTCGATCACGCCTACCGTGATCGCGGTGATGCCGGCGATAACCGCGACAGGACCGCCAAACGCGACCATCAGCGCCGCCCCGACCAGCCCAAGACCGATCGCGAGCGGCTTCGTCCAGGACGAGTTCTCTTCAAGCCAGTGCGCGAACTTCGACAGGTCCGGGATCGCGGTGCTGGCGATCCAGTCCATCATCTTCGTCGCCGTCGGCAGCAGTTTCGTGCCGAGCGACACCATCAGAGACTCAGCCGCAGCTTTCGCCGAGTCCAGCGCGTAGCCAAACGTCTTCGTGTACGACGTCCACGACGCACCGAACCCGACGCCGCCCTTGGAGACTTCCTCGAGCTTGCCGTGGTAACGCTCGAGCTGGTTGAGCAGCGTCGACAGGCCGATCTGCGGGCCACGCTTGCCGAACATTTCCGCGAGCTTCGGACCCATCTCGCTCGCCGTGATGCCGTTCTTGCGCATCAGCCGCTCGAGCGTGTCCAACGCCTCCGTCAGACCGCCCTCGTGGAGCTGCTTAGCGAGGTTACCGCTGTGGATACCCCACGCCTTCAACTGCTCCTGACCGGCGTGCAACGGGTCAGCGAGCGCGGTGATGGACATGCGCAACTGGCTACCGGCGAGAGCGCCGCGCATGTTGTTGTCGCCGAACACCGCGAGGGCCGCGCCGGCCTGCTGGATGGAGACACCGAAACCCTTGAATGTCGAGCCGAGCGGGCCGAGCGCGTCGGCGAGATCCTGCATCATCATGTCGCCCGCGCCGACGGTGGAGTTCAGGACGCCCATCGCCTGCGAGTAGTTCTTGACGCCCTTGAGGTTCGACACGATCACCGCGTCGAGGGTGTTGGTGACGTCGACGAGGTCCGCCCCGCCGAGCTTCGCGCCCTCCGAGGCGATCTTCAGCACTTGGAGCTGCTGAGCCGTCGTCATGGAGTGCTGACCGACCGACGCGATGTGGTACGCCGCCTGAGCGAGCACGTTCGGCGTCGTCGCAACCGAGCCGGACATGTCGAGGATGCCCGCGCTGAACTTCGCGACGGCAGCGTTCGACACGTTCGCCTGCGTATGCAGGCGGGTCATCGACGTCTGAAACTTCGCCGCCATGTCCACCGATGCGGCAGCGACCGCGCCAGCAGCCACGGTGATCCCGAGCATGGCTTTCGATGCCATCGACCCGGTGCGCGACGACTTCGACGCCATCCGGTCGAACTCCGCGCCCGCGCCAGCGTCGACCCCGAGGAAGCGGAACAGGAGGTCTTGGCTCATCGCCGCCATCAGCGGAACCCAGCCTCTAGCGCAGCCTCACGCATCGCCGCTACGCATGCCGCTGTCACTTCCGGACGCATCGCCTCAAGCGGACGAGTGAAGAAGCCCGGCTGGACGTTCGTAACCGCCCAGACCTTCGTGTTGCCGTAGACGGGGTGCCGCACCACGCCTTCGTTGATCTTCTTCAGGTCGTGGCCGGTCTTCCGCATCCGTAGCGTCACGCCCGCCGAGCGCACGCCGGAGGTAACAGATGTCTTGATGACGGACTCGGCGACCCACTCGTTCAGGCCACCCTCGCGGGGCAGGCTCGCCATCGCAGAAGCACGCACCCGCTCAGCCGCGGGCGCCGTCGCCAGCCGGATGTTGCGGTACATGCGGCGTTGCAGGCCAACCTGCCCCGTCGCCCGCAGCCGGACCGCTACCTCGCGGAGTTCCGCCGCTCCCGCTTCCAACGCCATCGGAACCCCCTTGCTTCTCGTGGACGAGGTTGTCGATGGCTTCTAGCCAGTCGATGAGAGCGGCCGGGACGGGGTCGTAGCCCTGCTCGGTGAGAGACACGCCCATCTTCAGCAGGCGGTAGACGCTGAACTGCCAGGGAAGCGGACCCCCCGGAGCGAGACCTTCTAGAGCGCGGCCGACTCGTCCGAGGGCTCGATAGGGGACTCGGGGTCCGGGTCGACGTCGAAGTTCGGGATCAGGTCATCCCGGTACTTCGCAGCGACCTCGACCAGCGCCTCGAAGTCCTTCGGCGGCAGATCCTCGAGCGCATCGCGGGTCACCGGCGCTGAGAACGACCAGGACTCGATGAGCGTCACGGTCGACGTTGTCGCGAGATCCCCGAGAAGGTCCAGTTGCTCGTCTGACAGCTCCGCTTGCCGCACAGGGGACGGCAGGGACGGCTCGAACGACTCCAGGTCGAACTCTGCGCCCGCATCCGCCGCAGCCTTCTGCGCGGCGGTGAGCTCTCGCATCACCCGCATCTGGTAGCGGACGAGGGACTGGAGGTCGGAGTCGAAACCGAGCCGCATCTGGATCCGCTGGAGCGGCTTGCGCATCTTGACAGTGATCGTCTCCGGGTCGCGAAGGATCGCGTGGTTGCCGGAGGGAAGGTCAACCCGCTCGAACTCACTCATGTGACTGGCCCCCGGCCTTTAGAAAGCGGCACTTGTGGTGTTGATCAAGGTCGATTTGATCGGCGAATAGCCGGTACCAGCCGTGTTGGCGTCCGACGTGTTCGCGACAGCGGTGAAGTCGACGCTGATCTCCATCCAGCCGTTCCCGCCGCGTGACACCGGAGCCTTCGTGAACAAGCCGTTAGTGCAGTGCAGGTTGAGCGAATCCGCGCCGTTCGTGTAGGTGACGTCCACAGCCGTCGCGGTGCCGTTCAGCATCGGCGTGAGGAACGTGTCGTCGTTGTAGATCACCGTCATGGAGCCGGTGACCGTGACCGACCCAGCCCAAATCTGCGTGGGCGAGGCCGAGTTGTTGACGGCGGTGATCGGGTTCACCGACCGGGCGATCGTCAACGTCATGTTCTCGACGAGCGTCGTCGACGCTCCGCCGAGAGTGACCGCGCCCTTGTAGCCCTGGATCGCGGTCTTCGCGGAGAACGTCTGCGACGGCTTGGTGGTCGTCGCAGACGCGAGGCCGGTGCCCTGCACGGAAGCGCGGAGCAGGCCGGAGGCGTCCATCGTGAACTGCAACTGGCTGAACATGAAGCCGGGGAACTGGCGGGTGTTGAAGCCGTTGTAGTCCGACACGGTGAAGCTCGGCGGCTGGAACGTACCGGTGTTCAGTGTGGAGAACACGTGCGTGTACGGGCCGGCGCCGGAAAGGTCTTCCGCGCCGAGGATGCCCTTGAGCGGCACACCGATGGTGTCCATGTAGACCGGGCACTCGTAGGCGTAGGTCGACCAGCCCTGTGTCGGGAACTGGCCGTAGGAGTCCACGGCAGAGCCGCGCATCGCCGTGTCGGGGGTGTAGTTCTTCACGTCCTCCGGCGTCAGCGTGTTCGCCGGAGTGAACAGCGTCGCCGCGACAGGAGTGCCGTAGGTCGTTTCCTTCGCGGTCCCGACGAACGACGGGTAAGTGGAGACAGCCATGACTCAGGACTCCTCGGTGGCGGGTGCCTCGGGCACCACGTGGTCGTCGGACGGTTCCGGGTCGAGCACGTCGACCTTCTTGCTCGAGCGGGCCTTCTTCGCTGCCGCCGGGGTCTTCCAGACCTCCGAGTCGGGTGCCTCGTCGAACTCGACCTCGTCGCCGGGCTTCACCCACTGGCCGAGGTCCGGGACGTAAACCTCGTCGTCGCCGGTGAAGATGCGGGTCACCATTTCGGGCTCCTAGTTAGGTCGTGACGTCGGTGCAGAGGACGGTGAAGGAGATGAAGTACCGCCGACCCGTCTCGGCGGCAGAGCCGACACGTGACGGCGAGCATTCAGCGGCTGTGGTGAGCGCCATCCCGCCCGAGATCAAGCCGCCAGCCGAGGGGTCGGCGAGCAGCACGTTGTTGAAGGCGTTGAAGATCGCCTCGGCCTGATCGCGGGCTTGCTTCTGCGTGCCGGCGATCCGCACGTCGATGAAGCACGGGATGTCAGCGGCTTCCGACAGGTTCATCGGCAGCCCGAGCGTCAGGGCTTGGCGGTTGACCACGGTCGGGCGCGTCACCGCGCCCTCTTCCGGTTCGGCGAGACCGATGACGAACATGCCGTCCGCTCGCGAGTCGTAAGGGCCGTCGGAAACCAGCACGGGGTCGCCGTTGACCGTCATGTTCGCCACGGCGGCCTTCGCCTGCGTCACCAGGTAGTCGACGATCGGGCCGAGAGCGAGACTCACGTCGGGATCTGGTCGAAGTCACCGAACGTCGTCACGCCCGTGTCCCACCAGGGGAGCTGCGTGCCAGCGTTCGCCGGGGTCGTGTCGATCGTGAACGCCCCACCCGAGCCTGCCAGCCTGCGCAGAGTGGCGCGGTTCTCCTGCGTCAGGTAGAGGCCGCGCCCGACAGTGCCCGGTGTCGAGTCGGAGTACGGGCCGAGGCCCTCCTCGTAGGTGAGCAGGCCGGAACTTGTCGTCGGGTTGGAGAACGCGCGCTCCGCGACGTCGAGGATCACCGCCTCCGCGCCGGGTGGCAGGGGAGTGATGATCGACTCGCACAGCGTTCGCGCCTGGTCGAGGATGAACTGCGCGCGAGTGACCTGCGACGTGACGCTCAGCAGCGCCGTGTTGCCGAGGTACGTCGCCAGGTCCGAGACGGTGACGTTCGCCGTGTGCTGGTACTTCGCCAGGTAGGTGTACGAGCCGTCCTGCGACGTCGCGACAGCTCCGGTGGCGAGCCACTCGAAGTCGTAGGTTCCGGCCGGGTCATTCACCACGGCGGTGAACACCCCGGTCGAGACGTGGGTGATCGCGCCGTCCGGTGGCCAGGTGAAGACGCGCTCAGTGCCGTCCGGCGACCGGATCGACAGCGTCACGGTCGTCGGATCGGCCGGGATCGTGTTCGCAGCGTCACTGAACGTGCGGAACGTCAGGGTGAGCGGCTGACCGTTGGTCGCAGCGGGCATAGCGGCCTCCTGTCAGCGGTGACGGGTGCGGGATGCAGGACGACATAGACGGACGGCAGAAAGACGCCCCATGAGGACCGCCCTGGATCGCCTTAGCGGGGGAAGCACGATGCGGGGCGCCCGCATGGACACCCCGCACCCGTCGTTGCTTCAGTCCGAGTCGGACTTCTTCGCAGCCGTTTTCTTGGCCGCTTGCTTCTTCGGGGCGACGTCGGCGGGGTCGTCGACCCACACCTGATCGCCGGCCTTGCCGAACGGGCCGTCCTCTTCGAGGGTGACGAGCTCCGGCATCAGGAACCGGCCGCGTGGGTGTAACTCACGAACGCGCCGAGATCGTTGACCGCGAAGGAGTACCACGTCTCGATGAGCAGAATGACGAGGTTCTCTTGCAAGGCGAAGTGCGTCGTGCCCTGCGCGTCGACGTAGCCGCCTTCGTTGCTCACACGCATAGTGATGCCGCCCGCGATGCCCCATGCGCACTGCGACCAGTCGCCACCGACGGCCCGCAAGCCGGAGTCGGTGGAAGGGGTCTGAGCGACCGTCACCGACGGGTTCGTGCCGCCCGTCAGCCCGGAGCCGTCCGCGTAGATCGGAGCGGAGGCGCCACCCGCGAGGAACGTCACGGTGTAGGGACCGCCCGCGCCACCAGTCACTGTCGCAGCACCGGCCGGAGAACCGCCGAAGCCATAAACGTTTGTGTTCAGCGCCTGGATCGCTGACTGAACGGTCGCCGCAGTTGCGTTGAAGGCGATGGCAGCAGTCGAGGAGCCGCCGATGATGAGCTTGAACGTGCCACCGGTCGGGACACCGTTGATCGTGACCACCTGCGCGGCGTCGCCCGAGCGGTACAGGCGCCCGGAAACGCCCGGGTTGAAGGCGGCCGGCAGATTGATCAGCGTCGCCATGCTCGACGGGCCGTTGGCGTTGAACGATGAGTCGACGAAGAACGGCCGCCCATTGGCGTCCACGCTCGTCGCCAGCTCCGGCTTGAGCCGAGGATCCGCGGCGAAGCCGGTCACGTCGTAGCCCGCCGTCGGAGCGTTGACCACCTTGCTGACGCCATTCCACAGGTCGGTGTACATGCCGCCCTGTGCCGATGTTGCCGTGCCGAGTGCGACTGTGTTCGGCGTTGCCGCGAGGCCGGTGCCGAACGGTCCGACGCCGCCCGAACGCAGGTCGATGTTGTGAATGGCCGCTGCGTCAAATGAGCGCGAGAGTCCAGTCGGAAGATCCCGCTCGAGCATGTCATACAGCCCGGCCGGGTTCTTCCGCCAGAGTTCCTCCGACACAGGGAGAAGCAGTGCGAGCTTCTTCGGGGTCAGCACCTTCGCGCCAACGCCGCCTCCGCCGACGGGCTTCGCCTGGCCTTCAGCTACCCAGCCGGGGACGGGAATGTCCATCGGCACGGGGATTGCCGTCTGCCGGTCGATGTCCAGCGGCACCTCGCGAGCGAGCTGCTGCACGGCGGACGTCTCGGTGGTCTTGAGGAAGATCGGGTCGGCGATCTGCGGAGGGAGCAGAATCGGCGCAACAGAACTGAGATTTGTGGCGGTGACCGCCATTGGAGTCTCCTAGATGATGCGAGGCGTCATGTGGTGGCACCTCGGATGAGTGCCGCGAACTGGTCGCGCGGCTGGAGGACTGGCGAACCTGCCGCGCCCTGCGCGGGGTTCGGAACCGGAATGCGTGGCTTGCCGCCTCCGAGGGCTGCGTACCGTTCACGAAGCGCCGTGATGGCGTCCTCGTCGATCTCGCCGTGGTCTGTAACGAACTTGGCGATGTTCAGGTCGTCGATGACCAACTCGGGGTCATCGACGACGCCAGTCAGTGCGGCCTTGACCGTCGTGCGAGCCGCCTTGTGCATAGCTTCAACTGCCCGCTGCTGCGCCTGCTCAGCCTGCTGCTGTGCCCGCTGTTCAGCCGTTTGCTGTTCCGTCTTGATCTGGTCGAACTGAGCGGCCTTCGGCTCGAGATCCTTGACGCGGGCGCGGAGCCCCTTCGCCTCGGTGCGCGCCTTTTCGACCTCACCCAGCACGAACTTCCTGGTGTCGTCGTCGAGTGCTGCGAGGCTGTCCGCCAGGGTCGGCTTCGCGGTAGGCGTCTCTGTGGGCTGTGGTGCTTGCGGCTGTTCGGGGGCAGCTTCGGTCATTCGGGGTGCCTCCAGGGCATCGTGACGCCCGCTCCGGGCGGGCCGTGGGATTACTGCGGCGGGGTTCGCCGCGCCCTCGCGTGGGGACGAGGGCGATCTAGGAAGCCGGCGGAGTGGGCTTCTTGCGGACGTGGGCAGGCACGACGATCTGACCCGGCCCGGCTTGAGGTGTCGGATCGCCCTCGGCCGTGAGGTCTTCGATGACGCTCTTGTCGGTTCGCGCTTCCTTGGCTTCGAGCGACTGTGCAAGCTCGGCGAGCTCGGATGCAGCAGCGTCGAGCGCCCGGTCTTGGACGAGCCTGGCGCGTTCGACTGCCGAGTAGCCGAGTCGCGCCAGGACGACATCCGACGTAGGCGGCACGGCGCCCATCTGGGTCTGCTTGAACAATGCGTCCGTTGTCGCCGCTGGCGTTGAGACCTCCACCGGCTGCCAGTCGGTTTCCATTCGCAGCATCGCGGACGGCAGGTCGGCGCCATTGTGTGCGATGCGCCAAGCCAGGCGCATTACCTGTTCCAGCGGATCGGAGGACTCTCCGTTGACCGCCTTGGCTCTGCGGTTCAGCGGATCCTGCGCCGACCGGATGGCGTCGGCGCTCGCCGGGTTCGCGGTCGCGTTGATGCCGAAGTAGGACGGTGGGTAGCCGGTGAAGGACGACAGGAGCTGCGCCTGCGACTCAATGATCTTCGTGAAGACCGACGGGTCGAAAGCCTGGAACTGACCGACTGACGGTATGTCGCCGCGTTCGTTGCGCTCGAAGGCGATGAAGTTGCTCATCACCATCTCGATGGCTTGTTTTGCCGAGCCATCGGGGTTGCGGAAGTCCTCTTCGGACAATCCCAGACCGTAACGATGCGGGACCGAGTAGAACTCCCGCGCGATCGCCATGCCTAGCAGGGTGCGGCAGGTCTCATCCGTGATGTTCCGAACCGCAGGCGTGATCTCGCTGCGGCCTTCACGGTCGGCGGTACGCGCCCGATTTGGGAACCGGACCACTGGCACGGCACCGAGGTTGTGCTCGTCACGATGATCCACCGTCCATGACGCTTGCTGCGTCCGGGACATGTAGACCGTGGCGTTCGGCAGGTATAGGACGCCGACGTAGGCGCCCTCGGCTTCATAGGCTTGGTAGGCAGCCGTCACTGACCGCGTTCGTGGATCCCACTGCACGGCACAGTTGAACGGCGACTCGGGCGTAATCACGGGAGGATCGCCCCGGCGGTCTGCGGAACCGACGATCATGTAGGCGCGGCCGAGAGTGAGCTTGTCCTGAACTGCCAGCGGGAACTCGGTATCGAGGTTGTTGGACTGCCAGAAGCCCCACATCTCGTCGTCCGTGTCGGTCTGACCTGGCAGACGGAACCCGTCGACCACTGCCCGCTGCACAAGCGGGTCGACGACAACGCGCGGCCAGTCGACGACGGTCCTGACGACAGCGAGCTGCGGGGGGATGCTCACGCCGAGGTCGGCGAGCCTCTGTGTCCCGTCGTAGTAAGCCTGAAGCGTCAGCATCTGACTCGACTGAAGCGACAACTTCGTCGAGAGTGCGGTAATCAGCTCCTGCTCGCCATCCCGGAGTCCGATGATCGGCGAGGCGGACGGCAGGTAGCCGCCAATGATCGGGCGGACGAACGACACGGGCATAGTCACGCGCCGGTCACCGTCCTTCAGTTGAGTGCGATGGCCCGGCCGGAGCCGACTGGGACGAAGGTGAACGCCGCGTAGTACGCCTGCGAGGCTGCGACAAGGGCTGAGATGTCGTCTCCGGCCCACCGCCATGACTCGCCGACCGTCTTGCGGGTCGCTCGAGACACGGCACCGTCTAGTTCGGGCTGCGGGGGCAGGTAGTGAACCGTTCCTGCCACCACGGCGTTGTAGAACGCACCGCAGGCGCGGATGTAGTCGCCCGAAGTGAGTGTTCGGACTCGCAGGCCGGCGTTATCGAGGTCTGAAGCGAGCGAACCGACCGGGTGTGACCGAACGATCGCCACTTCCGAGCCCTGTTCGCGCGCTATCCGCACAGTCTCGGCTGTGATCCAGTCACCCGCGCGGCCGTGGTGAAGGATTTCGACGTGAAACTGGCCGTCTGCGCGTCTTCCGGCCGCAACCAGCGTCACGGTCGCGTGGTCTGGAGTCATCGACAGAGCTAGGAACGGCCTCTCGGCGATACTCGACGCCGGGTCGGCGAGCTGTTGCCATGCGCCGCGGGGAAACGCGTTGGAGTCCGGTACGTCGTCCCAGATGCCCAGCGCTTCACGCCGGAACGACTCCGCGCCGAGGTGCTTTCTCATCCGAAGGATGGCCTCGGGTGGCGTATCGACCGGGTAGGAAACGTTCGCCTTGGCTACCTGCGCCCAGTCTGCATCTGTGAGCGGAGATGGCGGTTCTGTTGGCCGGAAGTCAGGATCGGCACCGAGCTCGATCCAAGCGCTGTCGACATCCTCACCGCTCAGCGCCTCCGACCGCATCCGCCGGAACGCCTCGCCCGCGTCGGTCGGTCGCGGCGGCGTGCCCATGTAGAAGACGAGCGCACCTGACGGATGCCGCGACTGGTTGGTCGCTGGCAGCATGTCGTCGAGCGTCTTGGCCGTCACCCGCTGCGCCTCATCGAGGATGAGGACATCCACCTCGTCGAAGCCGAGCCCGAAGCCGCGCTCACGGGCGCCGAACAAGATCCGCGAGCCGTTGCGGAAGATGATCGCTTCCTCGCCAGACGCCGTGGGCGTCTTGAGGATGTACGGCGCGATCTTCTTGCGTTTCGCGAACGCCAGCATCTTCCCGAAGGTCTCCTCGGCCGTTCGGAGCTGATGAGCCGTCCAGATGACCGTCAGGTTCGGAAATAGCAGGCAGAGTGCGAACACGATCGCGCCGACAAGGAACGTCTTGCCAACCTGCCGCGGAATCGACATTCCGACGCCGCCGACCGTCGCCGCGTATTTCCCGTCGGCGCGCTTGGCGAGGATGATGCGGCCGATCAGCGGCTGCCACCAGCGGAACGAGATGCCAAGGTCCGCGCACTTGCCGTGAACCGCCGGCCACCCAGTCGACACCGCCCCCGCAGGGACCACGACATGCCGGGCGACGTCAGACAGCCGACGCGTCGAAGGTTTCGTCGTTGGCGACGACATTCTCAGCCGCCTCCTGCTCAACCCTCGCGTCGATCGCCTCGATCTCGCGGTTGATCTCAGTCAGACGCCTGGTAAGCGCAGCCAAATCACGCGGTGGACAGTTAGGATCGTCGACCGTCCGCGCGATCCTCGTGCGCGTAGCCACCAGAAGGCCTCGCTGATCCCCAGCGTCGGCAGCCTCGGTGATCGTCAGCCGCTTCTTGCGAGCCGTCTCGCCAGGAGCCACGGCCCGCAGCGGCTTGCGCGCTGCCGCCATGTGTCCCCTCCCCTTTTGGGAAAAAACGTCGTGCGTAGAACAGCGTTTCAG
>Ga0207707_10004417_pt1 | contig 12401 bp, 7 predicted proteins | sample KBSC83BmetaG_FD_184336 | JGI IMG/M metagenome (GOLD analysis project Ga0207707, IMG submission 184336) | Corn rhizosphere microbial communities from Kellogg Biological Station, Michigan, USA - KBS C8-3B metaG (SPAdes) (version 2) | ecosystem: Host-associated > Plants > Roots > Rhizosphere ... | reverse complement strand
GCCCACGCTGACGCTGCCGAAAATGTGCTGGCCCACCGCGATCATCGACAGCAGGCCGATGGTGATGGCAAGCCCGGCCAGTCCCACCGTGACGATCATGCCGGTCGTCAGGACCGATTGCCCGCGATGGCGCGGGCGCAGTGTCATGAGGCCAGGGGTTTCCTTGTCAAAGCCGAGCGCGAAGCCGAACGGGGCGTTGACGATGAAGTGGATCCACAGCACCTGCGCGGGGGTGAACGGCTCCCCCGCGGCGATGTTAAACAGGGTCGCGCCGAGGAACGTCAGCACGAAGGCGACGAGGAGCACCAGCACGAAGCGGATGTACTTGGTCAAGTTGTCGTAGATCTTGCGGCCCTGCTCAACCGCGAAGACGATCGTGGCGAAGTTGTCGTCGGACAAGATCATCCGGCCGGCGTTCTTGGCCACCTCGGTGCCGGTGCCCATGGCGATCCCGATGTCGGCCGCCTTGATCGCGGGCGCGTCGTTGACGCCGTCGCCGGTCATGGCCACGACGTGACCCTTCTTCTTCAGCGTCTCGGCGAGCAGCACCTTGTGCTCGGGGGCGACTCGCCCGACCACTCCGATGCCGTCGATGCGGGCCAGCCGGTCGGACTCGGGCAGCGCGGCGAATTCCGCGCCCAGGACGGCCTCACCGTCGATACCGAGTTGCTTCGCGATCGCCGCCCCGGTGATCACGTCGTCCCCGGTCACCATCCGGACCCGGATGTGAGCGGCCTGCGCGGCGCTAACGGCGACGGCGGACTCCTCCCGCGGCGGGTCCACCATCCCGACCAGGCTCGCCATCTGCAGCCCGGTGACGTAGCCGAGCAGGTCGCCGTCCGGGTCGAAACCGTCCGGGTCCAGGTCGCGCGTTGCCGCGGCCATCACTCGCTGGCCCGCGCTTTCCATCCGCTCCACGTGCGCCTGAGCTTTCTCCCGCAGGACGGCGTCCCAGGGAATGCTGGCGCCTCCCGCCAGGGCGCTCGCGGCCCTGGCCATGACGGCCGGCGCCGCTCCCTTGACGAAGCACCGCACCATGGGGCGCCCGGAGGCGTCCACGCAGGAGTTGAAGGTGGCCATCAGCTTGTAGGAAGGATCGAACGGCAGCGTGGCCAGCCGCGGCAGCCGCTCCCTCGTGGCCTCGATGTCCAGTCCGGCCTTGCAACCGAGCACCAGCAGGGCGCCCTCGGTCGGGTCGCCGACGACCTTGCCGTCAACAAGCCTGGCGTCGCTGGCGATCAGGTACGGCAGGATCGCGTCCTCGATTGTGTCGGTGGAGCCTGCCACGTGGTGGATCTTGCCTTCCAGGCCGTACCCGGTGCCCGAGATCGTGTACCGGTCGACTGGGTCCACCACCTCGACCGCGGTCATCTGGTTCATCGTCAGCGTGCCGGTCTTGTCGGAGTTGATGGCGGACGTGAACCCCAGTGTCTCCACCGAGGGCAGGTCCTTCACGATCGCGTTCCGCTTGGCCAGGTCGACACCGCCGACCGACAGGATCATCTGCGCCACGGTCGGCAGGGCCTCCGGTATGGCCGCGATCGCCAGCGAGACCGCGGCGGTGAACAACTCGTCCCAGGCATCGCCACGGGCCCGGCCGAGCGCGAACATGATGACCATCGTCAGGCCGGCCGCCGCCGCGATCCACAGCGTGAGCCGGTTCATCTCCCTGGTCAGCGGCGACTCGTCCACGGCGGTCGCGGACAGCATCCCGGAAATTTTCCCCAGTTCGGTGCCGGTGCCCGTGCCGGTGACGATCATGATGCCGCTGCCGTGCGTGACGGGCGTGTTCATGAACGCCATGTTGGCCTGCTCGCCAGGCCCCAACTTCTCCTCCGGCAGGGTCACGGCGCTCTTGGCCGCGGGCGTGCTCTCCCCTGTCAGCGCCGACTCGTCGATCTGCAGCGCGCTGGCGACGATGATCCGGCCGTCGGCCGGCACCTCGTCCCCCGCGGCGATCAGCGCCACGTCGCCCGCCACGACCTGCTCGGCGGGGATCACCGACTCCGACCCGTCCCGGCGCACCCTCGCGGTCGCTTTCATCATCGACTTCAGGGCGTTCATGGCGCTCTCGGCCTTGCCCTCCTGCCGCATTCCGACCACCGCGTTCAGGATCGTCAGCAGGATCAGCAGCACTCCCGTGCTCCACTCGCTGATCAGCAGCGACACCAGCGCCGCGACGATCAGGATGATCTGCATGTAACTGCGGTACTGGCCGAGGAACCGGCGCCAGCCCGGCTGGGGCTTCTCTTCCGGCAGCGAATTGGGACCGTTGTCCCTCAGCAGGTCGGCCGCTCGCGCCGAGCCAAGTCCCGCGGCCGGATCCACGCCAAGCGCGGCGGCTACCGCATCCGGTGAAAGCGCGTACCAGCTGCCAGCATTCGCCGCCTGGCCTTCCACAGCACGTGCTTGCGTGGTCATCTCAGCTTCCCCCCGCCTCCCGAGGGTGATCCCGCCGCATTCGCTATCGGTCACCCTTCGGCGGGTGATGAAGCGGTCTGAGGGCTAGGATCACCCCGTCACCATCCGGCTTGGCGACTTCGTGCCGCCGTCAGCCGCCGCGTCAGCCTTCGCCTTTTTTCTGGCTTTCGCCTTGGCCTGCTTGGCCGCGAACGGGTCGGCGGGGGCGTCCTTGGGTGCCTGAGCTTCCAGTTCGCCCTTGATGACGAGCAGCCGCTCGCGTTGCTCGCCGCTCACTTCCGGGTACTGCGGCTGGATGCCGATCAGCGCGTCGGCCAGCACCGCGGCCGAGCACAGCCTGGCGAACCACTTGTGGTCGGCCGGTATGACGTGCCAGGGTGCCCAGGGGGTGCTGGTGGCGGACAGCATCTCAGAGAACGCATCCTGATAGTCGTCCCAGCGCTGGCGCTCCCTCATGTCCGCGGCCGAGAACTTCCAGTTCTTGTCGGGCAGGTCGAGCCGCTTGAAAAACCGCGTCCGCTGCTCTTCCTTTGACAGGTTGAGGAAGAGCTTCACGATGTGGAACCCGTTATCGGTCAGGTACCGCTCCCAGTCGTTGATCTCACGGTAGCGGCGCTCCCACACTCCGTGGCCTTTGGCTTCCTTCGGCAGCTTCTGTCGGTCCAAGTTCTCTGGATGCACCCGCACGACCAGCACCTCTTCGTAGTGCGACCGGTTGAAGATGCCGATGTCTCCCCGTGCGGGCAGATGACGCGCATAGCGCCACAGGTAGTCATGGTCGAGTTCCTCAGTCGAGGGCTTTTTGAAGCTCGTGACGTGCACTCCCTGCGGGTTCACCCCGCTCATGACATGGCGGATCGTGCCATCCTTGCCGCCGGCGTCCAGTGCCTGGAGGCAGACCAGCACCGCGTGACTGTCCTGGGCGGCCAGCCGCACCTGGTAGTCGCTCAGCACGGCGATGCCGTTCCGCATGATCTCCTTGGCGTGCTTCTTCTTCACGTAGCCCGCTTTGTAGCCGGGGTCGAAGTCCTTCGCCAGGTGCACCTTCGACCCCGGCTTGACCCGCAGCGGCTTAATCAGTTCCGCGATGCGTTCCGCTTGCTTGTCGGTCATCGTCGGTCAGTCCTCTCTGGACGAGTTCGTGGCCCATGAGCGGCCTGCCTTCTGCGGGACCACGTTCGTGCCTGCCTGCCCCGCCGCGATCGCGGAGAGTTCGGCGAGCGCGCCGATCGCCGCGCGCCGGCCGGTTTTCGCCGCGAACCGCGTGGCCGCCGCCACCTTCGGTTCCATGGACCCGGCCGCGAATTCGTAGCAGGCCAGCTCCTCCGGGGTAACCTGGCCGAGCCGCCGCTGCGCCGGGCTGCCCCAGTGCAGGTAGACGCCGTCCACGTCGGTGGCCATGAGGAGCAGGTCCGCGTGCACTTCCTCGGCGAGCAATTCGCTCGCAAGGTCTTTGTCGATCACGGCCTCGACCCCGAGCAGGGTGCCGGGCCGCGAGGACGGGTACGTCGTCGGCACGCCGCCGCCGCCCGCGCAAAGCACCACCACGCCTCGGTCGAGCAGCCAGGTGATCGGCTGGATCTCGACGATCTGCCGTGGCTCGGGAGATGCCACTACCCGGCGCCAGGCGGCGCCGTCCCTCCGAAATGTCCAGCCCTTCGTACGGGCGAGCGCGTCCGCCGTGTTCTTGTCATGGACGGGGCCGACGAACTTCGCTGGCCTGGCGAAGGCGGGGTCATCTGGGTCTACCACCACCATGGTGAGCAGGGTCGCCACCTGGTGCGGCGGCGGCAGCAGGCTGCGCAGTTCCTGCTGGATGAGGTAGCCGACCATGCCCTGCGCGCCAGCGTCCAGCACATCCAGCGGGTAGTGCGCGGCACCCGGAAACGACTCGGTCTGCAGCGGCAGCAGGCCAACCTGAGAACCGTTGCCGTGCACGACTACGATGTCGTGCTCCTTGGCCATCGGCGCGATCGCCTCGGCGGCGATCCTGACGTTCCTCCGCTGGATCTCAGTGGTTAGCGGGTCACCGCGCCGCAGCAGCGCGTTACCGCCCAGCGCCACTACGATCCGCATCTCAGCCTCCTCACCCGCTGACCTGGCTGGGTGCTCTCAGATGCTGTTCCAGCGGCGGCACGAAGTCGTCACCCACCCACGGGTGATTGCCACCGCACGCTGGTGCCGGACACGGGTTCAGAGCAGGTTCACGTCAACGGCTCGCTCGACCGCCTCGGAGCGGGACGCTACCCCGAGCTTCTGGTAGATCGACCTCAGGTGAGTCTTCACCGTGTTGCGCGAGATGCAGAGGCTGTTGGCTATCTGCGCATAGGTGCTGGTCGGCAGCAGCCGGAGAATGCGCTGCTCGGCATCGGTCAGCGGCTCGGCGATCATCGGGTACCCCCTGGCGGCAGCCGGCTGAGCCGCGCGGATCTCGAGAGCGGCGGCGATAATCCGCTCGATGAACGGATCCATCCGTAGCCGGGCGGCATTCTCGATCAGGTACCCGGTGACCTGGGGCGACGTGGTGACCACGGTGCTGAGGAAACCCTTGCGGCGGGCCGTGTGCAGGGCGTTCCCCAAGATGCCCGCCGCCGCGGGGTCCTCGCGCATGATCGCCGCGGCGGCGACCAGTATCTCGCGCTCGAGGGCATGGCGGGGCGTCAGACCATCCGGCGTCGTCGCTGCCAGGTGCCCCAGAGCGGTGCGGTGGTCGCCAGCGGCGAGTGCGATCCTGGCTAGCAGCAGGCGACGGCGTGCCTGCGGTACCAGCCCGCTGGCGAGGTCGGCCGGCGTGCGCAGATCGCCCAGCGACAGGCGCAGCACCGCTTCCTGCTCATCCGCCCTGGCCTGCAGCACCGAGCTGGCCCCGGCGAGGACCGGCCGCGCCGACTCGACGGCGGCCAGCGCCTCGCGGACCTGCCCACGGGCGGCCCAGATTCTGGCCTGATCCAGCAGGGCGAGAAACTCGTACAACGGCCACCGGCGCTCGCATATGCGCAGGACCTCCTCGATAAGGTGCTCGGCGGTGCCGAAGTCCCGCCGCTCGAGCTGGAGGTCGGCCAAGGCTCGCAGGTAATCGACGGCGAAGAGGTGCCGTTCGAATCCCAGCTTCCTGGCATTGGCGTTGGCCGCATCCGCCGCATCGGCGGCCTCGGCCAGGTAGCCGGATTCGGCCAGCGCCAGCGCCTTGGCCCCGGGCACAAGGACCAGCCTGGCCGGTTCGGGAAGTTCGGGCATCGCCAGGGCCGCGTCTGCCTCGCGCTCGACTGCGCTCAGGATCTCCAGGTACGGATATACGCGGAGCAAGACCAACGGGACAGCGGCGTTGAATTCGTCGCTGAGGTGGTGCTCCTCCTGGATGACCCGCGCCCGCAGGGCCGTCCCGAGGGCTCCGTCCAGCTGGCCGACCACCGCGTAGCGAAATGCCCGCATCACCTCGAGCCTGGACATCAGCCTCGGCTTGAACAAGGTCGGCGACCGCACCCCGTCGAACAGGTCAAGGTACTGTCCGCCGTGGGCGATGTCACCGGACAGCAGCAGGTCGGTTGCCAGCGCAAGCAGGTCATCGGGCGCATCCACGAACAGCGACGGACTGACCGCGCTCAGGTCTAGTGGTGCGGGATCGGCGGGGTCCTTGAGGAAGCCTGCCAAGCCATGGTCGCGCAGCAGTCCCAGCGCCCGGCGTGGCTGACGTGCCGCCAGGTAGTGACGCGCGGCGTGCCGGGCGTCACCGCCTGACTCAAACCACTCGGCCGACCGCAGGTGGAGCAGCCGCTCCCGGCCCGGGTCCCTGGCCCGCAGCTCCGCGCGCAGCGTTTCGCTCACCAGGTGGTGGTAACGGAAGCTGGTCCGTTCCTCGTCGAGTGCCACCAGGAACAGGTGGGCGGCATCGATCCGGCGCAGCAAAGTCGCCGCGTCCTGCCGTGCGGTGAGGGCCGCGCACGCATCGCCGGTCAACTCGCCAAGCACGGACGTGTCGAGCATGAACCGCGCCACCTCCGGCGGCTGCTGATCGAGAACCTCATCGACGAAGTAGTCGGCGATCGCGTGGCCGCGGACCTCGAGCGCCTGTGCGGCTCGTACCGGGTCCCCCGTACTGCGCAACGACAAGGTGGCCATCTGCAGGGCCGCGGGCCATCCCTCGCTTCGCCGGTGCAGCAGGGCCAGGTCGGCGTCGGGCAGCCTTACGTCGAAGTTCGCCAGCAGTTCACGGCTGTCATCGAGTGAGAAGTACATGTCACGGTCGTGAACCTCGGACAACTCGCCCGCTAGCCGCATTCGGTTTAGCCGCAACCGGGGGTCGAAACGGCTGGCTAGCACCAGTTGGACCTTGCTGGAAGGCCAGCACTCGACAAGGTCTGTCATGTCCTTCGCGGCCGCCGGCGCCGTGAAATGGAAGTCGTCGACAACGATCGCCGACCCGGCGGGCAGCCGGGCCGCGTCGTTGGCCATCGACGCCACGACGTCAGCCGACATCCGGCCGTCCATTGCCAGCAGTTCGGCAGCATCGGCGCCGAAGTCCGGGTCTATAGCCCGCGGTGCCGCGATAAACCCGGACCAGAACCGGACCGGGTCATCGTCGGCCCCATCGCATGAAAGCCAGGACGTCATGCCGGGTGGCCGGGAGGCCGCCCAATCCGCCAGCAGGACGGTCTTGCCCGCGCCGGCCGAACCCACGGCCACTGTCAGTCGACGGCTCGCGCCCGCCGTCAGCCGATCACGCAACTCTGGCCTTGCGACCAGCGTGTCTGGCAACGCCGGCGGGCTGAACTTCGTCAGCGGGAACTGCGGCGCCCGAAAGGTTCTGCGGACGGCAGCCATCTCCGGTTCAGCGATGCTCTCCATCACACCCCCTTGTGATGCAAAGACATCGATAAGTCTAATTTCACTACATTCTCATCATGCGATCATCCGACTCCGTGCCAGCGTCGGCATCACCCATGGCGGGTGAGAGCCCGGTTCACGGCCCGGAGGCGGCGGTTCTCGCGCCGCCCGCGGCGACGTCCGTGATCATCAATCACCCACCTTTGGGTGACGACATTCCGTGTCGGCCCGGCAAGGCTGCCAGCTAACGGTTACGCCGACTCTCACGTGGGAGGTCACAATGACGTCGGCAACAGTAGGGCAGGCCCGCACCGCCAAAGGGCGCCGCGGCGAAGGCTACGGGATGGTCGTCTTCGCGTCGGCGCTGCTGGGGATGATCGGTTTCTTCAACCTGCTCGACGGGATCGCCGCGATCGCGAATTCGAGCTTTTACATCGCCAACGCACGCTACGTGGTTGGCGACCTGCGCGCCTGGGGCTGGGTAGCCCTCATCCTCGGCGTGCTGCAACTGCTCAGCGCGGCCGGGGTTCTCGTCGGCAACCAGATTGCCCGATGGTTCGGGGTGGCCGTTATCATCCTTAACGCCATCGCACAGATGTTCTTTATTCCCTCCTACCCGTTCTGGTCACTGACGATCATCGCGGTGGACGTGGTGGCCCTGTGGGCACTGTGTGCCTACGGCAGCCGGGAGAACGTGGAAGCCGCCTGACTTCGCCTGCACTTGCTGACCGTCCTATCGGGGTCACGCTGCCCCGAGGGACGGTCACTTGCTGCCAGGGGTTTGGCGCGGAGACCAGCCAGTGATGGCGGCAAAGTCACAACAGGTTGAGCTGTCGGGCGCGGCGCACCGCGGCGCGCCGGTCGGGTGTGCCGAGTTTCTGAAAGATGCTCTTCAGGTGCGACTTGACCGTGTTGACAGAAATGTGCATTTCCGCGGCGATGTCCGCCGTGTCAAGCATTTCACTGACGTGGTGCAGCACGTCGCGCTCGCGGCAGCTGAGCGGACCGACGATGACCGGCGCCTCCAGGTCCAGTGCCTGCCGCCGCGCGGGAACAGATCTCCGCGCGACCAGTTCTGGCCCGAGGAACTGACTGTGTGCACTGGCCAGGTCGTGATGGCGCGCTAGCACGGACTGAACCCAGGTCCGCTCCGTGATGAAGGGAAGCCGGAGACGTGCCGCCTTGCCGAGCACAAGGGCCCGCTCGAGAGACCTGCGGCCACGGTCCAGATCACCACTGCGGGAACTCAGTTGCGCGTCGGTCAGCCAGGCCTCGAGCCTGACGCGCTCCGTCGCTTCGTCGGCCGAGGTCTCGAGGGCGGGAGCAAGGGTACGCCTGGCTTCCCCCAAGTCGCCGGCTGCCAGCCACGCTCGGCTGAGCGTAACCCGGGCGTCCAGTGAGGACTCGGGCCCCGCGCGCCGGGCCGCGTCCACCGCCGCGACGGCCTCGCCACACGCCGCGTGGGCGCGTGACTCGGCCATAGTCAGCATCCGGTCAAGCCATGGGGGGGTCGACCAACCATGGCGCGCTCTCTCAATGACCTCCAGAGCCGCACCCGCACGATCCTCCGCGAGGCTGACTCGCGCCGTGGCCAGGCTGCCGATTGCGCTTAGCAGGCGGTGGGGATGAACCCGCAGCACGGCTTCGGCAAGCCGCAGCTGACTACGGGACGCGCTCAGGTCGCCCCTGTCCAGGTGGACGAGCGCGAGCGCCAGTGCCGATGCGGGGTCGCGGTGCCCGTCCGAGCCACCGTAGAACGTGGAATTCTTGTCGTCGGCGAACCTCGCCGCCGCTCCCGGCCGACCCCGCAAGGCATCGACCAGCGCACGGTACCCGCGGCACGCCGCCAGCTGACGGAAACGCGCTGAGCCACCGGGCTGCCGAGAATCAGGCAGCGGCTCCACGTCCCCAAGCAGCCCCGCCGCCCTGGTGAAAAGACCTGCGGCCGCGTTCAGGTGCCCCGACCATAGTTCGATAACACCACGACCCGCCAGCACCCAGGCGACCATCTCGCTCTGCCCGCCTGGTGCGAGCTCGAGGTTGTCCTCAAGCAGCTTCTCCGCCGTGGCCGCCGAGGCATTCGCGGCGCCGAGGTCACCGTGACGGCACGCCATGCCGAACCGGATCGCGGCGGCCGCGAACCGTGCCGCGATTTCACTGTTCTCGGGAAGCGTGCCGAGCATCCTGTCCGCGGCAGCGAGCGAAGCCTCGGCCGCCTGGTCCCGGGCTTCTGACAGTGCGACCGCCGCGGCGGCCAGCAAGGACTGCGGCGAGGCCGCTCCCTCGGTGACCACCTTGAATCCTGCTGGGGGCAGCTCAGCGGGCCCCGGCCCGATCAACTGGCCGATGGCAAGCCCGTCAATCATGATCCGCGCCGTGAGCTGACCGTCGCCCGCCTTCGTCGCGTGGCCGAGGGCATCGGCGAGCATTCCTTCCCGCTGGTACCAGGCCGCCGCCCGGCGGTGCAGGTCCGCTACGATCTGGGGCCTTTCGCGCTGCAGCCTCAGCTGCAGCACAGCGCGGAACAGGGCGTGATACCGGTACCAGTCCTGCCCGACCGGCTGCACGAACGCGTTCGCGCGCGCCATGGTGTCCAGCACCGCGGGCGCCTGATCCCCGTCCGTAAGCGCCGCGGCGATATCCGCGTTGACCTGATCGAGGATGCTTGTGCGGAGCAAGAGTTCCCGCACATCGGCCGGTCGGGTGCCGAGCACCTCCTCCATTAGGTACCCGGTGATCGCCCTGTCTTCCGCGATGAGGTTCCGCACGAACTGTTCCGGGTCAGGATGACCGACCATCGACATCGCGGCCATACGCAATCCGGCCGCCCAGCCCTCGCTGCTCTCGGTGAGATGGGCCAGCGATGCCGCCGACAATGTGATGCCGTGTCGGCTCATGAGCTGCCCTGCCTCCGGCACGGTGAACGCGAGTTCATCGGCGCGGATCTCGGTCAAGTCACCGGTAAGCCGGTATCGCTGCAATGGCAGCGGCGGGTCCGCCCGCGACGCACCGACGATGCGGAGGCCAGGCTGAGCGCTTCTGAGCACGTAGGCCAGCCCGGCGACAAGCGCTGGGTCGGTGGCACAGTGGAGTTCGTCCAGGACGAGGGTGACCGGTGGATGGCGTCCGGCCAGCGCGGATGCGATCCGGAGGAGAAAGGTGCGCCCGCCCGCCTCCCTTCGCGCGAGGCTTGTGGTAACCGCGCCGGGTACCGCGACTCCCGCCCGGCGCAACGCCGCCACCACGTAGCACCAGAACGCCTCGGGGCTGTCGTCGAACTCGTCAAGCGTGACCCACGCGACGGGCCCGCCGCCGTAGCCGGCCGCCCAGGAAGCGGTCGCCACTGTCTTTCCCGCGCCGGGCGGGCCGGTGATCAACGTGACGGCCGCTCGGGTGCCCTGAGCCAGCCGCTTCGTGATCCGAGGGCGCGGGATGGTCCAGGCGGGCAGGGCGGGTACGGTGATCTTCGACTGCAGAATCGGATCTCGGGCCAGGCCCTGGAGCGGCCGCGGCTGGCCCGTCCGCGGCTCGGGACTGGTGCTGGTCATCCGTCTCCTCCGTGCGCCACGCTCATCGCTGCCGACGTTCGCGCGAACGTGACGAGAAGGGATCACCCCATCTCGGGTGATTCGGCCAGCCCGGGCGGACGCGTCCAGGCCGTGGATCAGCGGACAATCCGCAAGGCGAGCCGCGGCGGGCAGCCGCGCTGCACAAGCTGCGCGATCTGATGCCAATCGACATAGTCGGCGTTGGCCTCAGCCACAGACTCGGCGATGCCGAGACACATGAGCTGGGCTACGCGCCATTCGTGGAGGAGACGCCTTTCACGGTCTATGGCGATTTGATCGGCAGCCACCTGGGTTCGCTTGATCATTCCTTTCCCCTCGCGTCTGACGCCTGACGGCCATGCTGGGCCCGGCCCGCAGGTATGCCATTTGCTGCCAGCCGGGTCCCTTCACGTTGCCGCCAAGCCTCGGACAACGCGGGGCGAGCGTCATCACGCAAGCGGGGTGATATCGCCCTTCAGGAGTTGCGCGGCTACCGCTCGCCGCGGACGGGCCGCCACCCGCGCCCGCCCGAGCACCATGAACCGCACACGTCCCGCTGTAGGACCGCCCAGTGTCGTTTCCAGTCCGGGTCAGATCAGGACTTGATGAAGGCCAGCAGGTCCTTGTTGATCGTCTCGGCCTTGGTGGTCGGCATGCCGTGCGGGAATCCCGGATATGTCTTCAGGGTCCCGTTCTGCAGCAGCTTCGCGGATAGCGGCCCGGCGTCGGCGTAGGGAACGATCTGGTCGTCGTCGCCGTGCATCACCAGGACCGGCACCGTGATCTTCTTGAGGTCCTCGGTGAAATCGGTCTGGGAGAAGGCCACGATGCCGTCGTAGTGGGCGTTGGCGGCACCCATCATGCCCTGGCGCCACCAGTTCTCGATGATCGGCTCAGAGGGCTCCACTCCGGGCCGGTTGAAGCCGTAGAACGGACCCGACGCCAGCGCCCGGTAGAACTCGGACCGGTTGGCGGCCAGCTGGGCCATGAAGTCGTCGAAGACGCTCTTCGGCAGGCCGCCGGGATTCGCGTCGGTCTGCACCATGATCGGCGGCACCGCGCTCATGATGCACGCTTTCGCCACACGGCTCTCCCCGTGCCGCGCGATGTAGTGCACGACCTCGCCGCCGCCGGTGGAGTGACCGACATGGATGGCGTCATGCAGATCGAGATGGGAGGTCACCGCAGCGAGATCGTCGGCGTAGTGATCCATGTCGTGACCGCCGCTGGTCTGCGTGGAGCGCCCGTGCCCGCGCCGGTCATGGGCGATGACCCGGTACCCGTGCCGCAGGAAGAACAGCATCTGGTTGTCCCAGTCGTCGGCCGAAAGCGGCCACCCATGGCTGAAGACAATCGGCTGGCCCGAGCCCCAGTCCTTGTAGAAGATCTCGGTGTTGTCGCTGGTCGTGACCGTACCCATCTGCCACCTCCTGGTCAGGGTTGTCGTTGGCAGGCCCCGTGATCAGAGCGTAACCCCGTTGTTATCAAGCGCTCGATCGCCCCCGGGACAACGCCGCAGCTCCTGCCGGTAGAAGACCGGTGACACCACGGACGCCTCGGCACCCGGCTCTTCGGCCAGCTCCCGGTGCAGCGCCGCCTCCGGCGACT
>Ga0207707_10004413_pt1 | contig 12415 bp, 11 predicted proteins | sample KBSC83BmetaG_FD_184336 | JGI IMG/M metagenome (GOLD analysis project Ga0207707, IMG submission 184336) | Corn rhizosphere microbial communities from Kellogg Biological Station, Michigan, USA - KBS C8-3B metaG (SPAdes) (version 2) | ecosystem: Host-associated > Plants > Roots > Rhizosphere ... | reverse complement strand
TCCCTTTATTTGAAAAACTTGGCGACGCGCTCGAAGGCGGCCGGTTCCACTTCGTTGCGCACGGGCCATTCGTTCTTCATCTTGAGCGGAATGGTCGCATCGATGATTGCCACCGTGTCACCCAGCCAGCCGCGGAAGCTCTGCACTTCGCGGATGATCTCGATGTCCTTATCCCAATGCACGCGGGTGGCGACCGCCCACATCACTTCGCGTTCGTTGAACACATCGATATCCTCATCGACGATCACGGCCAACTTTAAGTTAGGCATCTCGACGAACGCCTGCATACCGGCCTTGTTGGGCTCGTTCTCGAATTCTTTCTTGATGGAAATGTAACAGATGCAGCGGCCGCAACCCGACGCCGCAAGATGGATTCCTTTGATGCCGGGAACATTCTTTTTGATGACGTTGTAGGTGCTGCCTTCCTTCGGGATGCTGCCGAGATTCCAGTGATCCATGTGGCCGGGCCAGAAATCTTCGACGATGCCGCCGCGCCGATGGGTGATGGCGGTGACTTCGATGACCGGCACGTCCATTTTCGGCTGAGCGTAGCCGAGAATTTCACCGAAGGGATTCTGCGACTGGCGCACGCCGGGGAGAATTTCTCCTTCGATGATGACTTCCGCGTCTGCGGGCACCATGAATTTGTCGCCCCAGGTGGTTGAGGGCGTGAGCCGCAGCGGCTCTTTCAAAAACGCCGAGGCGGTCATGTAGTCATTGTTGCCCATCGCCGTCATCGCGCATGAAGAGAGATAAAAAGCGGGATGATGGCCCAAAATGACGATTACCGGGGCGCGCAGATTTTTTTCCTCATATTCGCAGGCCATCGCTTCCAGGTGATGGTGCTTGTGCGCCGAAAAGCTCATATGCTTGGGGTCGTGAAATTTATTCTTCGTGAACGTGATGTCGTAAAACTCGGCACCCAACCCTTTCATCGCGCAGGTCATGGTGTGATAGGGCCCGGCGTCGCCTTTCTGATGCATCGGCATGGGCAGGACGCGGAGATCGGCCTTGTCGCCGGTGAGGACGACTTCTTTGACGGGGGCTTTCTCCGGCGCAATCACTTCGACTTTGCCCTGCTGCTGCTCGAGCTTGGCCACTTCGAGGCTCACGTCCATCGGTGATTTGATATCGCCCATGTCGAGCGAATCGGCGACGTACTGGCGCGTGACCCAGGGATTGTAAAACATCGGGAAAGCGGATTTCTGGCCGTTCAACGCCGGAATGTTTTCGAACAACACCATCTTGGGCTCATTGCGCACGTCGAGGTGCTTGAGATAAGCCACGGTTTCGTAATTGTTGGCGTCGATGAAATTTTTCTCGCGGATTACCGAGCCTTCGCGTTTGGCGCCTTCCTGGGCGATGAAACTGGGTAGGTCTTTGGCCATGAAACTCTCCTCTGTTTTCTATATGAAAATATCTTTCTTACTTAGTCGAATCATGCTCTGAGTTCAAGCGAGCTAGCCGCGCATCAGGCCACTGAGCGCGCGCAGCTTGCGGCGCCAGCCGGTGCGGCATAAGAGGTTGAGCAAATGACGGATCTGCGCGGCTTTTGCCCGGTTGGTGGGATACCAGGGAAATTCTTCTTTGAGGCCGAATCGGTCGATGACGATGGTTTTTTGCTGGCAGAATTTTCGGATGCCTTCGGCGCCGTGGCGGTAGCCGAAGCCGCTCTCTTTGCGACCGCCCATGGGGGCATCAGCGACGATGAAGCTTACCAGACTGTCGTTGATGCAGACCGAGCCGCACTGCAATTCTTCCGCGAGGCGCCGGGCCTGCTCTTTGTCCCGAGTAAAAATGCTGCCGCTCAAGCCGTAGCGTGACTCGTTGGACAGACGCAGGGCCTCCTCGGCGTCGGTAACTTTAATGATTGGAATTACCGGGCCGAAGGTTTCTTCGTTAGCGATCGTCATGCCGTGATTCACATCGCACAGCACGGTGGGTTCGTAGTAGTAGCCGGGCAAATTGGGATGGCGCCGCCCGCCGGTCAAAACCTTCGCACCGTGAGCGACCGCTTGATCGACCTGGTCCGAGACTTTTTTGAGCTGCGCTTCCGAAGTCATCGAGCCCACGTCGACATCGTCCTCGCTTCGGCCTTGGCGCATCGAGCGCACACGCGCGACGACTTTTTCGACGAACGGGTCATGCACCGGCGCCTCGACATAGACGCGCTCGATGGATGTGCAGATCTGCCCCGAGTTCATCAGCGCTCCCCAGACGCAGGCACCGGCCGCGCGGTCCAGATCGGCATCTTTCAGAACGATCATCGGATCTTTGCCGCCGAGCTCGAGGGAAACCGGAATCAGCCGCTCCGCGGCGCGGCGCATGACGTCTTTGCCGGCCTCCACGCTGCCGGTAAACGCGATCATGTCGGCCGAGTCCACCAGAGCTTTTCCCGCCTCGGCGAAGCCGGGAACGACCTGCAGCAGGTTCTCGGGAAAGCCCGCTTTGACGGCGATTTCCGCGCCGAAAAGAGCCGACAGCGGCGTCAGCTCCGATGGTTTGATCACGACCGCGTTGCCTGCCATCAAGGCCGGAAGAGCTTCTCCCAAGGTCATCGTCAATGGGAAATTCCATGGACTGACAATGCCGATGACGCCGCGCGGCGCGTAAGTGGAAACGACTTTTTTGAATTTCAGCAGGGGAAAGTGCGGGCGGATGTTTTCGGCGCGGAGATAGCCCGCGCCTTTTTTCGCCCACACGCCAATGGCATCGCAGAGATAAAAAAGTTCGCTGCCGTAAACCTCGGCGCGCGGCCGCCCGGTCTCGGCAGTGAGAATATCGGCGAGCCTCTCGCCTTCGTCGAGCAAGAGATCGCGGAGCTTGTAAAGCAGGCGGGTGCGCTCGGCGAAGCCCGTTCGCTGCCAGATTTCCTGAGCAGCGCGGCCGCGTCGAACGGCGGCAGCAACATCTTCAGCTCCGCTTATCCGCACCTCGGTAACTTTTTCGAGAGTTGCCGGATTGTGAATGGTGAAAGTTTCGGCGCTCATAAAAATTCCCGGCTAAAAAATTTGACTGAACGGCGCGCTTACCTGGGACGAAGCGGGACCGCTCATGCCATGGTTTGGCCGCCGCAAATGTTGATTGCCTGCCCAGTGATACCGCCGGCCGCATCGGAAGCGAGATAGCAAACCAACTCGGCGATTTCGTCCGCTTCGAGAAATCTCTTGATCGGCACATTCGCGATGGCCTGAGCCTTGAATTCCGCCGGCGTGATACCCTGGAGCGCCGCGGTTTCGTTGATCCCCTGAGTCGCCATCTCCGTATCAACCCAGCCCGGACAAACGGTGTTGACTGTAATGCCGCGGCCGGCGACTTCCAGCGCGAGCGCGCGGGTGAAACCGATCATGCCGTGCTTGGTGGTGCAGTAAGCCGTGTAGCCCGGCACACCGAATTTGCCCAGCACCGACGAAATATTGATCACGCGCCCGCCGGCTTGATCTGGCATGTGGCGCAGCACGGCTTTGGTGACGAGGTACAGTCCGTTCAGATTGGTGTTCATGATGTCGAACCATTTGGCATCGTCCGGCTCGTCGATCATACTCAACCCGGAAATACCCGCGTTGTTGATCAGAATGTGCGGCGCCCCCCAAGTCGACAAAATCGTGTCCAAGCCGCGCGCGATATCCGCCTTTTGGGTCACGTCCATTTGCAGCGCCAGGACCGTGTGTCCGCCGCCTCGCAACTCCGCGGCGGCGTTTTCCAAGTGAGCCGAAGAGCGCGAGGCCAGCGCCACTTTCGTACCTTTTTGAGCGAGGCCGGCCGCAATTGCTTTGCCGATCCCCGTTCCACCGCCTGTGACCAATGCGATTTTGTCTGTCATCGACATCTTCTAGCCCACAAGAGGTTTTCACAAGTATCTGCTTTTAAAGATAAATTCAAGTTTTCTTCGCGATCAAGGCGACCTCTCCAGGATAGCTGTCCGTGCTGGTCTTTGAATTGCTCAAAATACCGCCTAACCGATAAAAATCTTTACAGCTTTTGCGCGGTTATAATAGAATTCTCGGTAAAAAAATCGGGGGTTGAGGGGTTATGGACGTTACCCAGCTATTGGCCTTCGGGGTGGAGCAGGGCGCCAGCGACTGTCATCTGAGCGCGGGCGAGCCGCCGCTGATCCGCATCGACGGCGATCTCAAAAAACTCGATCATCCGGCGCTCTCGAAAGAGGACGTGCACACGCTGGTCTACGACATCATGAACGACGCCCAGCGCAAGGCCTTCGAAGAGACCCATGAATGCGATTTCTCTTTCGAGCTCGGCCAAGTGGCGCGCTTTCGCGTCAACGTGTTTCTGCAAAGAAAAGGCGAAGGCGCCGTGTTCCGTACGATTCCGACAAAAATCCTGACGCTTGAAGAACTCGGCATGCCGCCAATCCTGAAGCAAATGTGCGAGAAAGAAAAAGGTCTGATTCTCGTCACCGGGCCCACCGGCTCCGGCAAATCGACGACCTTGGCGGGGATGATCGATTATCTGAACAATACTTTCGAAGGGCACATTCTGACCGTCGAGGACCCGATCGAGTTCGTGCATCAATCCAAAAAATGTCTGGTCAACCAGCGCGAGCTCGGGCCGCACACGCATTCTTTCGCCAACGCGCTGCGGGCGGCTTTGCGCGAAGACCCCGATGTGATTCTGGTCGGTGAAATGCGCGATCTGGAAACGATTCAGCTCGCGTTGACCGCGGCAGAAACCGGTCATATCGTCTTCGGCACGTTGCACACGTCGAGCGCGCCGAAAACTGTCGACCGCATCATCGACGTCTTTCCGCCGACTCAGCAGGCGCAGATTCGCGCCCAATTTGCCGAATCGGTCGAAGCGGTGATCACACAGACGCTGCTCAAGAAAAAGTCCGGTGGCCGAGCCGCGGCACTGGAGATCCTGACCGGCACAACGGCGGTGCGCAATCTGATCCGCGAGGGCAAGATTCACCAGATTCCCGGCACGATGCAGGTGAGCCAGAAAGACGGCATGCAGACGATGGACATGGCGCTCGTCAATTTGGTTTCGCGCGGCGTGGTGACCCGCGAGGAAGCGCAGTCCAAGAGCATGACGCCGAACCTCTTTGGCGCCACGCCGGCTGTCGCGGGCGGGCGGCTGTAATCGGCGAGAGCGAAAACACGCGGAGACAACGGTGAGCATCGAAGAATTTTTCTGCAAGATGGTCGACCTGGAGGCATCGGATCTCTATCTCACGGTGGCCAAGCCGCCGATGTACCGCGCTCAGGGGAAAATCGAAGTCGGCGGCGGTCACGCTTTTACACCGGACGAGCTTGTGGAGATCGCCCAGGGCATCATGAACGAAAAGCAGCGCCAGGAATTCGCCGCCACCATGGAAATGAACATGGCGATGTCGCTGCCCGGCGTCTCGCGTTTCCGCGTGAATATTTTCCAGCAGCGCGGCTCGGTGGGACTGGTCATTCGGCGCATCAAAGCCGACGTGATGTCGATTGAGCAGATGGGTTTGCCGTCGATCCTCGGCGACATCGTCATGACCAAGCGCGGCCTGGTCCTGGTCGTCGGCGCCACCGGCTCGGGCAAATCGACATCGCTGGCGGCGATGATCGATTATCGAAACAGCAACGAGGCCGGTCACATCATCACCATCGAAGACCCGATCGAGTTCGTGCATCGCCACAAAACATCGATTATCACTCAACGCGAGGTCGGCTTCGATACTCACTCGTTTCAGGCGGCGCTGAAAAACACTTTGCGCCAGGCGCCGGACGTGATCCTGATCGGCGAGATTCGCGATACCGAAACGATGGAGGCGGCGATCACCTTCGCCGAAACGGGCCATCTTTGTCTGGGCACGCTGCACTCGAACAACGCCAACCAGGCGATCGAGCGCATCATGAATTTTTTTCCGCCGGAGCGCCACGCGCAGATTTACCTGCAACTTTCGCTCAATCTCCGGTCGATCGTTTCCCAGCGGCTGATCCCGTCCGTCGATGGGAAGCGTGTGGCGGCGCTGGAAATCCTCATGGACACGCCGCGGATCAAGGACCTGATCAGAAAAGGCGAAGTAGATACTCTAAAGCAGGCGATGGAACAGGGCATTCAGGAGGGTTGCCAGACCTTCGATCAGGCGCTCTTCGCGCTTTACCGAGACGGTATCATCAACCTCGACCAGGCGTTGATCAACGCTGACAGCGCCAACAACCTGCGCCTGAAAATTAAGCTGGCGGGGCTCAAGATCGATCAAGAGCCGGTGCCGGAGCCGGCCGCATCGGGCGACAACGACCGGGGCGAGCAGCTCCAGGCCGCGGTCGGCTTTCGCCTTCGAAAGACCTAAGCCAAGATGCGAAGGAAAATCACTTCAAGTCGATGCGGTCCGTTTAAGCTATTATTTTTCTTGACAATTTATCCATTGACACGTAAAAAACAGTTATACTTCCAACCGTAATCTGTTTGGAAAGGGGTCATTGATGTCGCTTGCTCAAGACGAAATCAGCGCAGCAAGGGGAGGGTTGATGAGTGGGATGATCGGTTATGCTCAGCCGCTCCGGGCTATTGGCCAGGCCTTGGAGACGTTGAATCTCACCACCTTTGAAATCGAGCCTACGGGCGATGATTTTTATGTCCGCGGAATTCTCGCTGCTGCTCACTCCGCGTTGGTCGAGGACGGACTAACTCCCGAAAAACTGAGTACGGTATGGGGCAGCCTGCCGCCGCGCGAGCAGGAAAACGCGGATTCCGAAGCGACGGCGGCGACGCCGGTATTGACGCCGATCGAATTACAATACAGTCCCAAAGATGTCGATCGCCTCGAGCAGGAAGGACAAGCCCGTCGAACCGACATGCACCGGGTGCCGGACACGGCGAGCTTGTCGCAGGTGCTGCGTTGCATTGGAGCCTACTTGAATCAGAAGCCGGCACGATTGATCAAACTGATCCGAGAACTCGACCGGGTTACGATCGAATACGAGACATCTCTCGGAACCGGGCTGCGGGAAACTTTTGCCGCGAGCGCGCTCTACGATCTCTGGGTTCGCATGTACATGCAGCGCGCGGAACGTGAGACGCACTGACGCCATGAGGCGAGAAAGCGCTTGATGGAAACCGTTCATTACGCAGAACTGCTGCGGCCGATCGGGCAGATGCTCGAGGCGTTGCGCATCGAATCGTTCGCGCTCAAGCTCGACAGCGCCGGCTTCGTGATTCGCGACAAGACGCGCAATCGCACTCAACTGACGCCGCGCGAGAAAGCGTTTCTTGCCGATCTGCATCAGCGTCATGCGGAAGCGTTGGACAAACAGGATGCGCTGCGGATGGCCATCGGGGTATTCGAATGGCACCTGACGCCGAGCGACATCGGCCGGCTCGAGCAAGAAGGACGTGAGCGCCGGCGCGCGACGACGGATGCTCCCGACTCTCATTCCGTGTCGCAAATCCTTCGGGTCATCGGCCGCATGCTCGACCAAAAAGGCGGTCGCATGTCGTCGGTTTCGAAAGAAGGCCAGATGGTGACGGTCGAATACGCGCTGCCGGACGGCAAGAAAGCGACGGACGAATACAGCGTGCCGGCGCTGTACGATCAATGGGTGCGCATGTACAAGAAGCGCAGCGGTGAGCACCTTGCGGTATCGAATCTAACCGCTTAGCGCGCAGTTTTCCTGCGCCCGAGTTCTATGCAGCCTGCCCTGAATTTTTCGCAAATCCTTCGACCGGTGGGCCAGATGCTGGAGCCGCTTCACGTGGACTCGCTGTCGCTGCGGGTCGAAGAAAGCGGCGTGTCCGTACGCGCGCACCAGCGTCCCCAGCCTGAGCAGCCGGCGAACGATGTCTCCTTGCGGGTGACGTGGCAGATTTTTCGCCGCAAAAAACCCGAGCCGGAGCCGCAGCCTTCCTCAGGAGTTTTGGAACTCCATTACACGCGGGAAGATATCGCGCGGATGGACACCGAAGCGCAGGCGCGGCGCACGGGCGCTGGCGGCAGCCCGGAGGCTCACACGCTCTCGCAGATTCTCCGCGCGGTCGGCGCGTTCGTGGATCAAAAGCAGGGACGGTTACTGGGTGTGACGATTGAAGGGCAGGACATCGCCATCGAATACGAGTCGGCGCTCAAGAAAACTCTGGTCGAAAAATTCACCGTTCCGTCGCTGTACGATTACTGGGTGAAAATGTACCTGCGTCGCCGCTCCCGCGAATAGCGTTCGCACCCGTCGATTCGGTGTTCCGCTCGCGCGCTTTACTTGCTCTTCGCCGAGAACAGGCCCATCAGCTTGGCGAGCGGGTCGTAGTAGCGATCGACGATTCTTTCCTTCAGCGGAATGATCGCGTTGTCGGTGATGTGGATGTGCTCCGGGCAAACCTCGGTGCAGCATTTGGTGATGTTGCAGTAGCCGATTCCCGCCTTTTGCTTGAGCAGCTCCATCCGATCGTTGGTATCGAGCGGGTGCATTTCCAGTGACGCCAGGCGGACGAAAAGCCGCGGCCCGGAAAAGGCGGGTTTGTTGTCGTCGTGATCGCGGATCACGTGGCAGACGTTCTGGCAGAGAAAACACTCGATGCACTTGTGGAATTCCTGCACCCGGTCGATGTCCTCCTGAAACATACGGCGGGTGCCGTCGGATTCCTTGGGCTTCGGTTTGAAAGCCGGCACTTCGCGGGCTTTTTTGAAATTGAACGAAACGTCGGTCACCAGATCGCGGATGATCGGGAAGGTGCGCATCGGCGAGACGGTGATCGTTTCGCCGGGCTGAAAGAGGTTCATCCGGGTCATGCACATGAGCCGCGGCTTGCCGTTCACTTCGGCGCTGCACGAACCGCATTTACCGGCTTTGCAGTTCCAGCGCACCGCCAGATCATTGGCCTGGTGCGCCTGAATGGCGTGGATCACGTCCAGCACCACCATCCCTTCACCGACGGCGATGCGGTAATCTTTGAATTCGCCGCCCTGCGCGTCGCCGCGCCATACCCGCATGTGGACTTGTTGATCGGCCATTACTTTTTCTCCTCGAGCAATGCTTTGAGTTCCTCCGGCACTTCCGGCAGCGGCTCCTGCGAGAGCCCCAGCTCGCCGTTTTTCAGGCGCACGATGACGTTCACCTTGGCGAATTTGGAATCGGTGTTCGGATAGTCGTCGCGGGTGTGGCCGCCGCGGCTTTCTTTTCTTTCGATCGCAGCGAGGGTCGCCGCTTCGGCAAAGGTCAAAAGCGAGTGAAGATCGAGGGCCATGTGCCAGCCGGGATTGTAATGCCGGTTGCCTTCGACTCTCACGTGGTCCGTGCGCTGCTTTAGTTTCTGGATAATCTCCAGAGCCTGCTTGAGCTCCGACTCGGCGCGAATGATGCCCACCAGATCCTGCATCGTCTGCTGCAGATCGGCGTGGATCGTATAAGGGTTTTCGTTACCCTTGCTTTCGAACGGCGCCAGCATCGTGCGCGCGTGGTGTTCTACCTGATCGTCGTTGACGCTGATCGTGCCGGAAAAGGATTTGACGTATTCAGCGGCATGAAGACCGGCGCGCCGGCCGAAGACCAGAAGGTCGGAAAGCGAATTGCCGCCCAGGCGATTGGCCCCGTGCAGACCGGCGGCCACTTCGCCTGCGGCAAAAAGCCCGGGTACGGTGGTCGCGGTGGTGTCGGCGTTCACGCGCACGCCACCCATCGAATAGTGGCAGGTCGGTCCGACTTCCATCGATTCTTTGGTGATGTCCACGTCCGCCAGCTCCTTGAACTGATGGTACATGGACGGGAGGCGCTTCTGAATGTATTCGGCCGGGCGGCGCGAAGCGATGTCGAGGAAAACGCCGCCGTGGGTGGTGCCGCGGCCGGCCTTGACCTCGGAGTTGATCGCGCGCGCGACTTCGTCGCGTGGCAGCAAATCCGGGGTGCGGCGGTTGTTGCGTTTGTCTTCGTACCAGGCGTCGGCTTCCTTTTCCGTGTCCGCGGTTTCCGCTCTGAAGAAATCCGGGATGTAGCTGAACATGAAGCGCTTGCCTTCGGTGTTCTTCAAGGTGCCGCCGTCGCCGCGCACGCCTTCGGTGACGAGAATGCCGCGCACGCTCGGCGGCCACACCATGCCGGTCGGGTGGAACTGCATAAACTCCATGTCCATCAGGTCGGCGCCCACGTCCGCCGCCATGGTGACGCCGTCGCCGGTGTATTCCCAGGAGTTGGACGTGACCTTCCACGCCTTGCCGCCGCCCCCGGTGGCGAGCACGACGGCTTTGCATTTGAACATGATGAATTTACCACTCTCGCGCCAGTAGCCGAACGCGCCGGTAATCCGCCCGCCGTCGGTGAGGAGGCGCTGGAGATTGCATTCCATGTACACGTCGATGCCCTTGTGAACCGCGTGCTGCTGCAAAGTGCGGATCATTTCCAGGCCGGTGCGGTCGCCGACGTGGGCAAGCCGGGCGTAGCGATGGCCGCCGAAGTCGCGCTGCAGGATCAGGCCCTCTTTGGTTCGATCGAACAGCGCGCCCCATTCTTCGAGCTCGAGCACGCGGTCCGGCGCTTCCTGGGCATGAATCTGCGCCATGCGCCAGTTGTTCAAGAGCTTGCCGCCGCGCATGGTGTCGCGGAAGTGGACCTGCCAGTTATCCTCGGGATACACGTTGCCCATGGCTGCGGCGATGCCGCCTTCGGCCATGACCGTGTGTGCTTTGCCAAGCAGTGATTTGCAAACCAGCGCGGTCTTCACCCCTTGCGCCGAGGCCTCTACCGCCGCACGCAAGCCGGCGCCGCCGGCGCCGATCACCACCACGTCGTATTCGTGCGTCTCGTATTTTGCTTCAGCCATTAAAAGAACCTCAAATCGGCGATCACGCCCATCGACAACAGCCGCACGTAAAGATCGGCCACGGCTACCCAGATCAAGCTCACCCATGCGTACTGCATGTGTTTCTCGTTGAGCCTGCTGACAAAGCTCCAGGTCTTATATTTGCCCGGCGCGTGGTGAAATGAATTCAAATACCCGCCGCAAACGTGGCGGCAGGAGTTGCAGGAAAAACTGAAAAGCGACAAGAGAAACGCATTGACGCCGAGCACGATAGTGCCCAGGCCGATGCCGAAACCGTCGGGAAAGCGAAACGCGCGAATCACATCCCACCAGAGAAACGCCAGGATGACGAGCGACAGATAAAAAAAGTAGCGATGAAGATTTTGCAGCAAAAATGGAAAGCGCGTTTCACCGCTGTAGTTTTGCGCGGCGTCGCGCACCGCGCACGCGGGCGGCGATAGAAAAAAAGAGCGATAATAGGCTTTGCGATAGTAGTAGCACGTGGCGCGAAAGCCGCCGGGAATCCAGAGAATCAAAAACGCCGGCGAGATGTTCCACCACGAGCCGATCAGCGGCAGCTCCTTGTGCGTGCAGTTGGCCGAGAGACAGGGCGAGTAGAACGGCGAAAGGTAAGGCTCGACATAGTAGTGCGCGTTTTGCAGCGCCGCCCAGGTCGCGTAGATCGCGAACCCGCCGAGCCCGATGACCACGAGCAACGGCTGGAGCCACCAGTTGTCCTTTCGCAGGGTCTTAAATTGATCGAGAGTCAAAGTTTTGTCTGCCACAGGCCTTTGTCCTTTTGGTTAGCTGGTAAATTTGATTGATCCTTTTTCACCTAGTATGGAAGCGAGTTCTAGTCAAGTAAACGTAGAAATCCGGGCAATTGCAACGCCGCCTCAAGCGCACAAACGCGCCTGTCGCCGCCGGTGGGACAAACGCAATGGTTTTGCTTCCAAATGAACAAAGCGCGAAGAGCCCGCGAGTCGACCTATTCGGTCGCGACGTCAGCACTCGTCGCTTGGTCGAATTTTTCCAGCGTCCGGTAGGGAGTTCTTGACATAAACGTGAATCCGCCGAAGGTACGGCTATCGGCGTTCAATCATCGATCTGCCCTTCGATGAGCCGGATTACTCGCAAATCTATAACAGAAAATTTTTTTGTTTGCACGCGACGCGGCAGCCGGCGGTTCCTTTTTGCGCGCGCCCTGTGCTAACAAATTAGTCCTATGGACCCGCTCGAAAAGATCAACCGGGCCGTGGTGAGTTGCCGGCGCTGTCCGCGTTTGGTGCGCTGGCGCGAGGCGTGCGCGCGCAAGCCGCCGCGCCGCTACCAGGGTGAGAAGTACTGGGCGAGGCCGCTGCCTGGGTTCGGCGATCCGGCCGCGCGTCTGCTGATCGTCGGCCTGGCGCCGGCGGCCCACGGCGGCAACCGCACCGGGAGGATGTTCACCGGCGACCGCAGCGGCGACTGGCTTTACGGCGCGCTTCACGCTGCTGGTTTTGCCAATCAGGCGCGCTCCGAGCGCGCCGGCGACGGCCTGAAACTCCGCGATTGCTACATCACGGCGGCGGTGCGCTGCGCGCCGCCGGCCAACAAGCCGGCTTTGGCGGAGTTCAACCGCTGCCGTCCGTATCTCGTCAGCGAGCTGAAATTTTTTCCCCGAGTTCAAGCCGTTATCGTTCTTGGTAAA
>Ga0207707_10004408_pt1 | contig 12428 bp, 10 predicted proteins | sample KBSC83BmetaG_FD_184336 | JGI IMG/M metagenome (GOLD analysis project Ga0207707, IMG submission 184336) | Corn rhizosphere microbial communities from Kellogg Biological Station, Michigan, USA - KBS C8-3B metaG (SPAdes) (version 2) | ecosystem: Host-associated > Plants > Roots > Rhizosphere ... | reverse complement strand
ACTCTCCCCGGCGCTGATCGTGGCTCAACTCCAGTGGGATGCGCAGCTCGGCAAGGTACGCCGCATTCAGCGGCTCCCATCGCTCGAAGTCGTTCGCGCTCAGCAAGCGAGCGTTTGCGGTGAGCGCCTCGGCCCTACCCGTCAGCGGCAGCGTGAACAGCAAATCCTTCTGACTCAGCGTGGGCTCGAAGCGAGGATCGGCGCAAACGAGACGCCAGAGCGCTTCCGCAGTGGGCCAGTCGCCGACGACGCCGGTCACCTCGATCGGCTCGCTGTCGCAAGCACTGAGGATCTGTTCGGCGAGATCCCCTCGTCCGGCGCCCTGCACGAGCAGATTTCCCCGGCGCGTCAGGCTGAACACCGCGACGATCGTCCCCTGCTCCACCACGCACCGATAGTTTCCCGAGTTCGGGTGCTCGCCCAGCCGCGGGCCGAGCATCGCCAGGTTCGACAGAAGGAACAGGGACGTGTCCATGTGTGCCTCCAGGTAGGCACGCACGCGCACGAGATCGGAGTCGGTGACGTCTTGAATCATTCGGCCGCAGGATACTATCGTTCGAGCGAGCCACGAAGAACCGGACCAAGGTCGACAAGGCATCCCTCATTTGGCGACACGCATGAGCACTTCTGTCTCACACGTTGCATGCCGCATCCGCAACTGGCGTATCGCCATCGTGCTGGCATTGGCTCCGTTGTGGATCGTCGCGATCCTCGACCGAGGTCTGTGGACGCCGGACGAGCCTCGCGAGGCGGACATCGCCTGGCGCATGAGCCAGGACCGCACTTTGTTACCGCAACTGGCCAACACGCCCTTCCTCGAAAAGCCTCCGTTGACTTACTGGATGTCGGCCGCCGGCATCACTGCGTTCAATCAGCCCCGCGCTGCCAACCTCCTCTATGCGCTCATCACTGCGCTCGCTGTCGGAGCGCTCGCGGTTGTGATGATGGACACCGGTGCGGCCTTCCTGAGTGCTTTGTTGGTTGGCACGACTCTCATCGCATTCCGCGCCTCCGTTTGGCTCGCTCCCGATGCCTGCCTGCTCGCGGGTAGCGCGATAGCTCTGTGGGGGGCGTATACCGGTTACGTCGCCGCGCCGGGCCGCAGCAAGCTGCGCGGCTACACTCTGATGCATGTCGGTGCCGCGCTAGGGTTCATGGCAAAGAGCGCACCGGGCTGGCTGGTACCCGCGTTGGCGCTGCTCACTCTCATCGCGTGGGAGAGGAAGTGGTCCGAGTTGCGGCGCCCCGAGCTCTACGCCGGAATTCTTCTGCAGGCCCTGCTCATCGGCCCGTGGGTCTACGCGGTAGCCGTATCACCGCAAGGGCACGACGCACTGCTCGCGCTCTTCTGGCACAACGTCGTCGGCCGCTTCACGAAAGTCTCCGGCCCGAGTGCGCTCGACTACACCACGGGTCACCCCAACTGGCCTGGGAAGTATTTCCTGGAGCTTCCGGTGTATCTTCTTCCCTGGACGCTGCTCGCCATCGCCGCGTGCCGTCGTGCGTGGACGCACATTGACGAGACACGATGGCGCTTCGCTATCGCGGCGACGCTACCCTTCCTGTTGGTACTTTCGGTCGCCGCAACGGCCCGAGATATCTACGCTGCCCCTGCGATGGTGGGAGCTAGTCTGCTCATCACGCTGTGGGCAGTCGATGCACAGAACAACATGCGACGCATCGATCGATTCGCACTGCGAGGCACACGTGCGGTGGTTGCGGTGATCGCGCTTGTGTTCGCAGGGTTCCTGATCTTTCTCGGCGGAAAGGTTCAGGTCGTTGCTGCTATCGGCACGTTGATCGTCGCTGCCGTCGCACTGCTTTTTGCCGCGCGGGAGCAGCGCTTGAGCAACGTTCGCAGCAGCGTGATCTGTACGTTCATCGCGTATGCGAGCACGTGGTGCATCGCGGGTCTCGCCGCATTCCCTGCCGTGGACGAATGGCAGAACCTGCCGCTGCTCGCCCGTGCGATCAAGGCGCAGACCAGCGGGACCTCGCTGGGGTTGCTCAATCCCGATGAAACCACCCTCGCAATGCTGGACTATCGCTTGCGGACGCCTTTCACGGTGTTGGATACGAAAGGAGGCGACCCTGGGCGCGTCGTGTCGGCGTGGTTTCGAAGTCATGGAAAGCAGAGTCGAGTGCTGGTCCTGTTGCCGGGGTCGGCTCGAGGCGACGGCATGGCCGGCGAGCTGAGCGCCAACGGGACTGCGTCCATCATCGGGCGCTTCGAGCTACCTCGGGGGCGCCGATACGCTCTGCTCGGCCCACCGCTCGCAGCTGCAGAAACGACCGCGCCCCCGTGTGGGGGCGCAGTCGACCTGAGAGCGTCCCAGGTCGCCTAGCGATAGCCCGGGCTATCGAAAGCGGTTCTGCTGGCCCGTGTTGGGCTCGCCGTGGCCGCCATGGCCCTCCGGCCGGCCGCCGCCACCACCGGCGTGCGGAGCCTCACCGTGCGGAGCCATGTTCGGCTGGGCTGCATGCGGCTGCCCGCCGCCGGGGTGCGGCTGCGGCGCCTGACGGGCGAAGCTGTTGTGGACCTCATTGTGAGGAGCGGCCGGGGCCCTAGGGGCCTCAGCGTGAGGACGCGGCGCCCCACTGTTGTGCGGGATGGGGCTGCGAGCGGCCTCGTTATGAACCGCGGGCGAACCGCGGAACGGCTCATTGTGGACAGCCGGTGAGCCGTGCGGGGGTTCGTTATGAATCGCTGGCCCGCGCATCGGCTCGGCCGACCCGCGTGCCGATCCATTGTGGATGGCCGCGCTGCCATGCGGAGCCTCGTTGTGAACCGGAGGCTGGCCGTGGGACTCGTTATGCTGCGTCGCAACAAGACGCTGAGCCTCCTGTCGTTGCGCCTGGGGCGGACGGTCATTACGAGGCGCGAACGCGGCGCCGTGCGCAGGCTCACCGCTCGGACGCCCTGATGGCTCGTGGTTCACGGTCGGATGGAACGCCCCGCCAGCGGCGCGAGCGGCAACTACGCCGTGACCCTCGAACGAAGTCGGCCTCTCAGTCGCGGCGATGTGCGGACGGCCATGATTCACGGCCGCGCGCAGATCGCGATCCCGCGCCGCCATGTCGATGTGCTGTCTCTGCATCGGCGTGGGGTCGAAGTGATGCTCGTGCTCAGCGGAGAGCTGGGCTCCGCTAGCGTGAGCGACGATACCGCCGTGGCCACCGTTGAAGCTGACGTGACTGTAGTTGTTCACAACCACGGTCCTGTTGTAGACATTGGTGACGTTGATATTCGTCACGTTCGTAACGGCGCGGTTATACACGACGTGGCCGCCGCGCCAGTAACCGCCCTGGAAACCAACACCGCCGTAACCGTAACCATAGTTCACGCCGCCGTAGAAGCCGACGTGAGGACCCCAGTAGCCGGCATGCCACAGGTAGGCGCCATCAATCCAGCCCCAGTAACCGGGAGTCCATAGCAGGCCCGGCTCAGGCGCGAGCACCCACGTTCCCGGCACCCAGTAATAACCATCGTCGCCATAAGCCCAGTAACCCGGCGTCCAGATGTAGTCGGCGCCCGGAGGAGCGGGCTGCACATACACCGGAAGGGGCGGCGGAGCGATGTTGATCGACACGCCGATCGCGACACCGGCGAAGGAAGCCACAGGAAGCGCCGCGAGCACGATTGCCGGTGCGAAGCTACGAACGAGGCGAGTGAGCATAGGAATCCCCTTCCTGCGGTACGGTGACAGCTTGCTCAGGAAGCGCTGAATCGGTGCTGAACCCGGTTCTGGTCGCTTTTGAGCCCTCAGTCGTCATAACGGCCGGAGGGGACGATTGTTTACAGCTAGCTCTGTGTCGTCGCCGGGAGACGCTCTGGCGTGGGCCTCCCTGAGAGCATCTGCACCGCGGTCTGGTAGAGACGCGTGCGCAGCTTGAAGCGATCGCTCGCGCGCGTAAGGTAACGGACCGCGACCTCAACGCCTCCGGTCGCAGGCCGAATGATGATCCCCGGTTCCGCGGAGAACGTAGTCTCGCGCTGCGATCGGAGTGCGCGGCGCCATTCGATCTCCGCCTCTCGCGCAGTCTGCTCCGTGGCTGCCATCACCTCCTTGTGAATCGCATCCGCGATCGCATGGGGATCGCGCTCGTAGGGTACCAACACCAGCACTTCATCCCACAGCCATTGGCCGGAGGTGGAGAAATTGAAGTAGTGCTTCTGAAACGCGAAGCTGTTGGTGAAGGTGACCCGGCGGCCGGTCGGGCGGCCGGTGTTGCTCCAGTTGCCGGTCTCGAGCAGCACCGTGCGGAACATCCCGAGCTCGATCACCTCGCCGCTGACCCCCTCGATCTCTACCCAGTCCCCGATACGCATGCCGTTCTTACCCATCAGCACCAGCCAGCCGATGAAGGCGACGATGAAGTCCTTCAGGGCGACCGTGAGGCCGGCGCCGACGATGCCGAGGAAAGTCCCGATCTGTCCGGGCATTCCGACCAGCACGAGGACGATCGACACGATACCGACGATTTGCAGCGCGACTCGCGTGACCGTGCGCAGCGTGGCGATCTGTCGCCGATCGAGCCGCGTACGGCCGAAGAGCTTCTCGAGCCACCGATCCAGAAACAACAGCGCCAGCAGGATCCCGATGACGACGGCGGCATTGATCAGCGCCGCATGCAGCACTCTGCCCATGCGAGCGCCGAGCAAGATGTTCCATTTGCCGTACTGCTCCAGGAGATCCTTGCGAGTCTCGATCCGTTGGTCGAGCAGCGTGAGCACCCTCTGGTCCGCAGTGATCTGACGTGTCGTCGTCAGCAGCGATGGAGCAGGCGCGCCGGTGGTGGCCGCCGGCGCCGGGCTTGCAGCCGCCGGTGCGGGGATTGCGGCGCCCGCGTCCGAAGTGTCACCTGCACGCGCACTCCTCGTGTGCTTCGCCAGCTCCGGAACACTGCTCTTGCTGGCGTCCAACTGCGCGATCATCGCCTTTCGCTCGTCCATGAGTCCGCTGATGCTCGACGCAATGTGCTCACGCGCCTCCTCCACTTCGCGACGGCGATCGCGGATCGAGCTCAAAAGTCGAATGCGCCGCGCGAGCCCGCGCAGATTCGCCAGAGGGTCCGCGGTCGCAGCGACGAGCGCCGGCTTCTGCTCCGTCGCCGTGTGCTGTTGCATCATTGCCTGGATGCGTTGATGCACATTGCCGCCCGCCGCCACCAACTCCTGGTTCGCCTCCTGGACCTCATCCTGGTCGAGCTCCAACTGCGATTGGGCCACATTCAACTGGTCCTGCAGCGAGCTACGCTGCGCGGGCCCCGCCTGATTGAGAGCGGCGGTCAGCTGAGCGACGCTCGCCTGATCCGCCTCCAGCAGCTTTTGCGAGGCGTTCAGCCGGGCCTCGATCTTCTGCGCCTCGGGGCTCAACACAGGCGGATGCGCCTCGATGCGTCGCAGTGCCGCCGCGAAGGCCAGATCCAGCTCGTGGTCCGCTGCGACCACGGCCTCCTGGGCGATCTCCTTCTCCTGCCTGAACGTCGCCTCCTGCTCCAACTTCTGCGCCGTCGCCAGATCCGTCTGATCGACGGAAGAGAGCGCCTCGACCGCCGGCGTCGTCCCGCGTCCGTGTCGCCCTCCTCCCCGCGAGATCGATTGTGTCGCCCACAGCCCGTAGCCGGTCACGACGAGAAGCACGAGCAGCACGGTGGCGAAGATCTTTTGCAGAACGCTCATGGGTGTGCGGGACTCATGTTGAGTGGCGGGCGGCAATCTATCACGCCGCAATGGGCTGCACTAATGCGTCGCAACATGCCTGCAGTGCCCGCAAATGACACAGCCGGCGCCCCCGCGTGCACCCAGGTCGATCCGACACCGAAGCGCAATGCCGCGCGCGTATATTTTGCGCCGCTCACAACTACAAATCAGGGGCCACCCATGAAAAGCCGACCTGTCTATCTCGCCCTTTCGATCTCACTGATTCTTACCGCGGCGGCCGTCGCCACGGCCAACGAGGATGGCGACGGCGGCAACAACGCTTTCTCGAGTCAATGCGCGGGACTTCCGAGTCAAGCTCAGTTACGCAGTGCGCTCGTTACCGCGCGCAACCAGAACAACGGAGGATTCAACCTCGACATGTGGGGAACCGTCGTGAACAGGGACGGGCTCGTCTGCGCAGTTGCCTTCACAGGCGACAACCGCGGTCAGCAGTGGCCCGGAAGTCGTGTGATCTCCGCCCAGAAGGCCAACACGGCGAACGCGTTCAGCTTGCCCGGTCTCGCACTGTCGACGGCGAACCTGTGGGCCGCCGTGCAACCGGGAGGCTCGCTATATGGATTGCAGCACAGCAACCCGGTGAACACGGAGGTGGCCTACAAGGGACCCGCTTCGAACTTCGGACAGTGGAACGACCCGATGGTCGGCGGACGCATCGGCGGCGTGAATGTGTTCGGCGGCGGACTGGCGCTCTACAACTCCAGGAAGCAGCTCGTCGGCGCGGTCGGCGTGAGCGGAGATACCTCCTGCGCCGACCACAATATCGCCTGGCGCACGCGCCACACGTTGCAGCTCGACTTCGTGCCCGCAGGCGTGAGCGCAGCCGGCGACGACAACATCAACTACCAGGGAATTGTGGCGATACCGAGCCTCGGGAATGATTTCTCGCATCCGATCTGCAAGATCGCTGGCGCAGATAACGTTTCGGGGATCAGCGCGAACCTGCCGCCAATCCGCAAGTAGGGACGCGGCACTCCCGTGCGTGGCCAGGAAGGCCTCGCACGGGATACACTCCCGCCCCCGCGCGCCCGTAGCTCAGCGAATAGAGCATCGGTCTTCGGAACCGAGGGTCGGGGGTTTGAATCCCTCCGGGCGCGCCACCTACGCCGTCTGAGCCTGCGCCTCGGGCTTGCAGAGTCTGTACGCGATAGCCAGCCCGCCGAACCAGACCGGCGCCACGTAAAGCGCAACCCGGTTGTCGTCGTCGAACGCGAGCATCACGGCCACCAGAAGCAGGAAGGCGAGCACGAGCCAGTTGGCAAAAGGCGCCCAGGGCATGCGGAACGGCGCAGCCCGCACCTTGCCGGCGCTCGCGGCGAGACGATACCTGTAGTGCGCCACCATGATGATGCCCCACGTCCACAGCGTTCCGACCAGGGAGACACTCGTCACAATGTCGAATGCCTTCTTGGGCACGAGATAGTTCACCACTACGCCGATGAGCATCACTGCCGCAGAGACGTGAATACCCGCAGCCGGCACGTGCGTCGAGCTCAGTACGCCTAGACGCGCGGGAGCCTGCCGCCGCTGCGCCAGCGAATACAACATCCGGCCAGTGCTGAATAGACCGCTGTTGCAGGAGGAGGTGGCCGCGGTGATGACAACGAGGTTGATGACGTCAGCGGCCGCGGGCAGACCGATCTTGTCGAACAGGTAGACGAACGGGCTCGCGTCCGGGCTGAGCTGGTCCCAGGGCACCAGCGACATGATCACCACCAGCGCCCCGATGTAGAAGATCAGGATCCGGTAGGTGATGCCGTTGGTGGCCTTCGGCAGCACGACGCCGGGATTGTCGGCCTCGCCCGCCGTCACGCCGATCAACTCCACGCCCTGATAGGCAAAGGTGACCATCTGCAGCGTCATCAACAGCCCCAGCGTGCCGAAGGGCATGAAGCCGCGATGCGACCAGAGGTTGGAGAAGCCGGCCGTCGATCCCAGGTTACCGACGTGAAAGAAAATCACGGCCAGGCCCCCGACGATCAGGCCGACAATGGTCACGACCTTCACCAGCGCAAACCAGAACTCGAGCTCCCCGAAAACCCGCACGGCCAGGAGGTTCGAGCCGTACAGCAGAACGAGGGCCGCCAGCGCGGGCAGCCATTGCGGCAGTGCCGGAAACCAGTGCTGCAGGTAGACCCCGATGGCGGTCAACTCCGCCATGGCGGTCACAATCCACATGAACCAGTACGACCAGCCGGTCACGAACCCGTAGAACGGTCCGCAGAACTCATCGGCATACGTGGCGAACGAGCCGGCGGTGGGCCGGTAGGTCAACAACTCCCCCAACGCCCGCATGATGAAGAAGATGACCACACCGGCGACGGCGTAGACGAGCAGCAACCCCGGACCCGCCTTCTGGATCGCCTTCGCCGAGCCCAGGAACAACCCGACGCCGATCGTGCCGCCGAGGGCGATGAGCTGGATGTGCCGGCTCTTCAGGTTGCGGGAGAGTTCGGACTGCGACATGGCGCGCACCGCTATTGTCGATGGTTGGGGCGGGGTGGTTGGAGCCGGCTCGGCAGTATAACCTCCGCTAAACCATGACCGACGAGAAGAAGCGCTGTCGCTGGGCGCAAAACGGCGACACGGACTACGTCCGCTATCACGACGAGGAGTGGGGTCGGCCCTCGCACGAGGACATGCACCTGTTCGAGATGCTGATTCTCGAGGGCGCACAGGCCGGGCTGTCGTGGTCGACGATCCTGCGCAAGCGAGACAACTATCGGCGCGCGTTTGTGCGCTTCGATCCACGCAAGGTCGCCCGCTTCGATGCGCGTCGCCGGGCGGCACTGCTGCGTGACGAAGGGATCGTGCGCAACCGGCTCAAGATCGACTCGACAGTCAGCAACGCGAAGGCTTTCCTGCAAGTGCAGCGCGAGTTCGGCTCGTTCGACCGTTACCTCTGGGACTTCGTAGGGGGCCAACCGGTCATCAACCGCCCCTCGGGCCAGGCACGGCTTCCGCCCAGCACGCCCCTGAGCGATCGCCTCTCCAAGGACCTCAAGAAACGCGGCTTCGGCTTCGTCGGCACGACGATCATCTACGCCTACCTGCAGGCGGTCGGGGTGGTCAACGACCACTCCCGCGACTGCTTCCTGTGTCCACCTAGCCCGGGCCGCGCCCGACTACTAAGATAGGGCGCTGACCACTAATTCGAAGGATCCAAGGTCATGAAAGCAGTCTTTGCCCTGGCGGTGTCCCTGGCTCTGTGCGCTGGCGGCGCCGCTTACGCCGATTGTTCGTATCCGCCCGCGCCAGATCATCTTCCGGACGGCCGGACGGCCACCATGCCAGAGATGGTCGCGGCGCAGAAAACCGTGAAGGAATACGACGTGGCGATCAACGCCTACCTCGCCTGCATCAAGCTGGAACACGACGATACGATCTCGAAGCTGCCCCAGCCCAAGCAGGGAGAGAAGCCGACCCCCGAGCAAAAGAAGGCGATCGACGATCTGGACCGGGTCGAGGTGCAGAAGCACAACGCCGCCATCGATCAGGACCACGCGGTAGCGGATCGCTTCAACGAGCAGGTGCGCGTCTTCAAGTCGCGGTCCGACACGCAGAAGAAGTGATGCCGCGTGCTCGAGCCCGCCCAGGCCGACGAGCTCATCGAGCAGCAGCTGCAGTGTCTGCCGATCGAGTCTCTGCCACTCGCGCAGTGCGCGGGTGCGGTGCTGCGAGAGAACGTCTACGCGGAGCGCGATCAGCCGCCCTTTGACCGAGTCTCGATGGACGGCATCGCTGTCGACAGCGGTGCCGTTCGCGGCGGCACACGCAAGCTCAAAATCCAGGCAACGCAAGCGGCGGGAGATCCGCCGCTCACGCTGACCGACCAGGGCGCTTGCATCGAAGTGATGACCGGTGCCGTCGTGCCGTCGGGCTGCGACAGCATCGTTCCCGTGGAGCAGATCTCGATTGCGAGCGGGTGCGCCGAGATCGCGGCCGATCTGAATGTGGAGGCCGGGCAGAACGTTCACCGCCGCGGGTCCGACTCGCGCCAGGGAGCGCTGCTCCTGTCGTCAGGCTCGGAGCTACGGGCGCCGGAGATCGCCATCGCGGCTTCGGCGGGAATGGCGCGGGTCAGGGTCAGCGGTCAGCCGATGCTCGCCGTCATCTCCACCGGTAACGAGCTCATCGAGCCCGGCGATCCGATACTCCCTCATCAGGTGCGCAGGTCGAACGCCTACGCCATCTCGGCCGCTTTGCGGTCCCATGGGTTCCAGCGGGTCGCGGACGATCACCTGCTCGACGATCTCGCAGAGCTGCGGCACCGGCTGAAATTCCACCTGGAAACGCACGACGTCCTCATCCTGACGGGCGGCGTTTCCATGGGGAAGATGGACCTGGTCCCGCGCGCGCTCGGGGAACTGGGGGTCCGAACCGTTTTCCATAAAGTGGCCCAGCGTCCCGGCAAGCCGATGTGGTTCGGCATGTCGAGCGGGGGCACGGCGGTATTCGCCCTTCCCGGCAACCCCGTCTCCTCGATCGTCTGCCTGACTCGATTCGTACTCCCCGCGCTGTTCACGGCCATGGGCAGGACCCGACCGTTGCCCGAGAAGATGGCGCTCGGGGGACCGGTGAACGTCGGCGTGTCCCTGACTTTCTTCATGCCCGTCCGCGTAGAGGTCGACGATTGGGGCCGCGCCTGGGCCGTTCCCAAGCCCACCAATGGCTCGGGGGATTTCACCGCCTTGGCGGGCACCGACGGGTTCGTAGAGCTTCCCCCGGGCCCCAATGTGTATCCCAAGGGCTTCGTCACCCGCCTGCACCGCTGGTAATCGCGGCGTCCGACCCCATACCACTCATCGCCGCCCCTGATTGGATTTGGGGTGACGGCGGTGGTAAACCCTGGAATTGCATGGCGAGATCCGAAGTCATCGTCCCGTTGACCTCCATGACCAAGGGCGTATCCGCGCCACGGGATACCCTCGCGCGGCCTCTGCGAGACCTGCGCATTTCGGTGATGGACCGCTGCAACTTCCGTTGCCCGTACTGCATGCCGCGGGAGACCTTCCACGAGAAGTACAAATTCCTGGGCTCGCACGAACGGCTGTCGTTCGATGAGATCGTGCGGCTCAGTCGGCTCTTCGTGCAGCTGGGCGTGCGCAAGCTGCGCCTGACCGGTGGAGAGCCGCTGCTGCGAGCCAATCTCGCCGACCTCATCGGCGATCTGACCGCCATACCCGACATCGAAGACGTCGCCTTGACCACTAACGGCGTGCTGCTCGCGCGCTATGCCGCCGAGCTCAAGGCAGCCGGCCTGAGGCGCGTCACCGTCAGCCTGGATACGCTCGACCCCGAGATGTTCGCCAAGATGAGCGGCGGCTTCGGCGGCATCGAAGACGTGCTGAGCGGAATCGAGCACGCGCGTCAGGCGGATCTGACACCCATCAAGGTCAACGCGGTCATTCAACGCGGCGTCAACGATCACACCGCCCTGGACCTCGTCAGGCGCTTTCGAGGCACCGGCGTCATCGTTCGGTTCATCGAGTACATGGATGTGGGTAATCGAAACGAATGGCGTGAAGACCTGGTCGTTCCCTCGAAGGAACTGGCTGCGCGTATCGGCGAGCTGTGGCCTTTGCACCCGGTTGAAAGCGAGTACCGCGGCGAAGTCGCCAAGCGTTACGCGTTCAATGACGGCCAGGGTGAGGTGGGTTTCATCTCCTCGGTCACCCAGCCATTTTGCGGCGACTGCTCACGAGCCAGGATTTCATCCGACGGCGTGGTGTACACGTGCTTGTTCGCGACGCAGGGCACGAGCGTGCGAGACGCTTTGCGCAGCGGCGCGACCGATGAGCAGCTCCTCGAAATCTTGCGCAACATCTGGCTGCGACGGTCGGATCGGTATAGCGAGATCCGCTCGAAAGTCCGCCAGACGGAAGACGCCAAACGCAAGGTTGAGATGTTCTACATCGGCGGCTGAGCATCGTGGCACGACTGACCCATCTCGATGAGGCCAACCGACCCACCATGGTGGACGTGGGGCCGAAGGCCGTCACACAGCGCATCGCCGTTGCCGAGGCGCGCATCAAGATGCCGCGCAAGGTGGCGCAAGCGCTGCGCAAGTCGGGGCACAAGACCAAGAAGGGTCCCGTCTTCGACACGGCCATCGTCGCAGGTGTCATGGCGGCAAAGAAGACACACGAGCTGATTCCGTTCTGTCATCCGCTCGGCCTGGACAACTGCACCATCGAGATCGAGGACAAAGGCGCCACGGGCATCCGCATCCGCTGTCGTGTGTCCATCCATCATCGAACGGGAGTGGAGATGGAAGCGCTGACGGGCGCCTCGGTTGCGGCCCTCACTATCTACGACATGTGCAAGGCTCTTTCTCACGATATCGAAATTACCAGCGTGCGGCTGGTCGAGAAAACCGGCGGCAAGCGGGACTTCAAGCGATGACAGCTCCCCTCTACGGACTGGTTCTCGCAGGCGGTCACAGCACCCGCATGCAGCGGGATAAAGCGACACTGCGCTATCACGGACGCACCCAGCTCGAATGGGCCATGTCTTTCATCGAGCCGCATGTCGACAAGGCGTTCGTATCGGTGCGCGCCGACCAGCAGAACGACCCGATTCGATCTCAGTACGAGCTCATCGCGGACACTCGCGAAGGCCTCGGGCCCATCGGCGGGATCGTCGCCGCGCAGGCAAACCATCCGGACGCTGCATGGCTCGTGATCGCTTGCGATCTGCCCTTCCT
>Ga0207707_10004405_pt1 | contig 12433 bp, 11 predicted proteins | sample KBSC83BmetaG_FD_184336 | JGI IMG/M metagenome (GOLD analysis project Ga0207707, IMG submission 184336) | Corn rhizosphere microbial communities from Kellogg Biological Station, Michigan, USA - KBS C8-3B metaG (SPAdes) (version 2) | ecosystem: Host-associated > Plants > Roots > Rhizosphere ... | reverse complement strand
AGGAGGACTGCGTGAAAATGCCAAAAACCTGCCAGTCCTTGAGAAGTACCCACGCTATGCCGGGCGTTATCAGGACGCACTCGCGAATCGCCGGCCTCAATCCTTTTTTCGCATCAACTCCGCAGTGGGCTCACCGTGCATCTTCAAACCCGGAACATGACGACTGCGACAGCGGCCGCCAACAGGGCGATGGCCGTACCTGTTAGGAACGTGATACCCACCGCCCTCGTATAGGCGGCTTGCACCGCCGACCGCAAGGCGGCCGCACCGTCGACATTATGCGGAAGGCCTGCAGCTGCACCGATCCCACGCAATGCTGTCTCGATGGTGGAACTGGGTATCCCCCTCGGTAGGGTCTTGCTGAGCCGGGAGCGGTAGAGGATGGTCGCAAGGCTGCCGAGCAGCGCGATACCCAGAGCGCCACCGAACTCAACTGCCGTCTCACTTAGTGCAGAGGCAGAGCCGGACTGCTCCTGGGGCGCTGAGCTGACGACGAGGTTTGAGTTGATCGCAGTGACTGGGATCGCGAACAGCGTATTTCCCAGGACCATGAGCGACAAGGCGTGCAGGTCCGCAGCCCAGGCCATCACGGCGAGGCCGCCGGCACCGAGGGCCAGGCCGAGGCCCAGAGCATAGGCCGGTCGCATCAGCTTGAGCGCCGGTGAAGTCAGCAGGGATCCAACGACGAATCCAATTCCGGCAGGGGTGCTCCAGATTCCCGCTTGCAATACCGCCAGGCCCAACACCAGTTGCAGATATTGCGCTACCAGAACCAGGATGCCGAAGCCGATGAAGAAGTCGACGATGTGAATGGCCAGTGCGGCCGTCAACATGGGGTGTCGGAACAGCCGCAGATCGAGCAGCGGGTCCGCCAGGCTCGCCTGCCGCTTGACAAACAGCACGCCAAACACCAACCCCACGATGACCGCTGACGCTGCTCGCGAAGGCGAACCGCCTTCAGCAGCCAGCTTGATGCCATAGATGACCGGCAGCACGGCGGCCAGAGACAAGACAGCGCTCAGGACATCCAGCCGCCCCGCGTTCGGATTCTTATGCTCCGGGAGCAGCACCGCTCCGAGCAGGAGCAGCAGCAGCATGACCGGAATCGGAGCGAGGAACACCGCTCCCCACCAGAAGTGCGCGAGGATCAGTCCGCCAATCGCGGGACCGATAGCACCTCCGAACGAAAAGCTCGCGACCCAGATACTCACGGCGAACGTCCTCTCGCGCTCATCGCGGAACATGTTGCTGATCAGCGATAGCGTCGAGGGAGCCAGCGTCGCGCCGGCAATTCCCAGCAGAGCGCGCGCCCCAATGAGCATCTCCGCACTACGGGAAAAGGCGGCGACCAGTGACACGAGCCCAAAGGCTGCCGACCCGATCAACAGCAGTTTCCGCCGGCCGATGCGGTCGCCCAGAGTTCCCATAATGAGAAGCGATCCAGCGGCCAAGAAGCCGTATACATCCACAATCCATAGTAGCTGGGCAGCCGTGGGCTTCAGGTCGGCGCTCAGAGGCGGTATGGCCAGATTCAGGATCGTGAGGTCCATCGCGTACAGGATGCACGGCAATGCAATGGTGGCTAGGCCTATCCACTCGCGACGGGTCGCCCTGATTGTGCTCAGGTCGGTGGGGAAGTCGGCTCTATTCATTGCTATGTCTGTTCGGGCTCACGCCGCGCGGTCTTCTGGAAGTAGCGACGGCTGTTGACAATCTGCGACTCAAAAGGCGACCGAGCCGGAGTGCCGACGCACCGCATCTTCCACCAGCTCCTGAATCATCCGCTCCACCTCGACATGCCCTCGATTCCGGGCCTGGAGCGACTCATAGAATTCGAAACTCGTCAGCGCGAACAACAGGTCCACCAACTCAGCGCTCGGTCGCCCGTTGCTGCAACGACCCACCAGCGCCCGCAGCAAATGGCGCCGCCTCTCCGATCGCTCCCGCATGCTCTCCGCGATTTCCTTATCGAGCCTCGCGAAAGCCATCGCCCGTGGCACCGCGCGCCCATGCGAGCCCCAGAATCGGCAGAACAAGCTCACCACTTGCCGCAGCGCTGCACCCAGAACCGGTTCCGAAAACACCTTCGGCAACTCAAACAGCCCTCCCTCATGCGCGAGGCTGTCGAACACCGCCTCCAACAGCCCCCGCTTTGACTCGAACTGATGGTAGACGGTCACGCGTGTGACACCTGCTGCGCGTGCGACGGCCTCTAACGAGAAAGACTGTCCTTCCTCTCCAGCACTGAGCAACTTGCGGGCTGCCTGGATGACCCGCTCGCGAGTCTGCGCCGCGCTGGTCTCCCGCAAATCACGAGGTTATTCGCAACATAACGGCCTTTGGATTGTGCTGGTTGCCGCGCCCGTTCAACCGGCCCGGACGGGTGACCACATTGCCTTTGGCAGCACACCGGAGGTTGTCGAGGCTACGGCCGCCAAGCTTCAGGCAATGGGGCGCGAGTTCATACGAGCGCGCTCCAACAGGTCTTTGTACTTCTTCGATTACGACGACCACGTGTTCGAATTGGACTCCGAGGGCGCCCCATCTGCTCACCCGCCTGAGCCAGCATCACATCGCGAGGCGGATTACGGGTGGCACGCCCGGATCTGGTTCCTGTCGGCATCGGCTACTGGGGTTCCGTGCCCGGGAACCTCGGCGATTCACTCGCCAATGCGGGTGGTCGCGCGCGCCAGCCCATATTGCGCTTTGGCGTACTGAGTAAGGGCGCGAGCATAGTCGTTGCGTGCTTGGGTGAGATCCTGCTGAGCCTGAATCACCTCGAGCACGGCATAGACACCGAATTCGCGCCGCTGCTCGCTGAGCTTGAGGCTCTCGTCCGCAAGCTCGACGCTTCGTCGGGCCAGAGCCGTCTGATCCAGAGCCGCACGCGCAGCCTCATAGGCGTCCACGACCTGCTGAGAGATGTCATCCTGCAATCTCGCGTTCACCAATTGCTGGTGCCGAAGTTGAGAGTTGGCTGCTTCCGTGCGGCTGAAGTCGAAGAGACCCCCAGGACCCAGACGCCAGCTCAATCCGAGAATGTACTGATGCGAGCTCAGCCAGTCGCTGAGGTCACCGTTGGGGCCACCGCGCACCTGTCCATAGACAGCCTGAGCGCCAAGCGAAGGGAGCAAGGGCCCGTACTTTGCGGCGAGGCGTTGCTCGTCAGCGGCGCTGACAGTGGCGGCACTCGCCTTGAGTTCGGGCCGAGAGGCCAGCGCGTCCTTCACGAGATCCTTGATCGACACGTCAACGGGTACCAGCGTCGCAGGGGCTGCGATTCGTTCCGTCGGCTCGAGATCCAGCGTCGGATCCAGGCGCAGCCTCGTCGCGAGGGCCGCCGAGGCAGAGCGCACTTGTGCCTGCGCCTGTCTCAGGATGACCTGGTCCCGTTGCGTCTGCACGCTGACGCGCAATAGTTCGGTACGGTTGATGATGCCGGCCCGGTAGCCGCGGTCGAGCTGTTGCTCGTAGTCCTGCGATATCCGCAGCGCCTCGCCCGCAATGTCCTGGGCGGCGGCCGCGTTGACCAGGTCGTAGTAGGTGCTGGCTGCCGCGAACAGCGCGTCGTTCTTTTGCGCCTCGCTGTCGAAGGCGGCCGCCGCTTGCAGCTGTCTTGCGACGAGCTTCCCAAAGAGGGCGCTACCGAGCTCGAGAGGCAAATTTACAGAGACCGATCGCTGATAGAGCTCTTGGTTGACCGATGAGACCTTGCCTCCGAACGCCTGTGCGCCGCCGGTGTCTTTGATGTAGCCGCCCCCGGCATTCAACCAGGGGAAGAATCTGAGCGTCGCCGCATCGTTCGCAGCCTTGGCTTGGTTCTCCGCTTCACGAATCAGAGCCAGATCGATGTCATTCATACCGGCGAGCTTGAGTGCGCTCGGTAAGTCGATCATTTGCCGCTCAGCGGGTGCGGCGGTCGCTGGCACGGGCGGTGGAGGTTGAGGGGAGGCAGTGGGCGCCTGGGCGAACGCTGCGCTTCCCGTCATGGCCGTCGCGAGCAGCACCGCACCTGCATGCGCGCACGCCGCGTTGAACCTAGAAAAATCCGCTCTCATTGACGTGCTACCGGCGCAGCGTGCGAGACGGCTTGCTTGGACGAAGTTTTCGGCGCTGCTTCTGCAGAACTCGCAGGCTGTGTGCAGGGCGTTATTTCAACAGAGAGGTACATACCGGGCTGCAGCACGCTGTCTGGATTCTCCATGTCGACCTCGGCAAGCATCGTGCGAACACTTCGATCGAGCGCGTAGCTGATTCGCGTGATCGAGGCCGTAAAGCGCCTGCCTGGGGCGGCCGTCGCACTGAAGGCCACCGGGCAACTGGGGCGGATCTTGTAGGCATCGCTTTCCGGGACGCCCATCTGGATCCGTACCCGGCTGAAGTCCATCAGCGTGACGATCCCGGCGCCCTGCTGACTGCTCTGGGTCGGCACTGGAATGAACGCACCCGGGTCGACGTACCGGGCGGTGATCGTGCCGGAGAAGGGCGCTGTAATCCGGGCGTACCCCAGTAGTGCGTTGATGCGGTCGAGTTGAGCTTGCGCCACTTCGAGCCGGCCTCGCGCGTTGTCCAGGGCATCCGGTGTGACGAGATCCGGTGCCGTCTTGGATGCCTGCTGCATTCGATCGAACTCGCGCCGCGCCACATCGACCTGCGCCCGGTACTGAACCCGGTCGGCCAAGAGCTCCGGGACTTCGATGTCGGCAATGAGATCGCCTGCCTTGACCTTGTCGCCCTTGTCCACGGGAATATTCTTGAGGTAGCCGGCCACTTTGGCGGTGAGTACCGCTGACTGGTATGCGAGTACCTCGCCGGGCAGAACCAGCGGAGCCGCTGCGGGCGCATCACTTGGCGTCCCCGTTTGCGAGGCACTCGTCGAGCCGGGAGCAGCGCGCGCGATCGAGGTAGCGCAGACGAGAAGCACGAGGGCGATAGTCGTCTGGATCTTCATCTCACAGCCTCCGAGGTCAGCTCGAGATCGTCAGGATGCAGCGATGAGGATCGCCGCCCTGCCTTGCCGCGGATGAGGGCAAACACGGACGGAAGGACAAGCAGGGTTGCGAGAGTCGCAAAGGCAAGCCCGCCCACAACGGCGCGGCCCAGTGGGGCGCTCTGTTGCCCGCTCTCACCAACGCCGGCGGCCATCGGGAGCATGCCCGCGATCATCGCCAGCGTGGTCATCAGGATCGGGCGCAAGCGGCTCGTCGCTCCGGCAATGGCCGCTTCGAGGGCCGTCCGGCCATCGAGTCGCGCACGCTCTGCGAAGGTTACCAACAGGATCGCATTCGCAACCGCGACGCCCACCGCCATGATGGCGCCCATGAATGACTCGAGGTTAAGCGTCGTTCCGGTGAGCCACAGGACGAGCAGAACGCCTACGAGTACGGCGGGAATGCTGGCGACGGTGACAAGCGCGAGCTCCCAGGACTGAAAGTTGGCGACCAGGAGGAGGAAGATCACCACCACCGAGAGCAGGAGGCCGACGCGAAGGGCACCCAGAAGCTCGGTCATCGGCTGAACCTCACCCCGAATAGCGACGCTCGCCTTAGCTGGCGGGTCGCCTAGTTGAACGACAGCCTGCTCAACCGCTTGGGCGGCACTGCCGAGGCTGGCTCCCTCCACGTTGGCCGTCACCGTGATCATCCGCGCCATGTTGTAACGATCGTATTCGCCGACGACGGTACTGCCCCCTACAGCCGCGATATTCCGTAGCAAGGTCGAGCGGCCACCGTCCCCAGCGACAGGGACGTTGCGGACGTCTTCGATCGAAGTCATCCGCCGCTGGGGTATTTGAACCTGCACTTGGTACGCGACGCCGTTCGCCGCGGCCCAATAGATCGGCTGTGTGAATCGGCTGGAGGAGGTCGCTGGAGTCAGTGCCCGAGTGACATCGTTCGCGGTGTAGCCCATCACGCCGGCCCGCTCGCGGTTCAGGGTGACGCCGACGGACGGGTAGTCCAGGGGTTGTCCGAGCTGAACATCACGGAGCATGGCGAGCCCCTGGAGCTTGGTGCGCACCTTGTCGGCAAAGGCGCGGTCATCGGCGAGATTCGGACCGCTCACGGCCACTTCGATGGGCGTCGTGGCGCCGAAACTCATGACCCGGCTCACAATGTCTGCCGGCTCGAAGGAGACTTGGGCATCCGGCACCTCCCGTGCGAGACGTTTCCGCAGCCGCTCTCGCAGGCCTTGCATATCGAGGCGGGCTGAGTCCTTGAACTGAACCTGCAGCACGCTCTCCTGCGGGCCGCTATTCCACTGGTAGATGAAATTGACCGGGTACGCCGAACCATGGACGCCGACCAGGCCGAGAGACAGTGCGATGGCATCCGGTCCGCTCTCATCCGCGATGATCTTGAGCACGCGCTGCGACGCGGCAGTAGTGAGATCGAGCTGCGTACCTGTCGGTGCGCGCAGGCGCAACTGCAATTGTCCCGCCTCGACGCGTGGGAAGATGTCCGTCCCGAGGCGGGGAAAGAGTAGTGCGATCGCGATGGCGCAGATCGCGAGATAGAGCAACAAGACCACGGAGCGGTGCGCGACCAGCGGTCGAAGTCGTGCGGCATATCCCTTTTGCATCCGCTCGAAGAATCCCGGCGCTCCCTCGACTTCGTGATGTTTCGCCCGCCGTGCGCGAAACGCCCACACCGAGAGGATCGGCACGAGCGTATTGGCAAGGACGTAGGAGGCAAACATTGAGCAGCCGACGGCAAGGGAGAGCGGCACGAAGAGTGCCTTCGCCGCCCCTTGCATGGCAAACGAGGGCAGAAACACGGCTACCACGCAGAGCATCGCGATTGCCAGCGGCACAGCGACTTCGCGAACTGCATTGAGCACTGCGCGCTCGGCGCGGTCGGCTCGCACCAGATGGCTGTGGATGTTCTCTACGACGACGGTCGACATATCGACCAGGATGCCGACCGCGAGCACGAGGCCTCCGAGGGTCATGATGTTGACAGTCTGCCCGGTGACCCACAGCGCAACGAGAGCTGCAAGCAACGCAATCGGGATGTTGACGACGACGATGAGAGAACTGCGCCAGTCGCGCAGGAACAGCAGCACCATCACGCCCGCCAGGATGGCACCGAGGATGCCCTCGGTGGTCAGGCTGGAAATCGCACGCGTTACAAAGGGCGACTGGTCCAATACGTAGCTGACGCGCGTGTCATCAGGTAGAGCGGCCTGAAACTTCGGCAGGTTCCGCTTGACGAGATTGACGACCGATAGCGTGGAGGCGTCCGCGCGCTTAGTGACCGGGATGTAGACGGTCGGAATACCGTTCACGAGCGCGACGCTCGTCGGAATGTCGGAGGCATCCGACACCCGGCCGATGTCGCGTACGAACACGGCCGGAAAGGTTCCAGTGCGAACGGCAACGCCCGCCAGGTCGTTCACGTCCTTGACGATCGAGTTGACCGGAACGACTGGGTACTTGTCCTGGAGGTAGATGTTGCCGGACGGGTTGATGGTCTCCGCATTGGCGATTGCCGACACCACCTCCTGAGGCGAGATGCCGTAGCCTCTGAGCTTGTCCGCATCCAGGTCGACGACGATGGCTCGCGGACTTCCACCGAAGGGCGGCGGTGCGGATACCCCTGGTAGGGTTGCGAACAGTGGTCGTACGGTGTTTAGCGCGAGGTCCTGAACCTGACCGACGCTGCGTGTGTCGCTGGAGAATGCCAGATAGCCGACCGGAACACTCCCGGCATCGAAGCGCGTCACGAAGGGCGGCACAGTGCCTGGGGGCATGAAGGCCCGCGCACGATTGACGTAGGAGACCGTTTCGGACATCGCCTGCGACATATCCGTCCCGGGATAGAACTGCAGCTTGATGAGCGCAGCGCCCTCGATGGATTTCGACTCGACGTGCTCGATCCCGGTGATGTAGAGGAAGTGATACTCGTAGTAGTAAGTGAGGAATCCCTCCATCTGCGCCGGATCCATGCCGCCATAGGGCTGTGCGACATAGATCGTCGGCACGCCCAGCGGCGGAAAGACGTCCCGGGCCATGGTACGAAGCCCCAGGGCGGCAGCGATGACGACGCCGATCACGACTACCAGTACTGTGTACGGGCGACGCAGCGCGAACTGCACGAAGTTCATCGTGGGTGCTCCCTGGGGTCGCTATGGCGGGTCTATTTGTTGGGCGGCGGTGCTTTACCGCCATGCTGCATCCACGGCGGGTCAACGGTGCCGGGCTCGGCACGCAGCGCTTCAGGGAACAGGGCATTGAGCGTCTTCATCGAGGTCGCCAGGGCGGCCAGGGCCGCGCTCACCCGCGCCTTATCGTGAGTCTTGCTCGTATCCGCGACCTTCTGAGCGGCGGTAAGAGTGTCCTTCAAAGTGGCTTCAACTTTGCCCTTGAAGGGCGCCGGCTCATGGGCCACTGCGTCGCGCAACGCACCGGAGCCCTCCTGGAACTCCTGATTCTCGTGCGGCAGTCGGTCGTACTGTTCGGCGGCGAGCTTGCGCTCCATATCGCCATAGACGCCTGCCAGGATGTGGAGACCCGTCTTGACCCTATCTGGTGATTGAAGATCTGCGGCGAGCGCCGCCGTGGCGATAAACGACGCCAAGAGGCCTGTGATTGCGAGCGATGAAAGAGTGCGGAACATAGCTATCTCCCACTCATGGACGAATTCAGTTCGGTGTGACGTGCAAGACTCCGTGCATGACCGCGCCATGCCCCGGAGTGGTACAGAGAAACGGATAGTCTCCCGGAGCCGGTGCTACGAAATCGACGCTGACGCGCTGGCCTTTGCCGCAGGGAGGCGTCGCTGCAAGAATGCGTTTGTCGCCCCGCGGACTCCATCCAGAATGCTCACCTTGCGCCATGGCTGCCTGCGCCACGACCTCCGCCGCTCCCGGCACGGTCAGCACCCAGTTGTGATCCTGAGTGATGTACTTACCGGTGTGAGAGAACGTGAGATGCACGGCGGCACGGGTTGGGCAGGTGAGGTGATCCGGCTTGAAGGCCAGCAAGTCGCCATCGCTGGCGATGTTGAGCTGCACCTGCTTCTTGGGCGCGGCCGACAGAGCTGCGACTGATCCGAGGGCGCTTGCGAGCGCGGCCAATAGCATGGTCCGTCGCGACGCGCAGTGCGCCGAAACCGCGACCTTCAGGGCACGGCCCTTCATCATTTGTTGGACCCCTCTCGAGTCGATCCACGCGACTTCTGCCTCGCCATCTTAGTCCTTCGCACCTGACCCCAAGATGACCTCAACATGACCGTTTGGTCATCTTCGACGTTGCGGGGGGTGCTCCCCACTCGTGGGGGTCGTCTGGTACTGTGCCAGTCCCTTTTGGCAACGCTGCGTGCCCGTGCCCCCGCATGCGCATCCTGATCGTCGAGGATGAGAGCAAGACCGCCGCCTTTCTGCGAAAGGGGCTGCGGGAATCGGGTTTTGTGGCGGACATCGCCCAGGACGGGGAAGAGGGTCTCTTCAAGGCGCTGAACCAGAACTACGACCTGTTGATTCTGGATGCGATGCTCCCCCGGCGAGATGGCTGGTCGGTACTGCAGGAGGTGCGTAGCCAGGGTCGGTCCATGCCGGTCCTCTTTCTCACGGCCCGCAGCGCAGTACCGGATCGGGTCAAGGGGCTCGAGCTCGGCGCCGACGACTATCTTGTGAAGCCCTATGCGTTCACCGAGTTGCTGGCGCGCGTGCGGGCGCTTCTGCGGCGACGGAGCGAACGCTCATCGGATGTCGTCCAGATCGCGGATCTGCGAATCGACCTCTTGGGCGCCAAGGCCCATCGTGGTGAGGCGCGCCTAGATCTGGCGCCAAAGGAATTTGCGCTATTGTCCTTCCTCGCCAGGCGACAGGGGGAGGTGCTCTCACGGATGGTGATCGCCGAACAAGTCTGGGACATCCATTTCGAGAGCGATAGCAACGTCGTCGATGTGGCGATTCGCCGGCTGCGGCGAAAAGTCGACGACCCTTATCCGGTGAAGCTCGTCCATACGGTCCGCGGAATGGGCTATGTTCTGGAAGTCCGCTGATTCTCATTCCCGTCCCGCTGCGGCGCGCTGGCCGATGTCGACTCGGCTGACGCTCTACTACACCTTGTCCGTATTCGTTCTGCTGTCCGCCGCCTCCGCTCTCCTGTACTGGGACCTCAAGCGCAATCTGTTAGAGCAAGACCAGAGCTTTCTCACCTACAAAGCTCAGGTCTTAACCGCGCTGTTGGAGCACCGTCCGTTCGAGCGGTCGGCAGTGGACCAGGAAGTATTCGAAGAGGCCGAGATCTCAGGTCAATCGCCTGCGCCGTTTTTCCTCCGGGTGCTCGATGACAAGGGGCGTGTCGTCGATGAGACCCCGGCAATGGCCGCAACTGCGCCGCTGTCCGCCTTCCAGTCCACACCCGGCAGTGCGCCTCAGGGCTACCGCTGGCGCTCGAACAGACGGACATTCCTTCTCGCCTCCGCAGCGATCTCGGGCGCTTCCGGCGAAACGCGGGGTTGGCACATTCAAGCGGCGCTCAATACCACGGCCCATGAAACGTTGCTCGCGGGTTATCGACGGGACCTGGGCGCGGTGCTGGCCAGCGGACTCCTCGTGGCCGCGCTCGTTGGAGTCTGGATCACGCGCCGAGGTTTGAGGCCGCTCGCTGAGATAACTCGGGCGACCGAGCGGGTGGGCGTTGAGCATCTGGACTATCGGATCCAGACGGGTCGCTGGCCGCAGGAGCTCGCATCCCTTGCGGATGCGTTCGACCGCATGCTCGAGCGCCTGCAGCAATCGTTCGAAAGGCTCTCCCAGTTCTCGGCCGATCTCGCCCACGAGCTGCGCACACCGATCAATAACCTGATGGGCGAGGCGCAGGTCACTCTTTCGAGGGCGCGTACGCCCGCTGAATATGCGCGGGTGTTGCAGTCCGGCCTCGAAGAATACAGTCGCCTTGCCCGAATGATCGACAGCATGTTGTTTTTGGCGCAGGCGGATCAGGCTCGACTGGCGCTCAAGCGCGTACCGCTGGAGGCCCGCGCTGAGTTCCAGGCTGTCGTGGATTTCTATCAGGCCCTCGCGGATGAGCAGCGCGTGGAGTTGGTTTGCGAAGGGAAGGCGACGATTCTGGCCGATCCGCTGTTGCTGCGCCGTGCACTGAGCAATCTGCTGTCCAACGCCCTGAAGTACACAGCTCCCGGAGGCCGCATCAGCCTGCGCGCAGCTCAGGCATCGGATGGTGCGGCGGTGTTGACGGTCAGCGATACGGGCAGCGGCATTGCGGCCGAACACTTGCCCAAGCTGGGCGACCGCTTCTTCCGCGCCGATCCTTCACGGGCGAATAGCCCCGAAGGAGCGGGGCTCGGGCTGGCGATCGTCAAATCGATCGTCGCGCTACATGGCGGCAGGCTACTCATCGACAGCACGCCGGGCCTAGGGACGGATGCCTCGTTGGTCTTTGCGAGAGAGGAAGCAGGACCTGGCGCCTGAGGGGTCGAAGACAGGCGCTGCTGGCCAATGCTTGACGTGCTTGGGTAGAATGCTCTGAACTTGAGCATCCCGGCATGGGCAGTGTCGCACATGGCGCGCCCTGGAGCGCGCAGTGTGGGTAGGGGGGCGCGGTACCGATGTGGTGTCCCCAAGTTGAAGGGCGTATCGTCGGCAGCGTCTCTGAGCACCCTGTGGAGTTGCTGGTTTTGGCCGCGCCTCGAGCGATGATTCTCGGGCGCGACTTGGACTTCGAGAGCATCATCGCGCAGCGATTCTCGGCCCGCAGCGGCTGCGCGCGAGTTGTCAAGATTTTCATGTCTTCGCTGCTCGAGGAGCAGCTGACGTTGAGTCCCGCTTTGCGCTACGACTTTGCGCGTTTCGCTTTGCAGTTGGCGCGCAGGACCCTGGTGGAGGTGTCGGCGCGCAAGCCAGCCAAGAGCTCGTCGCTAGTTCTTCGAGCCCGAGTCAAGAGTTACATCGCCGATCGTCTGCGCAACCCGGATCTGTCGATCGAAGCGATCGCTGCGGCTTTTCAGTGCAGCAAGCGCTACATCCACAAGATCTTTTCCGCAGAAGGCCGGATGGCGGGCCAGTGCATTCTGCAATGGAGGTTGGAGGCGTGTGCCCGGGATCTGGCAAGCATCGAACTCGCCCACGTGACGATCACCGATATCGCGACGTCGTGGGGATTCAAGAGTTTGAGCACCTTCAGCCGGGCTTTTCGTCAGCATTTCAAGGTCTCGCCACGTACTCACCGCGTAGCGCGGCACTAGCTGGAGGCCAGCGGTCGCCCCGTTGGCGCTTTTCCTTGCCGGATATTCCCGCGACTCATTCAGTTCACTGTCAGCTAAGAGCAGTTCGCCCGGCGACAAATACTTCCCGCAGTACAGCGTAGAGTCATTGCCTCAGAACTTATGCTCGGCTGCGTAGGGGGATCGAGATGGATGAGCGGCTCCTGGATCGGGACGGCCGTGCATACGGCATGGAAGAGCCC
>Ga0207707_10004403_pt1 | contig 12435 bp, 9 predicted proteins | sample KBSC83BmetaG_FD_184336 | JGI IMG/M metagenome (GOLD analysis project Ga0207707, IMG submission 184336) | Corn rhizosphere microbial communities from Kellogg Biological Station, Michigan, USA - KBS C8-3B metaG (SPAdes) (version 2) | ecosystem: Host-associated > Plants > Roots > Rhizosphere ... | reverse complement strand
CGAACACCAACGGGTAGTCCCACGTCAGGATGTACACCTCGAGAGTGCTGCTGCGCTCGACGAGGAAGTTGAGGAAGTCCCCGAGAACATCCGGAATTGCGGAGCAATCGGCGGCAAGCGAAGCGTCGTCCATGTACCGCCTGCCGAGGTGCAGGCGGGTGGCGCTGTGAAAATCCCAACCGAGGATGACTATCGAGCGCTGCGCACGCAAAGCCGCCCGCGCGAAAGCGTTGAAATACGCCTCCGCATCGATGAGCAACGCAGCGCGGCCGGCACGGGCGACCCGCTGGCAATTGCTTCCGGGACGTAACACAGACACCGCAGCCATGCTGACGTTTGAGCAAGCTTCATACCTGTCAGCTCGACCGTGTGTTTACCGGAAGTGGCATTTCGCGAGCGCAGACGGAGCGTTCACCGCGAGGGCGTGCCTACCTTCGCGAGCGCAACCGCAGCGGATACGTGCGCCAGGTGCGTCAGCCCCTGTGGGAAGTTGCCGAGCATGCCCGCAGCGGAATACTCCTCCGAGAACAGGCCAAGGTCATTCCCGCATCGGCAGGCTCGTTCGAAGGCCTTGCGTGCCAAGCCGACTCGGCCCTGTTTGGCGAGTGTCTCGACGAGCCAGAAGGTACAAGCCAGGAACGCGCCCTCCGCCCCGCGCAAACCATCGTGACTGGAGTAGCGGGCAATCAGTCCGTCATGCCGTGCGAGCTCGCGCCGGATCGCGTCCGTCGTGCGCAACATCATCGGATCGTCGTAAGCGACGAAGTCGACCGCGGGCAGCAGCAGGAGCGCCGCATCGAGGTCCTTCGACCCGAAGGATCGGACGAAGATGCCGCGACGGTGGTCCACCCCGTGGGCTTCGATGTGCCGCCGCAACTCGTCCCGAGCCTGCTCCCAGCGTTCCACCGGTGCCTCGAACGAGAACTTGCGCGCCAGCGCAATGCCGCTGTCGAGCGCCGCCCAGCACATCACTTTGGAATGCACGAAGTGCATCGGCCGCGAACGTACTTCCCAGATCCCGCGATCGGGCAGGCGCCACTTCTGCAGCGTGGTCTCGATGATCGAGACCAGGAACCGCCAGTAGTACGGCTTTGGGCAGTGGCCGCGCTCGCTCCAGCGCCAGGACAGCTCCAGGATCATGCCGTACATATCCGCCTGGAACTGGCCCTCGGCGGCATTTCCGGTGCGCACGGGCCTGGAGCCCCGCCAGCCCTCCAGTCCATCGAGTAGCACTTCGGTGAGACGGCGCTTGCCGTCGACTGCGTACAGCACCTGCAGCTCGCTGGCGTTGCCCGCCGCGCTTCGTTGGATGAACCGCCGTACGCCCGCGGCTTCCGACTCGAGGCCGAGGTTGCTCAGGGCGTGCACGGTGAAGATCGAGTCGCGAATCCAGCAGAAACGATAGTCCCAGTTGCGCTCACCTCCAATGTGCTCCGGCAGTGAGGTCGTGGGCGAAGCGATGATCGCGCCGGTCGGCGCGTAGGTGAGGGCTTTGAGGATGATGGCCGAGCGCTTGATGCCCGGTCCCGGCCCGTCACGATGGGGAATCTTGGCCGCCCATTGACGCCACCACCTGCGGGTCTCCTCGAACTGCGCGCGCAGGCGCTTGGCCGCGTCGTGCCGCACGCGCACCGTTTCGCTCTTCTCCGGGTGGTAGAACTGCAGGGCCAGATAGCGGCGCTGCCCGGCGCTGACCCGCAGCTCGCCACGCAGGTCGTGACCTGCTTCGATCTCCAGCGGGCTGTCGCCGTAGATCAACAGTCCCGTGTTGCTTCCACAGGCGAAGGTCGCATTCTTGCCGACGGAATTCATCCACGGTTTGACTTCTCCGAAGTCCAGGCGGGGCGCGATCCTGACATCGAAGCTCATCTGGCCGCGCACGCCGCGCACGATCCGGACGAGCTTGCGGCGCGGCCGGCTGCGTCCGCCGATGCGCATGGCGAAAAAGTCGATGACCTCCGCCTGGCTGTTGCCCGACTTGAAGGTGCTCACCAGGATCAGGCTGTCAGGCAGATACCGGCGCGTGCAGGTGTGAGGTCCGATGGGCGTGATCGCGAAATAGCCGCCTTTGTCCCAATCCAGCAGCCGCCCGAAGCAGCTATCCGAATCGAATCGCGGCAGACAGCACCAATCGATCACGCCTGCGCGCGAGACCAGCGCGGCGGTGTGACAGTCTCCGATGAGCGCGTAGTCGGCCAGCGGGGGGTAGGAGGCCGAAGGCCTCTTACGAGCCGGGTCGCGAGAGGCCGCCCCGGACCGCTGGCGAGCCCGGGCAGCCCGCGGGCGGGCAGCGTCGCGAGACGCTGCCCGGTAGGAGGAAGCCGACCTGGGCGTCAAGCCCTGCCGGCGGGAGGCTGCGGAGCCTGCCGGGTCTTGCCCGCGCCCTTGGCGTCACCGCCATTGGCACGATCGGTGACGCCGTTCAACCCCAGATCCAGAGTGCGTGCCGAGGCGAAGCGCACGGCGACGTCGTCCCAGTTCCAGAGGTTCCAGATGGCATCGAAGAATTTCGTTTTCTCGTTCAAGTACTGCAGATACCAGGCGTGCTCCCACGCGTCGACGACCAGCAGCGGCACGACACCCTGCACCGTGTGCGAATGATGATCGTGGATCTGCACCGTCATCAGCCGTGAAGAGGTCGCATCCCAGACGAGCGCACCCCAGCCGGACCCCATGCAGGTCGCGGTGGCCTTGGTCAGCTGCTGCTTGAACGGGTTGAACCCGCCAAAATCGCGCTGGATCGCCGAGGCGAGCTCACCCGTGGGCTCACCACCGCCACCCGGCTTCATGTTCTGCCAGAAAATGCTGTGCAGCACGTGCCCGGAGAGATTGAACGCCAGAGCGTGCTCGACGGCTGCGATGGCGGCGAAATCGCCTTTGGTGCGCGCCTCTTCGAGCTTCTCCAGGGCCTGGTTGGCCCCGTCGACGTAGCCCTTGTGATGCTTATCGTGGTGCAGCTGCATGATGCGCGCGGAGATATGCGGCTCCAGCGCGCCGTAATCGTAGGGAAGATCCGGAAGCACATATTTCGTCATCTCGAGAACTCCTGCTCAGCGACTCACTTGTGGAGGACCCCCGATATTCGCTGCGCCCGCCGTCGCTGGCAACGCGGGAATATCGGAGGCTCCACAGGCCGCGCGCTTCAGGCGCGGCCGCCGCTACTTATTTCGGCGCGCTGTTGTCCGACGGCGGCGGAGGCGGCGTCGTCGTCGAATTCGGCTCAGCCGGCGGCGGAGTCGTCGAGGAGGAGCTCGAATCCGGGGGTGTCGTCGTGCCCGAGGGCGGCGGCGTCGAAGTGTCCGCCGGCGGCGCGGTCGTCGAGGAGTCGCTCGGCGGGGTGCTTGACGGCGCCGTCGATTGCTGCTTGGAGCAAGCCGACAGGGCCACCAGTGCACCCAGGCACAGGATCAGCAAACTGCGTTTCATAGAGATCACCTCACTGTGTAGGTCCTGAACAAGCGCCCGGCGGCCTCCAGCTGGTGACGATTCCAGGGTGCAGGAGAGCGCCCCGTCTCGTCAGTCGCCGGGCCGAGCACAACGCTTGGACGCAATTCGCGTTCCGTAACCGGTGCGGGTAGCGTGAACGGGGCAGCGTCCAGGGCGGGCGCCGCCGTTCGACTCGCCCGCCCGGCGTACGCTGAAGCTTCGGCGCAAGCGACGGCGCGGCCGCGGCACCACCTGCTATCCTCACGCACCGGTCGGTCTGGGAGCACCTCCGTGCGACACGCGGCAATTACGGGTTGGGGAAAGTGCCTGCCACCGGCAGTCCTGTCCAATGCCGATCTCGCCAGCTTCCTCGACACCTCGGATGAGTGGGTCATCAGCCGCACGGGCATTCGCGAAAGGCGCATCTCGCACGTGCTGATGGAAGAGCTGGCCTACGTGGCCGCGAGCCGCGCCCTGGCCGCGGCAGCCCTGGATGGGCGCGACATCGAGCTCATCGTGTTCGGCACCTGCAGCCACGACGACCAGGTCCCCAACATGGCCTCCGGCGTCCAGGCCCGAATCGGGGCAGCGGCCGCCGCCGCCATGGACGTCAACACCGCGTGCACGAGCTTCTCCTACGGACTGTCCACGGCCACGGCGCTGATTCGCACCGGTGTCGTTCGCAACGCCCTGGTCATCGGCGCGGAGCTGATCTCGCCGTTCATGGATTGGACCGATCGCAACGTCGCCGTGCTGTTCGGCGACGGCGCCGCCGCAGTGGTCCTGCAGGCCACCGAGCGCGAGGAAGGGGTGTTGGCTGAACAATTGGGCTGCTGCGGCGAAGCCCGTGAAACGCTGCGTGTGCGCGGCATGGGCGGGCGCTACGCCAACCACGGAATGATCTACGGTGACACTCGCTGGCAGTTCGAAGGGCAGGAAATCTTCAGGCGCGCGGTTCAGGGCATGGTCGCCGCCTCCGAGCACGCTCTCGCCAAGATCGGGATGAAGGCACCGCAGGTGGACCTCCTGGTGCCGCACCAGGCGAATCTGCGCATCATCGATGCCGTGGCGCAGCGCGCCGGGGTGCCCATGGAGCGCGTGTTCGTCAATGTCCAACGTTACGGCAACATGTCCTCGGCAACGGTACCGGTCGCGTTGTGCGAGGCGCTGGAAGAAGGGCGCGTGCGGCCGGGCGCATTGCTGCTGATGCCCGGCTTCGGTGGCGGCCTGACGTTCGCGGCGCACGTCGTGCGCTGGGGCGAGCGAATCACACCGCTGCAACAGTCGCGCGCCGAGCTACCGCCGTGTGAGAAGTCCGCGCTCGAAATCGTTCGGGACCTCGTCGCCGCGAAACGAGCTATTTCTTAGCCGCCCGCCTTTTCTTCTTGGCGGGATCCTTGGGCCTGGTCTTGCCGAAAGAGCCCTGGTAGATCTTGCCGCGTCGACTTCTCGGATCGCCCTTACCCATGAATCACCACTCCAAGCGAGGGGCGCGCAGTCTAGCACGCTCGGCTGGAATCGCGGCGGTGAGGCTCCCCGGCGCCGGTGAGGCGCGCGGCTGACCTGCGCGCGGGCTCGACCGGCGCTCAGCGGACCGCGGAGCCGAGCGCGTAGCGGAACGAGGCCTCGATTTTCCGCTCTCTCGAGAGCTCCTCGGACGGCACGATCGCTTCCCGCAGAGCGGATTCCGTGCTCACGTCCAGCCACTCGAGCGCAAAGCGCCAGTGGGCGTTCGGCTCGAACAGGTAGGCAAGCGTCCACGCATGGCCGTACTGCGCGTAGTCGTCTCCGGTCGGCGTGACGAAGTGGGTCAGCACTTCGAACCTGTCATAGCGGGCGCTGAAGGTGTGCCGCCCGATCTGCTTGGAGATCAGCAGGAACTTCGCATCGAACGGATACCCCAGACGGTGAGAGTGCGGGGAAATGGTCGTCTCGCCCTGGAGCCACTGCGCGATGCCGGTCCAGCCGTTGCCGCTCTCCAGGCGCGCGCCCGCACTGTTGAATGTCGTCAGCCACGCGAAGATGTGCGTGACCCCATCCTGCTGCGTGGGATCGCTGCGGTTGTCGTAGCGCAACGCGCGCACTACCAGGCGATCCAGGAACCGGCCTTCGATCCCCGCATACACGCCCGCCCGGCCGTCGATCTCGTGGAAGACCTCGCGCGGATCGTTCAAGCCCGGGGTGGGATTGACGCGCCCGAACAGCGTCGTCTGGCGATCCTCCAGCATGAAGCCCTGGGAGGCGAGCGCCACGCCCGCCGGCTCGTTCCAGCCGTACACCGCCCCCGTCAACCCAACATCGAACAGGTGGCCGGTACGGGTACCGAGCCAGTCGATCTGGCCCTCCAGGCCGATGGTGCGCAACTCCTCGCCGACCCAGGTGTTGAGCGCCGAAGGTGTCAGGGTGTACGGAGATTCCCAGCCGGGCCCGCGATTCTCCAGGGAAATCGGCGCATAGAAAGCGCCGGCCTTGATGCGCGCGCGCAGTCCGTCGAAGGGATAGGGCCGGAACAGCAGGTACGCCTCGGTGAGATCGATCGGGTTCTTGTCGTGCTCGCCCCAGCTGGAGGCATCCAGGTGCACCGACCAGAGCTCGCCGATGTTCTGATCCAGCGCCAGGCGCAACCGTCCGAGCTGCAACCCCGACTGATTCTCGCCGTAGCGCAGTGCCCCGGTGCCCCCATCGAGGTAGGAGCGTTGCCCGTCGGAGCTCAGCAGCCGCATGTCCAGGTCGACTTCCCAGTCCGTCGCGTGCGCGCTGCAGGTCAGGCCCATGCCGACAGCGATGAGAGCTGCCAGGGGTTTCATCGGTAGCCGTCCCAGGAGTGCGGGTGCGCACTCAGCGGTGCCGGCCGCAACGGCTTGGTCAGACGCAGCTCATGGGTGACCCGGTCGCCGGCGGCGACCGTCAGCTCGCGCTCGAGCTCGTTGGCGTCATCGTTCATGCGCGGGTGCCAGACGGCCACGCGGTACTTGCCTCGGGCAATGTCCGCGGTCCACGAGCCGGAGGCATCCGTGCGCCCGAAATATTGCGCATCCGTCACGACCAGGTAGCCCACCATCTCGTCGTGGATGTTGCAGCCGAGGGTGACGACCCCGGGCTGATCGAAGCGCACGGGCGGATTGGGGTTGCCGCGATACAGCGGCAGAGTGAAGCGCTTCGCCGGCGAGAACGAATAGATCTGATGGCTGACCGTATCGCTGTTGGGGAAGTCGACGGTGGAGCCCACCGGAATGACCAACAGGTCAGGGTCGAATGCGCGGTTGATCTGATCCATGACCGCCTTGATCGGGGCGCTCGGGCGGGCATCCGCAGCCAGGGAGCGTACGGTGATCACCGCCCCCGGCACGGGACGGCCATCTGCGGAATGCACGGTGATCGTGACGGAGGCGCTGGGAACAGAACCGGGAACGGCCGCCGGCACGCCGGCACTGCGGATGAGAGTCAGCAAGCCGGCCAGCAGGATAGCCGCCGCGCGGTATCCGTACCGCAGCCAGGGCAGACCGGCCGGGAACGCGGCCTCGGGGTCGATTCCACGGATCAATCGCGTGTTGCGGCGTGCGGAAGGTCTCATTCCTGCAGTCGGATTCTCGCGGCCACAGCCGCGCGGCGCCTACGATGTCGGCTCGCGCATTCGAGTCTGTTTTATGGGTAGTTTCCGCAAACGGCTTCTCGTACTGATCATCGGGCTGGTGGTCGTCACTCAGACTGTGACGCTCGCCGCAGTGCTTGCCAGTACGGCGCACAACGTCGAAGCACGCGCGGCCGAGCGGCTGCGTTCCGGAGGAACGTTCGTCGAGCAGCTGATCCGCTTCCGCGCCGCTCAGCTGGCCAGCGGCGTCGCGGTGCTGGCGGGGGATTTTGGGTTCCGGGAGGCCGTGGCCACCAAGAGCAGCGATCCCTCCACTATTCTGGATGCGGCCAACAACAACGCCCAGCGCATCGGCGCGGATATCTTCCTCGTCCTGGATACGCATGGCCGCACGATCGTCTCCAGCGCCCACCTGGGTCCGGACTCGGCGGCACCGCTGGCGAGCCTGTTCGATGAGTCACGCGCGGCGCGCGACCTGCCGCACTTCGCCGTGCTCGGTAACCGAACGTATCAGTTCTTCCTCGCCCCGGTGCGTGCCCCGGAAACGATCGCCTGGGTCGCGATGGGCTTCGCCGTAGATGACTCCTTCGCGGAGAAGCTGCGCACCCTGGTCAGCGCGCACGTCACCTTGATCGCCTACGGCGTGGACGGCTCGGAAAATGTCTCCTCGACACTGCCGAACACACAGCGCCTGCAGGTGGCCGGTAGCGACACACTCCGCCCGGTGGCCGACAAAGTGCCCAGCGTGGTCGGCGTCGGCGGCTCCCAGTTCCTGAGCGTCTCGCAGCGACTGGAGTCGAGCGGCGCGACCGTGGATGTGATTCTGCAGGAGCCGATGGAAGAGGTCTTTGCCCCTTACCGCGACGTGCGCGATGCGCTGCTGGTGATCGACGGCATCGCACTGGCGCTCGCCGCCATCATCGGTACGTTGCTGGGACGCAGCGCGACGCGGCCTATCGGCCAGCTCGTCGAGGCCGCGCACCGCATTCAGGAAGGCCAGTACGAAGTCTCCGTCGAGGCCTCCGGGGGCAAGGAATTCCGCAGTCTCGCCGCCGCCTTCAACGCCATGCAGCGCACGATTGCCGAGCGCGAAGCGGACATCACGCATCGGGTCTACCATGACTCGGTAACGGGATTGCCGAACCGGGCGTTCGCGGAACAACGCCTGGAGGAGCTGATCCACAACGCCAGACCCGGTGTCGGCAGCGCGCTGATTCTGATCGACGCGCGCAACGTGCGCGAAATCAACGGCTCGCTGGGACATCACGTCGGGGATGACGTGATGCGGGAAGCTGCGCGACGCATGCGGCAGAACGCTGGCGCGACAGACGTCGTCGTGCGCGTCGCGGAGAGTCAATTCCTCGTGATCGCCCAGAATTGCTCCATCGAGCGCGCGGTCCTGTATGCCGATCAGCTCGCTGGAGTGGTGCGTTCCGGCTTTCATCTCGCCGGCACCTCGCTCGATCTGAACGTGGCGGCCTCGGTGTGCGTACATCCGGACCACGGCAACACGGCCGACGAGCTGCTGCGCAGGGTGCAGATCGCGCTGGAAGATGCGGACGACGCGCGCGGTCGTATCGCAACGTACCGCCCGGGCAGCGACGAAGTGCATCGCCGCCGCCTCGCATTGATCACAGATCTGAAGACCGCGATCGCCGCAGACAGCCTCACGCTCGTCTATCAGCCGAAAGTGGCCATGGCCACGAAGTCCGTGAAGAGTCTCGAGGCGCTGGTGCGCTGGACTCATCCGCAGCTCGGGAGCGTATCGCCCGCAGAGTTCGTGCCGCTCGCGGAGCGAACGGGCAATTCGCGCGACCTCACCAGTTGGGTGCTGAAAGCTGCGATCCGCCAGATGCGCGAGTGGCGGCGCGGCGGGCTCGAGGTCGAAGTGGCGGTGAATCTGTCGGCCCCGGACATTCTCGATCCCGGCCTGGGCGATGAGATCCTGGAGCTGCTGCGCAAGCATCGGGTCGCCGCCAGCTCTCTGGTGCTGGAGATAACCGAGAGCGCGGTGATGCGCGACCCGCAGCTGGCCGCACGGCACATGCAGCTGCTGCGCATCGCGGGCGTTCGTTTCTCGATCGACGATTTCGGCACCGGGCATTCCTCGCTCGCACAGCTGAGCCGCCTGCCCGTCGATGAGCTGAAGATCGATCGCTCTTTCATCACGCATGCGCGCCTCGGGAGCGATGAAGCGACCATCATCACTTCGACCATCGGCCTCGGCCACAGCATGGGACTGAGCGTGGTCGCCGAGGGGATCGAGGAGACCGAGGCCTGGAGCCTGCTGCGCCAGCTCGGTTGCGACTTCGCCCAGGGCTATCTGATCAGCAAGCCCCTGGCGGCCCAGGATGTCGAGTCGTTCGTGCGCACCGCCAATCAGGTGTTGCCGGCATCGGACTCCACGGTGATGCAGATTCAGGCGCTGGCCGCGCTCACCGCAGGGAAGTGAGCGAGGGAGCGCGGCTGAAGGCCGCTGCGCGCCAAACCGCCCTCCGACACGGCGCCAGGTGGGCAAGTTAAGCTAACGATAGCGAGCGAGAATCTTCTCGAGGTTCTTCGAGCCGGGCGACAGTTTCTCGAACGGCAAGGTGTTGAGCGCCGCATCGGGGGTGCCGTTGATGTCGTGGAACTCCTTCTCGGAGGGCTCGACGAACAGCAGGCCGGTGAGGTACTCGCCCTCCTTCATCTTCTCCTGGATGGCGGTGGCGGCGGCGGTGCGGCTCGTCGGGTCGTAGCTCGCATCGCACTTGCGCAGCACGATGCGACTGCCGTCGTGCATGACGACGGGCAGTGCTTCGCCTTCCGCGTAGCTGGCGGTGATCTCCCGTTCCAGCGGCACGAAGTCGGTGAGCACGGCGGGCTCGTAGTGCTCGCGCGTGTAGGCGTAGCTCTTGGTCGAGCCCTCGTGGTCGTTGAAGGTGACGCAAGGGGAGAGCACGTCGATGAGCGCGAAGCCCTTGTGCCGGAGTCCCGCCTCGAGCAATGGGACGAGCTGCTGCTTGTCGCCGGAGAAGCTGCGCGCAACGAAGGTCGCGCCCAGGGTCATCGCCAGTAGCACCGGGTCGATCGGCGGCTGGAAGTTGGTCTCGCCCTTTTTCGCTTTGGTGCCGACGTCGGCCGAAGCGGAGAACTGTCCCTTCGTCAGGCCGTACACGCCGTTGTTCTCGATGATGTACAGCATGTTCAGGTTGCGCCGGATGGCGTGGCAGAACTGCCCCAGCCCGATGGACAGGGTATCGCCGTCGCCTGAGACGCCGATAAAGCTCAGGTTGCGGTTCGCAGCGCTGGCGCCCATGGCAATGGAGGGCATGCGCCCGTGGACGGAGTTGAACCCGTGGCCGCCGCTGACGAAGTAGGCAGTCGTCTTCGACGAGCAGCCGATGCCGGAGAGCTTCACGACATTCTGCGGCTCGAGCGACAGCTCCCAGGCAGCCTCGACGATCGCAGCGGTGATCGAGTCGTGGCCGCAGCCGGCACACAGGGTGGACAGCGCGCCCTCGTACTGGCGACGCGTCAGTCCCAGCGCATTCTTCGGCAGAGAAGGATGGGCAACCTTGGGTTTCGCGAGAAACGTCATTTGGACTCCTGCGCAGCGCTAGGCGCCCGCGCCCTGGGCAGTCTTAGGCAGCGCGCTCTCCAGCTTGCGCGGCCGAATCTCCTGGAGCACGCCCTCGACGATGAATGAGGAGGAGATGGGCAAGCCGCTGTAGTGCAGCAGCGAGCGCAATTTCGCCTTCTCTACGCCCGTCTCCAGTGTGAGCAGGCCGCGGAACTGCGCGTCGCGATTCTGCTCGACCACGAATATCACGCGGTGACTGCTGAGAAAGCGCTCGACGTCCTCCGTAAACGGGAAGGCGCGCACGCGCATGTAGTTGACGTTCACGCCGTGGGTCTGGAGTACGTCGATGGCCTCGTGGACCGCACCGTCGCAACTGCCGAGGGAGACGATGCCTACGTCGGAGCCGGCGTTGGTCTCTATGAGGGGCCGCGGGACCATCTTTTTGGCCGTGGCCCATTTCTTCAGGAGGCGGTCGACGACGATCTGGTACTCCGCCGAATCCTCGGTATAGCTTCCGTACTGGTTGTGTCCCGAGCCGCGCGCAAAGTAGGCGCCCTTGGGGCTCACACCGGGGAGTGTCCGGTAGGGAATGCCGTCGCCGTCCTTGTCGAAGAAGCGGTAGAACTTCTCGATCTTCTCCAGCTCCTGCTTGCCGAGCACCTTGCCCCGGTCGGGCCGGTAGGTGTCATCCCACTGCAGATCGCGGCACATCCAGTCGTTCATGCCGATATCCAGATCCGAGAGCACGAGCACGGGGGTCTGCAGCCGCTCGGCGAGATCGAACGCCTGCACCGCCATGTAGAAGCATTCCTCGGGGTTGGACGGATAGAGGCACACGTGGCGCGTGTCGCCGTGCGAGGCGTAGGCCGCGGCCATGAGGTCGCATTGCTGCGTACGAGTGGGCATCCCGGTTGAGGGTCCGACGCGCTGGATGTCGAACACGACGGCCGGCACTTCCGCGTAGTAGGCGAGCCCCAGGAATTCGCTCATGAGCGAAATGCCCGGACCGGAGGTCGCGGTGAACGAGCGCGCGCCGTTCCAGGACGCGCCGATGACCATGCCGATCGCCGCCAGCTCATCCTCGGCCTGGATGAAGGCAAAGTTCTTGCGGCCGGTTTCCGCATCGATCCGTTGCCGGTCGCAGAATGCCTTGAACGCATCCATCAGCGAGGTCGAGGGAGTGATCGGGTACCAGGCCGCGACGGTGGCGCCCGCGAATACACACCCCAGGCCGGCGGCAGTGTTGCCGTCGATCATGATGTGGCCTGCGGTCGAGTCCTGCGGCTGCACGTGCAGCGGGAGCGGGCAGGTGAAGTTGGCCTTGGCGTAGTCGTAACCGAGCTGGATCGCCTTCATGTTGCTGTCGACCAGCTGCGGCTTCTTCGCATAGGTCTGCGCCAGCAGCTCGCGGATCCGTCCCAGGTCCAGATCCAACAGCGCGGCCAGCACGCCGGCGTAGCAGATGTTCTTCATCAGGATGCGCGTGCGCACGCCGTTGAAGTTCTCGTTGCACATGCGGGCGAGCGGGACGCCGAGCACGGTGATGTCCTCGCGCTTCAACAGCGCAGGACGCGGCCAGGTCGAGTCGTAGATCAGGTAGCCGCCCGGATCGACCTCGCGGACGTCCTTCGCATAGGTCTCGGCATTCATGGCCACCATGATGTCGATGCGGCCGGAGCGGGCGACGTAGCCGTCACGGCTGAGGCGAATCTCGTACCAGGTGGGCAGCCCCTGGATGTTGGAGGGGAAGTAGTTCTTGCCCATCACCGGGATGCCGCTTCTGAAAATCGACTTCATCAGCAGTGTGTTGGCGCTCGCCGAGCCGGTGCCGTTCACCGTGGCGATCTTGATCACG
>Ga0207707_10004402_pt1 | contig 12435 bp, 9 predicted proteins | sample KBSC83BmetaG_FD_184336 | JGI IMG/M metagenome (GOLD analysis project Ga0207707, IMG submission 184336) | Corn rhizosphere microbial communities from Kellogg Biological Station, Michigan, USA - KBS C8-3B metaG (SPAdes) (version 2) | ecosystem: Host-associated > Plants > Roots > Rhizosphere ... | reverse complement strand
AAAAGCTTCGTAACCAAGTACCTCAGACATGCGCGCATGCAGCGGGCTGAAGCCGCCGGACATGACTAGGAGCTCGCGCCGCCTGAGAAGCTCAGCGAATCTTGTCGATGATTTTTTTTCCATAGCGCCCTCCTCATAGCACACTCCTGCTGTTCATGTGAATCTTGACTTGCTTGCAGGAAGCGAGTCCAAATCGAGCGGCCGCCCGAACTTTACTCACGAAGAAAATCGCAAAAATTTCTTTCTTGACCTGGATTCAGCCGCGCACTAAGTTGCCGCCGAAGCGCCACTCTATTTTTTGCGCGAACAAGCGCCGGGAGGTCCGGGATGTCATTTCCGAGAATCCGTCCGTCGACCTATTTTATTTTTCTATTAGTAGTGTTGAGCGCCTGGCCGATGCTCTCCGGCCGGTTGCCGGCGGCCGATCGCGTCCGCATCGGCTACACCTCGCCCGGCCCGCAGCATGGGCTTCTCTGGGTCGGCGACACCGCCGGGCTGTTCAAGAAAAACAATCTCGATCTGGAAATCATCTACATGCCCGGCAACATTTCCGCGCCTTCGCTGATGGCCGGTGAAATTCAATTCGGTCAGATGACCGGCGCGCTGATGGCGCCGGTGCGCCTCCAGGGCGGCGATCCGGTGATGCTCGTGAGCGCGCAGGAACTGCTCGATGACCGGCTCATGGCGCGGCCGAACATCCGCACGCCAGAAGATCTCAAAGGCAAGCGCATCGCGATCTCGCGCTTCGGCGCAGCATCGCACATGCGCGTGCTAAACATCCTGCCGCGCTACGGTCTCACCGAGAGAGACGTGACCTTTTTGCAGATCGGCGACACGCCGGCACGAATCATTGCCCTGACGGGAAACTCGGTCGATGCCTCGAGCTTCTCGCCGCCCGATCATTTGGTGGCGCAGCAAGCAGGCATGAAAATTCTGCTGAATATGGCGGAGCTGAATATTTTCTATCAGGGCACGGGACTAGTCACGACCCAGCGTTTCATCGCGAAGAATCGTGACGTGGTCCGGCGCATGGTCAAAAGTTACGCCGAGGCGATCCACCTCGTGCGCTCCAATCCGGAGGCGACCAAACGCGCTTTCGTCAAATACAGAAAGAGCAAGGATGAAAAGCAGTTGGAAGACGCCTATCAAACCTTGCGCGAGATCGTGAAGATCAAACCTTATCCCAATCTGGAAGGCTTCAAGACCATTTTCAAAGACGTGAGCGATCGCATTCCTGCCGCCAGGACGGCCAATCCACGGGAATTCGTCGACACCAGCTTTCTCGAAGAGCTGGATAAGTCCGGCTACATCGACGGTCTTTACCGCTAAAACAAAAACGGCGGCAGGGAGTTTCCCGCCGCCGCTTCGAAACCGCGTCGAATCTATTTTACACGATCAATTGCCGAGCAGCTTCTTCATGCGCGCGATGATGTCCGGCGGCTGGCTCATCACATCCTTGACGATTTTTTCCAGCTCTTCACCGGGCACCGGATCGAGGTCGAATTGGCGTTTGTCGATATCGGCGAGAAATTCTTGGTCTTTCATCGTGGCGTTGAATGCGTCGCGCAGCATCTTCACCCGATCGGCGGGGGTGCCGGGAGTGCCCATCATCGGCCGGCCGAGCTGCCCCGAAGCGAGCATGAGCGTCGCCAGGCGCCGGCTGCCTTCAGGAGTTTTGTAACGATCCATCAATTCCCAGAGAGTCGGCGTTTCCGGCAGCTTGGCGTCTCGTTTCTTGCCGGTCTGGATGATGTTGCGCACGAAGCCTTTCTTGCGCCATGTGTGATACGGCTCGCGCGACATGAAAGCTTCGATGGTGAAAGCGCGGCAGTGAATCTCGCCGCGCTCAACGGCGAGGTCGATCTCCGGACCGCCGGGATAGCCCTGCACCAGATTGAACTTGGTGCCAATCGTTTCCTCGAACAGTTTCGGTAGATAGTACGCGGAATCCGAGGTTCCCTGAGCGCCGCAGCGCGGCGGCTCCTTGGCGCCGCGCACGTCTTCGATGGTTTTGTAGGGTGTGTCGGCGCGCATGTACATCTGCGATTCACCCTGCACCGGCGAACCGATCCAGACAAACTTCGCCCAGTCATACTGCGCTTCCTTGCGCCCGACCAATTGATCGAAGTAAAGCGTCGGCACGATCGATCCGATCAGGCTCAAACCGTCAGGCTTGGTTCTATTGTAGACGTAGTTGGCAGCAATCATGTGTCCCGCACCCGGCATGTTTTGCACGATCATGTCCGGTCTGCCGGGAATGTGCTTGCCCATGTGCTGGGCGAGAATGCGGCCCCATTGATCGTAAAGCGCGCCCGGCGTCGTGCCGATGTACACGGTGATCGTCTTGCCTTTGTAGAAATCGGACTGCGCGAATGCCGACGGAACCCAGGCGAAAATTCCCAGATAGAAGAGCGCGAAAGTCAGGCGATAAATGGATTTCATCGAGTGTCTCCCTGAATGAATTGAGTAACCTCGTATAACATGGACTCAGGCGCAGTCAAGAATGCGCCGTCCGACGCCACTGATCAAAATTGTCTCGGCGCCGGAAACTCGAAACCCCTGATCCATCCATTCGGCTGAAATTTCCAGGCAACCACAGTTGGATCTAAGCCAACCGGGATCGATCGAGAGCAATGTCGAGCGTTCGCAGGAAAGAGCGCTGAGGTGAGTTTTGCGCGAGACGCAACCTTTCAGATTTGTAAGAAACGAGTAACGCTTCGGCCATGGTTCCGCGTTGCATAAATGCCCAAAGCCGCTAGTCGTAGTATCACGTTGTCTCGGCAAATCGCAAAAAACTGCGGCGGCTCGCGCGCAGAGCTTCGCCAGCCCTTCGGACCGAAATCGCATCTTAATCCTGTCTCTTCGGTTGTTCAGCCGCCGCCTATGGTTGCTGGCGAGCCGGCACGCATGAACCTTGAGGACATTCAAAAATTGCCGGGGATGCTCAGTAATTCCGAAGTCGAATGTCTGTTTCATCTCGGCCAATTCAACGAGTGTCAAGGCGTCATTGTTGAAATCGGCAGTTGGAAGGGCAAATCAACGGTCACGCTCGCGCTCGGCGCAGCGAAAGCGCATGACGAAAACATCTATGCCATCGACCCACACTTGGTTATGCAGGAAGAAAAATATTTTACCGACACAAAGGCCGAATTTTTGGCGAATCTCCAAGCAGCTGGAGTAGCCGACCGCGTCGTTCCCATGATCATGACCTCGGAAGCGGCCGCACAAGGTTGGCAAAGACCGGTCCGTTTACTCTGGATTGACGGCGACCATCGTTATGCCTCGGCAAACCTCGATTTCCTTCTTTGGGAACCCCACCTGGTCGAAGGCGGGATCTTGGCCATGCATGACACGATTCGCAAACCCGGTCCCAAAAAAGTTCTTTGGGAGCAGGTTTTTCGCTCGAACCGTTTTCAGGAAATCGCCATCGTGGACAATATCACCGCCGTGAGAAAAGTTAGCCACGCTTCGACCGCGGCGCTGTTGAACAAATATGCGACGCTTGGCTTGCGGGGAGTTTATATCGCGGCGCGGAAGATCCATGTGCCGCACTCCAAGGACTTCGGCCGCAGGGTGCTCAGGCGACTCACGGCCCAACCGTGGCTGCGCGAAAATTGAATTGTGCTGCGCCTTTTGAAAATTTGTCGACGGTTGTGATCGGTATGTTATTTCGCCTCGTCGCTTTATCGGTCCTCGTCATTTGGCTGGGAGTGAACGTGACGGGTGCTGCGGGCGATGATTCCGACACCTACAGCGGGCCGTCCATCATGGTCGCCAACAATCAGGACGCGGGGGACGACGGTTTCAAATCTCTTCCGCTCGCGTTTCTTGCGACGATCTTTCACCCTGTTTCACCCATTCCCATCGTTCATCATCACGCCACTAACACTGTCACAGTTAGTAAAGCAGTCGACAAGCCGTTCGAATTGAATTGTTCCTTTCTCCTTTGACCGATTCGTCTCGGGTTGCGGCGGAAGCGTAGTCGTCCGGAAACCGCGGAACCTATCGTCAAAAGGAGAGCCAAATGGCATCCGACTCTTCCCTATCGCTCGACCTTGAGCGTACAAACTCAACCTCAGTGCGGGCCAAAAAAATTCGCAATCTCCACCACCGTAACAAGAAATCGCTTCGGCACATCCCGACGGAAGTACCCCTGCTGGATCTGACCAGAAAATATCTCGCCATCGAGCGGGAGCTGCGCCGTCGGTGGAAGGAATCCTTCCGCACCATGCGCTTGTTGAACGGCGCCCATCTGGCGGGCTTCGAAAATGAGTTTGCCCGCTACTGCGGAGTGCGCCACGCCATCGGAGTCGCTTCGGGCACCGATGCAATCTTTCTATCACTGCGCGCCCTGGGCGTCGGTTCCGGCGACGAAGTTATTCTGCCGGCTCATGCGCCGGCGCCGGTCATCGAACCGATCATCTACGTCGGCGCAACGCCGGTTTTGGTCGACAAAGCGGCGGGGGATTACGGCCCGGAGCTGACAAGCCTGGAGGCCGCGATCTCGCCCAAGACCAAATCGATCATCGCCGTTCATCTTCTTGGGCTTCCTTGCGATATGGATCCCATCCGCCGCATCGCGGAACGAGAGCGCATTCCGATTCTCGAAGATTCCTCCCAGGCCCAGGGCGCGACCTATCGCGGCCGGCGAGCCGCGGGTCTTGGAACCATCACCGCGATGAGTTTGGGACCGGTAAAAAATCTCGCTTGCTACGGCGACGGCGGGGTCGTGCTGACTCACGACGATGCGCTGGCGGAAACGGTTCGGCTGCTCCGGGCGCACGGCCAAGGGACGAAGTACGACCATCGGATCTACGGCTGGAACAGCCGCCTCGACGAGATGCAAGCCGCCGTGCTGCGGGTCAAACTGCCCAGTCTTGACCGTGACAATGCCAAGCGGCGAAAAATCGCCGCCGCGTACACTCGCGCGTTCGCTCGGCTGCCGCTGAAAACGCCGCCGGTCTTCGCCGATCGGCAAAGCGTTTACCACCAGTACGTCATCGAGACCCCGCAGCGAGATGATCTCAAACGCTTTCTCGGAGCCCGCGGCATCGGTACGGGAATTTACTATCCGCAGCCGCTGCATCGGCATCCGGCGTGGTTGGCGCGCGGCCTGGCGCCGCAAACGCTGCCCGAAGCCGAGCGTTACGTCGACGAGAATCTCGCGCTGCCGATGTTCGCCGAGCTCACCGAAGTCGAGGTCGAATATGTCCTATGCGCCGTGCGTGCCTATTTCACCACCGGAGGCTGACTCGGCCTCATGCGGCGTCGAAATCTCGGTGATCGCGCCCATGCACGACGAGGAAGGAAACGTTTTGCCGCTCTATGAAAACATCAGCGAAGTGATGACGCGGCTGCAACGTCGCTACGAAATCATCTTTGTCAACGATGCCAGCGCGGATGGGACGCTCGCCCGGATGAAGGAAATCCGCGCCCGCGACCCGCGCTTTCATTGGGTCGATTTGCGCACCCACGTCGGCGAAAACTGGGCGTTGCTCGCCGGAGTTTCGAAAGCTCACGGCGAGATCCTGGTCTCCATCGACGGCGACTACCAGAACGATCCGGGATACATACCGGCGCTTCTCGAAGAGCTGGCGAAGGGCTATCGGGTGGTCTCCGGCCGCCGCCGCCGGCGGGTCGAAAAACTCTGGAGCCGCCTCATGCCTTCGCGGGTAGCCAACGGTTTAATCCACCTCGTCAGCGGCGTGCCGGTCCACGATTGCGGTTGCGGCCTCAAAGCCTATCGCCGCGAAGTCCTGCAAGACAGATTCGTGCCCGAAGGTTTCATGAATCGCTTCTCCCCCGCCGCTCTGGGCGTGCGCGCGCAGGACTTCGCCGAAGTCGAAGTCGTCGATCGGCCGCGAATCTCGGGACAGTCCCATTACGGCTTGTATCGAACCTTCTTGGTCTTGAGAGATCTCGCCGCCCTGCCCTTTGCATTGCGCGGTCCGCGGCGTTGGAAAAAAAATTTCCAGCAACTTCAGTGGACTTTCCTGGCGCTGGCCGTGCTGCTCGTTGTGCGCGGCCATTGGATTCCCGGCACGATGGCGTTCTTTCTAGGTCTGATCGCGTTCTCCAACACATGGAACCTCGATCGCTTCATTCGCGCGGAGCGCAATCCGGAATTTCGCATCGGCGAATATCGGTGAAGCAATGATGCAGCACAAAGTCTCTTTGGCGCTCGTCGGCGCGGGTTACTGGGGGAAAAAGCTGCTGCCCAAGTTTCTTCGGAACGCCGAAGGTCGAGTCAGGGCCGTCTGCGATGTTCATCCCGACCATCATGCCGAGATCCGGCAAACCTATCCCGATATTCCTACTACGACCTGCTTCGATGACATCCTCGCCGATCCGGCCATCGCGGCCGTCGTGCTGGCAACGCCGCCGGCGACCCATTTCTGCCTCGCGCACAGAGCGCTCGAAGCGGGCAAACACGTTTGGATCGAAAAACCGCTGGCCTTGTCCATGGAAGAAGGATGCGCGCTGGTCGGTCTCAGCGAAGCCAAGGGCACGGTGCTGTTTGTCGATCATACTTTTCTTTACGATCCGGCGATCCGAAAAATCCGCGAGTTGATCGCCGACGGCGAGCTCGGCCGCATTCACCACATTTTTTGCCAGCGCCTCAACCTGGGACGGATTAAACGCGATTCCAATGTGTGGTGGAACTCCGCGCCGCACGACATCTCGATTTTGCTGTTTCTTGTGAACAGCGCGCCCAGGTCGATCGCGCTGCACGGCTACCGTTATCTGCAGCCCAACCTGGAGGATCTCAATCTCGCCGTAGTGGAATTGGCGGACGGCGCCTCGGCGTTCATCTATCACAATTGGTTATTTCCGGAGAACAGCGCCAAGCTCACTGTCGTTGGCAGCGATCGAATGCTGGTGTACGAAGGAAAATTCGAAAAGCGCGCGCTGACCGTCTACGACTACGCCGTCGAGCAGGATTGCGACGCGGTAGAAAATCCGCAAGACCGTCCGACCACGATCCCATCGCGCTTGATCCGCGAACAAACTCTCGCGGGCCTCACGGAACCCGAGCCGCTCGCTCTCGCGATTAGTGATTTTTTGACCTGCATCTGCCGCGGCGGGAGGCCAGTCTCCGACGGCGCATTTTCCCTGAAAGTTCTCGAAACCCTTGCCGCCGGCGAAAGATCACTGCGCGCCGGGGGAGCCAAAATTCCGATCTGATCATGCTTGCTCTCGATGCAAATCTCGGTACTCCAGGCGCCGACCGGGCCGCGCCGCTCGAATCGAGAAGTAATCACGGCATCGTCCTCGGCACCGTGCTGCTGCTTTGCGCCTTTGCGCTGTTCGCTCATTTGGGCGCCGCCGCGTTGTTCGACCCGGACGAGGGACGCAATGCCGAGAAGGCGCGGGAGATCTTGCTGCTGCACGATTGGATCACGCCGCGGCAGGACTTTGTGCCGGTCTTGGACAAGCCGATCGCCTACTACTGGCTGGTCGCTTCCTCCTACCGCGCCTTCGGCATATCAGAATGGTCGGCGCGCTTGCCCTCGGCTCTGGCCGCTGCGGGCTGTGTTCTGTTGGTTTTCTTTTTCGCGCGCCGGTTTTTCGGATTTTGGCAGGCGTTGTGGAGCGCGCTGATTCTCGTGACCAGCCTGGAATTTTTTCTGCTTGCGCGCATCGTCATCTTCGACATGACCTTGACCTTCTTTACCACCCTGGCGCTCTGCGCTTTTTTTTGCGCTTTGCACGAGCCGCACAGCCGCCGCCGAACGGCGCTGCTCGGCTTAATGTACATCGCTTCGGCCGCCGCCACCCTCGTAAAGGGACCGATCGGCGTCGCTCTGCCGGGCATGGTTGCGCTCTCTTATCTGGTCGTCGCCCGCCAACTTTATCAGGTGCGCAAGCTCGGCCTCGCCTTCGGCATCCCGCTTTTTCTCGCGCTCGCCGCGCCCTGGTACCTAGAAGTCGAGCGGTACAATCCCGGCTACCTGCGCTATTTTTTTTGGGAAGAAAATTTCATCCGCTACGCGACGCCCCACTTCAACCGCACCGAGGGCTGGTACTACTTCCTGGCGGTTCTCGCGGTCGGCTTTCTTCCCTGGACCTTGTGCATTCCGGCAGCCCTGCGTGACGCGTGGCGCCGGCGGCGCGAGGATGCCCCGCTGTTTCTGCTGTTTTGGACGGTCCTGCCGTTTCTGTTTTTTTCTTTTTCCAACGCCAAGCTGCCGCACTACATCCTGCCCATATTTCCGCCCCTGGCATTGCTGACCGGAATCCAAGTCGAGAACAAAATCGCCTCCGCTCGCGCCCGGGACGCGTGGCCCGTGGCTCTTGCGTGCCTGGGTTTATTCTCACTGATCGCGTTTTTCTTGTTTGCCGTCGAGACACCACAGATCTTCAGCGGCGCCACGAGAATAGGTTTTTCCGGCGTTCCGCTGCAAAACCGGATCATCGCGATCTTCGCCTTGATCGGCGCGGCCGGCCTCGGCGTGCGCGCGTGGCGCGGGCGGTGGAAAAGTCGGACCGTGCTTCTGGTCGGCCTGAGCTGCGTGTTTATTTTATATCTGGATTTGGTCGGGCAGACCGTGGCTGCAAGCTCCGCGGGCCGCTCCACACGGAATTTCGCCGCCGGCGCATCTCCCCATTTGAAGCCCGGCGATCAGGTTGTCCTCTATGACACCGAGCTTGAGAGCTTGCTTTTCTATCTAAAAATCAGCGCGCCGATCTGGATCGTCTGGTCCGGGCAAAAGACCAGCGTGATGGGAAGTTTCTATCTCGCCGAGAAGGGCGTCCGCTCGGCGCCGGGCGCGGCCCCGGTGCTGCTGACCTTCGACCAATTCGCCGAGCAATTGTCGAAAGCGCCGGACAAGCATGTCGCGGTGTTTATCAAAGCAAAAAATCTAACCCGGCTCGCGCAGGAGATGAGCCGGCAAACCGTGCTGTTCGAAGATCATGGTTTGCTCCTGGCAGCGAATTGATCAGCCGCCCGATGGCGGCCCTGAAAGCTTTCGAACCTATGTGCGGCATTTACGGCTACGTCAGTCAGCGGAGAGAAATCCATACGGAGATCATACGCCGCATGGGACAAGCAATCGCCCATCGCGGCCCCGATGACCAGGGCGAAATGATCGACAACTCGGGTCCGGCTTGCGTCGGTCTCGGGCATCAACGGCTGAGCATCATCGACCTGTCGCCGGCGGGGAAACAGCCTCTGGCAAACGAAGATGAATCCGTGTGGCTGAGCCTCAACGGCGAGATTTACAATTATCGCGAGCTGTGCGAAGAGCTGATCCAAAAGGGCCACCGATTCCGCTCCCATTCGGACAGCGAGGTGGTCTTGCACCTGTACGAAGAAAGCGGCGTGAAATGCTTGGATCGCCTGGGCGGCATGTTCGCCTTCGCCCTGTGGGACGGCAAAAAGCAATCGTTGCTGCTGGCGCGCGACCGGGTCGGCAAAAAGCCCCTGCACTATTGTTTGGCCGCGGGCGAATTGATCTTTGCTTCCGAGATCAAGGCCCTGTTGCAACACCCCGCCGTCCGCCGCGATTTGGATTTCACCGCTCTCAGCAAATATCTCAGCTACGAATACATTCCCGCCCCCGAAACGATCTTCAGCTCGATCAGAAAATTAGAGCCCGGACATTATCTGATTTACACCCGCGGCCGAAGCCGGGTTTCGAGCTACTGGGACATCCCGATCGGCGCTGAGCCGTCGATCGATAGAAGCGAAGCCGAGTGCGCCGAAGAATTCAAAGGACTGTTGGAGCGCGCCGTCAAGCGCCGCCTGGTCGCCGACGTGCCGGTGGGACTGTTCGTCAGCGGCGGACTGGATTCCGGCATCGTCGCCGCCTTTGCGGCGCGGGAAAAAAGCGCTCTCGAATGTTTTTCCATCGGCTTCGAAGAATCCAGCTTCGACGAGAGCGCGTACTCGCGTCAGATCGCTGCGAACCTGGGTATCCGACATCATTTGAAAGTCTTCACCGGCGCGGAAATGCTCCGGCTGGCGCAAAAACTGCCGCAGATTCTCGACGAACCGCTGGCTGATCCTTCGGTTTTTCCGCTCTATCTCTTGTCCGGTTTCACCGCCGAACACATGAAAGTGGTTTTGAGCGGCGACGGCGGCGACGAGCTGTTCGCCGGCTATCAGACCTTCCAGGCCGACAAGGTCATGAACTACTACGGCGTCTTGCCGCATTTCGTCAAAGGCGCGATACGAAGAATCTCTTCGCGCCTGCCGGTTTCGCACGACTACCTGAGCACCGACTACAAGATCAAGCAGTTTTTGAAAGGCGACAGCGCGTCGCCTGAAGTCCGCTTTTTCTTGTGGCGCGGCGCGCTCTCGACCCATGAGAAAGAACCCCTGCTGCATCCGGACGTGCGCCGCGAGGTCGCGCGGCACCATTGGTACGAGGATATTGAGCGCTACGTCGAACGGAGCGGTCTCGCTCCCGGACTCGAACGGCTCCTGTACCTCTGCATGAAGCTCTACTTGCAGGACAACAACCTGGTTACGGTGGATCGGGCGAGCATGGCCAACGGCCTGGAAGTTCGCTGCCCGCTGCTGGACCAGGACGTGGTGGAATTCGTCAGCCGTCTACCGGCGAGCTACAAGCTCCGCGGCTTCAAGGCCAAATATCTCCTCAAGAAAGCCGCCGCCGGCTTGTTGCCACAGAACATCGTGGATCGACCAAAAAAAGGATTCGGCATCCCGCTCGCCCAATGGCTCGGCGCGGACCTCAAGGAATTCATGTTGGATTATCTGAGCGAGGAAAGAATCCGTCGCCAAGGCATTTTCCATTATCCCGGCATCAAGCGCTTGGTCGACGAGCAACTCGCGAAAACCAGGGACCATCGCGAGCCGCTGTGGACCCTGCTGGTGTTTCAAAGCTGGTATGAAGAATACATCGACAACGCCCATCGCGCAGAAGCGAAAATTTTGGGTTGAGCTTTCAGCGGCGCAGTCGCAGTGCTGCCGCGCGCTGCTCATCCTCGCGGGACTTTTCGCGGTCCTGCTGTTCTGGGGATTGGGCGAGCTGCCCTTTTACACGCGCGGGGAGCCGCGCGAAGGCCTCGTCGTGCAGGCGATGCAGTCGACCGGCAACTGGATTCTCCCGGTGGTCAACGGCGCTTATATTCCGTTCAAGCCGCCGCTTTTTCACTGGCTCGCGCTGCTCGCCGGGTTTCTCTTTGGCGGCATCGACGAATTTACTTTGCGTTTGCCCTCGGCGCTGTTCGCCGCGGCCGGCGTGCTCATGACTTATCGCGTCGGCGCGCGTCTCTGGGGCGAAAGAGCGGGGTTAATCAGTGGCATCGTGCTCGCCCTCTGCGCCGAATGGTGGCAAGCCGGAACCGCTGCGCAGGTGGACATGACCCTGGCATTTTTCATCAGCGCGGCCTGTTGGTACTTCTATTTTCTCTACGAGCGACGTGAATTCGGTTGGATCAAGTCCCTCGGGCTGCCGCTGCTTTTGGGCTTCGCGACTCTGGCCAAGGGTCCCATCGGTTTCGCGGTGCCGGCTTTGGTCATACTCGCCTTTCTCGGATTGCGCCGCGATTTTGCCTTCTTGCGCAGACTCCATCCGCTGGCAAGCGGAGCAGTCTTGCTGTTGGTCGCAGGCTCCTGGTACGGCGCGGCCCTCTGGCAGGGCGGCGCGGCATTTTTCTTTCGTCAAATCGTCGACGAAAACTTCCGCACCGCCGCCGGTACCTACGGCCACTTCCAGCCGGTTTACTATTACCTGCCGATTTTTCTGCAAAATACGCTGCCGTGGAGTTGTTTTCTTCCGCCGCTGGCGCTCTTTCTCTATCGGCAGCGAAAGAAACTCGCCGAGGAGCACTTCCTGTTCCCCCTGACATGGATAGGAGTCGGCTTTGTATTCTTCAGTGCTTCGCTGGGAAAGCGCGGCGTTTATATTCTTTCACTCTATCCGGCTGCAGCCGCGCTATTCGGAGCCTGGTGGCAGCGGCTCGAAGACAACAGAGAAAACCAGGATACCTTTACCCGCGCGATCGGATTTTGTATTGCGGCTTTGTATCTATGCGCATTGACGGCTTTCGGTTTTTACCTCGCTAGCGAATATAAGCTAATCTCCGGGCCTCTGCTCTCCGAGTCGGAGAAGTTCAAAAACTTGACCGACGCGCTTCACTCCTTCGTTCCCCTGCCGCCTCTGCTCGCAGTCGGTATACTCGCTTACATCGGCGCCACCGCATATCTGTTCTGGGCGCTGCGGCATTGGCATTGGCGAACGGTTTTTGCCGCCCTGGCAATTAGTGCTCTTGCTTTCAACGTGGTCCTCAAAGCCGTCATCTTTCCGCCGGTTGTTTATGAGCGCACGATGAAACCGTTCATGTCGCGGGTCAAAGCAGAAACCGACCCGAAGCTGCCGCTGCTTTTCTACCGCGGCTTCGACTTCGGTGCGGTTTTTTATGCCGGCCGACACGTGCCCCAGTTCGTAAGCCAAGTGCGGGATT
>Ga0207707_10004398_pt1 | contig 12439 bp, 8 predicted proteins | sample KBSC83BmetaG_FD_184336 | JGI IMG/M metagenome (GOLD analysis project Ga0207707, IMG submission 184336) | Corn rhizosphere microbial communities from Kellogg Biological Station, Michigan, USA - KBS C8-3B metaG (SPAdes) (version 2) | ecosystem: Host-associated > Plants > Roots > Rhizosphere ... | reverse complement strand
CGACGATCCGTACGGCGGCAGGTCTGGCGAGCGTCCGGCAACTTCTCGTCGCCCACCGGTATTGGCGCATCAAGGGCATTCGGTCGGATCTCGTGATCCTGAACACGAAGACGCATTCGTACGCGCAGGAGCTTCAGGATCAACTCATGACCATCGCGATGTCGTCCGGCGAGGGCGGCGTTCTCGAGCGACCGGGAGGCGTGTTCGTTCGTCGCGCCGAACTGCTGTCGTCGGACGACACCGCGTTGCTTCGCACGGTCGCGCGTATTCACGTCGTGTGCGACGGTGTCGGGCTCGGCGAGATCGTGGCGGCAAATCTCCTCAGCCACGCCACCGGATTGCTCGACGAGCCGCCGACCTTGGCCGCGGGAGCGGATCGCGAGCCGTCGCCGTTCGTCCCCGACATGTCTGCGGTCGCGGCGCCCGCGAATGGATATGGCAGCCTCACCGCGTCCGGTGACTACGCGATCGACGTTGCCGGCGAGCGAGTGCCACCCGCGCCGTGGGCGAATATCATCGCGAATCCATCGATCGGCTTTTGCGTCACCGAGCGCGGTGGCGGTTTCACCTGGGTCGAGAATAGCCACTTCTTTCGGTTGACGCCGTGGTCGAACGACCCGGTTGCCGACCCGTGCGGCGAGGTTTTGTATCTCCGAGATTCAGACACTGGCGCCTCGTGGACGCCGACGCCTGGGCCGGCGGCTGCCATTGGCGACGGATCGCGGGCGCCGCGATACGCAGTGACGCACGCCCCCGGTGTGACGCGGTTCTCGCACACGCGCGGCGACATCGCGACGGAGCTGACGCTCGGCGTGCCTGTCGCCGATGCCGTCAAGATCGCGCACCTGCGAATCGTCAATCGAGGTGACGCGCCGCGCCAACTGTCGCTGACGAGCTACGTCGAGTGGGTTCTCGGCGCGGAGCGTGAGCACACGCGGCATCATCTTCACACGCGGCATGATGCGACGTCCGGGGCGCTATTCGCGCAGAATTTCTTCGCCCCGGATTTCACGACGCGTGTGGCATTTTCGTGGATCAGCGAGCGCGTGACGAGTCACACGGCGCGGCGCGATCAGTTCATCGGGCGGAACGGCGACCTCGCTGCGCCGGAGGGTCTGCGGGCGGCGCGGCTCTCCGGCGGAGGCGGCGCCGGCTATGATCCGTGCGCGGCGCTGCGGTGCTCGATCACGCTCCAGCCCGACGAGACTCGCGACGTCGTCGTGCTGCTCGGCGCCGCCGTGGACGAGACCGAGGCGCGTCGGATGATCGAGCGTTACGGGACGCCCGAGGCGGCGGCGCGAGCGATCCGCGATAGCACCAGTGCTTGGGACGCCCGGTTGTCGGTCGTCAACGTTCAAACGCCCGACCCCGAGTTCGACGTGATGCTGAATCGGTGGGCGCTGTATCAAGCGCTCTCCTGTCGAATGTGGGCGCGGTCGGCGCTGTATCAATCCAGTGGCGCGTATGGTTTTCGCGACCAGCTCCAGGATTCGATGGCGCTCGTGTACGCGGCGCCGGGCCTGGCCCGCGCTCATCTGCTGCGCGCGGCGAGCCGCCAGTTCACCGAGGGAGACGTTCAACACTGGTGGCACGAGCCGTCCGGGCGAGGCGTCCGAACGCGCTTCTCCGACGATCTCGCGTGGTTGCCGTTCGTTGCCGATCACTACATTCGCGTCACGGGCGACAGCACGGTGTTGAATGCTCACGCCGCATATCTGGACATGCGGCAGTTGGGCGCCGGCGAGCAAGAGGCGTACGACCTGCCGACCGTCAGCGATACGACGGGCTCGCTCTACGAACACTGCGTGCGGGCGATCGAGCGCGCGTGCACCGTGGGCGATCATGGCCTGCCGCTCATCGGTTCTGGCGACTGGAACGACGGAATGAATCGCGTCGGGCTGCACGGGAAGGGCGAGAGCGTGTGGCTGGCTTGGTTTCTCGCGGCGACGCTGCGCGCGTTCGCGGTATACGTGGTTTCTCGCGGCGATGCGAATTCGGCGGCGCGGTGGCGCGGACGCGCCGACGACTATGCCATGGCCGTTGAACGCGCGGCGTGGGACGGAGCCTGGTACCGCCGCGCGTTTTATGACGACGGCACGCCGCTCGGAACCTCCGCCGACGACGAATGCCGGATCGATGCCATCGCACAGAGCTGGTCCGTCTTGTCGGGCGCCGGCGATCCGGAGCGCGCGCGCACGGCCATGCGTTCCGTGAACGAGCTCCTGATCCACGACGACGTCGGGCTGCTCCTCCTTCTCGCTCCACCGTTCGATCGGTCGACGCGCGATCCGGGCTACATCAAGGGCTATTTGCCGGGCATCCGCGAGAACGGTGCGCAATACACGCACGCCGCGTTGTGGACCGTCCTCGCGACAGCGCGGCTCGCCGACGGCGACCGGGCGGCCGAGCTTATGAGAATGCTCAATCCCCTGTCGCGCACGCACACGCCGGCCGAAGTACGCCGGTACATGGTCGAGCCCTACGTCGTGGCGGGCGACGTGTATGCCGCGCCGGGTCACGCCGGCCGCGGCGGATGGTCGTGGTATACGGGAGCGGCGAGCTGGAGCTATCGCGTCGCGCTCGAGGGGATCCTCGGCTTCGACAAACGAGGTGACCGCCTGCGTCTCAATCCATGCATCCCGACGGCGTGGCCGGGGTTCGCCCTCGAGTATCGGTACGGCGAGAGCGTCTACGCGATCACCGTGAGCAATCCGCGGAGTGTGTCAGGCGGCGTGGCGTCGATCAGCGTTGACGGAGTGGCGGCAACGGAACCGTGGATCAGTCTGATTGACGATGGGGCGCGACACATCGTGACGATTGTGCTCGGCGTGCCTCACCTCTAGTGGCCGAGTCGGCGAGAAACCGAGCAGCCGACCATGGCGCGCGAGGGGTTGTCTAACGCGTTGTGGAGCGGTGCGATGCCCGGACCCAGTCCGTGCGGCGAGCTCGCGTCGCTGCACCCATCCAGCTAAGGCGGATGGCCGTCCACGAGCGTCGCGATGGATCTATTTCCGTCTTTGGAGCGCGAAGTCTTCGAATCGGTGCGCCTTTGTGGCACAGAGGTTGACCGCGGTACACAGTAGGTTGGCCGCTTAGCCAACCCGAATCTCCGGAAACAGACTATGCGTCACGGCAGTGTTCTCTTTGTGACCGGTATCGTGCTGGTCGCCCATGTCGGTCGCGCTCAGCCAATACCTGTGACGGTTGCAACAGCGCAAGCAGAGGCCGCCGCGTTCCCGCACGATCCGACGCCGGTGATGTTGCCCGCGGCTTACCTGCCCCGATCATTCGTCGGATCGATGGACCGTCGATGTATCCAGCCAGTGCGAGACCCTTTGGCGCCATCGCTGCGCTCCGGCGAGATGATCCTTCGCGGCCACTACGGTCTGCGATCGGGCAAGACAGGTAACAAGATGCTCTGGATGCCTCTTCATGATCCGGGGAGGAACCCGGTGACGCTCACCATTCGCGGCGCACGGTTGGATCATCCTTCAGACACACTACGCGAGACGCACACGACGGAACGCGGCCCAGCACGGCAGATGGGACACCCGGATTCGTTCGGGTTCCCGACGACGGTAGTTTTTCCTACGCCCGGCCAGTGGCTTGTCGTCGCCAATGACAATCACGATTGGGGCTGTTTCATCCTCAACGTTGCGGATTCCGTCAAGGCCGCTTCCCAGTGAAAGGGCCTTTCCCAGCGACGAGACTGTAAGAGCCACGCGACGGGTGCAAACGAATCAATACGAGTGCGCGCTGCGCGCGCCCACTTCCATAGCCGCCTTGATAGCTTCGGCGCTCGTTAGGCCGACAGAGCGCGAAGTCGATCCGTCAGACACGTTCGCTGCGATCGAAGCATCGGCGATATCGCCATCAGATGCGTGTACGCTCGCGGATTCGCCAGATCGGCGACCGATCGTCATGCCAACCGACACGCCGGCAACGCCGGCAATCATCAGGGCCAAATGCGCACCGACTCCGTGAATCGCGGGCGTTCCCCCGACCACGTCCATGACAAACTCTGCGCCTTGAGACAGGGTAAGACCACTGAGAACCACTAGCGCTGTTCGCGCTCGGATTCTCAACGCGAATGATGCGCCAATGCAGAGACCGACCGGCTCACTCAATTTTTCCAACAGCCCCGGCGCGCCAAGAAGGCGCTCGATGCTTATTAGTGTCGCGAAAGCCGCCGAGCCGACTACGATGGCCGCCACGTTTCCGAGCAGTCGAGTTGGCCACGACCGCTGCGATATCGACGCGTCGAAGGACTTGACGTGGCGCCATTCCTCAACGGCCTTCTCAAAAGCATCGGCCGAAATGCCGGCTTCCGCAGCGGCCTGTCGAAGCTGGTCGAGCGTCAAGCCAGACTGGTCGAGAATCGCCGCCCGCTCAAGAAGGATGCGGCCAGTTTTGTCCGAGACCTGTTCTGGATTTTTACCAGTCATGAGCTGTCCCAACGACGCGGGAAGTTTCTAGACGTTACAGTCCAGACGACTCAGTGACGCGCTGGTTCCGACTAACGAGAATTAGACAACGGACTGCCCGGCGCGCGCATGCTTCGCCATTTGCAGCGAGCCAAAGGCCAATGCAGCGGCGACGAGCGCCAACAATATTGCGGCGCGATAGCCGGGATCACCGGCCGCGCCGATGCCAAAGCCGACGAGCGCCGAAAGCAAGCTGATTCGGAGTGACGGTAGACGTTCGAGCGTCTGATGGCGAGCGAGCGCCACAAGCGCTACGGAGAACGATAGGCCGCAGATTCCGCCGACGACGCCCCAAGCCATCGTATAGCGTAGGGTGTCCGTTACCACGACTAGGCGGAGCGCTGGCCGAGCGAGAAGTACCGTACGCAATGCCATGCTGAGGCCAACAGCAGCGAAGGCCGCCGCCCAGATGAGCCCAAGCTTGGCAGTTGCGCGCGCACGAAGCCGACTAAGCATCGCCACCTCCTACAAAGCATCCCAACTCTTATATGCTGCAAGAATTGCGACGGCCCGGAGCCCTCAACGGTCACCCGACGACGTTTCCGAACGGGATTCCCGAACTAGCACTCGAATGGACAAGACTGACACCAACAAATACCGATAGCTAAGTAGCTGTGCGACAACTGCATGCCCGGACCCAGACTCGAACTGGGACTCCCTTGCGGGAAAGGGATTTTAAGTCCCTCGCGTCTACCCGTTTCGCCATCCGGGCGGGATTCGGCGTCCCCAATATACGCCGCGCCGGGAACGACGGTCCATTTGCGAATCACGGCCGCTCGCCGAGCGCGTTGACGGCGTACCACGCGCTCCAGGCGAGAAGGCCCGAGAGCGACGCATCGGCGCCGTTCATCGCGGCGCGGCCGTCCGCGTCAACGACTTCGGCGGCCCAGCCGCTGTCGAGCGGTGCGCGGCGCAGCCACTGCAGCACGTTGGCGGCGTCCGGACCCATGAGGCGCGCGCATTGCTGGGTGAGCGACTGCGGCGTGACGTCGATCGCCTTTACGGTGCGGCGATACGTCGAGTCCTGGCGCGATGCCGCCTCGTACAACGGCAGCCAGAATGCCGACGCGGCCGGATCGTCGACCACCGACGTGCCGCCCGCGAGGTCGATCGCCGCGGCGAAAGTCGATTTGCCGGCGGCGTCGACGACGAAGTGTCGCGTGATCGCCGCGCGGACGGCCTCCGGATCTTCGAGGTTGCGCGCCGTCTCCTCGTCGAGCGTGCGTCGAAGCACGTCGAGCGCCTGCGCGACCGCGGCGTTCGAGTGCAGCGTGAAGGGATGCGCCGCGGGCACGCCGGACGGACTCACTTCGGTCGAGTAGAGGGGCACGCGCTTGTCGCGACGGGCGTCGAGATCTTCGGCAGCGAGATAGAGCGTGTCGGCGAGCGCCGGTTCATCGACGATCCGATCGTCGCCGGTGTCGCGGATGTATCGGTCGGCGGCAAGCGGATAGCTCGCCACGCCCTCGAGCGCGAAGCCCGGTTCGAACAACGTGCCGTCGAGATAGTGCACGCCGCGGCCCGGCGCGTAGCCGTGGAGCTCGCACATGCGCAACAGCAGCTCGCGCGCGAGCGGCGCGTCGGCCAGCTGCACGGCCGGAATCGTCCACATCAGCGCGTCCCAGTCGCGAACCGTCACGCCGCGTCCGTTCCATGGCGCGCGGGTGCGCACCAGATAATACTGGGCGTCGTCCAGCGCTCGGCCGACGCCATAAAAGTATGCGAATAACAGATTCCGATTGATCAGACGGTCGATCGCTTCGTTGCCGGTGCTTTGCTCGAGACTTTGCAGCGCGTCGCGCGTCGCCGAGAGCAGGTCGCGCCAACCGCGCCGGCGGAGAACGTTTGCCGTGGCTTCGGCGCCGTCCCGCTCCGGCCCGACCGCCAGGTAAAAGGCGACTTGTTCGCGTGACTTGGCGCCGACCGACACCGACCGGCGTATCGCGTAGCGAGTGCCGTCGACCTCGGTCGTCGCTTCTCCGTCGGCGATGACCGCGACGCTCGCCAAGCCCGGAAGCGACTCGCCTTCGAGCAGCACCGCCCCCGAGGCGCCGATGCCGACGACCGCCGCGTCGTCGAACCGGCGCGGGCTACGGACGCGCAGCTGCCGATGCCCCAACGTACCGGCCAGGGTCACAACAACCGACGCGTCGGTCGCCGCGCGATTCTCCAGGGAAACAGCGTACACGGCGCCCGAGACGTCGGCATCGCGACCGTACGGCGCGAAGATCGTCCCGCGGAGCACAAAATCGCCAATCGAGCAGGTGAACGTCGGGATCCAGCCGAGCGCGCGTTCCCAGGCGATCGGAACATCGGACAGCTCGTGGCGTACGCCATTGATCTCGAGCGCGGGCCGCGCCAGGGCCGGCCCGGTGCCCGCGAGGAAGTCAGCGGCGCCGGCGTACTCGATGGCAGAGCGCGCGGCGCGATGCAGTGTGCCGATCGCGTGAATCGACGCGTCGGCGGGATGAATGCAGGGCAGCGCCAGCCAGTGGTTGCCGGTGATCTGCCAGGGTACGGTCGGCAGTGGAAGCAGCGTCACGAGTGCTCGTGTATCTTTGTTGGCGATTGGGTGGAATGATAACCGCCCCGAACGGTGTGACCACGGCGCGAGGCAAGCAATCGATTGTCGGTTCGACGGATCACTACAGTTGTGGCACTGTGCTTCGCGGCCCTCATCGGTCGCCGCGCCCCCGCCGCCGCCCAACCGACCACGAGCCTTCAGCCCGACGCCCGGGTGCTCCCCCGCCACGCCGCTGGCGCACGGCTGCTTACCAGTTGGACCCGCTGGGACGGGTTATTCGGTCTCCCGCCCACAGCGCCAAACAACGTGGCGTGGAGCTTCAATACGGACTCGCTCGGCCCTTCCTTCGTTCCGCCGTTGTCGGCGACGGAGACGACCATCCGAGGCCTCTCGGGTCTGACAAGCTTTCATCTCAACGCCGGCCAGGTCGTGTCCATCGCGGATTCGCGCGTGGTGACCGCGCCGCTGATCCTCGAGTACGGCCTCACCAGCCGGATCACGATCGGAGCGGTCATCCCGCTCGTCGAGACGCGGTCGGTCGTGTCGTCGCAGCTCAATCCGACGCTCGGTTTCGCCAACGTCGGCCCGAATCCGACGGTCACCAACACCACGGCGCGAACGAACGCGGCCGCGCTCGTGACATCGTTTCGCACGGCGGCAACACAGCTACAACTGAAACTGACGCAGTGCCAGGCAACACCGTCGGGAAGCGGATGCGACGTCATTCTCGCGCAGCAAACCGACGTCACGACGCTCATTCAGTCGAGTGGCGCGTTCGCCACTGGCGTCGAAACGCTTTACGGGACGGACGACACGCATCCCGGCGAAGCAGTCGTCCCCCTGAACAGCAGTCCTGCCCAGCTGGCGATTCAAGCGCGAATTCAGGCGATGGTCGCCCAGTACGGCAAGTTTCTGCCGTCGGCATCGATCAATGGAAGCGTGGTTGGCGCCGGAGGTCCACCGGCCCTGCGGGATCTACAGATCCTCATGGAGAGCGCCGGCTACGACACGCTCGGCACCGCAAGCCGCACGTCGATCGGCGATGTCTCGCTCGGGATCACGGACCAACTCCTCAACAGCCTCACCGACACGGCAGCGACGCACGGCTATCGGTTCTCCGTCAGCGGGAGCTTCAGGTTCCCCACCGGGCAGCCGGGAAGTCGCAACAAGCTGTTCGACGTTCCGACGGGCTACGGTCAGCCCGGTTTGCAGATCGGTGCAGCCGGAGACGCAGTCTTCAGTCGACGCTACTCCGGCACGGCGGTCGGTTCGTTCACGAAACAGATCGGCACAGTCGACGTGGCTCGGGTGCCAAATCTCGAGAACGCCGTTTTCCCTCTGTCTGAGCCCGTGCCCGGGACGTATTCAGCCGGCGACGTGTTCTGGCTGTCCGTGATACCGAGGATGAGGATTGCGGGGTACTTGACCATCAATGCTCAGTACATGGTGACGCACGCCGGACCGGACAAATACACGCCGAGCTCGAATGGCTACGGCGTCGCCGGCATCGCGTCCTCGACCTCGCACATGCTGGGCTTCGGCTTCGCCTATTCCACCGTAGGCGTCGGAGGGCCAATGGGACGCGCGCTGCCCGTGGAATTGACCTTCAGCCACCTCGAGACGATTACCGGCGGTGGTCCAGTGCCGAAGGCTATGCGCGAGCAGATCGGGGTGCGCGCCTTTCTTCGGTAGGTCGCGCGGGCACCGACGCCGAATCGAGCAGCTCGCGCGCGTGGGCGCGACTCAGCTCGCTCTCCGGATCACCGCCCAACATTCGCGCTACTTCCTTCACGCGTGCGTCACCGGCCATGACCGTGACATCCGCCGTCGTGACGCCGCCACGCGCGCCCTTGCTCACGAGAATGTGGTGATGCGCCCTCGCCGCGATTTGCGGGAGATGCGTGATGGCAAAGACCTGATGATGGGAGGCGACGCGTCGCATGGTCTCGCCCACCTGTAGCCCCACTCGACCCCCGATGCCGGCGTCCACCTCGTCGAAGATCAACGTCGGAACGCGATCGAGGCGCGCGAGAATCGTCTTGAGCGCGAGCATGACTCGTGAGAGCTCGCCCCCTGAGGCAACCCGCGACAGCGCACGCGCTTCATGGCCGACGTTGAGCGCGACACAGAACTCGACGTCTTCCGCCCCGGAAGCGCCGACGGTCTTCGCCGGATTCAGCACGACCGTCAAATGTCCGTCCGGCATCCCGAGGTCCGGCAGGATCGTGTCGACCGCGTCGGCGAGTCTCTTGGCGCCCGCGCGGCGCAACTTGGTGAGCGCCACCGCTCGTTCGTTGAGCTTCGCTCGCGCTTCCCGCTCGCGCGTCTCCAGCTGACGAATGTCGAGTCCCGCCGAGTCGACGAGATCCAGCTCGGCCCGCGCATCCTCGCCGGCCCGAATGACGTCGGCAAGCGAGCCGCCATGCTTCTTCGTGAGGCGGAAAATGAGATCGCGCCGGCGGCGTACCTCGTCGAGCCGAGTGGGATCCAGCTCGACCGTCGCTTCGTACTCTTCGAGCTCGCGGGCCAGCGATTCGAGCCCGTAGTACGCAGCGTCGTACGACTCCTGCAGCTTGGACAGGGTCGGATCGATCTTCTGAATCGACGATAGTTGGCGCGACAATGACGCGAGCTTGGGGAGGACGCTCTCCTCTTCTCCGTCCAGCGCCGCGGCAATGCCGGAGGCGAGCGCGCGCAACTCCTCCGCATGTTCGAGCCGGCGAGCTTCGTCCTCGAGGCGAACGTCTTCACCATCGGTGAGCTTGGCGTCGCTGATTTCCTTCACGACGTGCCGCAAATAATCGGCGCGACGCTCGGCTTCGGATCGGCGTTTGGTGAGCTCGGCGATCTCGCGGATGATCGCGGAAAGCTCGTCGTGCGATTGTCGGACTTCGGCTGCCTGTTCCGTGGCGCCGGCAAAGGCATCGAGGATGCGCCGTTGCGCCTCGGAGTCGAGCAGGGTCTGCGCTTCGTGCTGCCCGTGCAGGTTGACGAGCTGTCGTCCGACCTCGGCGAGTAGTCCCGCATTTACGGTCGTGCCGTTGATCCACGCGCGGGCGCGTCCGGGAGCGATCTCTCGCTTGAGCACGACCGTGCCCTCTTCGACGTCGATGCCGTGTTCGTCGAGCGTCGTCCCGATCTCCGGGCGATCGCTCACGTCGAACACGCCCTCGACGGTCGCGCGCTCGGCGCCTGTCCGGATGAGGTCCGCCGAGGCGCGCTCACCTAGCAGCAGGCCGAGCGCTCCGACGATGATCGACTTTCCCGCCCCTGTCTCTCCGGAGAGGACGTTGAACCCGCGCGCGAGCGGCAGAGTCAACGTCTCGATGATCGCGAAGTTCTTGATCCGGAGCTCGGTCAGCATCTAGGTGGATCCGTCTCGGTCGGCGAGTCCCCCCCAACCGAGCTTTTGTCGCAGCGTCGTGAAGAAACCCATTCCCGGGAATCGAATGATCAGGACACCGCGATCGGCGCGACGCACGGTCAATGTTTCCCCGGAGAGGAAACTCGTGCCGACCTGTCCGTCCACCGTCACCAAAAGCTCCTCCGGACCAGCATCCGCTTGCAACGTGACTTCTGCCGTCGCCGGAAGGATCACCGTGCGGATGGCGAGCGTGTGCGCCGACACCGGGGTCACCACGATCGATTCGAGCGTCGGGAAAACGACCGGCCCGCCGGCCGACAAACTGTACGCCGTCGAGCCCGTGGGCGTGGAGAGCACGACGCCGTCGGCGCCGTAGGTCGCGATTGGTTCTCCGTTGGCAGTGACGGTCAAGCGGACGACGCGAGCAAACCCGCCCTTGTGCAACACGACATCGTTCAGCGCGATCCAGCTGCGCCGATCGGCGCCGCGCACGTCGATCACGCGCGCGTGCAATGCCATGCGCGATTCCGCGACGTAGTCCCGTCGTGCGAACCGCATCAGCGCGTTGGACAGCTGGTCGGCGTTGCAGCACGTCAGGAACCCCAACCTTCCAAGGTTCACGCCGAGTATTGGTACAGGGTGCGGCGAGATGATGCGGGCGCCGCGAAGGAGCGTGCCGTCGCCGCCGAGCGTGAGCAGCGCGTCGAGGCCCGAAGGATCGTCGAGCCGGTTGCCGCCGGCGACGTTGTAGAGCTCTTCTTCGTAACAGAGCTCGAGGTTGAGGGCGGGAGCAAGGTCGCCCAGCGTTCGCAGCACCGCCGGAAGATCGCTGTAACCGAGGTGCCCGACGACGCCGAGGCGGATCACCCGGCCATCGCCTCGCTCTCGTGCAGCGCCCGAACCCGCTCGGCGATTCCCGCCGCGTCCAGTCCGCATGCCGCGAGCTGACGCGCGCGCGGAGCGGCGTGGACGATTCGGTCCGGCACACCGTGCACGGACACGCGAACGGTCCCATCGTGACGCGCGATCACTGTCGACATGAATGCGCCGAACCCGTTGACGACCGTTCCTTCCTCCACGACGAGGACGTGTTTGTGGTCGGCGAGGACGGCCGACAACGTGACCTCGTCGTAAGGCTTGAGAAAACGGCAATTCACGACGGTGACATTGATCCCTTCTGCCGCTAGCTGTTCCGCGGCTTGCAGCGACTGCAACACCATCGTCCCGACAGCAAAGATGGCGAAGTCGCCGCCGCGACGCGGGACCTCCCACGTGCCGTACGGCACCGGGTCGATCGCCACCGCGTTACGCGGGCGATCGGGCGAGGCGTCACGCGGATAACGAATCGAGAATGGGCCGTCGTCATGCGCAATCGCTGTGCGGAGGAGGCCGAGCATCTCTTCGCCGTTCTTCGGCGCGGTGACGGTCATCCCGGGCACCGCGAGCATATAAGCGATGTCGTACAGCCCCATGTGCGTCTCGCCGTCTTCGCCGACGAGTCCCGCGCGATCCATGCAGAAGATCACCGGCAGCGACTGAATCGCGACGTCGTGCACGATACTGTCAAAGGCACGTTGCAAGAACGTCGAATAGATGGCGACGACGGGACGAATGCCGCGTGTGGCCAAACCCGCCGCGAAGGTGACGGCATGACCTTCCGCGATTCCGACGTCGAAGAAACGATCGGGGAATTGTTTCGCGAACGCGTCGGTCCCCGTGCCGCTCGGCATGGCCGCGGTTATCACGACAAGGTCTTTCGCATCGGCGCCGAGTTCCGCCAAACCGGCACCGAAGATCTTCGTGTAGCCCGGATTCGCCGTCGACGGTTTTCGTTGAGCGCCTGTCGCGGGATCGTGCCCCGGCGGAAGGGCGTGCCACTTCTCGAGACTTTTTTCGCCGGCGGGAAAGCCTTTCCCCTTCTGTGTGATCACGTGAACGAGTCGCGGGCCCTTGAGCGCCCGGACGGCGGCGAAGGTATCGACCAGACCATTGATGTCGTGGCCGTCGATCGGGCCGAAGTATCTGAAGCCGAGCTCCTCGAACAACACGCCTGGCGTGAGGAACGTC
>Ga0207707_10004395_pt1 | contig 12445 bp, 10 predicted proteins | sample KBSC83BmetaG_FD_184336 | JGI IMG/M metagenome (GOLD analysis project Ga0207707, IMG submission 184336) | Corn rhizosphere microbial communities from Kellogg Biological Station, Michigan, USA - KBS C8-3B metaG (SPAdes) (version 2) | ecosystem: Host-associated > Plants > Roots > Rhizosphere ... | reverse complement strand
GTCCAACAACACGACGATGGAGGGCGAGCCGTCCTTCCTGCCGCTCAACCGGCAGTCCGCGATGTGGCCGGGCAACCCCTACGGGCGCACGCTGCACTTCGGCGTCCGCGAGCACGGCATGGGCGCCGTGCTCAACGGCATCACGCTGTCCGGCCTCACCCGGCCTTACGGCGGGACATTCCTCCAGTTCAGCGACTACATGCGCGGCGCCGTGCGGCTCGCGGCGCTGATGGAGATCCCGGTCACGTACGTCTACACGCACGACTCGATCGGCCTCGGCGAAGACGGGCCGACGCACCAGCCCGTCGAGCACCTGTGGTCGCTGCGGAACATCCCCGGCCTGGACATCGTGCGCCCCGCGGACGCGAATGAAACCGCGATCGCGTGGAAGACGATCCTGGAGAAGACGAACGGGCCCGCCGCGATGTGCCTGTCGCGGCAGAACGTGCCGACCTTCGACCGGTCGGTGTACGCGTCCGCCGACGGAACCGCGCGCGGCGGCTACGTGATGGCCGACGGCACGGACGTGATCTTGATCGGTACCGGCTCCGAGGTGCAGATCGCCGTCGCGGCGCGGGAACTGCTCGCCGCGGACGGTATCTCGGCGCGGGTTGTGTCGATGCCGTCGGTGGAATGGTTCAAGGCGCAAGACGCTTCCTATCAGGAGGAGGTGCTTCCGGCGGCCATGCGCGCGCGGGTGTCGGTCGAGGCGGGCATCACTCCCCCGTGGAAGGTCTTCGTCGGCGACGCCGGCGAGTCCGTCGGCGTGGACCACTTCGGCGCGTCCGCGTCCGAGGCCGTGCTCTACAAGGAGTTCGGCATCACGGCGGAGGCCGTCGCGGCCGCCGCGCGGTCGTCCATCGCACGGTGTCCATCGCACGGGCGCAAGGGCTGAGCGGGCCCAGAACAACTGATAAAGAGGGAAGGAACGCGGTCAACATGACTGACGTACTCGGGGAGCTCACCAAGGCCGGCGTGTCGGTCTGGCTGGACGACATCAGCAGGGAGCGGCTGCGCACCGGCAACCTGGCCTCCCTGGTCAAGGACTTCCACGTGCGGGGAGTGACGTCGAACCCGACCATCTTCGCCAACGCGCTCGCCAAGGGCAACGCGTACGACGACCAGATCAAGGACCTGGCGATCCGCGGCGTCACCTTCGAGGAAGCCTCCCGGATGATCACCACCTACGACATCCGGTGGGGCTGCGACGTGCTCCGCCCGGTCTACGACAGCTCAGGCGGCGTCGACGGGCGGGTGTCGCTCGAGGTCGCCCCGGGCATCGCGCGGGACACCGCGAAGACCGTCGCCGAGGCCAAGCAGCTGTGGTGGCTCGTCGACCGGCCGAACCTGTTCATCAAGATCCCGGCGACCCCCGAGGGCATCCCGGCGATCACCGCGACGCTCGCCGAGGGGATCTCCGTCAACGTGACGCTGATCTTCTCCCTGCAGCGCTACGCCGAGGTCATCGACGCGTTCATGGCCGGCCTCGAGCAGGCGGCCGCGAACGGACATGACATCTCGACGATGGCGTCGGTCGCGTCGTTCTTCGTGTCCCGGGTGGACACCGAGGTCGACAAGCGGCTGACGAAGATCGGCACGCCCGAGGCGCAGGCGCTCAAGGGCAAGGCGGCCATCGCCAACGCGCGGCTCGCCTACGAGCTGTACGAGCAGAAGCTCGACACCGACCGCTGGCGCGCGCTGGCCGCCAAGGGCGCCAAGGTGCAGCGGCCGCTGTGGGCGTCGACCTCCACCAAGGACCCGGCCTACCCCGACACGATGTACGTCGTCGAACTGGTGACCGCCGACACCGTGAACACGATGCCGGAGGCGACGCTGCACGCGACCGCCGACCACGGCGAGCTGCGCGGCGACACCGTCCACGGCACGTACGAGGAGTCCCGCGCGGTGTTCGCCGCGCTCGAGGCGCTCGGCATCGGCTACGACGACGTGGTCCAGGTTCTCGAGGACGAGGGCGTCTCGAAGTTCGCGGCGTCGTGGGATGAGATGCTCGCGTCGATCAAGAACGAGCTCAACCTGAACTCATAGGGCGATTGGGAACGTAGGAGGTTCCGATCATGGACATGCCGAACGCCGGCACCCGAGGTCCGGCGCCGGCTAACCCCGGAGTGATCGCGGCCGGTATCGACCCGGTCAACCCGCTGCGCGACCCGCGAGACCGCCGGATCCCGCGGGTCGCGGGCCCGTGCGTCCTGGTGATGTTCGGCGTCACCGGGGACCTGGCGCGCAAGAAGCTGATGCCGGCCCTGTACGACCTGGCCAACCGTGGCCTGCTGCCGCCGGGCTTCTCCCTGGTCGGCTTCGCCCGCAGGGACTGGGAGGACGAGGACTTCGCCCAGATCACCTACGAGTCGGTCAAGCAGTACGCGCGCACGCCGTTCCGCGAGACGGTCTGGCAGCAGCTGCAGGAAGGCGTCCGGTTCGTGCCGGGCGAGTTCACCGACGACGCCGCGTTCGACCAGCTGGCCGCCTGCGTCCGGCAGCTGGACGTCGAGCGCGGCACCGGCGGGAACTACGCGTTCTACCTGTCGATTCCGCCGAAGTTCTTCCCGACCGTGGTCGAGCAGCTTGAGCGGTCCGGTCTTTCCGATCCCGGCCCCGCGGACGCCGACGGGCGGACGCCGTGGCGCCGGGTGGTGATCGAGAAGCCCTTCGGCCGCGATCTGCAGACCGCCAAGGAGCTCAACGACATCGTCGACGCGGTGTTCCCGGCCCATTCGGTGTTCCGCATCGACCACTACCTGGGCAAGGAGACCGTCCAGAACATCCTGGCGCTCCGCTTCGCCAACGCCCTGTACGAGCCGATCTGGAACCGGTCCTACGTGGACCATGTGCAGATCACGATGTCGGAGGACATCGGGATCGGCGGCCGGGCCGGCTACTACGACGGGATCGGTGCCGCCCGCGACGTCATCCAGAACCACCTGCTGCAGCTCCTGGCCCTGACGACGATGGAGGAGCCGTTGTCGTTCGACGCCGACTCGCTGCGCCAGGAGAAGGAAAAGGTGCTCTCCGCCGTCCGGCTGCCCGCCGACCTCGCGCTTGGCACGGCCCGCGGCCAGTACGCGGCGGGCTGGCAGGGCGGCCGCCAGGTCGCCGGCTACCTGGAGGAAGAGGGCATCCCCGCCGACTCCCGCACCGAGACCTACGCCGCGGTCCGGCTCTCGGTCGACACCCGGCGGTGGGCGGGCGTGCCGTTCTACCTGCGGACCGGCAAGCGGCTCACCCGGCGGATGACGGAGATCGCGCTGATCTTCCAGCGCGCGCCGCACCTGCCGTTCGCCGCCACCGACACCAAGGAACTCGGCAAGAACGCCCTGGTGATCCGCGTTCAGCCGGACGAGGGGGTCACGGTGCGGTTCGGCTCCAAGGTGCCGGGTTCGGCCATGGAGGTCCGCGACGTGAACATGGACTTCGCCTACGGCGAGTCCTTCACCGAGTCCTCACCCGAGGCCTACGAGCGGCTGATCCTTGACGTGCTGATCGGCGACCCCCCGCTGTTCCCGCGGCAGGAGGAGGTCGAGCTGTCCTGGCGCATCCTCGACCCGATCGAGCAGTTCTGGGCCGAGAACACCAAGCCGGATCAGTACGCGTCGGGCGGGGCCGGGCCGGCGTCCGCCGACGTGATGATGGCACGCGACGGCCGCGCTTGGCGCCGGTTGTAGTCGGCGAGGATCGCAACTAGGGAAGCGAAACCACTCCAATGACGATCGACCTGACCGACACCACCACCGCCGCCATCGACCAGGCGCTGACCGAGGCGCGGCGGCGGCTCGGCGGCATGACGCTCGGCATGGTGCTCACGCTGATCATCGTGACCGACGAGGCGGCGCAGTACGACGCCATCCGGGCCGCCAACCAGGCGGCCCGGGAGCACCCGTGCCGCATCCTCACGATCATCACCCGCAAGCCGAAGGCCGACTCGCGGCTTGACGCCGAGATCCGGGTGGGCGAGTCCTCGCCCGGGGAAACGATCGTGCTGCGCATGTACGGCCCGCTCGGCCAGCACGCCGACTCGGTGGTCGCGCCGCTGCTCGCCCCCGACGTTCCCGTGGTGACCTGGTGGCCGGACGAGGCGCCGGAGATCCCCGCGAAGCACCCGCTCGGCGCGCTCGCCCAGCGGCGGGTCACCGACTCGGCGGCCGCCGAGTCGCCGCGCGTGGTCCTCGCGGCCCTGTCGGACGGCTACCAGCCGGGCGACACGGACTTCGGCTGGACCCGGGCGACCCCGTGGCGCTCGCTGCTCGCCGCGACCCTCGACCAGCCGCACCCGCAGGTCACCGGGGGTGAGATCGCGGCCGAGGAGGACAACCCGACCGCGGACCTGATCGCCGCCTGGATGTCGCTGCGGCTGTCGGTGCCCGTCTCGCGCACCGTCTCCGGCGGTCCCGGGATCACTGGCGCCGTGTTCACCACGACCGACGGCGACATCGAGATCACCCGCAAGGACGGCCGCACGGCCACGCTTTCCTGGCCGGGGCGGATCGACCGCAGGGTCGCACTGCACCGCAGGGACACGGCCGAGCTGCTCGCGGAGGAACTCCGCCGCCTCGACCCCGACGAGGTCTACGCGGAGACGCTGAGCCACATCGACGCGTCGGCGCCCGCCGCGCTGCCCGCCGCGAGCGAGGTGCCCGCGGTGGACGAGCGGCCGCCGGCCGGCGAGCTGCCCTCGGCGGGCGAGCTGGCCGGGGAGCTGGGCGAGTGAGACGGGGAGGACACCAGTGAGCGCTCCTGAGGTTTTCGTTCACACCAGCGGCGACCTGCTCGCCAGCGCGGCCGCGGCGCGTACGGTGACGCGGCTCGCCGACGCGATCGCGGCCGACGGGCACGCGCACCTCGTGCTGACCGGCGGCGGGATCGGCACGAAGGTGCTCGCCGCGATCGCCGCGGCGCCCGCCAGGGGCGCGGTGGACTGGCGGCGTGTGGACTTCTGGTGGGGTGACGAGCGGTTCGAGCCCGCCGGCGACCCGGAGCGCAACGAGACGGGCGCCCGCGCGGCCCTGCTCGACGCGCTCAACGTGGACCCGGCCCGGGTGCACGCGGTCGCGGGCCCCGACGGCCCGGACGGCGACGACCCGGACGCGGCAGCCGCCAGGTACGCGGCCGAGCTGGCCGCGGCGGCCGGCGACGGTCACGCGGTCCCGGTCTTCGACGTGCTGATGCTCGGCATCGGCCCGGAGGGCCACGTCGCGTCGATCTTCCCCGATTCCGCGGCCGCGCACGCGACCGGTTCGGTCGTCGCCGTCAGGAACTCGCCCAAACCGCCGCCCACCAGGGTCTCCTTCACGTTCGGCGCCATCCAGGCCGCCCGTGAGGTCTGGATCCTCGCGTCAGGCGCGGAGAAGGCCGACGCGGTCGCCGAGGCGCTGTCCGGCGTCAGCCAGGACAAGCTCCCCGCCGCCGGGGCGCGCGGCCGCGACCGCACGCTGTTCCTGCTCGACGAGGCGGCCGCCGCGAAGCTTCCCTCGCCTAGGAGCTAACGCCGCCCCAACCGCCTCGAACCAGGCGACTCCGTCGCCGATCGGCGGACCCGCGGCCCCGGTATGCGGCATACTTTCCGCATATCGGGGCTTTTGGGGACGGGTCAGTGAGTGTTAAACAGGGGATTTCGCGTGCGCGGGCGGCGGCCGGTGGCTGAGGAGTTGTTTCCGCCGGAAGACCTGCTGCGGGCGCTGTACAGCCCGTTCCGTGAGGTCCGCCTCGGCGCGGCCGACGGCACCTGCCTCGGCTACGCGCGCGACCCCGGCGACCAGCCTTCGGCCACCGCCGTTGCGTTCAGCCCCGACAGCGCCGTCCTGGCCGCCGGCGACGCCGGCGGCGCCTACCTGTGGGACGCGGCCGCGCTGGCGGCGGCCAGCCCTGAGCCTGGCTGCGCGGGCAGCCCCGCCGACCTGGCGCCCGCCGAGCTGACCGTCCCCGACGGGCAGAAGGTCACCGCCGTCGCCTTCAGCCCCGACGGCCGGGACATCGCCACCGGGGACGCCGACGGGAACACGTACGTGTGGAACGCCGCCAGCCATCAGGTCGCGCGCACGCTCACCGACCAGGCGGCGCGGGCGTCTCGTCCGTGGCGTTCAGCGAGAACAGCGCCGTCCTCGCGACCGGCGACGGCAACGGGAAGACGTACCTGTGGTACGCCGCGACCGGCGACGCGATCCACGTCTTCCCCTACCCCGGTGGCCAGGACGACACGGGCAGCCAGGAAAGCACGGGCGTCGGCGCGGTGGCGTTCAGCCCGGACAGCCCGGTCGGAACGCTGGCTGTCGGGGACGCCGACGGCGGCACCTACCTATGGCCGATGGCCTGGCTCGGCTACTGAGACCTGGCGGACGAGCCCGCCGCCCGGACCCCGGCCGTCACGGCTAGCGGCGGCGGATCGAGGCCATGATCGAGACCAGCGCGAACACGGCGATGAGCAGGAAAACGACACCAGGCACGGCGCTGCCGTGCACGACCAGGAGTGTCCAGATGACCACCGGAATGAGGATCGCGACGGGGCTCCTGCGCGACGACGGTCCGACCGGCGGGCGGGGCTCCTCGCGGGGCTCCGGCCGGAGCGGCTGGGACGCCAGCGACGCGTCCGGGGACGGCTGCCGGTCGGGGAGGTCGGCGCCGAGCACCGGCTGTACGGGCAGGTCCCTGGTGAGCGCGCGCAGGTCGCCCCAGGTCTTGCTCGCATAGGCAGCCGTCATCCGCTCGTCGAACTCGTCCAGGGTGAGACGGCCGGCCGTGTAGGCCTCCCGGAGCGTGGTTACCACGGCCTCCCGGTCAACATCCGAGGCGCGAATCGAGTCATCCGTGGCCATGGGCAGTTCTTCCCCTCGGGAGGCAGCCTCTTCCATGGTACCGCGTCGCCCTCGACCCCTCTTTTTTCGCCGTCTACCCATTGTACGGTGTCCGCCACGGAGGCAGACGAAAGAGGGGTTCACCTTGACCTCCGGTGGATGTCCCGGACTTCAGGCCGGGGAGGAATCCGGAGCGGCACGGAGTGTCGCTGATGTTTTACGGCCCTCGCAGCACGCCATGAGCGGTACGCCGCCGAAGGCAAGTCGACGTCGTATGCGGAGACCGACCGGGCGCTCACCGTGATGAAGAAGACGGACGAGCTCGCGTTCCTGAACGAGGTGTCGTCGATCCCGCTCCAGCAGGCGCTCCGCCACCAGCACGCCGCGTTCCAGGCGTTCTTCGCCAGGCGGGCACGTTACCGTTGCGGATGAGTGGTCAATGGTGATCCGCTCATGCCGCAGCCGTCCCTTGCGGGGCGGCGGTCCCGGTCTCATCCCCGAGCGGGGTGCCGGGTTCCTGTTTCGCCGGGTCCCGCCCGGCGTGGCCGGGTCTTACAGTCCCTCCGCAGGCGTTTCGGCTCTCCGCCCCACTGGCGGCGAGCTTGAGCAGGTTACGGGCCGCGTTCACGTCCCGGTCGATGACCAGGCCGCAGGCACCGCACTCGTACACGCGTTCTTTCAGGGACAGCTTGGCTTTCACTGTCCCGCAGGACGAGCACAACTTGCTGGACGGATACCAGCGGTCCGCGACCACCAGTGTCCCGCCGCCCCAGCCGGCCTTGTAGCCGAGCATCCGCCGCGCCGTCCCGAATCCCTGGTCTGCGATGGCGCGGGCGAGCCGCTTGTTCCTGGTCATCCCGGCGACGTTCAGGTCTTCTACGACCACGGTCTCGTAGCGGGAGGCGAGCTGCGACGTGGCCTTGTGCAGCGCGTCGGCCCGGACGCCCGCCGCGCGCGCGTGGATGCGGGCGAGCCTCGCGGCGGACTTGCGCGAGTTCGCCGAGCCGCGCTGCTTGCGGGAGTGCGCGCGAGATGCCCGGCGCAGCTTCCGCAGGGATGCCCGCAGCGGCCTCGGGCCGGGGACCCCGATCACCTTTCCCGCATCGTCCGTGCCGGTCAGCAGGGTCTTGACGCCAAGGTCGATCCCGGCCGCCGAGCCGGGGCGGACGTGCTTTTCCGGGACGTCCCGCTCCACCTCGGCCGTGAACGACACGAACCAGCGCTGCGCGGTGCGCGAGACGGTGGCGGACAGGATGCGGGCGGTTCCGTTCTCCAGCCTGCGGGCGAGCTTGCGGCCGGGCTCGTGGATGCGGACCTCGCCGAGCCTCGGCAGCGTCACGCTGTCCCTGCCGCAGCGGACCGCCCCGGTGGAGAACCGGAAAGAGTCCCTCGACCTCCCGCGCTTCTTGAACCTCGGGAACCCGAGCCGCTTCCCCTTCCGCTGGCCCTTCCTCGACTTGACGAAGCCCCGCAGCGCCCGGTCCAGGTCCCGGAACGCCTCCTGGTAGGCGCACTTGGAGTTCTCCGCCCACCAGGCCAGAGACGGGTCCGCCTTCTTCTCGGCGTTCCACAGCTTGTGCAGCTCCGCGCCGGAGTACCACCTGCCCTCGGCCTCGTACCGCTCGGTGCACTTCGCCAGCCCCCAGTTCCAGGCGAACCGGGCAGCGCCCGCGTGCGAGCGCAGCGCCCGCTCCTGCGCGGGGGACGGGTCCAGGGCGAACCGGTACGCCTGCGTCACCTTCACCGTCCCGCCTCCTCCCGCCCGACCCGAACCTATGCAAACATGCTATCGAGACGGTGCGACAATCCAGGGAACCAGCCAAACCCCTGCCCGTATGTCGCGTCCCGGGACCGCCCAGCGACTGACCACTGACAGCCGCCAAAGAGCGCCAAAGCTCACTGACAACCCAGCAGTTGATAACCCCCGCTTCAAGTCCCGGCAGGGGCGCCAGTCGGCCCATTACACCCGGTCGGCGTTCAGCTTCCGGAACGGAGTGCTGAAGCTGGCGAAGACGAGCGTCCCGCTCCGTTACGTGTGGTCGTGGCCGGACGTCGACGTTGCCGGCATCGATCCCACGACGGTGGTCGTGTCGCGGGAGCCGGACGGCCGCTGGTACGTGACGTTCATGGTCGACGGCGGCCCCCCGGAACCCGTGCCGGGGACCGGGAACGCGGCGGGCGTCGACCTCGGCGTTAAGGACTTCGCCGTCACCAGCGACGGGGAGAAGATCGCCAACCCCCGCCACCTTGAGCGGAAAGCCCGCAACCTCGCCCGCTACCAGCGCAGGCTCGCCCGCTGCCAGAGAGGGTCCGCGAACCGGGCCAAGGCCAAGGCGAAGGTAGCCCGCGCCCACCGTAAAGTGCGGAATTCCCGCCGGGACTTCCTGCACAAGATCAGTACCCGGGTCGTCCGCGATAACGACCTGATCGTGATCGAAGACCTCGCCGTCAGGAACATGGTCCGCAACCGCAGGCTCGCCCGCGCGATCTCCGACTGCGGGTGGGGCGAGTTCCGCTCCATGCTGGAGTACAAGTGCGAGCGCTACGGGCGCACGCTCGTGGTCATCGACCGCTGGTACCCGAGCTCGAAGACCTGCTCGGCATGCGGCCACCTGCTCGCCGGGCTCTACCTCTCCACGAGGCACTGGCAGTGCCCATCGTGCGGCACCCGGCACGACCGGGACGTAAACGCCGCTAAGAACATCCTTGCCGCTGGTCAAGCGGTAGCCCGGAGCAGCCCGGGCGATGCCTGCGGAGCTGACGTCAGCCATTCCGGGCCCTCCCGGGTGCGGTCGGCCGCGAAACAGGAACCCCGGCCCGCGAGAGCCGGAATCCCCGTCCTCCAGGGCAGGGAGTAGTCAATATGATCTGCCCATGCCCCCGTCCCCCCTCACCGGGAGTCACCTCGTCGTCTGCGGTGACAACCCGCTCGCCTACCGCATCGCCAGGGAGCTCACGAGGCGCTACGGCGAGGACGTCGTCGTAATCCTCACCGACAAGCTCATCAACCACGGGCCGCAGATCGCCGCGCTGCCCGGCGTCACCGTGCGCGAGCACGCCGGACTGACCACCGAGGCGTTCGCGGACGCGGGCGTCGCCACCGCCCGCGCGATGGCGCTGGTCGGCCCGGATGACCTCGCCAACTTCCACGCGGCGCTGCGCGCCCAGGAACTCAACCCCGACCTGCGGCTCGTCGTCGCCGCCTACAACCGGCGGCTCGGCGACCACATCACCGGGTTCTTCCGCGACTGCACGGTGCTGTCCCGCAGCCAGCTCGCCGCGCCCGCGCTGGTGGCCGCCGCGCTCGGCGAGATCGCGCCGAGCCATGTCCGGCTCTCGGGCCGCACCCTCTACGTGGCCAGGCGCGACGACAGGCTCGCCGGGCAGGTGCTCTGCGGGCTCGCGGTCCCCGACGACCCCGGCGGCACCACCCAGCTCGTCGCCCCCGAAGACCTGGACGGGCGCGCCGACCTGGTACTCGCCGTGGCCGACGGCACGCCGCGCGATCCGTTGACGCGGCAGCGTCACCCGGTCCGCGGCGCGTTCCGGATGACCAGGCGGCTGCTCTGGAACAAGTTCGGCGTCATCTTCGGGGTCCTCGCCGGCACCGCGCTCGCGGGCTTCGTCCTGCTCGCGACCGCGGGCCACGCGCCCGCCGACGTGCTCTACCTGGGCGTCATGGACATGACCGGGTCGGCGTTCACCAGCCCGGCGGACGCGGCCGCGGAGAAGGCCGCGCAGATACTGCTCACCGCCGACGGGATGGCGGTGCTCCCCCTGCTGACCGCGATCATCGTCGGCGCCCGGCTGACCGGGCGGATCCGCCGCGAGCCACGGGCGGGCGGCGGCCACGTGATCGTGGTCGGCGGCGGCGACGTCGGCACCCGCGTGGCCGGCGGGCTCCATGACCTCGGCTTCGAGGTCGTGATGATCGACCACAACGCCGCGGCCCGCGGCGTCGCGTTCGCCCGCGGCCTCGGGATGCCGATCGTGATCGGCGACGCGCCGAGCGGGCGGGTGCTGCGCCGGGCGGGCGTGGACAGCGCGATCGCGCTGGTCTCGGCGACTAGCAACGACATCGTGAACCTGGAGACCGCGATGCAGGCCAGGGCGATGCGCGGCGAGGACCTGCGGATCGTCCTGCGCCTGTTCGACGACGACCTCGCCCGCCGGGTGAGCGCGACCCTCGGGAACGTGGTCTCCCGGTCGGTTTCCTACCTGGCCGCGCCCGCGTTCGCGGTGGCGATGCTCGAGCACAAGGTGCTGCGCACGATCCCGGTCGGCAGGCACGTGCTCGTGATCGCGGACGTCCGGGTCGAGCCGGGCTCCGACATCGAAGGCCAGCCCCTCTCCGACCTGGAGCGGGACGGGCTTTCCCGGGTCCTCGCGCTCGCCGACCGCGGCCGGCCGCGGTTCAACTGGTCGCCGCGGCGCGACCGTCCGCTGGACGCGGGCGACCGGCTCATCGTGCTCGCGACCCGGGCCGGGCTGTCGACGTTCCTGGCCGGAAACCGGCCGCAGGTCACCGCGCCCTGACGCGTCCGTCACCGATCGGGAAAACCAGTCATGGCCGACCGACAACGACGATATCCGTAACTATTTCGATAGACCGTCATCCACCATGAAGCGCTATCAACTTCACCTTCACGACGAAAGTTACAATTGGTACACAAGAATCAGGAATGCCTTGGGTGCACTTGCACCGCAACTTTTTCGGGTGTGCTCCCCTATCGCGCTGAAGTAAGCGCAGAGTTACGCTATGAGCGGAGTGAATTCCCACGCCTGGCAATAATCCGCCAGGGGGCTGGTCAAGCTCGGAGGCAACTATATGAGCGTCAGCGAAGACCGCACAGCACAACCCGCCGTTCAGCCCGTGGCGGCAGGGTCGGGGATCGCCGACCCGGCACCGCTCGGGCTAGCCGGATTCGCCCTTACCACGTTCCTGCTGTCCGCCGCCAACGCCGGCTGGATGACCCACGCGACCGGCGACGCCTGGCTCGGCTATGCGCTTGCCTACGGCGGCCTCGCCCAGCTACTGGCCGGCATGTGGGAATTCCGCAACCGGAACGTATTCGGTTCGACCGCGTTCTCCTCTTACGGCGGGTTCTGGATCGGCCTCGCTCTCTGGTTCCTGCTCGCCGCCCCGCACGCCACCTCGGCGGCGGCGGCCAACAAGGACCTCGGCTGGATCCTGCTCGCGTTCGCCATCTTCAACACCTACATGCTGATCCTGTCCGCCCAGGTGAACATGGCGGTGTTCCTCGTGTTCCTGACCCTTGAGCTCACCGAGATCGTGCTGTTCGCCGGGTTCTTCGCGGGCAGCGACAGCACGGTCAAGGCCGGCGGCTACATCGGCATCCTGACCGCGCTCGTGGCCTGGTACACCTCCGCGGCGGGCGTCTCCAACGGCCTGGCCGGCAGCATCCGCCTCCCGGTCGGCAAGCCGCTGCTCACGGCCGCCTGATCGCGGCATCTGCGCACCGCAGTCCCGGTCCTCCCGTTCGCACCGGTACCGTTAGGCCCGTTAGCCGCTTCGGTTCAGGTGCGACGGGAGGACTTGCCGTATGCAGGTGCACGGCGGGCCGCAAATTGACCTGTCTGCCCAGGTGGCCATGGTGAGAGCGAAGACCAGGCCGTGG
>Ga0207707_10004390_pt1 | contig 12455 bp, 15 predicted proteins | sample KBSC83BmetaG_FD_184336 | JGI IMG/M metagenome (GOLD analysis project Ga0207707, IMG submission 184336) | Corn rhizosphere microbial communities from Kellogg Biological Station, Michigan, USA - KBS C8-3B metaG (SPAdes) (version 2) | ecosystem: Host-associated > Plants > Roots > Rhizosphere ... | reverse complement strand
GAAAGAGGTAGACGCTCAGATGGATGAACGGGATGAGCAGCGCGCCGAGGATTCCCAGCACGGCCGAGTATCGCGCGCGCATCGCGCGGTCATCGATCGCGCCGCGCAGCACGATGTAGCCCACGTAGATGAACCAGAGGAAGAGCGTGAGCGTGAGACGCATGTCCCACGTCCAGTAGGTGCCCCAGATCGGCTTCGCCCAGATCGGACCGGTGGTCAGCACCACGGTGGTGAACACCACGCCCACCTCGGCCGAGCTCTCTGCGGCGCGATCGAGACGCGGATCCTTGAGCCAGAGGTAGCCGATGCTCGAGAGCGCGACGATGCCGAAGGCGAGAAACGCCGCGAGCGCCGCCGGAAGATGCAGGTAGAAGATCTTCTGCGCGGCGCCCTGCAGCGCCTCGAACGGCGTGAAGTAGATCGCGCGCACCAGCGCGCCCGCGATCGCCAGCACGGACACGAGAAAGAGCCAGTCGACGCCGGCGTGGGCCACCGGCGCCGCGCGATCCGAGCGCACGGCCTGGGTTGGTGTGGTCATTCCTCGATCGTGAATGGGAACGCGAGCATGCACGCCGCCACGAATACTATATCGAAAGCCACGAGCAGTTTGAGCCAGCCGATGATCTCATCCACCGGGCGTCCGGCGAGCAGGCGCGCGGTGCCCTGCGCGGCCGGAATCACGATCGGCACGAAGAACGGAAGCGAGAGCACGGGCAGCAGCATCTCGGCGAGCCGCGTGTTCACCGCCATGGCGCTGAACAGCGTTCCCACCGCCACGAGCCCGATGGCCGCGAGCACCGCGATGATGGCGAGCGCTACGGCGTGCTCCGCGAGCGGCACGTTGTAGAACAGCGCCACCGCCGGGATAGCGATCACCTGCACCGCCGCGACGAACACGAAGTTCGCGATCGCCTTGCCAAGGTAGATGGACTCGCGCGCGATCGGCGCGCCGAGGAGAGTGTCGATGGCGCGATCCGCCTGCTCGACGCCGAACGAGCGCTGCAGCCCGAGCAGCCCCGCGAAGGTGAAGATCCCCCAGAGCACGCCTGGCGCGAGGTCCATCGCGCCCACCGCGGTGGGATCCCACGCGAAGAAGAAGATCACGATGCCGAGCAGCGCGAACGTCACCGCGGAAAAGAACGCGGTGCGCGTGCGAAACTCGATCGCGAGATCCTTGCGCGCGATCAGGAGCGCGGCGCCGAGCGTGCTAGGCGCCATTCGCCACCAGCCCGCGGTACACGGTGAGGTACGACGACGCATCCCACGCCTCGCCCTCCTCCATGCGCGCGAGCGTGCCGTCGCGCATGATCGCGGCGTGCGTCGCGAGCGCGAGCCCCTCCGGAATCTGGTGCGTCACCAGCACCATCGTCGTGCCGCCCGCGCGGAGCGCGGCGAGGTGCGCGCCGAGCGCGGCGCTGCCCGAATCATCGAGTCCGGTGAACGGCTCGTCGAGCAGCACCACCTTGGGCGAGTGCACCGTCGCGCGCGCGATGGTCACGCGCTGCTGCATTCCGCGGCTGAGCAGCCGCACGGGCGTGTCGGAGCGATGCGAGAGCTGCATGCGCGCGAGCGCCTGCGCGGCGGCCGCGCGCGCATCTCGCATGCCGAAGAGCCGCGCGGTGAGCTCGACGTTCTCGCGCGCGGAGAGCGCGGCGTACAGCATGCTCGCGTGCGAGATGTAGCCCACCGCGCCGCGCAGCGCCGTGCCGCCCGGCAGCGCGACGCCGGCCACCTCTCCCGTGCCCTCGGTGGGGCGAAGCAAACCGGCGAGCATGCGGAGCAGCGTGGTCTTCCCCGCCCCGTTCGGGCCGAAGAGCGCGAGACAATCGCCGGCGCCGAGCGAGAAGGTCACGTCGCTCACGGCGCGGCGGCCGCCGAAGCGGCGTCCGAGCCCGCTCGTCGCGATCACGCGCTCGCGCTCGCGTCGTGCTCGGCGCGCGGGAGGTACTTGCTCGCGTGACGCGGCGAGCGCTGGCGCAGCGCCGCGCGGAGCGCCGCCACGCCGAGCGCTCGCTCCGCCAGGTGCGCCGCGTACGAGTGGCGCAGCGTGTGCGGCGTGATGCGCTCGGCCACCTCGTCGCTCAGCCCGGCCGCGCGCGCGAGGCGCTTCAGCCTGTCCCACGCGCGCTGACGCGAGGTGTGCAGCCGCGTACGCGGATGGATGAACACGAACGGCTTGTGCGCCGCGCGCAGCGGAGCGGGACGCGACGCGATCCAGGCGCCGAGCCACGCGGCCGCGTCGCCGTCGAGCGTGAGCTGGCTCTCCTCGCCGCGCCGACCCACCACCTCGAGCTTCACCACGGCGGGGCCGCCGCGCACGGCGTCGAGCGTGAGGCCGATCGCCTCGGAGATGAGGAGCGCGCCGTGGTACGCGATGCCGTAGAGCGCGAGATCCATGCGCGCCGCGGCGTCGTGCGGCGCGCGAGACTCGAGATACGAGAAGATCGCGGAAACGTCGGCGCGCGCGATGACGTGGGGCGCCCGCGGCTCGGGCACCGGCTCCGTGAGGAGCTCGGCGGGCCCGGGTGCGCGCAACTCTTCCTCGATCACCAGGTGGCGGTAGAACGCCTTGATCGCCTGGAGATGACGGCGAACCGTTGGAACGGACCATCCCTCGAACGTCGCCCGCGCGCGCAGATACTCCATCAGATCCGCGGAGAGGAGCTCGGCAACCGGACGCGGCGCGTAGGCGCGCACGAGGTCGGCGAGATCCGCATGGTAGGCGTCGACCGTCGCCTGCGCCTTGCCGTTGCGCTCCAGCCAGGCGGAAAACCGGTGCACCGGATCGTAATCCGGCTGAAATTCCGGTTCCGGAAGGGCGTCGGCGGGCGCGGTCACGAGGGAAAGTCTAGCACTTGCGCCTGTGAGCGGCCAACGGCTGGCATCCGCATTGCCGGTGGGTAAGATATGCCTGTCGCCTAACGCCGGATGAATATGACCGATATCGATGTCCTGCTCGAGGAGCACCGCAAGTTCGAGCCGCCGGACGCGTTCCGCCGGAGCGCGAATGCGGCCTCACCCGAGATTTACGATCGCGCCGCTGCCGACTACGAGGCGTTCTGGGCCGAGTGCGCCCGCGAGCTCGAGTGGTCGACTCCGTTCACGAAGGTGCTCGAGTGGAAGCCGCCCAGAGCCAGGTGGTTTTCCGACGGAGCGCTCAATGCGTGCGTGAACTGCGTCGACCGGCACGTGCGCGGCCCGCGCCGCGACAAGCCCGCGATCATCTGGGAGGGCGAGCCCGGCGACACGCGCACGCTCACCTACGCGGAGCTCCTGCGCGAGGTGACGCGCTTCGCCTCCGTGCTCGACTCGCTCGGCGTGAAGAAGGGCGACCGCGTGGCCATCTACCTGCCGATGATTCCGGAGGCGGCGATCGCGATGCTCGGCTGCGCGCGCATCGGCGCGGTGCACTCGGTGGTGTTCGGCGGATTCTCGGCGGAGTCGCTGCGCGATCGCATCGTCGACGCGCAGGCGCGCGTGCTCATCACCGCGGACATCGGTTTTCGCCGCGGACATCCGGTGCCGCTCAAGAAGAACGCCGACGATGCGATCGCGGAGACGTCCACGATCGAGCACGTCGTCGTCGTGCGTCGCACGCAAGATGAACGGCTCTCCGGCGCGCAGGCCGACATGCGCGCGGGACGCGATCTCTGGTGGCACGAGCTCATGGCGAAGGCCAAACCGGACCGGCCCGCAACGCCGATGAACGCCGAAGACATCCTGTTTACGCTCTACACATCGGGGACCACGGGCAAGCCGAAGGGGATCGTCCACACGACGGGCGGTTACCTCACGCAGTGCGCGGTGACGACGAAGCTGATCTTCGACCTCAAGGAGGACGACGTCTTCTGGTGCACCGCGGACGTCGGCTGGGTGACGGGACACTCGTACATCGTGTACGGCCCGCTCGCGAACGGCGCGACGTGCCTCATGTACGAGGGCGCGCCTGATTGGCCGGAGAAGGACCGCTTCTGGGCGCTGTGCGAGAAGTATGGCGTCACGATCTTCTACACGGCGCCCACGGCGATTCGCGCGTTCATGAAGTGGGGCGCGCAACACGCCGCGAAGCACGATCTGTCCAGGCTGCGGCTGCTCGGCTCAGTGGGTGAGCCGATCAACCCCGAGGCGTGGATGTGGTATCGCGAGCACATCGGCGGCGACCGGTGCCCGATCGTGGACACGTGGTGGCAGACCGAGACGGGCGGGATCATGATCACGCCGCTTCCCGGCATCACCGCAACGACGCCCGGGAGCGCGACGGTCGCCTTCCCCGGCATCTTCGCGGAGCTGCTCGACGCGAACGCGAAATCCATCCCGGTGGGCGGCGGGCTGCTCGCGATCACGCGCCCGTGGCCAGGGATGCTGCGTACGATCTGGGGCGACGACGAGCGGTACGTGAAGACCTACTTCTCGAAATGGTCCGGCCGACCCGACCTCTACTTTCCCGGCGACGGCGCCAAGCGCGACGACGATGGCTACTTCTGGATTCTGGGGCGCGTGGACGATGTGTTGAACGTCGCCGGCCATCGGATCGGAACGATGGAGGTGGAATCGGCGCTCGTGGACCATCCGTCGGTGGCCGAGGCGGCGGTGGTGGGAAAGGCGCACGACCTCAAGGGGCAGGCGCTGTCTGCATTCGTGACGCTGCGGGAGGGACGCCAGCAGAGCGACGCGCTCATCGAGGAGCTGCGCGAGCACGTGGCGATGAAGATCGGCGCGATCGCGAAGCCCGACGACATCATCTTCAGCGCGGACCTGCCCAAAACGAGATCAGGAAAGATCATGCGCCGCCTCCTGCGCGACATCGCGGAGGGGCGAGCGTTGGGGGATACCACCACGCTGGCGGATCCGGCCGTGGTGGCGGCGCTCAAGGTGCAGTACGAGTCGCTGGAGGGGTAAACTCGAGGGGTAAATCAGAGGTCTGCGCCCGCGTGGCCGGCGAGCATCTCGAGGGCGCAAGCGAGCTCAGGCACTAAGCCGCGAGCGAGAAGCTTCGAGCTATGAACCTGCCTCGAGGAGGGTGTGGCGCCGAGAAGAATAGTCCGGGAAAGATCTCGACAATGTCCCGACGATCTCGCCACCCCCTCCTGGCTTCTGCTCACGGCTCAAAGCTTCTCGCTCGTTACTTACAGCCTGAGCTCGCCAGACCGTCTCGTGATGCTCGCTCTGCCCGGCGATGCCGTCGCTCCTGCCTTACGCCCGCCGAATGGTCCTCACTCTCCCGTCCGACGCGTCGTCCAACCGCAACGGCGGCCGCGCGGCATCGTCCACCCGAACCGTCTCGGGGGCGCGGCGGTGGTGTGGCACCAGGTCCTCGCCCAGCACCACCAGCGTACGCGTCACCACCGTGCTCGCGAGCGGCTCGGGAATGCCCATCACGCGCACGTACGTCTCGATGGCGCGGTCGAACGGCAGGTCCTCGGCAAGATTGTCGACGAACATAAGCGCATTCTCCACATGCGCCTGCACGATCGACTCCTCGGCCCTCGCCTGGGCGAGGCGAAGGCGCTTCTCTGCTGACGGACTGAGCTTTCGCGAGAATATGCGTTCAGGGAACAGCTGACCCAGCATGCATGCTCCGATTCAAGAGTGCGCCCGGGACCGGCAGGGGCAAGCCACCCGAGCTCATGAGGCACAGCGCGTACCAACGCGAGGCCTCCAGATTACACGACGGAACCCCTCCAACAGGTACGAATTGTAGCGCTCGGTACCACTACAGTCCACAACGCTTTTCGAAGGACATTTGTGTCAGTCGCGGAGCTCGCGCGAGCGACAGAAACGGTCGTCCTGACCGGGTCGAATTCCCGAAATGGAGGTTGTGCGCAATCGTCGCAAGCGCGACGAGGGTTACTTCGGCGGCAGACTACGCGGCGCGCTGCGTCGCTCGCAGGTCGGCGACGCTCACGGCCAGGATCAGCACCCACAGCACGGCAGAGGTCACGCACCAGATGCAGATGGCGTGGATCACGAACAGCTCGAGGTACGTGAGCCAGGCGGAAAACAGCACGCTCCAGGCGGCCAGCGCCACCAACAGCTTCGAGATCGTCACGCTCTCCTCGCGCGCCTCGGAGCTTCCGGCGATCGCCAGCACGAGCAGGGCGGCGTATGCGGCCAGCCCCCACGCCGACACCGGAACGCCCAGGAACACGGACCACTTGCTCGTGTTCACCGTCTCGCACGAGCCCACGGAGCAGGACAGCACCCCGATCACTCCCACCTTGTACAGCGTGAGGTAGGTCGCGATCAGGATTCCGACGACGGCGAGGAGCGCGAGCGCCTGCCGGCGTCTCACTTCGTCTTGCCCTTCGCGGTGGTGTCGGCGGGATGCGGCGCCGACGCGGACTCCTTCGTGGCGCTGTCGACGTACGCCTTGAACTGGTCGTAGGCGAGCGCGCCCGGGATCATGCGCGTGCCGATCACGAACGTCGGCGTCGACTGCACCTTTCTCCGCACGCCCTCGGCCTGGTTCGCCAGGATGCGCGACCGGTGCAGCTGCTGGTCGAAGCACTGCTCCCACGTGTCCGAATTGAGTCCAAGCGTCTTCACGTAGCCGAGGAAGACCTTCTTGGGATCGCTGGTGGCCTCGGTGTTCCAGTCGGGCTGATTCCGGAAGAGTAGATCGTGCATCTCCCAGAACTTCCCCTGATCGGCGGCGCACGCGGCGGCGTTCGACGCCGCCATCGTGTTCTTGTGAATCGGCAGCGGAAAGTCGAAAAAGCGATAGCTCGCGAGTCCCGTGTTCACGATCCGCGCGCGGACGTCGGGCTCGGTGATCACGGCGAAGTTGCCGCACGCCGGGCACTCGAAGTCGGCGAACTCCATCACCTGCACCGGCGCGTTCGGGTTGCCCAGCAGGTAGCCCTCCGCGGTAGCGGGGGTGATGGGCGCCGTGGTGACGACGGGCTTGTACCTGGGCGCGCGAGCCTGGCGAACGATGAGGAGCGCGCCGGCCACGGCCACGAGCGCCAATACGACGTAGAATCGCTGGGCGGAGTTGCCCCGCTGTTTGTTCACCACGCCGGGTCGTCGTCCTCGTCCGCCGTCCACTCCCTTGTTTGCCATTGGCTCTCGCTTCGCTGTTGGGCTTCGTCCACGATACGGCGGTTTTCCGCGATATCGGGCGTGTCGTAGGTGGCGCGCACTTCGTAGTGAAAGAGCTCGCTCCGGATGTCGCCGATGCGCTTGGTCAGCTCGCCGGCGTATCGCAGCAGCTCGCCGCGTCCATCGAGCTCGCCGATTCGTGCGGCAAGTTCGCGCAACAGGCGCTCGAGCTCGCGCGCTCTCTTGTCGTCGTAGGTTTCCTCGGGCTCCGACATACTGCTGCCTCGTGTGATCGCGGCGCGCGCGAACGGCCGCGTCTCATCGCTCGGGTTTCCAGAAAGCTACCGGGAGGGCGATGTTGCGCAAGCAATCGTCTTCCGCTGTATTTTTCCGCATTCCCGACCGCGTGGAGCGCCTCATCGAAGCCGACATTCTCCGTATCCCGGCCGGCGGCGGCGCGCTGCACGTGGAGCGATTCGGGCACGGCGGACTCCCGGTGCTGCTCGTGCACGGATTCCCCACATCGAGCTTTCTCTGGCGCGCCGTTGCGCCGCGTCTCGCGGAGGCGGGGTACACGGCGCTCGCCGTGGACCTGCTTGGCTACGGCGAGTCTGACCGTCCGCTCGACGGCGACTACTCCATCGCCGCGCAGGCCGAGCACATCGATCGGGTGCTCTCGGCGCTCCGCATCCCGAGTGCGACCGTGGTGGGGATCGACGCCGGCGGCGGCGTCGCGCAGCGGCTCGCGGTGACGCGTCCGGCACGGGTGAACGCGCTCATGCTCATCAACAGCGTGGGCTTTGAGGAGTGCCCGGCGCGCGACGTGAAGGTGGTGCAGCGCGAGACGGCGCGGTTCGCCTTCAGGCTGAGCCAGGGAATGCTGGGCGCTGCGCAGCTGCTTCGGCGGATACTCGAGGGGAGCGTGGCGGAGCGCGAGCGGATGCCGGCGCGGCTCGTGGCGCGCTACCTCGCGCCGTACGTGGGCGCGGATGGCGTGACGCACCTCCTGGCGGTCGCGCGGGCCCTGCGCGCCGAGGACGTGTCGGATCTGGCGCTCAAGACGATCGCGGTGCCCACGACGATCGTGTGGGGGGAGGCGGACCAGTGGCTCGACAGCGGCATGGGCGAGCGGCTGCAGGGCGCGATTCCGGGGAGCGTGCTGGTAAAGTTGCCGGGGGTGGCGCGGCTCGTCCCCGAAGAGTCGCCCGACACGTTGACGCAGCTCATCGACGAGCTCGTGCGCCGCGTCGCGGCAACGGCCTGAGCTTGGCGCTCAACGATTGATCGCGCGGGAACGTATTCGCGCTCGAAGACCATTCAGTGGAAACGAGGCTTGCAAGCGGCTATATTTGTAGGACTTCCACCCACAACAGGATGCATGGCGACCAACATTAGAAATCGAAGAAAGGAAGTGAGCGTACCGACGCCGTTCGAACAGGCACGAGATGAGATGTTCCAGCAGGTGATTCGCTGCGGAGTGCCCCAGGCGACTCCCGAGCACCAGGTAGAGTGGTTCGACGAAACGATGGCGTACCTCGAGGATCGTTACCACGAGCTGTCGAAGGAGGAGCTCAGCGAGCTCCGGACGCTTGGCCTTCGCTTCTCGCAGCCCCCCAAGTCGCGCATGGAAAGCGAAAGTGCCAGCGCCGCGACGGCTGCCTGATCCCGCAACGCCCGCTGTCTTGATTTGAAAGAAGGCCCCCGCGCTTCGGCACGGGGGCTTCGTTCATCTGGGGCGCGCGGTGGCGCGGCGGAATCCGAATCCGATTCGGGCGCCGCCGCCGAACCCGCCTTCGACGAACGGGATCCAGTGGCCGTGAGGACGGCCGCTCGCGCCCACCACCAGAATCGCGACACCGCGCCATTCGGGTCCGCGATCGTAGCGGGCGCCGATGCCGCCGCCGATGTAGGGCGACCAGTGCATGGAATGATTCGGGTCGACGAGAAAGCGGAAGATCGCGTCGGTGCGCGCGCTCACGCCGGCGGCGCGCCCCCGCCCCGCCGATGCGCCCAGCCCAGCGGCGAGCTCCGCGTGGATCTCGGGGGAGAGCGCGATGTCGGCCCCCACCGCCGCCTGGACGGCGGTGCGCCGGGCGATGATCGCGTCGAGGCGGCCCTCGGGAGCGACTCGGGATCCCTGCGCGCGCAGGGAAGACGCAGCGAGCACGATCAGGGCGGCGATGCTCGCGCCGCGCCGCCGTCGGCTCACGACCGCACGCGCTGGCGCGAGAGCATGAGGGTGTAGTCGACGATCGCCCAGAGCGACGCGGCGCCGACGAGCCAGACGAGCGCCCGGAGCTGCGGCGCGCGCAGCACGAGCACGAGCACCGTCACGAGCTGCAGAACCGTCACGACCTTCCCCGACATCCGCGCCTTGAAGTCCTTCGGATCGAGTCCTGGCAGCAGATACGCTACCAGGAAGCCGACCGCGGTGGCGAAATCACGTGCGAGGATGATGAAATAGTCGGCGACGGAGAGCTCCCCCGTGATGAGGAAGGCCGAGATCGCGACGAGGACGAAGGTCTTGTCGGCGATGGGGTCGAGGAGGGCGCCGAGCCGGGTGGTCTGTTGCCTGCGGGCGAGCCAACCGTCGAGTACATCAGTGAGCGATGCCGCGCCGATGAGCGCGACGCGCGCCGGCACCGCGTCGGTGGCCAGAAAGGCGGCGGCGAGCGGGAATCGCGAGAACGACAGCAGATTCGGCACGGTGAAGACGGGAGCGCGGCGCACGACACAATCTAAGCCGCGGCGGCGAGCGCCTGCCAGCGCGCCGCGACACGAAGCGTCAACTCGGATCAGCCATCCATGTCACGAACCGTCGACCTCCTCACACCGATTCCGCTCTTCGCCGATCTCGCGGACGACGAGCTCACGAAGATCGCGGAGCTCTGCGAATCGAAGAGCTACGAGTCGGGCGAGTACATCTTTCGCGAGGGCGAGCCGGGGAACCGGCTGTTCATCATCGTGGACGGCGGCGTGCGCATCAGCCGCGAGATTCCGGGCGCGGGTGAGGAGGCGCTGGCGGTGCTCAAGCGCGGCGCGCTGTTCGGCGAGATGGCGGTGTTCGACCGGAGCGAACGGAGCACCGACGCGATCTCGCACGGCGGCACCACCGTGCTCACGATTTCCCGCGCGGAATTCGAGATGCTGCTCGACTTCAACCGCGCGCTCGCATACAAGGTGCTCTGGGCGATGGTGCGGATGCTGAGCGGGCGGCTGCGGAGCACGAACGACTCGCTCAAGTCGTTTCTCGCGCTGTCGATGTTCTAGGTTGCAGGGATGACAGACGCGCGACAGTCCGGTGACAGCCCCTTCACCCACGTCATCGCCGACCTCTCCGGCGTGACGCCGGCCGCCCTGCGCGATAGCTCCGCGCTCACCGGCCTCCTCATCGCGGCGGCCGGCGCGGCGGGCTTCTCGACGGTCGGCGCGCCGGTGGTGCGCCAGCTCCCCGACGGCGGCGTGGCCGCCGTCCTCTTTCTCGACGCCTGCCACATCACGCTGCGGACGCTCCCCGAGCGCGGTTCGCTGCTGCTCGACATCCTCGCCCCCGCCACGCGCGACGCGACGAAGGCGCTCGACGTCTTCACGCGCCGGCTCGCGCCCGCCAAGATCCACAGCGAGGTTCGCAGCCGAGGATGAGCACGCTCCTCGCGCCGGCGCAGCTCGCGACGGCGCACCTCGTATTGTGCGCGCTGGTGCTGCTGTGGGATCTCACGATCGCCGGCCGCGCCGCGCGGCTCTCGACCACGCCGCGCACGATGGCGTTCCTCTGCGCGCTGAGCGGGCTGCTCCTCCTTCCCGCCCTCACGGTGCTGCTCGTGTCGACGTCCGTGCTCACCGGGCGAGCGCTCTACACGCTCGAGTGGGTGTGGCCGGCCACGCTCATCGTGATCGCGATCCAGGCGGCGTATGCGCTCTCCACGCGCGCGGTCGCGCCGCCCATCGGCGTGCCGATCGTCGCGTACGACGTCATCCTCGCGCTCATCGGCGTCGCGCGCTTCGCCATTCACCGCGGCTACTACGTGCCCGCGCCGCTCGTCGTGCTCTCGGCCGCCGACGCGAGCTCGCTCGCCTACAGCGCGAGCCCGCTCGCGCTGGTGCTGCCGTATTTCCTCCACCTCCCGATCCTCGCGCCCCCCACGCGAAGCCAGCGCGGCGCCGGCACCGTGCTCCGCACCGCTGTCGGCGCGCTCGCCGGCGCCTGGGCGGTGCTCATCATCCTCGACGTGCCCGTGGCGACGCGCGCCGTCACGAGCTACGCTCGCTACGCAAACGACCGGCTCACCGAGCGCGCGGACAGCGATTTCGCCATCGGCCTCAAGATCTTTCCCACGATCACCAACGGTCCGCCGCCACTCGCGCTCGACAACGATCTCGATCTCGCCGACACCCTCGGCGCGCAGGCGCTGAGCGTCTACATCGCGCCCGAGGGTGCCACCAGCGCGTCGCTCGATTCGATCGCGCACACGCTCGCCGACCAGCGCGGCGACCGGCAGCTCTTCGTGGCGCTCGATCTCTCGCGCGAGCACCGCCCCGCGCCGGCGCGCCAGGCCGCGTACTTCGACGATCGCGTGAACGACGTCGCGCGCATCATCCGCGCGCTGCACCCCGACGTCATCGTTCCGGCCATCGATCCGAACGGCGCCGCATCGCACGCGCTGGGCCGCGTGCCGATCGCGCTCTGGGTCTCGTACTTTCGCCGCGTCGCGACGCTCGCCCACCAGGCGAAGCCGGCGGAGCGCGTGCTCGCGCACATCGGCGGCTACGGCGCGCGCGATAGCGCCCTCTACGCGTGGGCCGCCGCGCCCGCATCTCCCATCGATGCGATCGGCTTCACGCTCACCCCGTGGCTGGGCGGCGCCGCCACGCTCGACGCGCGCGCCCACACGCTCGACACGTGGCTCGCGAGCTATCCCGATCCCAAGGAGCACTGGCTGCTCGAGACAGGCGGGCTGCCGATGGTCCACGGCGAGGAGAGCCAGGCGCGCGCGATCTGGGGGGCGCTGGCCTGGGCGACGAGCCGCCGCGCGGTGAAGGGCGCGATCGTCTTCGAGGCCGCCGACTACGGTACCCCGATCGGCCTCCGCGCACCCGGCGGCCGCGTGCGCCCCGCCGCGACGACGGTCGCGCGCGCCATCAAGGTGCTCAGCGAAAATGCGGCGCCGTAGTCGGGTGTAGTGACACTGCATTACCGCAGAGGACGCCGAGGACGCGGAGGTCGCAGAGGCGTGCCGCTGAGGAAAGATCGAATCCTTTTGTGTTCTTTGCCTCCGTGTCCTCTGCGTCCTCCGCGTCCTCTGCGGTAAATCAGTTTCTCCGTACGCTGCCGCCCCTACACCCTCCGGCCGGTGCCCCGAACAACAGCCTGCACGAGCTCCCGCTCCACGAAGTAGCGGTTCGCCAGCTCCTGC
>Ga0207707_10004385_pt1 | contig 12463 bp, 11 predicted proteins | sample KBSC83BmetaG_FD_184336 | JGI IMG/M metagenome (GOLD analysis project Ga0207707, IMG submission 184336) | Corn rhizosphere microbial communities from Kellogg Biological Station, Michigan, USA - KBS C8-3B metaG (SPAdes) (version 2) | ecosystem: Host-associated > Plants > Roots > Rhizosphere ... | reverse complement strand
CCGTTGGCGTCATTCGGTTACCGATGGCGGCGTCCACGCAACGTCGCTGTCAGTCGGGTTGATGGCGCTTTGTTGTGCGCTGTCGGCCCCGCAAGTGGCAAAATAACAGCCGGCTAACCGGCGCTGCTGTCCCGTTATTCCAGTCGTCTAGTCGTCATCGTTTTTCGGAAACTCAACTCGTAAGGATCGTCACCATGAATAAGACCGTTCGCGTCGCTTTGGTCGCCCTGCTCTGCGTAGGCGCGGCCGCTTGCTCCAAGAAACAGGAAGTGAAACCGGCGCCAGCACCCGCACCGGAAGTCACGCAGACCCAGGCTCCGGAGTCGAATGGCAAGTACATGCCATCTGATCTCGACACCGATGCATGCTTGCGTCAGCGTGTTGTGTATTTTGATTTTGACAAGTCCGACATCAAGCCGGAGTTCCAGCAGATCATGGCGTGCCACGCCAAGTATCTGCAGGATCGCCCGACCTCACACATCCGTCTTGAGGGCAATACCGACGAACGCGGTACGCGTGAGTACAACCTCGGCCTCGGCGAGCGTCGCGGCAATGCCGTGTCCAGCGCACTGCAGGCGAACGGTGGTTCGGCCAGCCAGCTCGAAGTGATCAGCTATGGCAAGGAAAAGCCGGTGTGCCGTGAGCACAACGAAGATTGCTGGAGCAAGAACCGTCGCGTCGAGATCGTCTACACGGCGCAGTAAGCATGAAGCGACTGGCTAGCCATTTATCGGCCAGAATCGGCATGGTGGGCGCAATTGCGTCCGCCGTGCTGTTTGTGTTTCCGGTATTTGCCCAGGATTCGCGCTTGAGTCTGGCCGATCGCGTCACGCGATTGGAACAGCAGGCGCAAAACAAGGATCAGGGCGGCACCGGCATGGTCAATCAAATGCAGGAGTTGCAGTCACAACTGCGGCAAATGCAAGGTCAGCTCGAGGAGCTGCAGCATCATCTGCAGGGGCTCGACGACAAGAACAAAGCCCAGTACATCGATCTCGATTCGCGTCTCGGACGCCTTGAGGGCGGTGGCGCTGGCGCGGCGGCAAGTGGCGCCCAGGGCAGCAGCAGCCCGGCACCTTCCGCAACGGTAAATGCGCCTGGCAAGACAGCCGACAATGCGGCCGCGGCGGGAGATACCGCGGGTGCGCAAGCGGCTTACGATGTGGCGTTCAAGGCCATTCGTGCTGGCGATTATGTCAACGCAGCGCGCGAGTTCCGTGCTTTCGTGCAGCAGTATCCGGATCACACCCTGGCACCGAATGCATGGTACTGGCTTGGCGAGTCGTATTACGCCACGACCAATTATGCGGTGGCGCTGGAATCATTCCAGCATTTGCTGAGCCAGTTTCCGCAAAGCGAAAAGGCCCCCGATGCACTGCTCAAGGTTGGCTACAGCCAACTCGAGTTGAAGCAGGATGCGAAGGCCAGGGCGACATTGGCTGCGGTGGTCAGCAAGTACCCCGGGTCCAGGGCGGCGAGTCTTGCGCAGGAACGACTGCAGCGTCTTCCGCGCGCGAGCAACTAGTGGTTTTTGTTCGTGTCTGCTCCCTCCATCGGTGGGCATTGTGGGTGGGTCGGCGGCTCGGCACGTATTGCTGCAGCGAATTGCCGTGCCTGCGGCCAGGGTTGAACACGCCATGGTGAAGCGTGGCCAATTGCCGATCGCGCCAGCGCCGGCAAAAACCGGCGAGTCGCGCCGCTTGCGCATTGCCGAGATCTTCCATTCACTGCAGGGTGAAGCCGATGCCGCGGGTTGGCGCACGGTGTTCATCCGGCTTACCGGCTGCCCGCTGCGCTGCGTGTGGTGCGACACCGAATACGCATTTCACGGCGGGCAGTGGCATGCCATCGACGACGTGCTGACCGAGGTCGCCAGCTATGGCGCGCGGCACGTATGTGTCACCGGCGGGGAGCCGTTGGCGCAGAAGCGTTGCCTGATCCTGCTGCGCGAACTGTGTGATCGTGGCTACGAGGTGTCGCTGGAAACCTCTGGTGCACTGGACGTTGCCGCCGTGGACCCGCGGGTGCGCAAGGTGATGGATCTGAAGGCGCCCGGTTCCGGCGAGTGCGCACGCAACTTGTGGAGCAATCTGGAGCACCTGTCGCCGCGTGATCAAATCAAGATCGTGCTCGCCAGTCGTGCGGATTACGACTGGGCCTGTGCGATGTTGACCGAGCACGCGCTGGCGGCGCGGTGCGCCGTGCTGTTTTCGCCGGTGTACGGTGCGCTGCCGCCGCGTGAGCTGGCCGAGTGGATACTCGCCGACAAACTGCCGGTACGCTTCCAATTGCAGCTGCACAAGCTGCTGTGGGACAACGCCCCGGGTCACTGAAGGCAAGGGCGTCAGGTGCGGGCTACCGTTCCCCACGCTTGACCGCCCAATCCTGTTTTACGTGCGCCGGCCTGCGTTGCCGGTGGCGCTTGTGGCCGGTTGCCGGTCACGTTGAAGGGAGCAGAGCATGTCTCAAGATGTTTCGCGCAAGGCCGTCGTGCTGGTTTCCGGCGGCATGGACTCGGCGGTCACACTCGCCCTGGCGCGTGAGCAAGGTTATGCGGTGCATGCGTTGAGCGTGTCGTATGGGCAACGTCACGGTTCGGAGCTGGCGGCGTCCGATCGCGTTTCCTCGATGCTGGGCGCGGTGGAACACAAGATCGTCAGCATCGACCTGCGCGCCATTGGCGGCTCGGCGCTCACGGCGGACATCGACGTGCCACTGGATGCGGCACAGCGCCACGGTGACCACGCGATTCCGGTTACCTACGTGCCGGCGCGCAATACGATCATGCTGTCCATTGCCCTGGGCTGGGCCGAAGTCCTGGGCAGCGCGGACATCTGGTGCGGGGTCAACGCAGTGGATTATTCGGGTTATCCGGATTGTCGTCCGGCATTTGTCGAGGCGTTCCAGACGCTGGCCAACCTGGCCACCAAGGCCGGTGTCGAGGGCGCGCATATTCGTATCCATACGCCGCTGATGCACATGAGCAAGGCGGATATCGCGCGCGAGGGCCAGCGTCTTGGCGTGGACTTCTCGGCCACGGTGAGCTGCTATCAGGCGGATGCCGAGGGGCGTGCGTGTCGCCATTGCGATGCGTGCCTGTTGCGCGCGCAAGGCTTCGCCGAAGCCGGCCTGGTCGATCCCACGCGGTACGCGTGAACTGCCGGCGTTGCTTGTGCGGTTGCATGTCAGCCCGTAAAATCGTCGGCTTGCATTGCACACGCCGGGTCGTTAGCTCAGTCGGTAGAGCAGTAGACTTTTAATCTATTGGTCCCGGGTTCGAATCCCGGACGACCCACCAGTTTTTGCCGCGGCCTGCGGGTGGTTTTCCCCCGGGTTCAAGCGGACCGCCCGGGCCGTGGCCTCGCGGCGACCCCGCATGACGCGCTCGATCAACAACGGCAACAAGGCCAGCAGTGCGATTGCCGCCATGGGCAGTAATATTTCGCGGCGCAGGAACAACTCCAGGCCCAGTGTGCGGCTGTGGCTGAGCACGTCGCTCAGCCCCGCGCCGATCGAGGTTTCAAAGATCAGCGAGGTGGTACCGCCGAGCCAGGTGGCGCCAAGGAACAGCGGCAAGGGGCAACGCAGCCACGCCAGTGCAATGGTCATCGCGCCGAATGGCACGATGGGCACGAAGCGCAGGAACAACGTGTAGCTGACCGGGTGATGGGCAAAGCCGTGATGCAGGCGCGCGACGATTGCCGGCGGTGGCCGGGTGCCGTTACCAAACGCGTGGCGGCTGGCGAAATACAGGATCAGCGAACCGAGGGTCAGCCCGACGGAAGAACACAGCGTGCCGTCGACCACGCCGAAGGCAAAACCACCGGCGAAAATCACCACGATGCTGCCGGGTATGCCGGTGGCCATGGTCAGCGTGAGCAGGCCGATGTAGGCGACGCGACTGAGCCACGGGTGCGCAGCGATTTGCGCATGCCACTGCGCCTGGTGTGCGAGCAGTCGATGTGGACTCAACCAATCCAGCGCGCCCGACGCGAACAGCGCCACGCCGATCAGCACCAACACCAGCAATGGCAGTGCAGCACGCAGGCGACCCAGCGCGTGTTGCGCATTCAATAGGATGTGCCGTTGGCGCCATAAGTGGCGAGCACCGCCCGTGCTTCATCGCGCAGGATGTCGCGTCGCACCGCCATGTCGCGTCGCGCCAGTTCGCCGATCCAGTCTGCCGGCAACGGGCCTTCGTCGAATTCCGTCAATTCCTCGACATCTTCGGAGCGTGCGCCGATCAACAGTTCGTCGAGACCGGCCCACATCATCGCGCCATAGCACTGGCAGCACGGCTGCGCGCTGGTGGCCAGCACGTAGTGGCCGCCATCGGCGTGCATGCGGTACCTGGTCAGGCGCTGCTGCGCAATCATGATGGCCAGCATTTCCGCGTGCGCGACCGAGCAGTTCTGCGCCACCACGCGGTTCACGCCCACCGCCACCAGACGGCCGCTATGGCTGTTGAACACGGCGGCGCCGAACGGGCCGCCGGCGTCTTCCGCGACGTTTTTCCGCGCCAACTCGATGGCCAGGGCCACACGTTCCTCGTCGCTCTGGTAACGCTGGTTGACGTCGGCGATGTCGCTGATCCACGGCGGCAGGGTGAGATGGATTTGCAGTGGCAGCATGTCAGTGGCCGGCCTGGCGCGTCCATGTGTCACGCAGGGTCACGGTGCGGTTGAACACCGGCGCGTCGGTGCGATGATCGACGCGGTCGGCGACAAAATACCCCAGTCGCTCGAACTGGAAACGTTGTTCGGGTGCGACGCTGGCCGCACCGGGTTCCAGCCACGCACGCACCACTTGCTTGGCTTGTGGATTGATGTGCGCCAACCAGTTCCCGCCGTCTTCGTCGTTCTCGGGTGATGCCGCGGTGAACAGCCGATCATACAAACGTACCTCGGCCGCCACCGCGTGCCGGGCGCTGACCCAGTGCAGGGTGCCCTTCACCTTGCGCTCCGCGCCCGGCAAACCGTGGCGGCTGGTCGGATCGAGCGTGCAGTGCAGTGCGGTCAGCTTGCCGTCGGCGTCCTTGATGAGCTGCGTACACTTGATGATGCCGACGCCGCGCAGCCGTACTTCGCCATCAGGTTTCAGGCGATGGAACCCCTTGGGCGGCACTTCGGCGAAATCCTCGCGTTCGATCCACACTTCACGCGCAAATGGCACGTCGCGTATACCAAAGCTGGCGTCTTTGGGGTGATTGGGAAAATGCAGGGTTTCCTCATGCCCTTCCGGCAGGTTGGTGATGACCACTTTCAATGGATCCAGCACCGCCATGCGTCGCGCTGAAGTGGCGTCCAGATCCTCGCGGATGCAGCCTTCCAGCACGGCGTAGTCGATCACGCTGTTCTGCTTGCTCACGCCGACGCGGGCAATCAGCAGGCGCAATCCGGCAGCGGTAAACCCACGCCGGCGCAGGCCGCGCAAGGTGTTCATGCGCGGATCGTCCCAACCGTCCACGTAATGCTCGGCCACCAGCTGCGCGAGCTTGCGCTTGCTGGTGATGCAGTAAGAGAGGTTGAGGCGCGAGAACTCGATCTGTCGCGGCTTGGCCGGCTGCGTTGGCAAGCCGGCATCGAGCAGTGGCTGCCACAGTTCCGGATGGTGCGGCAGGTCGACCTGGTCCACGCACCAGTCGTACAGCGGCCGGTGGTCCTCGAATTCCAGAGTGCACAGCGAGTGGGTGATGCCTTCCAGCGCGTCGGACAAGCTGTGCGCGTAGTCGTACATCGGATAGATGGGCCAGGCATCGCCGGTGTTCTGGTGGGTGACCTTGCGGATGCGATAGAGCGCCGGATCACGCAGGTTGATGTTGCCGGCGGCCATGTCGATCTTCGCCCGCAGCGTCTTGCTGCCATCGGCAAATTCACCCGCACGCATGCGCCGGAACAAGTCGAGATTCTCTGCCACGCTGCGCTCGCGATGCGGCGAGTTGCGCCCGGCTTCCGTCAGCGTGCCGCGATACTGGCGCATCTGGTCGGCGTCGAGGTCGTCCACGTACGCCACGCCATCCTCGATCAGCTTGCAGGCGGCACGATAGAACACCTCGAAGTAATCCGAGGCATGACGCAGCTCGTGCCACTGGAAGCCGAGCCAACGCACGTCATCCTTGATCCCTTCGACAAATTCCGGGTCTTCCTTGCCCGGATTGGTGTCGTCCAGGCGCAGGTTGCACCAGCCGTCGAACTCCGCGGCAATGCCGAAACTCAGGCAGATCGCCTTGGCGTGACCGATGTGCAGGTAGCCGTTCGGTTCGGGCGGAAAACGCGTATGGATCGCCGTGTGCTTGCCCGCGGCCAGATCATCGCGCACGATCTGCCGGATGAAATCCTGATGCGTTGAGGTGGTCGCCGAATCTGGTGCAGCGGCGGGGATTTCAGTCGACATCGGGCAAAACTCGCAACGGTTGGCAGAGCGCGCAGTTTAACTGCTCGACCCACGGCTCGCGCAGGTGCTTGCCGTCCGGTGCCGGGCAGGTTAGCGTGGGCACATGCACATCATCTATCGCGCAGAAAACCTGTTCGACGCCCATCTGGTGAAGGATGCACTGGAGCATGCGGAGATCCCCGCGTTCATCTCCGGCGAGTACCTCACTGGCGCGGTCGGTCAGTTGCCGGCGATGGATTACATTGCGGTCATGGTGCCCGATTCCAGTGTACCGGTCGCCAGCACCATCGTGCGCGAAGTCGAGGCGCAGCTGAGCGAAGCTCGCGAGGCGATTGATGAACCCCGGAATGCGAGCGATGGCCCGCTGACGATTCCGTGCTGAGGCCGATCGGCCATTGGCGCGCGCGGCCGCGACGGTCGCGCTGACGGCATTGGGGTTGATCCGGGTCAACGTGCGGCAGCTGATTGCAGGCTCTCCACATAGATCAGCTCGCACGCGCCGGCACCGGTGTCGGTGCGCGTCATCGAGGTGTTCCAGTACCAGCCGTCGGCGCGGCGGGCATTGACCAGCCAACCCTGCAGGTGCACGACCTGACCCGGACGCACCCGTTTGATCGCGCGCCTGACCGCGGAGTTGGCAGGAATCAGGTGCATGTTCGCGCTGGACGTCTCGATCTCCCGTTGCGGGATGGGAAAGGTCTTGACCTGCCAGTGATAAAACCGCGCGGATTGGTCGATCTGGATGCCGGCCAGCACGGCGCTGTCGGACATGCGACCCCAGCCCAGCGCAAGGTCGACCGGTGCCAGCGTCGCGCCCTCGTCCCAGTGGTAGTCGCTGCGCGACAGCACGCGGGCGGTCAGGTCGAACTGGGCGCGGGTGGTCAGCGTGACATCGCCGCGCTGCAGCTGCGCGCCGTGGGCGAGATCGATCTGGCCTGGCACGTCGGGGGCGAGTATCCCCGGTGGCGGTCTCAGCGCCCGTTGCTGCCAGCTGGACACCGCGCCCCAGCCAAGCAACAGCGCCAGCACCACGAGCAGGCTGCGGCGCACGGGTCAGGCCCAGCTACGCGCGGTGTGGTGCGGGAGTTCGGGTAATCCCACGCTCACTTGGTGCGCGCCCGCTGACCGCCCCGCGGGCGTGGCGCGGGTTTGGCAGGACCGAGACCGGGTACGAACAACTCCGCCGGCAGCTCGTGAAACACCTTCGCCAGTCGCTTGAGAAACGCCGACATGGACGCACTCTTGCGCCACACCATGGCGATACGTCGGCTCGGCGGGTGCCCGGCGAATTCCACCAGGTGCACGTTGTCGGTGCCGGCAATCGGCGGTTTGATCGCCAGGGTCGGCAGCAGCGTGATGCCGACGTTGGCCGCCACCATCTGGCGCAGGGTTTCCAGGCTGGTGGCGCGAAAACCGCTCTTCTCGCTGGCACCGGCCAGCTGGCATACCTCCAGCGCCTGATCGCGCAGACAATGCCCGTCCTCAAGCAACAACAGGTGCTCGTTTTCCAGGTCAGAAAGTTTCAGCCGGGTCTGGCGCGTGGCCAGTGCATGATTGTCCGGCACCGCCAGCACGAACGGCTCCTCGAACAGGAATTCGGCGTGCAGACTGTCCTCGTGCACCGGCAGGGCGACGATGCCGGCATCCAGTGCGCCTTCGCGCAGCATGCGCAGTACGTGTTCGGTTTTTCCCTCGGTCAGCAGCAGTTCGAGTCGCGGGAAGCGCTCGCGCAGCAGCGGGATCACATGCGGCAGCAGATACGGACCGAGGGTGGGAAAGATGCCGAGGCGCAGCGTGCCGGCTTCCGGGTCGCGCGTGCGCTGCGCGATCGCCTTGATTTCGTCGACTTCGGCCAGCACGGCGCGCGCGCGGCGGGTGATCTCGCGCCCGGTCTCGGTCAACAAAATTTTGCCTGGCGTGCGTTCGACCAACGTGACTCCAAGCTCGGCTTCCAGCTTCTTGATCTGGGTGGACAAGGTGGGCTGGCTGACGAAACAGGCATCCGCCGCGCGGCCGAAATGCCGATGTTCGGCCAGTGCCACCAGGTAATGCAGATCGCGCAGATTCATGGACAGTCCTGGTTGTTCGATAGCCACTGACTATGATTGTGACGGCAACCATCAGCCTGGACAATGCATGGCTGCGCGTTGATCGCGACCGTCCCGGCGCCGCCCGGGCTGGATCCATGCCTATCGCCGAGCGCGGGCCACGCCAGCGCGCAGGGCATGCCTTATGGCACTGGGTTGGCTGGTCCTTCCGCCGCTAGCTTGAGTATTTGACTTCTTTGTGGAGCAAGGCATGCATCAGTTCCTTCGCGCGTTCGTGCTCACGACATTGGCCGGGTGTTGCGGCGCGGTGTTCGCCGCTGGTGCCGATCAGGCACCGCAGGGCAAGCTGCCGGCGTGGGCGGTGCCGCAGTCCTACCAGTTGGCCTTCAAGGTGGATCCCGCGCAACAGGATTTTTCCGGCACGACCACGATCAAGCTGAAGCTGACGCAAGCAGCCGATCATGTGTGGCTGGACGGCAACGCGCTGAAGGTTTCGCGGGTCACGATCACTGATGCTGCAGGCAAGCAGCACAGCGGGACCTACACGGTGGCCGAGGCGAAGGCCGGCGTCGTGCGCGTCGGCTTCGGCAGCACGCTGCAGCCACAGGACCTCACCATGCGTCTGGACTACACCGCGCCGCTGAATGCGCAACTGCAGGGTCTGTACAAGGTGTCCGCCAAGGGCCAGCCGTATGCGATGACGCAGATGGAGCCGATCAGCGCACGTTTCGCGTTCCCGGGTTTTGACGAACCGCGGTTCAAGACGCCGTTCGATATCAGCATCACCATTCCCGACGATCAGACCGCCGTGGCGAACACCATGCAGGTGCGCGAGGTGCCAGCCGCAAAGGGCTGGAAGACGCTGACGTTTGCGCAGACCAAACCATTGCCAACTTATCTGGTGGCGTTTGCGGTTGGCCCGTGGGATATCGCGAAGGCGCCGGACATCGCGCCAGGCACCTGGCGCAGCACACCACTGCAGTTGCGCGGCGTGGCTCCCGCCGGCGAGGCGCACCGGATGGCGCACGTGCTGAGTGAAACGCCGAGCATCATCCACGCGCTGGAAAACTACTACGGCTTCGGCTATCCGTTCGACAAGCTCGACTTGCTGGCCGCGCCGGACTTTTCCGCCGGAGCCATGGAAAACCCCGGCCTGGTGACCTTCCGCGACTGGTTGTTGCTGCTGGACAAGGACTCGCCGGCGCGCAACGTGCGCGGCTCGTTCAACGTCACCGCGCATGAACTGGCGCACATGTGGACCGGCGATACGGTGACCATGGCCTGGTGGGACGACCTGTGGCTCAACGAGGCGTTTGCCACCTGGATGCAGGGCAAGGTCACCGCCCAGGTGCACCCCGAATATCGTGCCGACCTGGATCGCGTGCGTGGCGCACAACGGGCCATGGGCGGTGACAGCCTGGTGACGACGCGCAAGATTCGCCAGCCGATCGAGAACAACGGTGACATCGAGACTGCGTTTGACGGCATCACTTATCAGAAGGGTGCCAGCGTGCTGGGCATGTTCGAGGGCTTCGTCGGCGACCAGACGTTCCAGCAGGGCATGCGCGCGTATATCCAGGCGCACAAATTCGGCAACGCGACCGCGACCGATCTGGTCGATGCGATCGCGACCGCTGCTGGCCAGGGTGATCGCTTCAAACAGGCGTTCATGAGCTTCCTCAACCAGCCGGGCGTGCCCTATGTGCAAACCGAGATCGTTGAACAGGGCGGCAAGACCATGCTCAAGCTCAGCCAGAGCCGCTACCTGCCGTATGGCAGCAAGGGGGATACGCAGCACGTGTGGGGCGTGCCGATGTGCGTGCGCTATGGCACGGCCGAGGGCAGCAAGGTCAGCTGCGAGCTGTTTGATCAGGCGCATGGCACGCTGACCCTGGCTGACGCCAGCCAGCCAACCTGGGTCATGCCCAACGCGAATGGTCTTGGCTACTACCGCTTTGCCATGAACGCGCACGACCTGGCGCAGCTGGCGGCGCACGTGGCAGAGCTGGGCGACGCCGAACAGCTTGCTTATGCCGATGCCGTGGCAGCCAGTTTCCGCCGTGGCGACGTGGACGCCGCTGCCGCGCTGGCGGCACTGCGACCACTGACCCGCTCCACGGTGCGTGAAGTCGCCATCGCGCCACTGGATACCTTCGAGTGGATCAGGACCCGCCTGGCCAGCACTGCCGCGCAACACGCCAGGTTGGCCGCGTGGGCTACGTCCGCTTATCTGCCGCGCATGCAGCAACTGGGCTATGTGCGCAAGGCCGGCGAGACGGATGACGATGCCCTGTTGCGCAGCTCGCTGGCCAGCTTCCTCGCGCTCGACGTGAAAGTGCCAACGGTGCGTGCGGCGTTGCTCGCACAAGGTGACGCGGTGCTCAAGCGCACGGCGGATGGCCGGCTGGACGTGGCCGCCGGCAATCCCGACCTGCTTGGCGATGCACTGGGCGTGGCGGTGCAGGAGCGTGGCGAGAGCGTCGTTGCCGAGCTGATTGCGCAGTTGCCACAAACCGCCGATGCGCGCGTACGCAACGCGATCCTGTTTGGCTTGAGCGCCACCGAGGATCCGGCACTGGCCGAACAGGTACGCAATTTCGCGCTCGACCGACAGGTCAAGGTCGGCGAGATGGCCATGCTGCTCAGCGGCAGTCGCGAAACGCCGGCGCAACGCGATGCCGCATGGCAGTGGTCAGTGGCGCATTACGACCAGATCGTGCAGCGCACTGGCAGTTTCGCTGGCGGGCGTTTGCCTGGCCTGATGGGTGGTGGCGGGTGCGCGCCGGGCGAGGTCGACCGCCTGCAGGCATTCTTCCAGCCGCGCCTGAAAGATGTCACCGGCGCCGCGCGTGGCCTGGCGCAGACCAGTGAGTCCATCCAGTTGTGCAGTGCATTGAAGTCGAAACAGGCTGCCGCGGCGATCGACGCCTCGCGCTGAGCGCGGTGTGCTGGGCACTTACCCCGTACACTGTTGCCGTTATCTGGGCGCTCGGAGCGTAAGCGCGGTGTTTCGTCGGTCATCCGCCTTGTGGGGTTGGTGCGGTTCGTCGGTGCTGTCGCTGACGGCGCGGGAAGGGTCACTGGTGCTGCGAGCGCGGGTGTCGCACGTCCGGTCGGAGCGGGCCGTGGTCGGCAGCGGCCCCAACGCCGCCGATTTGCGCTGGTCCGCCGATCAAGGTGGCGGCACGCAGCCGGTGGCCACGGTGCTCGGCCTTTCGCTGTGGCGCTGCGGATTGATCATGCTGGCCTGGGCTCTGCGGTCGCTCAATCCCGTGATTGGCTGGTTGCGCGACGTCGATGCAGTTTGGCCAGCCGGTGGCTACTGGCGTCGGCGCGAGCCGAAGCAGGTAGCGCCGCCACAATTGCCGCCGGCGACCACGCCCGCCCCGCAGGAGCCGCCACGCCATGTCTGACGTGCGTGGATTGCTGGCAGCAGCTGTCTCGCGCCTTGGTGATCAAGTCGATGCCGAGGTGTTGCTGCTGCACGCGCTGGGCAAACCGCGTAGCTGGTTGTTTGCCCATGCCGAGGATGAGGTGGGTGCGGACGTGCAGGCGGCCTGTGCCGCGTTGGTGGCGCGGCGTGCCGCGGGTGAGCCGGTGGCGTATATCACTGGCCGGCGCGGCTTCTGGTCGCTGGAGCTGGAGGTGACGCCAGCCACCTTGATCCCGCGTGCGGAGACCGAGTTGCTGGTGGAACTGGCATTGGCACGCCTGCCCGAAGGTGGTGCGTGCGCGGTGGCGGACCTGGGTACCGGCAGCGGCGCTGTTGCGCTGGCGCTGGCGCAGGAACGCCCGCACGCGCGCGTGGTGGCCACTGACTGCAGCGCCGAAGCGCTGGCGGTGGCCCACCGCAACGCGCAGCGCCTGGCCATCGGCAATGTCAGCTTCGCGCAAGGTGACTGGTTGGCGCCGCTGGCGGATCAACGGTTTGACCTGGTCGTATCCAATCCGCCGTATATCGAGGCGGCGGACGCGCATCTGGCGCAGGGTGATTTGCGCTTTGAGCCGCTGACAGCACTGGC
>Ga0207707_10004381_pt1 | contig 12472 bp, 11 predicted proteins | sample KBSC83BmetaG_FD_184336 | JGI IMG/M metagenome (GOLD analysis project Ga0207707, IMG submission 184336) | Corn rhizosphere microbial communities from Kellogg Biological Station, Michigan, USA - KBS C8-3B metaG (SPAdes) (version 2) | ecosystem: Host-associated > Plants > Roots > Rhizosphere ... | reverse complement strand
AAGTTCGCTCAGCTCTCAACCGCGGGCAGCGTGTCTCGGGCATCCCGGGACGAGTGACCGAGCGCCCGCATCGCTTGTGGTAGGATCCCCCGCCCTGGCGCGGGGCCCGCAAGAGCGGGCGATGTGCACGAATATCAGGGCGGTCAACAAGTTGCGCCGAGTTCTTGCGGTCTATGGTAGCTCGTGCCGGCTTCTCCGCGACGACCAGTCGTGAATCCCGTCAGGGCCGGAAGGCAGCAGCGGCAGCGGCGATGTCGGGTGCCGGAGCAAGAGCTGGTACGGGCTACCTCCCGCTAGAATGAGCCCTTAAGAGACCCAATTAATCGCCCATGGCTTACACCGCGCTTGCGCGCAAATGGCGCCCCAGGAAATTTGCCGAGCTCGTCGGACAGGAGCACGTGCGCCGCGCTCTGGTGAACGCGCTCGAGACCGGTCGCGTGCACCATGCGTTCCTCTTCACGGGCACCCGTGGGGTGGGTAAGACGACCATCGCCCGGATATTCGCGAAGTGCCTCAACTGCGAGAAGGGCGTGACGGCCGAGCCCTGCGGCGAGTGCGCGACTTGCCGTGAGATCGATGCCGGGCGTTTCGTCGACTTGATCGAGGTCGATGCCGCGTCGCGCACGAAGGTCGATGACACGCGTGAGCTCCTGGACAACGTTCAGTACAGCCCGACGCGCGGCCGATACAAGGTGTATCTCGTGGACGAGGTACACATGCTTTCCACGCACTCTTTCAATGCGCTTCTGAAAACGTTGGAGGAGCCGCCGCCGCATGTGAAGTTTCTGCTTGCAACGACAGATCCCCAGAAGCTTCCGGTGACCGTCCTGTCGCGCTGCCTCCAGTTCAACCTGAAGCGCCTGCCGGTCGCTCAGATCGCGGACCGCATGCGGCACATCCTCGACACCGAGGGGATTGCCTACGAGGCGGCAGGACTGCGACTCGTTGCCCAAGCGGCGGATGGAAGCCTGCGTGACGGACTCTCTCTCCTGGACCAGCTGATCGCATTCGGCAACGGCAAGGCAGGAGAGGCCGAGGCGCGGGCGATGCTCGGCACGATAGCGCGTGACCACGTCGTGAGACTCGCGGAGCTCCTGGCTTCGCTCGATGCCTCAGAGCTGATGCGTTGTGCGCAGTCGCTGGAGGAATTCGCGCCCGACTACGCGCAGTTGCTGGATGAGTTGTCCGGCCTGCTGGTGCGTGTGGCGATGAAGCAAGCCGTGCCCGACTTCGAGGGTGACGAGCTTTATGCGCCGGAGCTGCTCGAGCGTTTGGCCAAACAGCTTTCCGCTGAGGATGTGCAGCTGTTTTATCAGACCGCCATTGTCGGTCGCCGCGATCTCGCGCTCGCACCGGACCCGCGCACCGGTTTCGAGATGACACTGGTGAGGATGATTGCGTTTCGTCCGGCTGAGCAGGCTGCGTCGCTCGCGAGCCCGCGAGCCCCGGCGCCACGCCCCGTTACGGGGGCACGGGTGGCGTCCGTGTCAGGAGTGGCACCTGCGTCGGCTCCGGCTGGACCCGCTCAGGACCCTGGCGAGCGGCGCAGAGCTCCCACGTCGGCCACGGAAACCACGGCGACTTCGCCGTCTCAGCCGTCGGGCGCCTGGGGCGCCATCCTTGCGCAACTCGATCTGACGGGTGCGGCACGACAGCTTGCGGGCAATTGCCTGCTGCTGGGGCGCCAGGGCGGACTTGTGCGGCTCGCGCTCGATCCGCGCACGAAGATGATGCGCACGCCTTCTTTGGAGGACAAGCTCGCACAAGCGCTCTCGAGGTATTTCGGCGAGCCGGTGCGGTTGGAGTTTGAGACGGCGGTGGTCGGTGCCGAGACGCCCGCGGCAGCCGAGGAGCGCTCCTCGAACGAGGAGATCGAGTCTGCGCGGCGTGCTTTCGAATCGGACCCGGGCGTACAGGGGCTGCGTGAGCGCTTCGGCGCAACCTTGCTCCCGGATACGGTGCGCCCGCTAAAATCGTGACAGCGACTGAACCGAGGAAACAGCGATGCGTGGCAATATCGGCAACTTGATGAAGCAGGCTCAGGCGATGCAGGCCAACATGCAGAAGGCCCAGGCCGAGATCGAGCACATCGAGGTCCTCGGAGAGTCAGGCGGCGGCATGGTGAAGGTCACCATGAACGGCAAACACGAAGTGAAGCGTGTGCAGATCGAGCCCTCGGTCGCGGGGGACGACCGTGAGATGCTCGAGGATCTGGTCGCCGCGGCGATCAACGATGCCGTCCACAAGGTCGACGCGCGTGTTCAGGAGAAGATGGCCGCGCTAACGGCAGGACTGAATCTGCCGCCGGGCATGAAATTGCCGTTTTGAAACACTCGCCCCACCTGTCACAACTCATCGAGGCCCTGCGCGCCCTGCCTGGTGTTGGACCGAAGTCGGCCCAGCGGATGGCGTTTCATCTGATGCAGGACGGCCGACCCGGCGCGCGCGCACTGGCTCAGGCGTTGGGTACTGCGTTGGAGTCTGTCGTCCGGTGCCGCCGGTGCCGGATGCTTACCGAAGGCGAGACTTGCTCGATCTGCTCCGCCACCCAGCGCGATGCCACGCTGCTGTGCGTAGTGGAATCACCGGCAGATGTCGTCGCGATTGAGCAGTCGGGAAGCTATCGGGGACGGTATTTTGTTCTGATGGGACACCTGTCCCCGCTGGATGGCGTCGGTCCAGAGCAGCTCGGCATTCGTGAGCTGGAAGCCATTCTGAGCGAGGGCGCCGTGCGCGAGGTGATTCTCGCCACGAACCCGACGGTGGAAGGGGAGGCGACGGCGCATTTTCTCGGCGATCTCGCGATGAAACGCGGTATCAAAGCTAGCCGTATCGCGCACGGCATTCCGATCGGTGGTGAGCTCGAGTACGTCGACGGCGGCACGCTCGCGCACGCGCTCGCGGGGCGACAGTCGGTCACGTGACGCCGCGCGCGTGGGTCCGCAGCTCGCCCGCGCGTGCGGCGCCGCGCAGCATCGCGGCTCGCCCGGGGCGCGCGCATCGCAACACCCGCGCGCCCGCGCCCTCAGGCGCCTTTCTTCCCTCCAGGCCCGCGCGCCTGAACCAGCTCCTCGTGTAACCGGCGCAGCCGTCGGTAGCTCTCGTATCGTCGCGCGGATAGCGTACCCGACTCGACTGCCGCGCGTACCGCACACGCAGGCTCACGCATGTGCCGGCAGTCGTTGAAGCGGCATCCGGGTGCCAGTCGGGCGACTTCGATAAACCCCAGATGCGCAGCGTCGAGCTTGTCAATCGCGGGCGCGAAGTCTCGTACTCCAGGGGAATCGATCAAGTGTCCCCCACGCGGCAAATCGAAGAGGCGCGACGCTGTCGTCGTATGACGCCCTTCCTCCTCACGAACCAGCTCGCCGACCTCGACGTTGGCCTGGGGAATCAATTTGTGGACGAGCGATGACTTGCCAACACCCGATTGGCCGACGAGGGTCGCTACCTTCCCCGAGCAGAGGTCCAACAGCGCGCCGATCCCTTCGTTTCCGCGGGCAGAGCATTCGACAGAGTCGTAGCCGGCCGCGGTGAGCGCATCCAGCTCGGAGCGCAACTCCGCGGCGATCCCGAGCTCGCGCTTGTTGACGACGAGTGTCGCGGGAATCGCGCCGGACAGTGCAGCGGAGAGGTACCGGTCGACGACGAACAGGTCTGGCACCGGCATCGGCGCTATTACGATCATCAGCAACGAGAGATTGGCGACCACGGGCTCCGCTCCGCCGCGGGCATTGGAGCGATAGAGCGAGCTGGAGCGCGGAAGCAGCTCCAGGACGTGCACTTCGGAGCTCCGGGGATCCTTGCGGCAGCGCACCTTGTCGCCGCAGACGATGGAGAGGTTCCGGCCGAACGGTCTCGCCTTGAGCTCCTCGCCCGAAGCGTCCCGGACGAGAAGGTGGCGGCCGAAGGCGGCGGTGATGAGGGCGTCGAACGTCTCTTGCACGAGGGCTACAGTACATGTCTGGTAGACTGGCCTCCACCCCCGCAAGTGCCTGACGCATGAGCAGCGCCGACAACCTCATCTGGATCGATCTGGAAATGACCGGGCTCAAGCCCGATGCGGACGTCATCATCGAGATCGCCACGATCGTCACGGATAAGGAGCTGAACATCCTCTCCGAGGGGCCGATACTCGCCATTCACCAGCCCGATGAAGTGCTTGCGCGCATGGATGAGTGGAATCAGAAGCAGCATGGCTCTTCCGGCCTGGTCGATCGGGTGCGGTCGAGCCGCGTCAGCGCAGCGGAGGCCGAGGCCCGTACTCTGGAATTCCTCGGCCACCTCGTTCCCGCGGGCGTCTCGCCCATGTGCGGCAACAGCATCTGTCAGGATCGACGATTCCTCGCTCGCCACATGCCGCAACTCGAGCGGTTCTTCCACTACCGCAATCTGGACGTCAGCACGCTGAAGGAGCTGGCACGCCGCTGGGCCCCCGCAGTCGCCGAAAGCTTTCAGAAAAAGGGCACGCATCTCGCCCACGAAGACATCACCGAGTCGATTCGCGAGTTGCGCCACTATCGGGCGCGTCTGCTTGCGCCGGCATATGCAGGGCCGGCCTATTCGGGATCGTGATGGCGGGCTCGCACGAGGCTGTGCCGACCTTTGCGGATGTCGTGGCTGCATCCGACCGGATTCGAAAGCACATCATCCGGACGCCGGTGATGCGCTCGGACGCGTTTGACGCGCGGACTGGCTGCAGCGTTTTCCTCAAGTGTGAAAATCTGCAACGGGGCGGGGCGTTCAAATATCGCGGCGCCCTCAATGCGATATTGCCGCTGGCCGGCGGTGGGAAAGCGATCGCCACTCACTCCTCGGGTAACCACGGCACTGCGGTAGCGCTCGCGGCAAAGGTGTGCGGTCTGAGGGCACATGTCGTCGTGCCGCGCGGCTCGGCGCGGCCCAAAATCGCAGCCATCGAGCGCGCCGGCGCCGAGGTGATCCTCTGCGAACCCAACTTCGAGGCGCGCGAAGCGGCGCTCAAGGACCTCGCGTCGAGGACGGAAGTGCACATCGTTCATCCGTTCGATGACGCTCGAGTCATTGCCGGACAGGGAACTGCCGCGCTGGAGCTGCTATCCGAGGAACCGGACCTCGATGTTGTCAGCACTCCCGTTGGAGGCGGCGGTCTCATCGGTGGCACGGCGCTCGCCGTCAAATCGACTGCGCCCAATTGCAGGGTCGTGGGCGCAGAGCCTGCGCAAGCCGACGACACGTATCGTTCGTTCCGCGCGGGATCGCGCCAGTCGGTCACGGCGCCGCAAACAATTGCGGATGGCCTGCGGGCGACGCTCGGCGTACTCAATTTCGAGCTCCTGCGTCGCCACGTCGACGACGTGGTGCTCGTCAGCGAACGCGAAATCGTCGACGCGATGCGCATCGTGCTGCAGGACTTCAAGCTGCTGATCGAACCGTCGTCGGCGGTCCCCGTCGCGGCGGCGCTCGCGGGGAAGTTGGGCCGGGACGGCCAGCGCATCGGTATCGTGATCACCGGCGGCAACGTCGACCTCGAACAGTGCCCGTTCCTACGGGGTGAGCGGGTGAAATGACGGGCGAACCAACCGTCACCCACCACGGTGCCTGCCACTGCGGCGCAGTGGCTTTCGAAGTAAACGCACCCGCAGACATCGTTGCCCTGGATTGCAACTGCTCGATCTGCCGGATGACCGGGTTCCTGCACCTCATCGTGCCGCAGTCGAGATTTCGTCTGCTGCGCGGTGAGCAGGATCTGGCCGAGTACCGTTTCAACACCGGCACCGCGCGCCATCTGTTTTGCCGCCGCTGCGGAGTGAAATCTTTCTACGTGCCGCGCTCCAATCCCGATGGCTACAGCGTCAACGTCCGATGCCTCGATCGCGCGACGATCGTGAGCGTCACCGTGCAGCCGTTCGACGATGGCGATCGCGAAAGTTCGGACGCAAGCGTGCGCGAGCTGTCCAGGGAGTAGGGGAGACGAGAACTCCGATGGCAGACGTGAGCGGATCAAAGATCCGCGTGACGCCCACAGACAGGCACTGCAAACGCCACTAGGAGGGGGGCGGAGAGGCCAGGAATAGCCAAGTTTCCACAACGGTATCGGGGTTGAGCGACATACTCTCGATACCCTGGTCGACGAGCCAGCGAGCCAGATCGGGGTGATCGGACGGACCCTGGCCGCAGATCCCGATGTACTTGTTGCGCTTGCGGCAGGCCGTGATCGCCATCGCCAGGAGGCGTTTCACCGCCGGGTCGCGCTCATCGAAGGCCTTGGCGACGATGGCCGAATCGCGGTCGAGCCCCAGCGTCAGCTGTGTCATGTCGTTGGAGCCGATCGACATGCCGTCGAAGTGCTCTAGGTACTCCTCAGCCAGCAGCGCGTTGGTCGGCAGCTCGCACATCATGATGATCTTGAGGTCGTTCGTGCCGCGCTTGAGCCCGTTGTCCGCGAGGAGTTGCACGACCTGACGCGCTTCCAGGAGCGTGCGTACGAAGGGCACCATGATCTGCACGTTCTTGAGGCCCATATCGTCACGGACCCGACGCAGGGCCCGGCACTCGAGCTCGAAGCAGGGGCGGAAAGTCTCATCGACGTACCGCGAAGCACCGCGGAAGCCGAGCATCGGGTTCTCTTCCTCCGGCTCGTACTGCTTCCCGCCGATCAGGTTGGCGTACTCGTTCGACTTGAAGTCCGACAGCCGCACGATCACCGGCTCAGGGGCAAAGGCCGCGGCAATCTGCGCGATGCCTTCCGACAGCTTCTCGACAAAGAACGTCACAGGGTCGGAGTAACCGGACATCTGTGAGCGGATCTGATCCTGGAGGTCTCCATCCAATCGATCGAACTCCAGCAGCGCTCGCGGATGAACGCCGATCATGCGATTGATGATGAACTCCAGGCGCGCCAGACCTACGCCGCCGTTGGGGATGCAGGCGAAGTCGAACGCCCGATCGGGATTACCGACGTTCATCATGATTTTCACGGGAATCTTCGGGAGCGAGTCCAGCTCGATCTGTTTGCGCTCGAATTCCAGCAGCCCCTGATAGACGTAACCCGTGTCGCCTTCGGCGCAGGACACCGTGACTTCCTGGCCCTCGCGGATCGATTGCGTCGCATCGCCACAACCCACTACCGCCGGTATTCCCAGCTCGCGCGCGATGATGGCCGCGTGGCACGTGCGGCCGCCTCGGTTCGTTACTATGGCCGCGGAGCGCTTCATCACGGGTTCCCAGTCTGGGTCGGTCATGTCGGCGACCAGGACATCTCCCGGTTGCACCCGCGACATTTCGGACACCCGACGAATGATGCGGGCGGGGCCCGAGCCGATACGCTGTCCGATGCTGCGGCCACTCGAAAGCACCTTCGACCGGGACTTCAGCGAGAAGCGTTGGATCGTACGTCCCGCGCGACTCTGCACCGTCTCCGGGCGCGCTTGCAGGATGTAGATCTCTCCGGTGGAGCCATCCTTGCCCCATTCGATGTCCATCGGCTGTTTGTAGTGCTGCTCGATGATGAGGGCTTGCTTCGCCAACGCGACGATGTCGGCGTCGTTGAGCGAAAACCGGGCTCGATCCTCTTTTGCAACGTCGATCGTGGACACGCGCTCGCTGGAGCCCGCGGGTGCGTAGACCATCTTGATGGCCTTGCCGCCCAGATTGCGGCGCAGGATCGCCTGTTTCCCCTCGCGCAGTGAGCGCTTGTAGACGTAGAACTCGTCCGGATTGACGGCGCCCTGGACCACCGTCTCGCCGAGTCCGTAGGAGGATGTAATAAAGACGACTTCCCTGAACCCCGAGTCGGTGTCGAGCGTGAACATCACTCCGCTCGCACCAAGGTCGCTGCGCACCATGTGCTGCACGCCGGCAGACAAAGCGACGGCGGCATGGTCGAAGCCCTGGTGCACCCGGTAGGCGATGGCGCGATCGTTGAACAGGGATGCAAACACCTCATGCATCGCCTTGAGGACGTTCGCTTCCCCCCGGACGTTGAGGAAGGTCTCCTGCTGTCCGGCGAAGGACGCCTCGGGAAGATCTTCCGCGGTCGCCGACGAACGCACGGCCACGGCAATCTCCTGTCCCCCGCTCATCGAGCGCAGTTGCGAGCAGACGGCCTCGTGGAAGGCCTTCTGAAACGGGGTAGCCAGGACCCAGTCCCGAATGCGTGCGCCGGTGGCAGCCAGCTTGTCGACGTCCTCGACATCGAGGCCCGCCAGCTCCTTGCGAATGCGCTCGTCCAGCCCGCCTTGTGCGAGGAACTCGCGATAGGCGGCGGCCGTGGTGGCGAAGCCGCCGGGTACGCGTACTCCTGCCTGAGCAAGGGAACTGATCATCTCGCCGAGCGAGGAGTTCTTTCCGCCCACCGTTTCTACGTCGTGGCGGCCCAGGCGCTCAAAGGGGACTACGTAGTCGTTCACTGCAAGTCCTCAACGGCTTCGGGCAGCGAGCGCACCGACGCTGCGCCGCTTGCTCCGGGTCTCACGGGGTGGAACACTGCGCTCAACTAGAGTCGCGCGGGACTCGAGGACGCAGTGAGCCGTCGAACCATATTCTTCGTTTCCGATCAAACAGGCGTGACTGCGGAGACGATGGGTCACAGCCTCATGACACAATTCGAGGGCCAGGAATTTCGCCCCGTGACTTTGCCATTTGTGTCGAGCGTTGACAAGGCGCAGGAAGCCGTGCGGCGCATCAACCGGGCCCACGAGGAGGAGGGTGTTCGTCCGATCATCTTCAGCACGCTCGTGCAGGATGAGCTGCGCGAGATCGTCATGACTGCCAACGGATTGTTCCTGGATTTCTTCGCCGCCTTCGTCGGCCCTCTGGAGAACGAGCTCAACACGCGCTCGACGCATCGCGCCGGACGCGCGCACGGCATCGCGGACCTGGCGGCGTATACCACCAGAATCAATGCCACCAACTTCGCACTCGCCAACGACGATGGTACCGGTAACGATTACGCACACGCCGACGTCATCCTGGTCGGCGTCTCGCGCTCGGGAAAGACGCCGACGTGTCTGTACATGGCATTACAGTATGGCGTCTTCGCCGCCAACTATCCTTTGACGGAGGAGGATCTCGAGGCGGGCAAGCTGCCCGAACGCCTGCAGTCGTACCGTCGCAAGCTTTATGCCTTGACGATCGCCCCGGAGCGTTTGCAACAGATCCGCAATGAGCGCCGCCCCGAGAGCCGCTATTCTTCGCGCCAGCAGGTGCAGTACGAGACGCGCGCCGCGCAGGCTCTGTTCGCGCGCTATGCCATTCCGTCTCTCGACACCACGGAGTGCTCGATCGAGGAGATCGCCAGTCGCATCCTCAACACCTCGGGCATCGAGCGACGCCTGCGTCCTTGAATTTTTCCCTTTTCCCCACCATGGACCGGTTCCATGGCACGTTTCGTGCGTTGGGTCGCACTTGCCGGCGGCCACAAAAAAACACGACGCGAACGGCTTGCGCGTCCGATTGTGTGAGTTATAGTCGGGACGGATGATGCATAAAGACGCACAACTCAACGACTCCCTTGACGACTCCCTGGCGCTCGTCTCGTGGCGCGCGCGGCCGCGCACATTCGTGGCTCTGATGGGGCTATACGAGAGCAATTACGTGCGCATGAATTGGCTGGTGCGTTCCGCTGGAACGGCTAGCGCCCTCGCAGCGCTCGAAGGCACGCATCGCTCCGTGGTTTCCGGTGACTGTGATCTCGTTCTCAACGTGACGGAGCGCACTCCGTACACGAGCACAGTGACCCTCACGTATCTGTTTCCGGAGGCCGCGGGAACTGTGCAATATCCGGACATGCGGGTGCGGGTTTACCACGACGCGCACCTCGCCGAAGCCCAGGAGTGGGCCGGCTCGCACGCCCAGCCGGTCCTGAAGGCGCTGCGTACACAGGCGGAGCGTGAACTGGATCAGCGCTGGGCCCGAAATGTAATGTTAAACAAGTGGCTGGAATACTGTGTGGAGCGTGGGCATCGCTTCTCAGCCGCCACGAGGGTCATTAGCGCGGGCGCGTGAGGGAGGGCGGGTCTGGCTTCATTTTTTTTGGCCTCGTGCCTGGGCCCAATCCCTCATGAAGTCGCTGCGACAGCTCGGATTCATCAAACTCCCTTTCCGTAAGGACGCGCCGGACGAAGAGGACGGCCGCGTCCTCGCCCTGTTCCGCAATCGCGCCGAGCTGAAAAAGGCCTACGGCGAGCTGCAGGACGAGATCTACCGTCTCAAGGATCGCGTCAAGCAGCAGGAGGGGGCGACCCAGCGCGTGCAGGAAATGCTCGGCTCGCTCGAGGCGCGCTTAGGCGTCCCGGAATCCGCCTACCCCGCATTGGTGTTCTATCAGCTGCGGCGCATGTGGCAGACGGGGCGCGAGATCATCGAGCAGTTCGTCGGCGATCTGTCGCGCCAGCAGGATGAGCGGGAGCGACGCCAACACGTCGCCGAGCACAACCGTCGCATGTTCACGCGCCGGGACGCCTTGAGCGCGGATCTGAACGAAAGCCGTGCCCGTGCGGAGCAGTGTACGAACGATCTCGCGGAGATGCAGGCTCAGCGCGCGCGCCTGACCAGGTTCTGGCACTACTTCAAGCGGCGAGGGCTGGATCATCGCATCACGGCCGGGATTGCAGCGAGTGCGCAGGCGAGCGAGCTGCTAGCCGTTGCGCAAGCCGCCGTAGAAGCGCTGGAGCAGGAGCCCGTCCCCGAGTTCTCCGGGCTGTCGCTCGAGGCGCGGCGCGCCATCAATCTGGCCGCGATCGCGCTGGCCGAAGTGCTGTGTGTGCGGCTCATAAAGACCCCGCTCGTCGAGCTGGCCAAGGAGGCGACTGCGCGGCGCGAGGTGACCGACGAGTACGGTACACCGCAGGAATGCGCCTCACTGATGGCGGAGATCGAAAACGCCTACGTCCTGCTCCAGTCGCGAGTCAACATCGCCCAGGAGATCAAAGTCCGCTCGGAGCGCATCAAACAGGCTGCGCGCTACCGCAACACGCCTGACACGACTCCGACGGCGGATTCGATTGCGTTGTCGGAAGGGGACGTGCTCGTGTCGGAGGCCGTAGGAGGCAACCGCGCGCGCCTTCCCAACGTCCTCGCGGAGGATACCTGGGATCTGTACCGGGTGCTGTTGCGTTAGCCGCGGCGAGCCGTCTTCTGCGGCGACTGGGCCGGGCTGGGACGCGCACCTAGCACCATGTCCGCCATGACCTCAGCAGCCTGGGTGAGCACGACCTGATCGGGACCGCCCGCGTCCTTGGTGTCCTTGTCGATCTTGTCGAGCTCCTCGATGCTCTTCACCGGCGTCAGGTTCTTGGCCGTGCGGCGGCCGTTCTCCAGATCCAGGCGCTCCTTCTCCTCGCGCGCCCGCTCGTCCTTGCGGGTCTTCAGATTCAGCGACACCGTCTTCTGCTCGCGCACGGAGTCGATGGCGGCGATGTCGGACACCAGCCACCGGTAGTCGGGATCCCGCTGCGCCCGCATGTCCTCTTCCGAGGCGAGTGTCGCGATCGGAATGGGCATCGCGGCATTGGAGCTCGCCTGGAAGGGCACGCCCGCAATTCTGTCCCAGGGTAGCGCCGCTTCGAGCGCACTCTCACCGACTTCCTTCATGTCGATGAGCGAAGGCAGCTGGACGTCGGGCTCGACGCCTCGATGCTGCGTGCTCTCACCCGTCACGCGGTAAAACTTGCCGATGGTCACGGTCAGTTGCCCGCTGGTGGGATGTTGCGACCAACGATCCAGCGGTACGAGATTCTGCACGGTGCCCTTGCCGAAGGTGCGCTGACCGAGGATGAGGCCGCGGTGATAGTCCTGAATAGCTCCAGCGAAGATTTCCGATGCGGACGCGCTGAAGCGATCGACCAACACCGCCAGAGGGCCGTCGTAGGCCGCAGCGGGCTCCGGATCGTCGAGCACTTCCAGTCGACCGGTCGTGTCCTTCAGCTGTACCACCGGGCCGTGATCGATGAAGAGGCCCGTGAGCGCGGTGGCTTCGGGCAAGTAGCCTCCGCCGTCGCCGCGCAGATCGAGCACGAGGCCGTCGATGTTCTCGGTCTTGAGCTCGTTGATCAGGCGGAGCACGTCGCGCGTGGTGCTGCGATAGTTCTGGTCGCCCGCGCTCTGGGCTGCGATGTCCTGATAGAAACCGGGTACTGTGATCACGCCGACCTTGAGCGTGCGGCCGTTACGCGTGACGGTCTTCACCTCTTTGTGCGCCGCCTGGTTTTCCAGGGTGACCTTGTTGCGCACGAACGGAAGCATCTTCTCGGCGGACCCCGGAGCGGCACCGGCAGGCAGGACCTGCAGGCGTACGGTGGTGCCGGCCTTGCCCCGGATCAGTTGCACGACATCGTCCAGCCGCCAGCCGATCACGTCGGTAACGGTTCCTTCCTTGCCCTGGGCCACGCCGGTGATGCGGTCGTTGGGGCTGAGGGTGCCAGCGACGGCGGCCGGGCCGCCCTCGATGACGTTGCGGATCGTCACAAACTCGTCGACCGCTCCAGGGAGG
>Ga0207707_10004378_pt1 | contig 12481 bp, 8 predicted proteins | sample KBSC83BmetaG_FD_184336 | JGI IMG/M metagenome (GOLD analysis project Ga0207707, IMG submission 184336) | Corn rhizosphere microbial communities from Kellogg Biological Station, Michigan, USA - KBS C8-3B metaG (SPAdes) (version 2) | ecosystem: Host-associated > Plants > Roots > Rhizosphere ... | reverse complement strand
TGGTCACATCCGTGAACGTTCCGTTCTGGTTGTTGTGATAAAGCGCGGGATAGGATTTTCCGGTTTGATGGCCTGGCCAATCCATGGAGTTGACCAGCAGAATGTCCTGCCAGCCGTCATTGTCGTAGTCGAGGAAGCAGGCCCCGCTGCCCATGGTCTCCGGCAGATACTTTTTTCCGAAGGCGCCGGTGTTGTGCTTGAAGTGGATGCCGGCCTGGGCAGTTACGTCGGTGAACTCGATCGGCCCCGAAGGCCGTGCGGGAGCCGCACTGGGTGCGGGTGCTGGTTGCGGTGGCGGAACCGGAGTTGGTTCCGCTGGTGGCGAACCGGCCGCCTTCTGTGGCGAGGAGCTTTCCTGATACTCCGGAGCGCGTTGCTTGCACCCGGCCAATGCCAGGAGGGCGATAAGAGCTACACAACAAATGACCCGGATTCTCGGCATCAGAAGTTCAGTTTACCTTCCACAAACCGCGTGGGCACAGCCGCCCCCGGCTGTCCGGCGGAGCAACGCTCCGCTACTCGTACCAACAAAAGCCTTGTCGAGCTGCGCTCGACTGGACAGCCGAGGGAGGCTGTCCCCACCGGTTCGCAGCGAAGATCAGCGCGCTACCGCCAGCTTCTCTGTACTCGCACGCCGCGAATCCAGCCAGATTTCAATCAGCATAGCGGTCGGTCCTACGATGAACAGCGCGTAGAACGGCGCATAGACAACCTGGTACATGCGCATGATCATTTCGACCAGCGCGACCAGGAATACCACTACACACTGTCCCGTCTTTCCTCGCACCGTGGTTTTCGGGTCGGTGATCATGAAGAAAATGAAAAGCTGGTACATCGGCCCGGTGATCGGGGCAATCTCGGACTGCCAGGGGCTCCCCATGATCCAGCTGCGCAAGAACGCGAAGACGATGAAGGAGGCCACATACGTGAAGGTGATGTGAAAGCGCCGCAGGCGCCAGATGATGACCGAACCTAGTACCCAGATCACCAGCATGGGCAAAAGATAATTTCCCCATTGAATGCTCAGGCTGGCCACGGTTTCAGGGACCAGGAAAAGCATCGCCGAGATACCGAAGTTGGACGGGTTCCAGATATGGCGTCCTTTGATGCGCAGCACATATTTGGACATGATGGAGATGGCCGCGCACAGGGCGTAGGGCCAGAAGGCGGGTGAGCGCAGCAGAATTCCCACACTGATCCCGCTGATGTACGCGCTGGCCGGATGCACCCACTTGTGAAAGAAAATACGGCCGAGCAGCAGTTCCGTCCCAATGCTCACCACGATCGCCAGCAGCGTTCTCTGGTAGCTTTCGAGAATACCGAACGACAAGTGACCCACCAGCAAAATACAGGTGATGAAAATCGGAGCAATGTAACGGTTGTCGAGGCTGATAAAGTGCTTCCAACCTGCAGGCGCAGAAGCGGGCGGGGTTAGGTGCGCGGTCTGGCTCATGCAGGCTCCTTGATCTTGTGCAACTGGCCGGCGGCGGGCCTGTCGATGGTCTGCAGCTTGCGCGAGGGCCAGCGGATTACTACTTTTTCTATTTGCGGATATTTTCCCAGGCCAAAATGCAGCCGTCGCTGGTTCTCCGCGGCGAAGCCGCTGCCCCCTGAAACTTCCTGCACCTGCTGCTGTCCGTTCCAGTACAGGGTAACCTGGGCCCCAATTGCGCTGCGATTGCTGGTGGTCCCTTCCAGCTCAAATTCTATCCACTCATTTTCCGGCGTCACCGTGTTCTTGTAAACCAGCAAGGGGCCCTTCTGGTTGGCGACCACTACGTCGAGCACGCCGCGGTTCCACAAGTCGGCAAACGCGACCGCGCGACCGTCATAGGTGTCGTTGACCCCGACCGCCCGGGCCACATCGACAAATTTTCCGGCGCCATCATTCAGCCACAACCGCTTGGATTGATATCCTGACAAGCTGCGGCCTTCAAACGCCGGCCAGTTTCCGGCGTCGCCGATGATGGTGCTGTTGCCGCCGGCCACTTTGGAAAAGTCGTACCAGTAGCTGCGGTTGCGGTCGAGCGAGATGTAGCCGTTGGTCAGGTAGAGGTCGAGCGTCCCATCGTTATTCAAGTCGCCGAACTGCGCCCCAAAACTCCAGCCCCCGAGTTCGACGCCGAAGTCACGCGCCAGGTTCTCGTACTTGATGGCATCGCCGCTCGTTCCTTGTTTGGGTACCCACAGATTATTTCCCTGGATGAGGATGCCATCTTCCGAAATATTGGAGACGTAAACCGAGTATCTGCCCTGGTTCAGAATGTCGCCAAACGCGGCGTTCATTCCGCTCTTGGGGGCAAAGCCGACTCCGGTCTGTTCACCCACCTCGTGGAAGCGCTTTCCGTCATTGAAATAGAGCTCGGAAACTCCGTAGTCGTTCGAGACGAATAAATCGGGATGTCCACTTCCGCGCAGGTCGGCTGCGGCAGCGGCCAGCGCCCAACGCCGGCTGTTGATGCCAACTTTCTCGGCCACCTCTTCAAACTTTCCGTGGCCAAGATTGTGGAACAGATATTTTCGTCCGCCATTCTTGGCATACTCAAAACTCTCGGGCATGATGCGGGTAGTGGTGAGATGCCAGAGATCAATGCTTTCGTCATAGTAGCCGCCGACAAACAGGTCAAGCAGCCCATCGCCGTCGTAATCAAACCAGATGGCGGTGTTGGCATTGATCCAGCGCGGCAGGCCGGCCTGCTCGCTCACCCGGGTGAAGCCATGGCCTCCGTCGTTGCGGTAGAGCTCAGGGCGTCCCCACTTGATCAGGAACAAATCTTCGTATCCATCATTGTCGTAGTCGCCCCAGACCGCGCCGGTGGAAACCCCTGTGCCCGCCTGGTTGACATCGGCAATGCCGAGTTCGGGGGCTACATCTTTGAATGTGCCGTCACCCAGGTTGCGGTACAAGGCGTTCTTGCTTCCGATGGCGCTGTTGACGACGTAAATATCCGACCAGCCGTCGCGATCGAAATCGACGATGGACACGGACGCGCCCATCGATGCGACCTCCGGCATAATGGGCTCCAGTTTGGGATCGAGCGCCGGTGCTTCATGCACAAACCGGATGCCCGCCGCCTGAGAAACCTCCTGCAGGTAGAAGCCGTGCCGTGCCATGGTGGTCTTAACGTCAGCGCTTGATCTCTCGGCCGCGCGCCGGGCCGACAGCCTCTTCATGACTAAAGGAGCGGCCAGCAATCCAATGAAGAGGATGCCAACGACGATTCTCGCGATACGGCTCCCTGTCATTGGTTCGGACCACTCCCCGATAGGCCGCTGCGCAAGACATGGTTGAAAACATCAGGTGTCACGTAGCGGGTGTGATACGTCTGCCAGTCTTCGGAATGGTGGCGATAGGCCCACTCATCCTCCAGCCTGCCCGGCGGCGTTGTGTATTCGTTCTTGGCGTGATAGGGCAGGGGCAGGACAGTCTTCGAAAAGGTTGAATTGTAGTCTCCATCCTTGATCCAGCCGTCGCCGATAATCACATAATCCCGCACCCATCCGGCTGCGGGCGGGGGTTGCTCGGCAAAACGGAATGCCATCTCATCCCCCGAGTTCATGATCACGTAGCGATCGTCAATATTTTTCAAGAGCTCGCGTACGTCGCCGAAGCGTGTGTAGTAACCGGCCAGGTCGCGCCAGCGCTGGGTTGAGCCTTCGATGCGGTTGTAATCCGGTATTTCCGGTGAAGAGGGATTGGCCTGATTCATCACCGAGTACCCGCGATAATGAAGGTCTGCTGTTGCCGGATCCAGCCTTGTAATCTTCAGCGGAGTAGCGGGCAAGCCCTTCGCCCATTCGATTCGATCCCAATAGACTTCAAGATTGGTGCGCAAGCGCAGCCGGCGTGGTGTGCCGGGGCGAAAGACATGGGTAAGATCAAACAGGCATATTTTCTTTCGGCCCGCGGGAAAACCGAGATTGGACTCAGCCACCGTCCAGCCACCACGCCCGTCGGGTACTTCAAGGCTCAAACCCCTGGCCTGCACATGGTGCCCCTCACTGATCGCGACATTGATGGACGAGTCGGTGGGATGCATCCAGCCACTCGCGATTAGGTAGAGCGGGCCACTGGCAGGCGCATCGTCACCCAGGTCAACCTCCACATAATGATCCCGGGTAACTCCCTGATACTGGCCGCGTCCGAAAGTGTCCAGATATCTTCCGTCCAAAGCACTGACCACAGCGGTGACGTCGGTCCCTGTGTCATCCATGGCGCGGGCGATCGGGTGCGGGGTAGCGACGGAAGTGATGGCAAGCTTCGCCGTCGGGATCACGAACCGCTCATCGACAAAAATGTCTGTCCCGGCGGGATGATCGACGGTCATCAGAGCCAGGTAATCGTAATAGTAGGTTTCCCACAGTTCGGCTGTGATCCGCAGATCATAAAAACCGTTGTGGGACACGAGTTGCTTCGATGGAATCTTGTACCACTCTTCGGTTGCTTCCACCCGGGCCGTGCCGAGGGTGTTGATGCGTAATCCGATGGCGGAACTCCACGGCACCGCGTCCTTCACAAACTCGACTTGCTTGCCGTTGTAGGCGAAGAGGTAGGGACAGGATCCCTTGATGCGTTGTTCGGTCACGATATCCTGGTCCGCTTTCATCTCAAACTCGGCTCGAACCGTGCCATTCGGCCAAAGCACCCGCACCACGTCAGTGCGGGTCTGGTCGCCCAAACCAAAATGTAGTTGCGGCCCCGTGATCGGCTGCTTCTGTACCAGCAGGCCGGAGCGGATTTCGATTTCTCCGCCAACCCCAAAAGGATTGATGCGCTGGTCGCCTACTGCCTGGACGGCGTGCGGCCGCACAACCTGCCAGTGATAGTTCTTCGGGCTCTGATTGATCCCTTGCATCGCCTGCCCATCCGTGGACAGACCGAGAAGGTCGAGATGGCCGTCATTGCCGGTGTCGGCGGCGTCGAACACCAACACCGTTCCCGCTGGATGACTCAACAGAGTGAAACTTCCAGTGACGTCGCCGAGCCAGATCATCGCGCCAGGGTTGTTGCCGCTCGCAGCCGGCGCAGTGGGAGAAAGAATCAGATCGAAGGCGCCATTGTTATCCAGATCAGCAACGTGCAAGCGCACCTCGCCCGCAAGGTAGGTGCCCGGGTTCGGCACTCTTGCGATCTCGGTTGTCTCCCAGCTTTGCGCTTCGTCCTTGTCTGAAATCCGCAGGATAGCGCCGTCGGCCTGCACCGCCAGCAGATCGAGAATGCCGTCGTTGTTGGCGTCAGCCACGGCCACAGCCTTGACCGACGAAAGACCGGCGGGCAGCGTGCGCTCCTTGAACTGTCCTTGACGAAGATTCATGAACACGTGCAACCGGCCCGCGCCATCGATGACCGCGGCATCGGGATTGCCGTCGCCATCCAGATCGGCCCAGGCAAACCCGCTTATGCCGGAAACTCCGTCGAAGGGATGAATGGGCAGGAAAGTTCCATCTCCATTATTTCTTAAGACGGTGGGAGTGCCGGCTGTTGCGCCCAGTACGATATCGAGATCGCCGTCGGCCTCAATGTCCACCGCCCACGCTCCGGTGTAGCGGCCATTGCTGACCGCTTTGGGTAGTTTGGCCTGCGCGGTCACATCGGTGAACGCGGTCGGACTGTCCTGTCGCAGCAGGCGCACGCCGCCGGCCCCGGCCAACACCAGATCGGTTTTGAAGTCGTAGTTGAAATCAATCGGGACCACACCCTCGGGCTGTGGGGGCACGCTGGAAGATCCACTGGGGAAGGGAATTATCGCCCCAGTGGACAAACGCACGTCGTGTGCATCGGCTACTGCAATCACGGGTGCGCCTGCACTGCCCAGCGGAATCGCGCCAATCCAATTCCAGGGACTCTTGCCGGTATTCGTGTTTCCAAGGTTCGGGAGCGCCTGCGGATGGAAACTGAGCGCGGTATCCGCCGGCGCCGGCCGGAACGTCGGTGATTCGAGTTTCAGGAAGTGAGTGAAGGGCTCGGCTTCATCTCCGGGGGGCGCCTTGATCGCAGTCAGGCTCTGGCGATATTCGGGTACCCGCATCATCACATTGCGCAAAAACGTGGTCTGGGTCGCGGCGGGTCGCAGGTCCGCGGCCGCTGTGGCTGACTGCACGGCCGCCAGTTGATGCTGTACTTCAGGCGGCCACGCTGACGAACGCGCGCTGATCTGGGCGACGGCCGACTTCAGGGCGGCCGCATCGCCGCGTTTCGCCGCGATCCGGCTCAACTCCAGCAGCGCGGCCAGGTTGTCCGGTTGCGCGGCCAAAATCTTTTGCAACAATTGCTGAACCTCTGCCGAACCGTTTTCGTCCCCTTGCCGTTCCGTTTCTTCCGCCAGACGGTAGAGGGCGCGCAAGTTTTTCGGATTCAGTTCCACCGCGTTTCGCAAGTCGGCAATCGCTTGCGCGGATTGGCCGCGCTGACTGTCCAGGATTCCCAGCAGATCGTAGATGCGATCATTTTGCGGGGCCAGGTCGCGCGCCCGGTCGAGTCTCTGCGCGGCGGTGTCATAGTTTCTCTGGCGCAACGCCAGGATTCCCCAGTTGGCCCAACCGGCGGGCTCAGCGGGCACAAGGCGGGTCACCTCCGACAGCCTGCTGTCGGCGTGCACGTCGTCGCCCACCTGCAACGCAGCCAGGCCGACATAGAACGCGGAAACCACATCGCCATATTCTTTGGAGGATTTATCGGGAAGCTTGGGGGCGGAGTGACATCCCGGGTTGGTGGCGAGCACCGCCGCCAAAAGGACAAGCAAACCGACAACCTGATAGTGGGGACGCTTCCGGCACGGGGCGCGGTGTGGTCCCGTGCAACAGAAAGACTCCGGTGTCAGTTGATGATCATTCGCCATCAAACTCTTTCGTGTGCAAACTACTCTTTGGCCCCTTCGGGGCTAGTCAATCTTGAAATCTCATCCCCGGGCTCGCGCCTTGGGCTGCATTCTTGCGCCGCTTCGCGGCTCTAGGCGGCCTGTAATCGTTTCATCCGGCTTCGCCGGCGCGAGATGCCTCGAAACCAGAGAAACCCAACCGCTATGAAAGGTAGCAGAAAAAACAGCAAGTCCCATTTTCCGAAGCCCACCGGAGTCGCTTCCACCCGCGAAAATTCTTCTCCGTGGCCCTGCGCACTTTCGAGCACCAGGCGGATCTTCCAGAACTCGTCGCGATCAAACTCGACCGCTGCGTTGTAACTCAGTTGCCCTCCGCTCTCGTCCGGCGCCGTAGTGTAAACAACCTCCGGCAGGCGGCCGCTTTCCGGTTGAACCCCGATCTGGATTTTCAGATCTTTGGGAACCGTTGTGCCCGGGAGTGGCTGGACAAATACGAAGAACGTGCCTGTACCCACATCAGGATGCGTCCACAGAGAAATCATGCAGGGACCAACCTTGTGGTTCTCAATGATAGGGAAGGGTGGGCCGTTGTGGGCCTGGGCCGGCATGGCCCACGTCAAAGCGAGCAGGCCCGCAAGACCGAAACCGATTTCACGCGCGATTGTCTGGCGGTTCATTAATGGCCCGTTTGCCACAACAACAAAAAATCAACAGCAACTGCAACTGCAACTGCGTCGGAGAAGAGTGTCCCACCCACACTTTAGCCGCCCATCAGGGTGGCGCGCATTTCCATGGGTTGGAACAACAGCCACATGGACGCGACAAACAGAATCAGGCCTACTGTAGCCCACGGAATGAACGTGCGCACGGGCTCCCGGGGCGAATCGTCTGCGGCCAGACCATAGAGTACGGTCAGCGAGCCGGCAAAACCCAGCAGCAGGAACCCGATTTCGATCATCAGTACGATGTTTGCCGGCAGGCCGGTGAGAGTCCAGCGCGGCTCTCCAAGAACAGGCCATCCCAGACTCGCCAGTGCGCTCTGGGTTACCGGAATGACGGTGTAGAGACCGGTCAAGAAATGAAACCCGTAGTGGGCCAGCCACATTCCAAAGCCCATGGGCGCGAGGCCGTAAGTGTAGCGGACCATCAGTGGGAGCAAGGCGCGCCGGCTGCCCGCCCAGATGCGGGTCAACCATGCTGCCACTCCCAGGAGCACGACCGGCTCCAGAACCAGAAAAAACGCGAAGATGATGCCGAGTACCGGGGCTTCATGGCTCACGTGCAATATTCTTCCCAGCCAGCTCTCCACCGCATAAACCGGACTGACCATGCCAAAGGCATTCAACAGTGCGCCGAAGGTAAACACAATGGCCAGCGCAGCCAGGTCTTTGCGGCGTGAGAAATAACCAATTCCCGATCGCAAGGGATCGCTCAGTAGTTCTTCCCCTGGCATTCGGCTCAGGATTCCAACGTTGTCGTGCGGACAGGCGTGGACACAGTCCAGACAGAACGTGCAATCCATGTTGCCCACTTTGCGAGGCTGGAAAAGCGCCAGCTCGCAGCCCCGAATCGTGACCAGGCCGGAGACCGGTTCACGCCGCCCGCGAATGCAATCCAGAGTATGGCAGGTGGTGCACACCGCCTGGTCGCGTATCTTCACCTCAAAAGGGGAAAGGGTAGAGGCCACGAAGTTGAACTGTCCGATGGGGCAAACAAACTTGCAGAAAGAAGCGTGCTTGAAAAAGCCGTCCACCAGGAGCACGGTCAGGAAGTAGGCAATGATCAACCAGGCCGTCCACCAGGGCGAGGACCACAGGTCGAACAACTCGTACAGGAAAAGGACCAGGACGAAGAGCGCGACCGATAGCCATTTGTTGCGCAGCGCCCGCGGCCAGTCGAAACGCGGCTTGAACAAGCGTCGCGCCGCCTGGCGCACCAGCATGAAGGGGCAAGCCAGGCAGAAAAAATTCCCCGCGGCGAGCAGCACCAGCACCAGCACGCCGCGGAAGTGAAGCCAGCTTAGAGTTGTCGCCAGATTTTTCGGCGCCAGTGAGGGGCCGAACAGGCCATGCAGGATCATCACCACGCTGACGATGAGCAGCGGCGCCTGGAGCAGCGGACGGGCATAGCGCCAGCGAAACAGATGACCCAGGCCAGGGACCCGCATTAAATCAAGGGGCAGGGCTTCGGGAGCTTCCAGGGCCGGGATGGATGAGGGATTCAACAGCTTGCCTAGTTAGGTCGAACGCCCGGCACATCAATCTGGCGTTCCAACTTCTGTCCGCCCGGGAGTTTGACATGCAGGAGAATGACCCAGTCTCCTGCCATTTCAAACCTGAGGTGAGCCTGGTAGCGGCCAGGCTCGATTTCGCGGGCATCGTCAAAGACGGGAGACATGCCCGCGTGTGCCATGTCCGCCTCTACCGCAACCTGCGCTCCCGCGATTGGGCGGCCGGCCGCATCGATCAGTCGGAAGGTCACTCCAGCCGGGCCGGTCCGGGCAGGCGCGGGCGATATCTCATGCTCAATCGTGATCGTGCGCGAAGAATCCGCCGGCCTGGAGCAGGCGGTCGCGAGCAAAGTTGCAGCGCAGGCGCACAACAGAAATCCCCGACACTTTCCGTGAAGCGGGCTAACCAGCCACCCGCACCATTGAGCGGCGAATGCTATCTTGCGACTCCCCCTGCTTGGGCCTTTTCGGATCAGGCAGCTTGCATTGAAGGCTTGTGGTCCCATGCACAAGAGCACACCATCGTCCTCTCCTCGGCTGCGGACGGGAACATGTGATAGTACATGGCGATGACCATGGGGATGAACACCACCGAGTTGTAGAAGAGATGGAGTTCCACGCGCGGAATCACTAGCTGCAAAACGCTGAACGGTACCGGCTTTCCCCAGAAATTGTGATGCGCCGTGGCCTGCCAGATCAGCAGGAAATGCTCGATATGATGCCAGAACTGGATGACCAGCGCCACCGTCCACCAGGTACGGGATCGCCCGGTGAATCCGTTACGCAGAACCCAGATTCCTATCAGCATGACAATGGCATAACCATAGTGCAGCGCTTCGGACTTGATCAGCCAGGGGTACCACAAACCTAGAATGCCATTGGCCTTGGGGCGCGGCCATCCCATTACATAAATCTGATAGGCCTGGACCAGGTGCTCGCCCCAGTGTGCCAGCACGATGAACATGAACCCTTGCAAGGCGCGCTCGTGCCAGCGGCTGTTCAGCTTCTCGTAGAAGCTAGCGTTAGCCGCCGGGGCAGTATGGATCTGGGGCATCGCGGGAGTCGAAACTGCCATGAGATCATCCTCCTGGGAAGCTTGAACTTACCGCAAAAATGTGACCACGATCACACTTTGTCTATCGGGGGTCAATAGTTGAAATATATTATCTCCGGCGCCGGGGTTCAAACTACGTTCTAGAAGTGAAAGTTGGTTTCCAGGTAGGCGAACTGGCCGTTCGGATCCTTAGGGTAGATCTTTGCAACCACCGTCTTGCCCCAGGCATGGCCGTAGTACAGCGTGGTACTGAAGGAGCGGGTGATCTGGTAGTCGGCACTGAGGTCCCAGACATTGGCCAGGCCACTGAAATCGTTGCTGGGCCGGCCCGTATATCCGAAAGTCTTGGGCTGAAATGCGCCTCCGCCCAGGTACCAGAAATCGGCCGAATTGGCCAGCCGAAGAGCGTGCGCTTCGGTGCGCAACGCTAGCTTCGGTGCCGGCCTGAGGTTCAGCGTGGCGTAAAAATCCTCGTTGTTCATCATGTTGTAGAAGGGAAAGCGCGCATACTGGCGTGGCGTGGTCAGGACCTGGAAGAAAGTTCCGTGGGTCGAGTCATTGGGATTGCCATCGCCGCTGCCATAAGAAAAGCCGGCGCTAAGCCAGGGCTTGAGGTGCTTCACGGCGGGTTGCCACCCCAGTTCGCCCACGAATGCGCCGGCACGCTGGTTGAGCGCGCCCCAGGAGCCGCCCTGGTAAACGCCCCACACCAGAAAATCAAACTTGCCGGCGTTCGTGGTGTTGACCACCTGCGCGTAGTTGGCGCCGAAGGTGGCCAGCTGAACCTTGCCCAGGTCCGCGGTGCGCACTGGCACGGGACGGTTGTCAGTCTTCAGGATGGTGTTGCGGTCATCCACGTAGCCCAGGCCGAACACGCGTAGTTGCGCCTCGCCACGCGGCGTATTGATGGGCCGGGTGAAGGCGCCGTAGTAAACCTCGATGTCCAGTTCGGGCATTCCGTCGGTCTGGAGAATTCCAGCGGTTGGCCGGGCGCCGAAGAAGGTGAAATTGTTCTTCCCTGAATTCAGGGAGAACTGGCCGCCGTCGAAGGTGCGCTGGACCGCGGTGAACCCGAAGTTGGAGATCAGGCGGTGCGCGATCCGGCTCTGCACCACGGCCCCAAGCATCGGGTCTTTGGGCTTGACTTCCATGCCATCGAAATATTCGAAGCGCCCCAGCTTTACTCGCGCCGGCCCGAGGTGCTTGAAGTCCACAAATGCCTGTTTCAGAAATATGCTGGCGTTGTTTGACTGATTGTCGTTGGCCACGTAGTACGACCCCCCCAGGCCAAGCTGGCCGGCGGGGCCCGCAACCACGGCATCGTTCGGGAGCCCAAGGATGGACGGCTGCTCCATTTCAGCGAACCATTCGATCTTTTCCCGGGTCTGGCCGATGCCGATTCGCAGCAACGAATGCCACAAGGGGTAATCGCTGTTTCCGGTGGGAGCCTCGAACCAGTTCCAGCCTTCCGCGCGCGTGCGCCAGTTGATCGTAATCTCGAATGGACCGAGCTTGTGCTTTTGGGCTTGTGCCGAAGGAGCATGCGCCGCCTGGGGTGGCTTCGGGGCTGAGGCTTCTGGGGCGGAGGCGACAGCGTGTAGGACCGAACCTGCCCCTGGCTCCATCGCGGTCTGAGACTGTTGTCCTACGACTTGAGCGCTCCCCAGCACCAGGATAGCTACGCTTAAATACACTTTTGCTCCCAGTCTCATTTCGGACTCCTTCATCGGGCGTTCTTGCAGACGGGATTGGCATGTGGTCCCCGGGGACCACACGATCGAGAATTTCGCAGCACTGTAGAAGTAACGCCCGCCCGGAGCAATAGCAGAAAAGCATTACTTGCAGTGTCGTGTGTGGGTCGGACACTCTTGTCCGACGCTTCTGACCTTGGGTTTGGTTTGTAGCAAGGCTGCCCCAAGTCCGATACGGAGCTCTCAGGTCTCCCCAATCAGGAGCAAAATCAACGGCGTCGGACAGGAGTGTCCCACCCACACGGCGATCAGCCATTACATCCGTAACTTGCCCGAGTGTGACTAATTTCCTAACCTCGCAACATCGGGTCTCCATTTCAGTTGCAGGGTTGAATGCTCGTGGGCCAATCAAAGACATCATGGTCGATGCTCGGCGCTCGGCCAGCGTGCGGTGCGCTTGGACTGGTCCTGCTGGCGTTACTTTCGCCAACTTCCACCCAGGCCCAAAACCCGCCCAGCGTGCGAAAACTGGTTTACAAGGTGGCTCCCAAGTATCCCCGTGAATTGAAGCAGAACGCGATTGGCGGGATTGTCCGTTTGTCTATTTCGATCGGCCCCAATGGCTCGGTCGGGAAAATCTCGCCCATCGGCGGCAATCCGATTCTGGTGGACGCGGCCACGCTCGCGG
>Ga0207707_10004377_pt1 | contig 12481 bp, 11 predicted proteins | sample KBSC83BmetaG_FD_184336 | JGI IMG/M metagenome (GOLD analysis project Ga0207707, IMG submission 184336) | Corn rhizosphere microbial communities from Kellogg Biological Station, Michigan, USA - KBS C8-3B metaG (SPAdes) (version 2) | ecosystem: Host-associated > Plants > Roots > Rhizosphere ... | reverse complement strand
GACATCGTCACGCGTTCGACGGCGTCGCCGATCGGGAGCGTGGCGAACTCCTCGAGCCCGAGCACCTTCCGCGCCGTCTCGGAGAGCGGCTGCTTCCACGCTCGCGCCGCCTCCTCGGCCGCTCCGCCCGCCGCCATCTCGGCTGTGCGGGCGGCGATCCGCCGGTCGAGCTCGTCCAGCGGCAAGTCGAGAACGACGATCGTCGTCGGATGGCGCGTGTCGGCCGTCCACAGGCGGTCGTCCGCCGGCGCCAGCGAGTGGCCCGCCTCGGCGAGCTCGAGCGCGCGCACGACGCGGCGCCGGTCGTTCGCGTGCACGCGCGCCGCCGCCGCCGGGTCCCGCTCGGCGAGCAGCGCGTGTGCTGCCTCCGGACCGAGACGCTCGACCTCCTGCTGCCAGTGCGAGCGCCGTCCCCGCGGCGGGATCGCAAGCTCCGAGAGCGCCGCGCGGAAGTACAGGCCGGTGCCGCCGACGACGAGGGGCGTCTCCGCCTCGTCGACGGCCGCGTGCGCAAGCCGCTGGTAGCGCCCGACCGAGACGTCCTCGTCGAGCGGAACGATGCCGACGAGGCGCGCCGGATAGTCGGGCGCCGCGGTCAGCAGCGGGATGCCGTGGTAGAGCGCGGCCGAGTCGGCGGAGATGACATCGGCGCCGAGCTGCTCGCGGAGGAGCCGCGCCACCGCCGTCTTGCCCGACGCGGTCGGGCCGAAGAGCGCGAGGACGTGCCTAGACGCGGTCGGTCGCGCGCCGCTTGAAGCCATGCTCCACCTCGCCGGCGGAGCGCGGCCGTTCGAACGGGCGGTCTTCCTCCGGATGGGCCGTGCGCCACTCCTTGAACCACGCGACTGACCGCGGTATGCCCTCGGCGAGCGGGGTCTGAGGCTCCCACTCGAGCAGCTGGCGGGCCTTGCTCACGTCGGCGACGTAGTGCGTCACCTCACCGAGGAGAGACGGAGCGATCTCGATCTGCGGGTCGACTCCGAGCTCCGTCGCGATCAGCTCAGCCGCGCGCACGAGCGTGTTCCCCTGCCCGAAAGCGAGGTTGATCGTCTGGTTGTGCACACGCTTCTCCGCAAGCGCGTACACGCCGCGCGCGATCCCGTCGACGCAGTCGTCGATGTAGGTGAAGTCCAGGACCTTCTCGTCGCCGCCGAAGATGGTGATGCCTTCGTTCCGCGACAGCTGGTGCATGAACAGCGGCAGCACGCGATCCATCCGCCACAGGTCGTTGTCGTACCGCCCGTAGACGTTCGAGAAGCGGAAGACGAGGTAGTCGAGCCCGTAGCAGCGAGCGTACGAGTAGATGAACGCCTCGCTCGTGATCTTCGACGCGGAATAGGGGCTCTCCGTGTACGCGAAGTCTGCCGCCTCCTCCGCGTACTCCTCGAACCGGTGCACGTCGCCGTACACCTCTCGTGTCGACGAGAAGACGAGCGGCAGTCCGAGCGCGCGCGCGAACTCGAGCACGTTGAAAGTCATGATCGCGTTCTCGAGCGCACGGTGCGGCTCACGCACGAGCTGGTGGACCTTTGCGTGTGCCGCGAGGTGCACGACCAGGTCGACCTGCGGGTACTCGACGCCGCCGATACCCCCTCGGAAGGCGGGGTAGTGACCGGCGAGGTCCTGGAGCCAGGTCGGAAACGCCTCGGTCCACGCGTTCTGGCGCTTGTCGATGCCGAAGACCTCGTGCCCGTCGGCGAGCAGGCGCAGGCCGAGATTGCTGCCGATCTGGCCCGAGGAGCCGGTGATCAGGACGCGCATGCGTCCAAGGTCACGGGGACGTGTGAGGGACGTGTTTCGATCCCGCGGAGCGTGGTCGAGGTCGCGTCGTGGATCAGCACGTCGACGAGCTCTCCGGCCGCGGCGGTGCCGGTGAAGTTGACCGTGGTGTTGCGGCGGGTGCGTCCGCGGAGCAGCGCGGGATCGGTGCGAGACGTTCCCTCGACCAGGACTTCTTCGGTGCGCCCGATGCGCTCGCGGTTCCGCTCGCGGGCGATCCTCTGGATCGACTCGACCAGGCGCTCCATCCGCTCGATCTTCGTCTCGTGGGGCACCTGTTCCTGCATCGCGGCTGCCTCGGTTCCGGCGCGCGGCGAGTAGACGAACGTGAACGCGCTGTCGTAGCGCACCTCCTCCACCACCTCGAGCGTCTGCGCGAAGTCGTCGTCGGTCTCACCCGGGAAGCCGACGATGATGTCGGTGCCGATCGCGAGGTCGGGGAGCGCGGCGCGCATCTTGTCGACGAGCGCGAGGTACCGCTCACGCGTGTAGGTGCGGCGCATCGCCTTCAGCACACGCGAGGAGCCGGACTGCAGCGGCAGATGCACCTGCTCGCACACCGCATCGCAGTCGGCCATCGCAGCGATGACCGGGTCGCGGAAGTCCTTCGGGTGCGGGCTCGTGAAGCGAATGCGCTCGATGCCGTCGACGGCGTCGCATGCGCGCAGCAGCTCGCCGAACTCGGTGTGGATCCCCGGCAGCAGGTCGCGGCCCCACGAGTTGACGTTCTGGCCGAGCAGCGTGACTTCTTTGACGCCTTGCGAGGCGAGCCGTGTGACCTCGGCGACGATCTCGCCGGGACGGCGGCTCTGTTCGCGGCCGCGGACGGCCGGGACGATGCAGTAGGAGCACACCGAGTTGCAGCCCATCGATACCTGCACCCACGCCTGGAACGACCGCTCGCGGTGCATCGGGAGCTCCGCGGCGAAGCCGCGCTCGTCGAGACCGAAGCGGCCACGCGCGACGCCGACGCCGCCGGCACCGAGCCACTCGCCGAGATGCATGATCGAACCGGGCCCGAACGCGACGTCGACCGCCGGGTAGAGCTCGAAGATGCGCTCGCGCTGCGCCTCGGCGTAGCACCCGCCGACCGCGATCACGCGGTCCGGATCTTCGCGCTTGCGAGCCGCCGCTTCGCCGAGGTACGCGGCGAGCTTGGTGTCGGGCTTCTCGCGAATCGTGCACGTGTTGAAGACGACGACGTCGGCCTCGTCGGCACTCGTTGCTTCGCCGAGCCCGAGCTCCTCGAGCATCCCTTTGATGCGCTCGCTGTCGTGCGCATTCATCTGGCAGCCGAACGTCGTGACGTGGTACCGCTTCACGCAGGGAGCGTAGCGTCACCCTTCGAACGCAAGCGCACCGGCTCCTGCGTACGGTTGAGGTCCTGGTACGTCCACATCAGGCGACATCGAGCCGTTCGACCGGTGTCACGCGACGCTGCTCGATCTTGTTCGAGGCGACGTCGACCGCGCGGCTCTCACGGATCACCGTCACCTTGATCTGTCCCGGGTACTCGAGGTGGCTCTCGATCTCGCGCGCGATCTCGTGCGAGAGCAGCACCGCACCGTCGTCGTCGATCTCCTGCGGCTTGACGAGCACGCGGATCTCGCGCCCGGCCTGCAGCGCGTAGACCTTCTCGACGCCGGGATGCCCGGCTGCGAGCTGTTCGAGCGACTCGAGCCGCTTGACGTAGTGCTCGAGGCTCTCGCCGCGCGCACCCGGCCGCGACGCGGAGATGGCGTCGGCGGCGATCAGGAGCACCGCCTCGACTGTCTGCGGCTGCACTTCGTAGTGATGCGCCTCGATCGCGTGACAGACGGCCGGCCCCTCCCCGTAGCGACGAGCGAGCTGCGTCGAGATCACCGCGTGCGATCCCTCGATCTCGTGCGTCATCGCCTTGCCGAGGTCGTGGAGCAACGCGGCGCGCTTGGTCGTCTTGACCGACGCCTCGATCTCCGCCGCCATGATCCCGGAGAGCTGGACGACCTCGAGCGTGTGCTTGAGGACGTTCTGGCCGTAGCTCGTGCGATAGCGGAGCCGGCCGAGGATCTTCACGAGCTCCTCGTGGATCTCGCCGCAGTTCGCCTCGTAGACCGCCTGCTCGCCGGCCTGACGGATGTGTTCGTCCAGCTCGGACTTCGACAGGTAGTACATCTCCTCGATCCGGGTCGGGTGGATCCGTCCGTCCTCGATCAGCTTGAGGAGCGTCATCCGCGCAATCTCGCGGCGGATGCCGTCGAACGACGAGAGCACGACCGCGTTCGGCGTGTCGTCGACGATGAAGTCCACGCCGGTCAGGTGCTCGAGCGTCCGGATATTCCGGCCTTCACGGCCGATGATGCGCCCCTTCATATCGTCGGAGGGAAGCTCGACGATCGTCACGGTCGATTCCGCGGCCGCGCTCGCGGCGACCCGCTGTAGCGCGTCGGCGACGAGATTCCGTGCGCGCCGCTTCGCCTCGGTCGCGGCTTCTTCCTCGAGCTGGCGCACCCGGCCGGCGAGCTCGTGGCGGACCTCTTCTTCGGAGGTCGCGAGGATGCGCTGACGCGCCTCGCCGGACGTCATGCCCGCGATCCGCTCGAGCTCGGCGCGATGACGCAGCTTGAGCTCCTTCATCTCGTCCTGCAGCTGCCGCAGGTGGACCTCGCGGTCGGAGACGCCCTGCTCGCGCCGGGTCAGCTCCGTCAGCTTCCCGTCGATGTCGTCCTCCTTCGCGAGAACACGCTCCTCGATCTTCAGCACCGAGTCGCGCCGCTCGCGCAGCTCTTGCTCCAGGTCGGCGCGGAGCTTGATCGCCTGCTCGCGGGCCTCGATCGCTGCCTCGCGGCGCGTCGAGTCGGCTTCGCTGCGCGCCTGCTCGAGGAGCATCGCCCGCTCGCGCCGTGCCGCCTCGAGCCGTGACCCGGCCATCAGCCGCAGCCAGAGCAGCGTCGCGCACCCACCGGCTGCCAGTGCGATCACGACTGCGACGAACACGTCCATCGGCGGCTCCTCGGGCTGGTCCCGCCCGCAGAGCGCCGCCTTCGCAGATCGACATCCCAGGCGCGGCTCTCGGCCGCACCCCCGCGATTTCAGGTCAGGTTTCTCGTTCGGTCGCGTCTCGATCGACGCGGGGCTCGATGACTGAAGTCGTGGCTCATAGAAACAGTGGACTCGATTGGAGAAGCGGAGCTTTGCAGGAGAAAACGAACGGTTTCAGGGTTCAGTGATCCGTATTCAGGACTGGGAACTCTACGCCTCCGGCCCGTCCGTCGCAAACCCGCCGGCGGCCGCCTCGACCGCGTCCTCCCCGAACCCTTTCCGGGCGAGCCGTGCGGCCGTCTTCGGCGACGGACCGATCCGCGCGACGATCGCCGCCGCCCGCTCGGCCTCGGGCGGGAGGGCTCCAACCGCCTTGCCCGCGACCTCGTCGGTCACCCCGTCGGCGGCGAGGAGCGCCCGGATCGCCTCGTCGCCGTACTCCCTGCCGGCAAGGGACTCGGCGCGCTGCGCGGCGAACCGGCTGTCGTCGACGTAGCCGATGCGCTCGAGCGCATCGAGCGCATCGGACCGCCGATCCTCGTCCACGCCGGCGCGCGTGAGCCGTTCGTCGATCTGACTTCGCGACCGGTCGCGGTGCCGGAGCGCGCGGGCCGCGAGGTCGATCGGGTCAGACGCTTGCGGTTGCTGCCTCTTCATCCGGAATTGGCGTCACGTCGACTGCGCCCTCCTCGTGCGGGAGCAACCTCGCCGAGATCACCTGCTCGGCCGGCGCCTGCGCCTGGATCGCACGCAGGATCCCCTGCACGACGTCGGGGTGCTCCTTCAGGAACGCGGTCGCGTTCTGGCGGCCCTGGCCGAGGCGCTCGTCGCCGAAGGAGAAGTACGAGCCGGACTTCTGGACGACTTTTCTCTCGATCCCCGTGTCGAGGACCGTGCCCTCCCACGAGATGCCGTCGCCGTAGATGATGTCGAACTCGGCCTGCTTGAACGGCGGCGCCACCTTGTTCTTGACGACCTTCACGCGGACGCGGTTACCGATCGCCTCGACGCCGTCCTTCAGCGTCTCGATCCGGCGGATGTCGAGCCGCACCGAGGCGTAGAAGCGGAGCGCGCGGCCGCCGGACGTCGTCTCCGGGTTGCCGAACATGACGCCGATCTTCTCGCGCAGCTGGTTCGTGAAGAGGCAGATCGTGTCGGTCTTGTTCAGGGTGCCGGCGAGCTTGCGGAGCGCCTGGCTCATCAGCCTCGCCTGGAGGCCGACGTGCGAGTCGCCCATCTCTCCCTCGATCTCGGCTTTCGGCGTCAGCGCGGCGACCGAGTCGATCGCGACGACCGCGAGCGCGCCCGAGCGGACGAGCAGCTCGCAGATCTCGAGCGCCTGCTCCCCCGTATCCGGCTGGGAGACGAGCAGCTCGTCGATGTTGACACCGATCCGCTTCGCGTAGGCGGGATCCATCGCATGCTCGGCGTCGATGAAGGCGCAGATGCCGCCGCGGCGCTGTGCCTCCGCGATCACGTGGTAGACGAGCGTCGTTTTACCGGAGGACTCCGGCCCGAAGACCTCGACCACGCGGCCGCGCGGCAGCCCGCCCACGCCGAGGGCGACGTCGAGCGACAGCGACCCCGTCGAGACCGCGCCGATCGCAACCTGCGCCTGGTCGTTCATCTTCATGACGGCGCCCTTGCCGAACTGGCGCTCGATCTGCCCGAGCACCGTGTCGAGTGCTTGTTCGCGATCCATCTGTCTACGTACCTCCTAGGGCTGCCGTTTCGAGTGCGTCGTACCTGGCTCCACCTGCTGCGAGCGAAGAACGGTAGAGAGCCGACCGGACGACATGAATCGAACACCTGTTCGCCAGCTCCATGCGCTCTCCTCCCCGCTCCGGACGCCGGAGGACGGTGACGTGCGGGAGCCACGGGCGGCCCTCGCGGCGGTAGACGCCGAGCCGCTCCAGCCGGTCGTGGAGGTCGTCCGCGAGGGAGGACGCCACGCCTCCGACGTCGTCGAGCACGATCATCCCGACGCTCCGCGTCTCGCGGTAGCGGAGCGGCTGCAGCTCGGCCGGCCGGGCGGCAGCCGCGGCGGCGCGGAGCTCCGCGAGGATCGCCGGCATCTCTCCGGCCGGGCGGTGGCCGAGAAACGCGAGCGTGACGTGCAGGTTCTCGGGCGGCACGACGCGCCCTCGCTCCCGGAGCGATCGAGCGGCCCACGCGGACAGCTCGCTCCGGGCGCCGTCGGGCAGGTCGAGCGCACAGAAGAGCCGGATCCGTTCACCGCCCTCCACGCTAGCGGCGGCCCCCTCCCCGTTCGTCACGACTTCGTGACAAGTCGGCGCACGAGGTGCAACGCCGCCACCGCAGCCCGCAGGCGGATCGTCTCGCGGTCGCCGGGGAAGTCCAGCTTCCGTGACAGCTCGCCTTCGGGCCCCACCGCGTGCAGGTAGACCAGCCCGACGGGCTTCTCCTCGGTCCCGCCGTCCGGCCCTGCGACGCCGGTGATCGAGACGGCGACGTCGACACCGAGCGCGTCGCGCGCGCCCGCCGCCATCGCCGCCGCCGTCTCCGCCGACACGGCGCCGTGCGCGGCGAGGACGTCGTCCGGGACGCCCAGACGCTCGCGCTTCACCGAGTCGGAGTACGAGACGACCGAGCCGAGGAAGACAGCGCTCGACCCCGGGATCTCGGTGATGCGCGCGGCCACGAGCCCGCCGGTGCACGACTCGGCCGTGCCGAGCGTCAGTCCCCGGTCGCGGAGCAGGTCGAGGACGAGCTCCGCGGTCGATCGCTCGTCGCGCGAGAAGACGTACTCCCCCGCCGCCTCCTCGAACGCCTGCTCGAGCTCGTCGGCCCGCCGGTCGGCGCCGGGCTGCACGAACAGGTCGATGTGGAGCTCGAACTCGCGCGCGCAGATCGTCACGTCGACGCCGTCCCCGTCGCCGCCTGCGTCGGCGAGCGCCTTCGCGACCGACGACTCCGAGACGCCGAACATCCGCAGCACGCGCCGGGTCGGCACGACCGCCCGCGCGAGCAGCCGCTGCATCGGCTCCGTCTCGCAGACGCGCGGCCACAGCGCCTGCAACTCGCGCGGCGGGCCGGGCAGTGACACCGCCACTCGATCGCCGAGCGGCAGGACGACCGCCGGGGCGGTTCCGACGAGGCCCACCCATTCCGCGCCGTCCGGAAGCGTCGCCTGCTTCCGGACGCCCGGCGCGAAGTCCGCGTACGGTCGCCGGAGCCGCGTCGCGACGGAGCGGGACAGCTCTTCGATCGCCGCCTCGAGCACCTCGTCGACGTGCAGCCCCACGCCTGCCGCGTGGGCGAGGAGCTCGATCGTCCGGTCGTCGTGCGTCGGCCCGAGGCCGCCCGAGATCACGAGCAGGTCGTACGTCAGCCCGTCGCCGAGCGCGCGCTCGAGATCCACCGGATCGTCGCCGACGATCGTGATCCCGGCAGGGTCGACTCCCCGCCGCAGGAGATCGGCGGCGAGGTACGGGCCGTTCCGGTCCGACCGGTCGCCGCGCACGAGCTCCGAGCCCGACGCGACGATCGCCGCGCGGACACCCCTCGCTACGCCGGGTGCCAACCCGTCTTCGTGACGATGCCGACGCGCGGCTGCGCACCGGGGACACGCACCACGTGGCCGACGATCTTGATCGTGAGGTTCTCGGGCGTGTCGATCTGCACCCAGAGCCGTGTGCCCTTGATCGCGCGGGCCGGATCGCCCTTGCTGATCGTCCCGTCGAACACGACGTTCCCGGTCGCGCTGCCCTTGTGCACGATCAGATGGGTCTGACCCGTCTTCGCGGTCACCTCGAGCAGCGGCGGCTCGACCTTCGGGCGATGCACGACCGTCGGCGTCTTCTTGACCGGCGGCGTCGCGGGAGAGTCGCTGCCGCTCGCCTTCCACGCGGAGATGACGATCACGGTCAGGATCGCGATCACCGCCAGCGCGACGAACACGACGTTCGTCTCCAGACGACGGTGGCGGCGCTGCGGGCGTCTCGCCGCCGACCGCCGGACGCGCGGCTCGTACTCCTCGCCGCTGACGAAACGCGAGTTGAACTCGTCGACATACAGCTGGCCGTCCAGGCCGAGGTACTCCGCGTACGTGCGCAGGAAGCCCTTCACATACGTCTGTGCGGGCAGCAGCGCGAACTGCTCGTCCTCGAGCGCGCGCAGGTACTTCCCGCGGACCTTGGTCGCAGCCTCCGCCTGTGCGAAGTCCAGCCCGCGACGCTCGCGTGCTTCCCGAAGGCTGTTCCCGATCTCGAACACGGCCCGCGAAGCGTAGACGAGGTCTTGTGTGAGCGGCTACTGCGCCCAGCGCAGGATGCCGTACACCGCCAGCGCCAGCGCCCCGGTGACGCCCGCGTACGCGCCCGACCACGCGATCAGGCGGGCGAAGCCGACGCCGCCGGCCGCCGACAGCGTCCGCGCCGCGTTCAGACGGGCCCGGCGGGCGGCCCACACGGCGAGCAGCCCCAGTACCAAGGCTGTCCCGACGACCACGTAGAGCGTCTCGAGCAGCCGCAGCTGGGAGCTGAGCTGCGCGGCGACGACACCGGCCGGGATCGCGAGAACCGCCAGCGCGCCGAGCACAACGGCGGCGCGGGCGGCTCCCCTATTGCTTCTCATACGGCCGGCCCGCGGCCGCCGGCCCGATCGAGCGGCCGATCACCCCGGCCACCGCGACGATCGTCAAGACATACGGCAAGGCGTTGAACAGTGTGCCCCACTGGTTGCCGTACGCGTTCGGCAGGCGGTCGGACAGCGCGCTCGAGAACCCGAACAGGAGCGTCGCGCACCAGGTCGGGAACGGCCGCCACTTTCCGAACACCAGCGCGGCGAGCCCGATGAAGCCGGTGCCGCTCGTCATGTTCTCGTTGAACGAATGGACGAACCCGAGCGACAGGTAGGCGCCGCCCATCGCGGCGATCGCGCCCGATGCGATCACGGCCATGTAGCGAACCTTGTACACCGAGATCCCGACCGTGTCCGCCGCGCGCGGATGCTCGCCGACCGCGCGCAGGCGCAGGCCGTACGGCGTGCGGAAGACGAAGATGTACGTCCCGATCAGCAGCACGAACGACAGCCAGATCATCAGGTTGAGCTGGCCGATGATCGGACCGACGAAGTACCAGTTGCTCAGGAAGTGGAGGTGCACATCCGGGATGCCGTAGTCGGCGACGTTGCCCGGCGTGCCCGAGTCGCCGTACTTGTCGATGAAGATGTAGCCGGTGATCCCGAGCGCGAGGAAGTTGATCGCCGTGCCCGAGATGATCTGGTCGACCTTCAGGTGGATCGCCCAGAACGCATGCACGGCCGCCATCGCCATTCCCGCGAGCGAGGCGGTGACGAGGCCGATCACCCACTCCCAGCCCGGCGCCCAGCCATGGGCCCAGATCGCGCCCCAGATCCCGAAGAACGCACCCGTCAGCAGCATCCCCTCGAGCGCGACGTTGATCACGCCGCTGCGCTCGCAGAAGAGGCCGCCGATCGCCGCGAACGTGAGCGGAGTCGCGTAGCGCAGCGTCGCCGCGAGCAGTGCGCTCCAGACGACGACCGTGTCGAGGTGCGCCTCCGACGACCGTGTCGCGAGGACGCCGAGGGCGATCCCGAGGAGGCCGGCGGCGACCGCGCCGCCGCCGAGGCGGTGCTGCTCGCGCGACCACGTCCAGATCCCCGCCGCGATCGCGAGCATCCCGAGCAGGATCGGCACCAGAGACGTGCGCGAGGCGAGCGGCGGCAGCGCGAGCCAGAACGCGATCGCGCCGACCGCGATGCCGGCGATGCCGACCGTCTTCGCGTCCGTCCACCTGATCCCGCCCAGGCGCGCGGCGATCGCGGTCATGTTTCCCGCTCCGGCGCCGGCAAAGCCGGTGCCTCCGCTCCTTGCGGGGCTCCGTCGAGCCTACGCCCCGGCCTCCTCCGCTTCTTCAGCCACAGGCCGATGCCGCCGAGGTTCAGGCCGACGAACAGGATCACGAGCCCCTGGATGATCGTCGTCAGGTTGCCGGCGAGGTCGGGGCGGAAGATCGACGGGTCGAGCTGCCTGCCCGACGTCCCGTTGATCAGCGCGCCGAACAGCAGAGACGCGACGCCGACGCCGAGCGCCGTGTTGCGCCCGAGCAGCGCGGCGGCCAGGCCGATGAAACCGATCGAGCTCGCCTGGATGTCGTTCTCCCCGATGCGGTACTCCCAGCCGGTGATGTCGAGCGCGCCGGCGAGGCCGGCGAACGCACCGGAGATCGCCATCGCGAGGAAGTAGTTGCGCGCGACCGACACGCCGCCGTACCGGGCCGCCTCGGGGTTGAAGCCGACCGCGCGCACCTCGAAGCCGAGGGTCGTGCGGTTGATGAGGATCCAGTACACGACGAGGATCCCGATCGCGATGAAGATCCCGATCGAGAGGCCCTGCAGCAGCGCGATCCCCCAGAACACCGGCAGCTTCGCGCCGTCGGCGATGTCGTTCGAGATCGGGATCGACGGTTGCGACCCCTGCAATGGCCCACCCTCGCCGAAGAGGTACGACCCCACCCAGTACGCGATCCAGTTGAGCATGATCGTCGAGATGACCTCGTGGGCGCCGACGGTCGCCTTGAGGATCCCGGCGATGCCCGCCCACGCCGCACCGGCGAGCGTCCCGGCGATCAGGCACAGCATCACGTGCAGGAACGGGTTCATGTGGATGAACGACGATCCGAGCCAGACGGCGAAGATCGTTCCGGCGGTGTACTGGCCCTGACCGCCGATGTTGAAGAGGCCGCAGCGGAACGCGAACGCGAGCGCGAGCGCGGTGAGGATGATCGGCGTGGTCAGCAGCAGCGTCTGCTGAAGGTTCCCCGCGGCGATCGACCCGGTGTCCCACGGGAACCACATCTTGTGCGTCGAGAACGGGACCCGCGCGTGGTGGTTGCCGACGTGGAAGAACCAGTTGATGCCTGTTCCCTTGAAGACGGCCTTGTAGACCGTCCACGGGTTCTTGCCGGTGAAGAGCACGACGAGGCCGCCCATCAGGAAGGCGATGACCGTCGTGACGATCGGGGCGACGACACCGGAGAGGCCGCCGAAGCGCGAGCTGAAGTGCTGCTGCGGGCCCGGCTCGGTGCCCGTCGGCACCACGTCCTCCGGCGTCACCTCCTGGTCACTGTCGTGATCGCTCACGCGGCCTCCTCGTGCCGGCCGCCCGTCATCGCGAAGCCGAGCTCTTCCTCGGACGCCGTCGGCGGGAACTCGCCGACGATCCGACCTTCGTAGATCACGAGGATTCGGTCGGAGAGCGACAGGATCTCCTCGAGCTCGAGCGAGACGAGGAACACGGCCCGCCCCGCGTCGCGCTGCTCGATGAGGCGCCGATGAACGAACTCGATCGCGCCGACGTCAAGCCCGCGTGTCGGCTGCGCAGCGATCAGCACCTTCGGGTCGCCGTCGATCTCGCGTGCGAGCACCACCTTCTGCTGGTTCCCGCCGGAGAGCGCACCGGCCGGTGTCGACGGCTGGCCGCCTCGGACGTCGAACTCCTTCAGCAGCCGCCGCGCTCGCTCGACCATCGCGCCGAGGTTCAGGAAGCCGCGTCGCGAGTTCGGAGCCGAGCGATACCCGTGGAGCGCGATGTTCTCGGTCAGCGAGAACGGCAGCACCAATCCACGTCGGTGGCGATCCTCCGGGATGTGCCCGATGCCTGCGTCGATCGCCTCCTTCGCGCTCGCATGCGTGATGT
>Ga0207707_10004375_pt1 | contig 12487 bp, 4 predicted proteins | sample KBSC83BmetaG_FD_184336 | JGI IMG/M metagenome (GOLD analysis project Ga0207707, IMG submission 184336) | Corn rhizosphere microbial communities from Kellogg Biological Station, Michigan, USA - KBS C8-3B metaG (SPAdes) (version 2) | ecosystem: Host-associated > Plants > Roots > Rhizosphere ... | reverse complement strand
GCGCGCCGGGGCTCCGGCGTGGAATCGTCACACGCAGTCCCCCTTGGGCGCCCTGCTGCTGGAGGCGAAGCTCGAGCAGCGCGCGCTTCGCCGGTGAAAGCCGTTCGAGCCTAGCGGTGAGATCAGGTTCGTCCATCAGCCTTCCATCGGGCTCGTCGGATTTTCCATCGAGCTTGCACGAAAATTAATTGCCCGGCCATCTGTGGCGTCGAAGTCCGTCGGGTAGGCGGCATAGGGATCGACCTTTACGTCAATGCAGGCGGCCTGGCCGGAAGCAACGGCCCGTTTCAGCGCTGCGAGCAACTCTCCGGGATATTCTACGTGCTCCGCGTAGACGCCGAAGGCCGCGGCAATTTTGTCGTAACTAAGCTCGGGTTGATACATGGTGATCCGCTCCGGGCCGGCGCCGAAATAAGCTTTCTCTACGAGTCCGCCGGTATTTCCCTGATTATTCGCGACGACGACGATAATGGGAATCCGATGACGTGCCGCCGTCTCCAATTCCACGATATTGAAACCCACGGCGGTATCGCCGCAGACAACCAGCACGAGACGCTCGGGTTGGCACAGCTTGGCGCCGATGCCGAACGGAATGCCCACGCCCATGCAGCCATTGTTGCCGGCGGTCAAACGCGAGGCTGGGAGGAAACTGGGCAAGACCTGCTGCGCGGCAGCCATGCACACGTTGCCGTCGAGTATCGTGATCGCGTCTTTCGGCAGAAACTCGTGGATCTCCTTTAGCATGCGATACGGAGACATCGGCAGGACATCGTTGTTCAGGAGCGTACGAATACGATGTCGGTTTGCTTTCCGTTGACCGCTCAGTTGGTCATACCAGATCTTCGAAGCTTCAACGGGGGAGACTCTCCTTTTTTCCCGCAACCGCTTCAAAATTCCCTGCAGGACACACTTAACGTCGCCGGTGATGCCGACAGTCGCGGCTTTATTCGCGCCGATCTCGCCCGGTTCGATATCGATCTGAATGACCTGGGCGTTGCGCGCAAATTCGGCGCCAAAGCGAAACGTCCAATCGAGCCTTGCTCCCAAAAGCAAAATTACGTCGGTCGCGCGCTGCAACAGGCCGCGCGCGTCGTTGAAGCACAGCGGATGATCTTCGGGCAGAAAACCGCGCCCCATCGGCGAAGTAATGAATGGAATCGCGAATTCATCGGTGAGCGCGCGCAATTCGGCGTACGGCTCGGACCAGCGCACGCCTTTGCCGATGATCATCGCCGGCCGCTCAGCTCTACTGAGAAGCTCGGCAGCGCGCGCGATGCTCGTGTCGTCGGCGACAGGTACGCTCGAACGTTCTGCGCAAACGTTTCGCGCAACGCCGCTTCCTGAAAGAACGTCTTCCGGCAAGTCGAGATACACCGGCCCCGGACGTCCGCTGATCGCTATCTGGAAAGCCTTCTCCAGAAGCGGTGGTATCTGTGAAGTTTCTTCGACCACGGCCGACCACTTAGTGATCGATTGAAACAGCAAAGCCGCGTCGAGTTCCTGGAACGACCCCATGCCACGCATGCTCAGCGGCCGCCGTCCGCCCAGGACGACCAGCGGCCAGCAGTTGTCCCGGGCAACGAGAATGCCGGTCGCCGCATTGGTAATCGCAGGTCCGGCGGAGAGCAAACTAACCGCGGTCAGGCGGCCGGCGAGATAATTTTGCGCCAGCGCCATCAGCACACCGGCTTGTTGATGCCGCACGCCGATCGGACGCATTGCCAACTCGGCGCACTTCGCGAATGTCTCCCGGATCGGCGTGCCGGCCAGGCAGTAGACATGCGTCACTCCCAAGTCCTTTAAGCTGTGCGCTGTCAGGCTATGACCGTCGATCGTCGTCAATTCTTCGCCCGCGCTTTCATTCGGTTCTTTCTCAACCGGGCTGACCTCTGTTCGCCAGCGTTTCGGCGAGAAAGCGCTCGACTTCGTCGGCGAGTTCCGCGACAGTCGCGTTCTCAAAAATCGTTGCGATCGAAAGGTTGACATCGAACACGCTTCGAATCCGCGACAGCACCTGAAACCCGCGCAGCGAATCTCCGCCCAGAGCAAAAAAATTGTCCCGGATGCCGACCCGTTTCACGCCAAGCACCTCGGCGACGATCCGAGCAAGCGTTCGTTGCGCTTCATTCCAGGGGGCGACAAACGGCGGTAGAAATTCACGCGCGAGGATTTCCGCCAGCCGGTTGCGCTGAATTTTCCCGGTCGCGCTGCGCGGCAGCGCGTCTACGAAAAAAACCTGTCGCGGCACTTTGAAGTCGCCGAGCCGGTCCGCCGCAAACCGTCGAAGCTCCTCGACCGGCGCGCTTGCTTCCGGTCGCAGAACTACGGCCGCCATCACGTCCTCGCCGAGCGTGGGATGTTCCACGGCGAAGGCCGCGGCCTGGGCGATGGCTGGGTGCTCGGTCAGTGCGTCGTCGATTTCGCGCGGAGAGATTTTCTCTCCGCCCCGATTGATCAGCTCCTTGATGCGGCTGGTCAAGAAGAGATACCCGTCCGCGTCGAGGTAGCCCAAATCGCCGGTCCTGAGCCAATCGCACAGAAAAACTCCGTCGTTGGCGCCATCGGGACTGACGTAACCGCGCATCACGTTGGCGCCGCGGATCACGACTTCGCCGGCGACACCCGCAGGCTGTGTGAGCCCGGCCTCGTCCACGATCGCGATCTCGGTAACCGCGCCTCTTCCCACCGAGCCCTGCTTTCGAGCCGCCGGCGGCAACGGGTTGCTGGCGATCTGGTGCGCGGCTTCAGTCATGCCGTAGGCTTCGATGACTGGCGCGCCGAAAACATTTTCCAAATCGATTGCCAAGCGCCGCGGCAGAGGGGCCGAGCACGAACGCATAAACCGCAACGGTTTCTTTGTGATCGTCTCGGCGCGATTTTTCGTTTCAGCGAGAATCGCCTGGTGCATCGCCGGCACGGCGGTGTACCAGGTCGGACTGAATTTTTCCATCCAGGGGAAAAAATCCGCGGGGCGAAATTCGCGAGGACAGACGACGCTGCCGCCACTCACCAGTGCCGACAACAAGCCTGCGACCAGGCCGTGGATATGAAACAGCGGCATGATATTGAGACAACGGTCATCCGGCGTCAGTTCCAAAGCCGCGGCGATTTGGCGCGCCGACGCGAGCAGGTTCGCGTGCGTCAGCGGAACCAGCTTCGGTCGCGACGTCGTGCCCGAAGTAAAAAGCAGCAACGCCGTGTCTTCCGCTTCGGCGAAAGCGCTTCTCTTTTCCGTAGCAGGGGTTTCGCCGTTTAGGACAAATTGTCCGCAGTCGTTTTTCTCGCGTGACAATTCGACAATCGGCACGGAAAGCTTGCTTGCGGCCGAAACCGCTTCCGAGCGGCCATCGCGCTCGACGATCACGGCTTTCGGCGCCAGATCGGAAAACAGTGAAACAAACTCGTTCTCGCGATAGCGAGGATTGAGCGGCGCGCAAACCGCGCCCGCCGCAACACCGAGAAAAGTCGCAGCCATCGCGATGCCGCCCGAAAGCGCCAGGGCGACCCTATCGCCGCGACCGATGCCGAGATTGTTCAACGCTTCAACCGAGCTCGTGATTTGATCGAAAAGCTGCACGTAATTAAGCGGCTCGCTAAACGGCGCAGCGAGCGCCTGTCGGTTGCCATAACACTGCGCTGCGCCAGCAAGGCAGCCAAAGATTGCCAACTGCGGAGACGAGCTTGTTCGCGATGCATCGGCGGTCTGAGTTCCGGGCATTTGACAATCTCCGTCCGATAAAGTCTGTGGGTTTTTCATGTTCATCAGTGCCCGATTCACCGGCTAGTGACTGCGCTGTTCCCGGCTAAAAGTTGCCGCGCTGCGTCTTCCGACATCGTTTCGAGCTCTGCAAGCATCCGGTCGAGATCTTCACAACCGCCCATTTGGCCTTGGGTTTTCATAACCAGCGCTGCCACTTCGCGCCAACCATAGAGCAATCCAAACGAGCATTGATCGGCAAGTTCAAGCGCAACAGTTAACCCAATCGGGCGATGATGCGGCTCACCGAGCAGTGGATACAGATTCATCGCTTATCCGGTTTCCTTTAGCGGTGCATTCTCTCTTCGGCCAAGACTTGTCGCGCATCTATCTCAGACATATTTTCCAAGTCCGCCACTAGCCGCTCCAGATCTCCCGGCATTGCGGTTTGTGCTTGGGTCTGTTCAATGACTTTGGCCATCTGCGCCACGGTGGGGGATTCGAAAAAGACTTTGAGCGGGACCGTCAATTGAAATGCTTGGGTCACGCGAGATAAAACTCGGGTGGCCAGGAGCGAATGCCCTCCCGCATCAAAGAAGTTGTCATGAATTCCAATTCTCTCGAGTTTGAGAACCTCTACCCAGATGCCGGCGATAACCTTCTCAAGCTCGCTACGCGGCGCTACGAAACCATCCGCTGCTTCCCTTCTTTGATAATCCGGTTTCGGAAGCGCATTGCGATCCACCTTGCCATTCGGCGTGAGAGGGAGAGCCTCCAAGAAGACGAAGGTCGAAGGCACCATCGAGGTCAGCAGTCGATCCAATAAATAAGATCTCAACTGTGCAGAAGTTGGCAAATTGTGCGCCGAGGCGACTACGTATGCGACCAAGCACGTTTCACCGCGCTCGTTCCTATCCCCGACTACGACGCAGAAAGCCACCAGTGGGTGTTGTGAAAGTATTGCCGTGACCTCAGCTGGCTCTACCCTCACGCCACGAACCTTAACCTGATCGTCGAAGCGGCCAAGAATTTCCAGTGTGCCGTCAGGGCGATAGCGACCCACATCGCCTGTAAGATAAATTAAATCATCTGGATCTTCACGAAATGGATTTCTGACGAAGCGTTTCTGCGTTTCTTCCGGTGCATTCAAATAACCTGAACAACGGTAGGGCGTACGCAGGACAATCTCGCCGGGCTCGTTGATGCCGCACAATTGGCCGTCGAGAGATAAAACCAGCGCCTGAGCCCCCGTTATCGGCGAACCCACCGGCTGAACACCCGAACGAGGATCTGCCGGCACCCGGTAAGAGCATTTCGCCAAAGTGGTTTCCGTGGGGCCGTAGAGATTAACGATCTCTGTTTTGCTCTGTAACCGTGACCGCCACCGCGATACGAGAGAATCCGTGACTGGTTCTCCGGCAAAGAAGACCCAGCGCAGGCTAGGCAAAGAAGTTGGCTGCACGGCGGATGTCAACCAAGTTTCGGCTACTGAAGGCACAGTGTGCAAGATAGAGATCCGTTCACGTTGCAGCCAATTAATCGTGTCGTGGGACGCAGGGTCGGCACTGGTTTCAGGCAAACAAAGTGTAGCACCGCTCGTCAAAGGCAGGAAAATATCCCGCAAGACGGGGTCAAAAGAAAGGTTTGTAAGTTGGGCTACCCGATCACTTGGTGTTATGACGAATGTCTGACGTTGCCAGTCAAGAAAATGGCTCAGGCCCTTATGGCGCCCCAATACGGCCTTGGGGATACCGGTGGTCCCCGAAGTGAAAAAGATATAGGCGGGATCGTTGGGCGACAATTTGGGCAACGATACTGCCTTTAGATTCACGCTGCGGTCAAAGTTAACAATCGCGCCGGTCGCTGCCTCGATCGACAAAGAGTCGATCCGTTGCTCGGCGTTTATCCAATCTTTGTTTTCGTCCCCGACAAGTAGTATCTTTCGCGCTCTTCCTTCTTTAATCATGAGCTGCTTGCGCTGGTCAGGTAGTTGAGAGTCAATCAGCAAAAGCACCCCACCGCTCATGAACGTCCCCAACATCGAGGCAATCAAACCGAGACCTCGACGACCATGAATGGCGACGACGTCTCCCGGCTTTACTCCTGCCCCATTTAGGGCTCGGCCGATGGTGTCGGCGCGCTCAGCGAGTTGCATATAATTCCATGTGCGCTCGCCTTGGGCGACTGCTGTCTGCGCGGCTTGTTCTTTGACGCATAAGAAGAACTTCTCGGTGACCAACTGCTGTAGAGGCTCGTCGATAACCGAAGTTGGATCTGGAATTAATTCACGCGTTTCAGGCGTAACGAGCGAATACAAACCGACCCGCCGTTCAGGCGCGCTTACGACCTGTTCGAGTAAATGCGAGTACTGGTGTAAAAAGTTCGTCGCCCACGACTCGCTGAACAGGTCGACACGGTAAACGAGACTAAGATTGATTTCGCCGTTTTGTTCTCTCCCGTACAAAGTTAAATCGAATTTTGACTCCACTTCGGAAATGGGCAACCGCTCGGCCGTAAGCCCTGGCAATGCCAGCTTGGACTCTCCCGCATCAACCATATTGAAAAGAACTTGAAAGAAGGGCGACTGACTGAGACTGCGTTCGGGACGGAATTCCTTCACCAGCTTCTCAAACGGCAAATCCCGATGTGCATAGGCTTCCAAGGCCATTGTTCTGACTCGAGCAAGTAATTCTCGAAAAGTCGGATTGCCGACGAGGTCTGTCCGCAACACAAGTGTGTTAACAAAGAAGCCGATCAACCCTTCAATCTCTGGCCGATCTCGATTTGCGATCGGCGAGCCTACTACGAGATCTTCCTGGCCGGTGTAGCGATGGAGTATTGTCTGGAACGCCGCGAGGAGAGTCATATACAGCGTCACGCTCTCCCTGCGGCTGAGCCTCTTCAGCTTGTCGGTGAGTTCCAAGCACAGACTTATCGATTGCCGTGCGCCACGTTGGCTTTGCATCGCCGGTCTGGGTTGGTCAGCAGGGAGATTGAGCACTGCCGGGGCGCCCTGTAGCTGCTTCTTCCAATACGACACCTGCCTCTCAAGTTCTTCTCCCTTTAGCCACTCTCGCTGCCATGCCGCATAGTCCGCATACTGAATCGGCATTTCTTTTAGATCGGTAAAACGACCGGTGGCACAGGCTCCATACAGCGCTGTCAATTCTCGCCACAAAATTTCAGAGGACCACGCATCAGAACCGATATGGTGGGTGACCACGAGAAGTATGTGTTCCTGATCTGACAACCGCACCAATAGGGCCCGCAGCATCAAATCGCGGGACAGATCGAAGGGGCGCCGGAAGGTTTCAATGATCAGCCGCTTGGCTTCGCCCTCACGGTCCTGTGCGTAACAGGTGCTCAAATCGACGACCGGCAGCTCGAATTTCCCGCACACCTCGATCCGCTGCACGGGTCGTCCATCGATCGACGCAATCGTTGTCCGCAGAACTTCGTGGCGCATTATGATGTGGTTGAAACTTTTTTCCAAAGCGCTCACATCCAAAGAGCCAACCAAGCGAAACAACTTTGGCTCGTTATAAACAGGGCTTTCGGGCTCCAGTTGATTTAAAAGCCACAGTCGTTCCTGACCAAAGGACAAAGGACACGTTGACCCGGCTCCCCTTCGCGAAATCGGTGGAACGGTCACTCCGTTGTTTTTCTGTAACGGCGGCACTTCGAAACTACTTCGTTGATCTGAAATCAGTTTCGTAATGATCCTCGCCATCTCGGCAACCGTTGGCGACCCGAACAGAGATTGAAGCGAAAACACTACGTCAAAGTGCTTTATAATCTCCGCTACCAGCCTCATCGCCGTAAGCGAGTGCCCTCCAAGATCGAAGAAATTGTCGCGGATTCCAATGCCGTCTATTCCCAGAACACTTTGCCAAATCCGCACTAACTGAATTTCCAAGTCGTTTTGTGGTGACACATAGGCTATAGTCAGATTAGGGCGGCCACGCTCGGGTTTTGGCAAAGCTTTCCGATCCACTTTGCCGTTCGTGTAGGGCAAAGAGTCCATAAACACGATGGCTGAAGGAATCATGTATTCAGGTAATTTTTCTCTAAGAACATTTAGCAGTTCATCGACATGTGGTGTTGGCTGGCAAGGAACAATATAGCCCACGAGATAGGCCTCGCTCCTTTCTCCTCTCCACGCGACGACAACTGCTTGCACAATACTCTTGTGTTGTCGTAACAGATTTTCTATTTCGGCAATTTCGACGTTGTAGCCCCTGATTTTTACACGGAAATCCTTGCGACCCTTGTAAACGACGCATCCATTTGGCAGAGCAAGGACAAGGTCACCAGTGAAAAATATTCGGCTGTTACCGCCGACGGGATCAGTCTTGAATTTTGCTTGAGTGAGGTCTGGTCTTTGCCAGTAGCCTGGCGAGAGAAACGGGCTTTTTACGGCGAGCTCACCGACCTGATTGAACCCTAGCGAGTTGCCGTTTTCATCCAATACAAGAAGCTCCTTGTTCGGCACCGCGTATCCAGTTGGCATTATTTCGTCAACCAACTTCGTACTTTGATCTATTAGGCCATCCGTTAGACAGCCAGCTTCACTCGAAGAAATGCCGTTCGCGACCAAGCATGTTGGAGGGAAGTATTTCTTCCAAAGTTCAAGGTCTGAGGGAAACCGGCTGTCTCCCGCGAACTGAATTAGACGAAGGTTGTCAAAGGTTACCTTCTCGGTGAGACTGGCGCAAAGTTCTCGGAACAGCTGTATCATAATTCGACAAATCGTAATCTGTTCGCGCGAGACCCAATTTACAAATCGAGCTGCCCCTTCTTGTTGTATGTTAAATGGCAGCAGCGTTGCTCCATTTAGAAGCGCAAGGAAAATGTTTTTGACGGCGTGTGAGCTCGCAGTGGCTATGAGGCTCATTTTATCGCAGCACGAGATATGATAATCATTCGTGCGCAACATTGCGTCGTAGAGAATGTTACGGTGATTATTGATCACACCTTTTGGTTCCCCGGTTGAACCAGAAGTGTACGCGATATTAACGAGCGCTTGCGGTGACAACTGTATAGGAGGACCTTCGTCTAGGCTCTCCGTCAGGAAAGCTTCGGTATCAACGAATTGAATGCTCTTACTCGTGAGTTTGGCAGCGAGCCCCAAGTGTTGTTTGTCGGTGAGGAGGAGCACCGACTGGGAGTTTGTTACTACCGCTGTATTCCGCGCCTCCGGAAATGAAGGATCCAAAAGCACGAAAAATTTGCCAGCTTTCAATATCCCGAGAATTGAGGCGACGAGAGAAGCGCTATTTTCAAACAATAGAGAAATCGGTTCAGCTTCAATTCCGCGGTGGTTTATCAATGCCTTTGCCACATAATTGGACATGCGATTCAATTCGGTGTAGCTCACAACCGAATCTTTGTCTTTAATCGCAACGCGCTCGGGGAATAGCCGAACTATCTTCTCGAATCGCGCCGGAATCGATGTCTCGACGTCTGCAATTGGAAATTCGATAAACTGGCCGCTCGGGTGAAAACACTTGTCCCGGATCGCCTGCTGCTCGGGCGGGAGGTTAATGTCGGTTTCGCTCATATGATCGTGCTCCCAGTCAAAAGACAGTCTGCGTCTTCTCCGGTTAATGATTTCAATTGGTACAGACCTCCTGCCGCCAATCGTGTCTCTTGATGCACCGCGATGCGCCGCGCCAGCTCTTGAATCGTCGGCGCCTCGAACAAGAAGCGCAGTGGAATTTCCATGTTCAGCATTTTGCCCAGGCGCGCGACCGCCTGCGTCGCCAATAACGAATGGCCACCCAGCTCGAAAAAGTTGTCCTGAATACCAAATTCCGCGTGTGGCAGTACCTCAGACCAAGCTTGGGCCAACAATTTTTCCAGCGGAGTCCAGGCAGCACTGACCGCGTCCAGCCGCTCTGGTTTAACCTTCTCCAGCGCCGGCAAGGAGGCGCGATCTAATTTTCCGTTGGGCAGGCGCGGCAGCGACGGAAGTATCGCCCAGGCTTCCGGTATCATGTACTCGGGGAGCTTGATTCTGAGAAATCGCCGCGCGTCGTCGACATTGAGCGCATGGCCTTCGGCCGCGACACAATAAGCGACGATGCGCTTGTCGCCGGGATTGTCTTCTCTCGCGATGACAACGGCCTGTTCGATGCCGAGATGATGCTTGAGCACGCATTCGATCTCGCCCAACTCGATTCGATAACCGCGGATTTTTACCTGGTCGTCGATTCGGCCGAGGAATTCGATATTGCCGTCCTCACGGTAGCGGGCTAGATCGCCGGTCTTGTACAGCCGCGCCCGGACTTCGCGGCTGAACGGATTCGGAATAAATTTCTCCGCCGTCAAATCAGGGCGGTTCAAATACTCTCGCGCTAGACCGGCGCCGCCGATGTGCAGTTCTCCCGCCACACCGATCGGAACCGGCTGCAACTGGCTATCGAGAATACAAATTTGCGTATTACTAATCGGGCGCCCGATCGTGGGCCGATGCGCACCATCGCGGTTTGATACTATTTGTCCCGAGGTAGCAACGACCGTACACTCCGTGGGTCCGTAATTGTTAAATAGCTTGAACGGCAACTGCTCGGGAGGATAGGTGTTGAGTGTATCTCCGCCGGTGAGCAAAATTCGTAATGCGGTTTGCTGCGGCCAATCGAGCGTCAAGAGACTCTCAGCAAGGGCGGTTGGCACAAAACTGATTGTTATAGCTCGCGCGAGTAACCATTCCTGAAGTGATGCCGGGTCAAGACGCGTTACCTCATCGGGAATATGGATGCTTGCGCCCATGGTCAAATAGGGCCATAGCTCCCACACTGCCGCGTCGAATCCGGGCCCGGCGATCTGAGTGGCTCGGTCGCTCGCCGATATGGAAAAGGTTTGATGATGCCATAACACCAGGTTCAGCAAATTTGCGTGTGTGATTTGCGCCCCTTTCGGCAAACCGCTCGATCCCGAGGTGTAAATCACATACGCGAGATTGTCTGCGGTAGTAGAATTTTCCGGATTTGCCTCGCTTTCCCTCGCGATCAAATCCCAATCGGTGTCTAGACATATCTTCTTTATGGGCATCTCGAGAAGGGGAGATCGTCGCTGTTGGTCCGGTTTCTCTGCTATGTCTTCCGACGATTTGGGATCTAGCGCGATCGGTACCCGATCTTGGTGTGGGCGCTTTGATCTATCTATATCTAGACAAAAGGCGTCGCCGCGAAACTCAAATGCTACAGCGTGGCGTTTTTCTTGTGTTAGAACTAAGTTGACCTTCGCCTCCTTCAGGATAAATCGAATGCGCTCCGCGGGCAGAGCGGGATCGATGGGTAGATAAGCGCCGCCCGCCTTGACCACCCCAAGGATAGCGATGACCATTACCGCCGATCTTTCTATAAACAGAGCAACCAACTCGTCCGGTCGAACGCTATGCCGGCGCAGGTAATGCGCTAGTTGATTGGCTCGCCGATTTAATTCGCCATAGGTGACTTCCTGATTTTCGAAGATAACAGCAACAGCATCCGGAGTTTTCTCCGCCTGAATCTCAAACAGCTCGTGGATGCACTTATTTATTGGATACTCCGCCTTAGTATCGTTCCAGTTGACTAGAAGCTGATGCTTTTCTTGCTCGGTCAGCATCGGCAAAGCCGAGATGCGCTGCTCTTCGTCAACCACAATTGCGCCTAAAATATTGGTAAAATGATTGATCAACCTTTTGATCGTCTCATCTTCAAACAGATTTGTGTTATAGCAAACATAGCCTCGCAGGCGCGTTTTTTCCTCAATCACGTAGAGATGGAGATCGAAAGGTCTTGCAACCCCGGCGTCGATGTCCAAGTCTCGCGCTGCTATTCCGGTCAAATTTAACGACTGTTGCGGGGTATTTTGCAGCGCGAATGTGGCCTGAACCAGCGGCCTATTGGGTACATATCTCGTGGGTTGCATTTCTTCCACAAGCTTTTCGAAAGGCAAATCCTGATGTGCGAAGGCAGCGATGCAAACTTGTCGAATGCGCTCCAAAAGCTCACGAAATGTGGGATCGCCGGAAAGATCACTGCGCAGCACCAGCAAGTTCAAGAAGTATCCAATCAAATCTTCGACCGCCGGATGATTCCGCCCGGAAACGAAAGTTCCTATAGCGATATCGGTTTGCCCTGTGTACCGATGCAGCGCGACCTTCCACGCGGCGAGCAGCACCATGAACAGCGTCGTTCCGCTGCGATCCGTCAAGCGTCGCAGCCCGTTGAGAAGATCACCGGAAAGTTCGAATGCTTCACGCACGCTAGACGAGCTATCAGCCGCGGGCTGCGATCGCTTGAAAGGAAACTTTAATATTGACAGATGATCGAGCTGATTCCTCCAGTAAGAAAGATGTTCTTCCAAATTCGCGTCGCGCAACCGCTGTCTCTGCCAGATAGCGAAGTCGGCATACTGGATACACAACTTGGGAGGCGGACATGGCTTGCCACTTCTCAAGCTGTTATAAATTTCGGAAAGTTCCCGGAAGAAGACTCCTGTCGACCAACCGTCAAATACGATGTGATGGATTGCGAGGAGAAATACATGCTCATTACTGCCCAGCCTCAATAAAACCGGCCGGAGTAACGGTCCCCGTGCCAAGTCAAATGATTGCTCGGCAAGCATACCGACAAAACGACGCACCTCGGCGTCCTGCAATGACTTGGTGGTCACATCGCTGAGATCAATCACTTCCAGGCGTATCGCTGTCGTTGACAAAATGTTTTGAACTGGTTGTCCGTCTACTGTCTCAAAAACCGAGCGTAAAACTTCGTGGCGAGCGATAATTTGATTGATGCTCTG
>Ga0207707_10004374_pt1 | contig 12488 bp, 11 predicted proteins | sample KBSC83BmetaG_FD_184336 | JGI IMG/M metagenome (GOLD analysis project Ga0207707, IMG submission 184336) | Corn rhizosphere microbial communities from Kellogg Biological Station, Michigan, USA - KBS C8-3B metaG (SPAdes) (version 2) | ecosystem: Host-associated > Plants > Roots > Rhizosphere ... | reverse complement strand
CGAACCAGAGCGGCCAGAGCGCATGGCCCAATGGCACGAGCGCGCCGATGACCGTCGTCGGCTTCGCCTGGTTCGTGATCACGAGCTGCGGCGACCCCGCCAACCCGACCTACTGCGGTAACAGCGACGGCAAAGAGGTGAACGGCGTGTTCGTCACGCTCGACACCTCGGCCACGATGGGCACCACCGGCCCCTACGACCCGCAGTCGAACACGGCGTACACCGTCGAGCTGACGCAGTAGGGCGGCCGGCCGAGGTCTCGCGAAGTTCGGCCCGGTGGGGAGCCGGGTACGATCGGAGCGATGTTCGACCACGTGACGATTCGCGCCTCCGACCGGGGCGCGACGGAGCGCTTCTACGACACCGTGCTCGCGCCGCTTCGGATCTCGAAGTCCCATGCGGAGGCCGACGGCGCCATGTGGGAGGACCTCGGCATGTACGCGGTCGACGGCACCCATCCGGCCACGCACACGCTGCACATCGGCTTCGTCGCGCCGAGCCGCGAGCACGTCGACCGGTTCTGGGAGGCCGGGACCCAGGCCGGGTACCGGGACGACGGCGCGCCCGGCCCGCGCCCGGAATACGGCGACGACTACTACGGCGGGTTCCTGCTCGACCCCGACGGCAACAGCGCCGAGGCCGTCCACCACGACACGCTGCGCTCGGGCGGCGTCATCGACCATCTGTGGATCCGGGTCGCCGACGTGGCCGCGTCCCGCGCCTTCTATGCGACGGTCGCGCCGCACGCCGGGTTCGAGCTGCGCCTGGACACGCCCGAGCGCGCGCGCTTCGCCGGCGCGTCCGGGTCGTTCTCGGTGCTCAGGGGCGCACGGCCGACCGAGCACCTGCACATCGCGTTCCCCGCCCCGGACAACGCGACCGTCGACCGCTTCCATGCAGCCGCCACCGGCGCGGGCTACCGCGACCATGGCGCGCCGGGCGAGCGGCTCGTCTACCACGAGGGCTACTACGGCGCGTTCGTCCTCGACCCCGACGGGAACAACGTCGAGGTGGTCTGCCACAACAACCTATAGCCGCCGTGGCGACCCTGATCGGGTGCAGCGGCTGGAGCTACGCGCACTGGCGCGATCCGGTCTACGACGGCGCGCCGGCCGCCCGCTGGCTCGGCCTCTACGCCGAGCGCTTCCCGACGGTCGAGGTGAACGCGTCGTTCTACCGGCTGCCGACGCTGCGCATGGCGCAGGGCTGGGCGGAGCGGGCGCCGGAGGGGTTCGTGTTCGCCGTCAAGATGAGCCGCTACGTCACCCACATCCGCCGCCTGCGCGACGTGCCGGCGAGCGTCGCGCTGCTGATGGGCCGGATCGAGCCGCTGACCCGGGCGGGCAAGCTCGGGCCGCTCCTGTGGCAGCTGCCCGAGAGCTTCCCCCGCGACGACGAGCGGCTGGCGGCGGCGCTGCGGGCGCTGCCCGAGGGCCGCAACTGCTTCGAGTTCCGCCACCCGTCGTGGTTCTGCCCCGAGGTGCGCGAGATGCTGGCCGACGCCGGCGTGGCGCTGGTGGTCGGCGACCATCCGCAGCGGCCCTTCCAGATGCTCGAGCCGACCGCGGACTGGATGTACGTGCGCTTCCACTACGGCGCGCGCGGGCGGCGCGGCAACTACTCCGAGACGGAGCTGCGCGAGTGGGCCCAGCGCATCCGCGGATGGGGCCGGCGGGGCGACGTGTACGTCTACTTCAACAACGACTGGGAGGGGTTTGCCGTGCGCAACGCCGAGCGGCTGCAAGCCCTCCTCGCCTAGCTCAGTCGATCAGCTTCTTCTCCATCTGCCACACGGCGACGCGCCACATCACCAGGGCGAAGACGATCAGGAACGCCGCGTGGCCGAGGTCGTCGGCGCTCAGAAGGCCGAGCGCGGCGTCGCGCACGAGCTGCACGCAGTGGTAAAGCGGGTTGAGCTCGGCGATCGCGCGCAGGACGGGCGGGAAGGTCGAGATGGGAAAGAACGTCCCCGCCACCAGGAAGAGCGGCGTCAGCACGGCGCTCGTCACGTAGTTGAAGTTGTCGATCGTCTTCGCCACCGCGGCCACGAGCACCCCGAAGCAGGCGAACCCGAATCCGGTCACGAAGCCGGCGAACGGCACGAGCAGCATGCCAATGTTCGGCGAGAGGCCGAACGCCATCGCGACGATCAGCGGCGCCACGCCGTACACGCCGGCGCGCACCGAGATCCACAGCACCTCTGCGGTGATCAGCTCCTCGACGTCGACCGGCGCCGCCAGCATCGCGTCATACGTGCGCTGGAACTTCCAGCGGATGAAGGTGTTGAACATCCCGGGGAAGGCGGACGAGAAGAGCACGGCCGTCGCGACGACCCCCGTGCCGACGTACTCGACATAGCGCACGTGCTCGACGTGCGAGACGAGCGAGCCGAACCCGAGGCCGAACGCCAGCAGGTAGATCGTCGGCTGCACCACCGACGAGAACGTGGTCGCCTTCCAGTAGCGCCCGAAGAGCACGATGTCGCGGCTCATGACGCCGGCCAGGGCGGCCGGCTCGAGCCGGCGCACGCGATGGGCCGGCGCGGTCACTCGATCTGCTCCCCGGTCAGCATGACGAACGCGTCCTCGAGGTTGGCCGGGCGGCGGACGCCGTCGGGGGCCTCGCCGTCGAGCTGCTCCGCCCGCACGATCACCACCGCCGGGCCGCTGCGGCGCGTGCGCCAGCCGGCCTCCTCGGCCTGCCGTACGACCGCCTCGAGGTGCTCGGGCGTCCCGTACACCTCGAGCGCCTGCTCGCCGGCCTCGGCGCGGACGACCTCCTCGGGCCGGCCGAGCGCGACGATGCGCCCGTGCGACATGACGGCCACCGTATCGGCGAGCCGCTCGGCCTCCTCGATGTAGTGCGTCGACATCAGCACCGTCACGCCGGAGGTGCGCAGGCGGTCGATCAGCCCCCACAGCTCCTGCCGCACCTGCGGGTCGAGCCCGACCGTGGGCTCGTCGAGCAGGACGAGCCGCGGCTCGTGGATCAACCCGCGGGCGATCAGGAGCCGGCGGCGCATCCCACCCGAGAGCTCGGAGACGCGGGTGTCCGCGCGGTTGGTCAGGTTCGCGATCTGGAGGGCGCGGTCGACGGCCGCGCGCCGCTCCCGTCCCGGCACCCGGTAGATCCGGGCGAACACGGCCAGCGTCTGGCGCGTGGTCAGCTCGACGTCGAGGTTGTCGAGCTGGGGGACGACGCCCATCTCGATCCGCGCCTGCTTCGAGCCCGCCGGCAGCACGTGCCCCATCACGCGGATCTCACCGTCATCGGCGCGGGCCTGCCCGGTCAGCATCCGCATCGTCGTCGACTTGCCCGCGCCGTTCGGCCCGAGCAGCCCGAAGCAGGTCCCGGCCGGCACCTCCAGGTCGAGGCCGTTCACCGCCGTCACCGGGCCGAACCGCTTGACCACGCCCCGCAGGGAGATGGCGCTCGTCTGCGGTGCCGCCATGGCCCCGAGTATAGGGAGGGCGGGGCCCGGCTCGCGCTCTACATCAGGCTGATCCGTTCGCGCACGTCCCGGACAGTGTCCGCAGCGGCGGGGAGGTGCCCCTCCTCCTCCGCCACGATCGCCTCGAACAACCGCTTGCAGTACCGGCTGATCTTCGTCTCCTGCTTCGGATCGTTGACCACGACGCGTACGAGTCGCTCGGCCGCGTCCAACCGGCCCCACAGGTAGTCGTTCTGCCGAAAGCCCGCCTCGAGGAATGCGCCGAAGTGGCCGAAGGCCGTCCCCTTCAGCTTGTGCTCGTAGAAGCTCCGGATCTCGGATTTTCCTTCTCGGGGCGCGAGCAAGGACGCGTCCCGCGGGCTCATGCGCGCGATGCCGACGATGTCCTGCTCGCCGACGCCGCTTGCATACCTCACCGGATAGAGCGCCATGTCCCACTGATCGAACCACTCGAACCGGGCCGTGAGGTCGGCGATGACGTCGTCGCCCCAGCCGCCGGCCATGTCGATCAACCGCTCGAAGACGTCACGAGCATGGGCTTCGAAGGTCCGGCCGCCCAAGCCATCCGCAAGCCGAGTCCTCACCAGCTCGAGCGCCTCCGCGAGCTCCGGCCCGTTCACGAGCGCGTCCCTCGTCGCGGGCGTGATGGTCCCGGTCCCCTGGGCGTCGTCCGGAGGGCCGAGGAGGTCGCGCGAGATCGAGTCGGGGAAGAGCCCCTCGAGCCGTTGTTGGATCGAAGCATCGCGACTGGCCCCCTCCAGCGTGACGTCGAGCTCCCGTATGCCGCCGTAGAGGAGACGCTTGGCCGCGTCGAGCTCCTGTCGAGGCGGCGCTCCCGCCGAAGCCTCCTCCCCCTGCGACGGGTAGAGCTCGATCACGGCATCGACCAGGAACCGCAACCTGCGCCGCTCACGCCCGATGTCGAGTCCGGCGAGAAACTCGAGGGCAGCCGGGTTGAGCCCGCCGCGGCGACCGACCGAGAGTGGGTGGTGGACACGCACCCAGCGGTCGACGACGACGCGGACGGCGGTCGCCTGGTTCGTCTCCGGCGGGAAGAACCGCGCACGGCAGATCGCATCCGCGAGCCCCTCCTTGACGGTCTCGAGCCGCCAGCTCATGTAGGCCACGTAGGCGGGCGTCCGCGTGTCCGCCGGGCCGCTCGGGAGCGGAGTCGACGCGATCGCATCCTGCAGCCGCCTGGCCGCATCGTTCATGCTCTCCAGCCGTTTGACCTGGTCGCGGATCGGCTCCTGCAGAGGAATGTCGCTTCCGGCGGCCCTGAGGGCCGAGAGCATCGTTCGGATCGACGGCTGCTCGACGTTGACGTGAAGCTCGTCATCGGGCCGGCGCGCCGGATCAGGCTCGAGGTAGAGCAGCCATCGCCGCGTTTGGCGGCCTGCCGGCCGCAGGCGGATCTCGTCGATCGCGTGGTCGAACGGATAGTTGTCGAGCACACCGCCGTCGACGAATGTCCGTAGCCGGATCTCCTTGTCTTCGTCTGACCCGGGCGGCGTCATGCTCTCTGCAAGACGCAACGCATACACGCGATAGAAGTGCTCGACCTGCGTGGGCGGCCACGAGATATCGCGCCGCGAAGGCACGGGCGCCTTGCCCACGTCATCCGCGAACGCATCCATGCTGATCGGCTCGAACGCGCCGGGGAAGGACGACGTTGCGCGGCCCGAGAACCCGAGCATGTCGACGGCGCCGGCCGCGAAGTCGTTGCGCTCCTCGTTGCGAGTGAAGGTGTTGAAGTGGCGGTTGGCCATCTCTGTGACGTACTCGTTGCCGAGCGGGACGTGCTGGGCGTAGCCGAAACCATCGGTCATCGTCACGAACAGGTCGAGCTGGTGACCCGCCGGCATGAGTGTCGCCCCCGCCCCATCGGGGGAGATGTCTCGAAGGCCGTCTGCGATCAGATACGAGAGCTGATCCCCGTGCAAGACGGACCCGGCCTTGGCTACGCCGGCCACGTCGCGCCGAAGGCCGAATGCTGCGCGGAGCGCGTGACGCCCCTTCTCCAGGACGTTTCTCGACTTCGTCTCGACCCCGGGGAGGCGCAGTTTCGCGACACTGGGGACGACGTCTCCGATCGTCGGCAGGACGTCTGCCGCAAGCCGGCGGTACTCCTCGCGCAGGAGCCTCGTGATGTCGGCATGCTCCAGCCACAGATCCCTGACCGGCGTGAGCTCGCCGTCCTGGGCGAGCGCCCGCGCCAGACTGACGCCGTTGATCCCGCCGGCGGACGTCCCCGAGATGATGTCGATCACGACGCGGGTCCGCACGCCATCCTGTGTGGCCAGCTCGTCGAGCAGGTCGCGGTAGATCGCCTGTGTCGTTCTGTCCGGCGTGTGCTTCTCAGGCGTCGAGGCGATCACGAGGCGGTGGAGCTCCTGGGCGAGGCCATGCATATACACGGCCAGGCTGACGCCGCCGTAGCAGACGAGCGCAAGTCGCAACTCCTTCAGCGCGTCGGTGTCGCCGGGATCAGTCGTCATCGAAGACCTCCTCGCCATTGCCCTGGTCGATCTTCTGACATCGGTTGATGCCACACACGGCGGGTATCCGCATTCCACTGACGGCTAGAGGAGACCCGCCTTCTTCAGGGCAGCGTCCGCCTCGTCCGGGTGAAGGCTCGCCGCGAGGATTGCCGTCGCATTCGCGTGCTCTGCGACCTGATCCGCTGTGGCCTTCGCCTGCTCCACAACTCTGTCCGTCGCTTCCTGGCCGCTGTCCTTGCCAACCTTCACGCCGAAATACGCACCAACGACGGTGCCGATCATCGTGAATGACCCGGCGGCGATACTTGCAACGGCCGAGCTGGACGAACGAGCCACGATGATCGCCGTTGCCGCGACCGCAACAGCCGCGACGAGCCCAACCGTCACGACCAGGAAGCCACCGACACGCTTCACCTTCTGCGACCAGTTCTCGTCCATCGGCTGCCCGCCCTTCGTCGTCCGGTGAAGGCAGCGTTATCTCACACCGGACCGGCGGAATCAATCTGACGTTCTCGACCGAGGCGGTTCAGGCGACCATCGATGAGCCGGTCTGGATCGACCTGCTCAGGCGCCGGCGGGCCGCCCCCGGTGGCTGAGCGCGTCGATCGTGACCGCCGCCAGTAGGACGAACGCCGTGACCATGAACTTGGTCGCCGCGGCGTAGCCGAGCAGCCCCATGCCGTTGTCGATCGCGGCGATCACGATGCCGCCGAGCACGCCGTGGAGCGCCTTGCCACGGCCGCCCATGAGGCTCGTCCCGCCGATCACCGCGGCCGCGATCCCGTAGAGGATGAGCGTGCCGCCGTCGACGGTGGTCGAGATCGAGCGCAGCCGCGACGCATAGACGACGCCGGCGATGCCCGCCGTCAGCGAGCAGAGCACGAACGCCGACGTCCGCACCCAGGCCACGCTGATCCCGGCCCGGCGGGCGGCCTCGGCGCTCCCGCCGATCGCGTACAGGTAGCGGCCGAGCTTCGTGCGCCCGAGCAGGAACGTCCACGCGGCGAGCACGCCGAGCACCAGCAGGACGACCCAGGGGACGCCCGAGATCGGCTCGAGGATGCCACGGTCGGCGTTGCAGAGCAGGACGAGGGCGACGCCGGCGGCAACGGCTGCGGCGATCTTGAGCAGTGTCACCGTTGGCGGCGGCGCCACCAGGCCGGAACCACGGCGCTTGGCGTCGCGTCTCCAGAGGAGCGCGGCGTAGATCACCAGGATCACCAGGAGCACGATCCACCCCGTGGTGTTCGTCAGGTTCGAGCTCGTGATGTCGTTGATGACCGACTCGTTGATCGGGATCGTCCCGCCGTTTCCGAGGATGTGCAGCATCATCCCCTGCCAGAACAGGAGCCCCGCCAGAGTCACGACGAACGAGGGCAGGCCGATGCGGGTGATGATCAGGCCCTGGACGAGGCCGATGCCGGCGCAGACGAGCAGCGCCGCGGCGATGGCGACCCACCACGGCCAGCCGTAGTTGGGCCCGACGGTGTCGGCCATCACCACGCCGCTCATGGCGGCGACGAACCCGACCGAGAGGTCGATCTCGCCCAGCAGGAGCACGAACACCTCGCCCATCGCCAGCAGGCTGAACACGGCACCCTGGACGAGCAGGTTGACCAGGTTCTGGGCGGTGAGGAAGTTCGAGTTGAGCGACTGGAACAGGATCGAGATGATGATCAGGCCGCCCACAACCGGCAGCACGCCGCTCTCGCCCGCCTTCAGCCGCGCGGCCGAGGCCCGCAGGTACTCGCCCGCCGACCCGGCGGTGATCTCCGCGGGGACGGCGAGCTCGGCCTTGCGTGCCGCCGCCTCGGTCAGCTCCTCGTCGGGTGCGGCGCCCTCGCCGCGGGCGGGATCGTCGACCTGCGACATGCGATCAGCCCTCCCTGGAGGACGCCGCCTTGGGCGTCCTGGTCGACTTGCCGGTCGTCATCAGGTCGACCGCGATCTGGGGGTCGAGCTCGGATGCCGGCCGCAGCGCGACCATCCGCCCCAGCCGCAGGACGGCGATCCTGTCGGCAACCTCGAAGACGTCGTTCATGTTGTGCGAGACGATCAAGGCCGCGAGGCCCTGGTCTGCCAGCCGGCGGACGAGGTCGAGCACCATCCGCGTCTGGGCCACGCCGAGCGCGGCGGTCGGCTCGTCCATGATCACGAGCTTGGAGTTCCAGAGCACCGCCTTCGCGATCGCGATCGCCTGGCGCTGGCCGCCGGAGAGCGACGCCACCGGCTGGCGGATCGACCGCACGGTTGTCACCGCCAGGCTGGAGAGGGTCTTCGCTGCCTCCGTCTCCATCGCCTCCTCGTCCATCACGATCCCGTGCATCCGCTCGCGGCCGAGATACATGTTCTGGACGATGTCGAGGTTGTTGCAGAGGGCGAGGTCCTGGTAGACGGTGTCGATCCCGAGCAGGGCGGCGTCGCGCGGTGTGCGGATCCGCACCGGGCGCCCGTCCCACACGATCTCGCCGTGGTCGGGCGAGTGGATGCCGGCGATGCACTTGATGAGCACCGATTTGCCGGCCCCGTTGTCGCCGACGAGCGCGGTCACCTCGCCCGCGCGCACGTCGAAGTCGACGTCGACGAGGGCCTGCACGGGGCCGAAGTTCTTCGAGACGCGCTGCAGGCGCAGCAGCGGCCCGTCCGTGCCTCCGCTCGCCACCGGATCCTTCGCAGTGTGGTTCATCGTGGCCTCACCCGCCGGAGCGCCGGACCGCCGTTTGGCAGGCGGCCCGGCGCGCCAGGGCGGATTCCTCAGCTGATCCCCGCCGCCTGGCAGGCCTTCTGGAGGGCGGCTCCGGCGCACAGCTGCGACACCTGCACGGCCTTGTCCTTGACGACGGTCGAGGCCATGTTGGAGGTGGTCACCCAGTGCGGGACCGTGTAGACCGAGGCGATGTTCTTGTTGAGCGTGGTGTCCATCGTCTCGGAGTTCACCAGCGTCGACGGCGGCTTCAGGCCCGCGCGGAGGTAGAGCGCGAGCGCCGCCGCGGCCTGGGCCTCCTCGTAGATGGGCTTGTAGACCGTGCCGCACTGGTAGCCCTTGAGGATGTTCTGCAGCCCCGAGGGCGACGCGTCCTGGCCGGTGGTCGGGAACGTCTTCGGCGGGATCTTGTCCTTCTGCAGGACGGAGATGACCGCGTTCGCGTTGTCATCGTTCGGCGTGATCACCGCGTTGATGTTCTTGTGCGCGGTGAACTGCTGCTCGAACGTCGTCGCGGCGGTCGGCGGGTCCCACGTGCCTGCCGGCTCGCCGACCTTCACATACGAGCCGTCCTTGAAGTGGGGGGCGAGCACGCCGTTGTAGCCCTGGGCGAACAGCTTCGCGTTGTTGTCGGTGGGATCGCCGTCCATCACGAGGATGTTCGGGTTCTTCACGCCCCAGGATTGGATGCAGCTGACCGCGCCCTGGCCGATCAGCTTGCCGACCTCGACGTTGTTGAAGCTGACGTAGTAGCGGTCGGCCGGGCCGCCGGTGACGAGGCGGTCGTAGTCGATCACCTTGACGCCCTTCGACTCGGCGTTCGACTCGATCGCGGCGCCCGAGCCCGGGTCGAGCGGATCGACCAGGAGCACCGATGCGCCGGCCGTGATGTCCGCCTCCGCCTGCTGCTGCATGGTGCTTGCGCTCCCCTGCGCGTTGTCGATCTTGAAGTCGCTCGAGCTCAGCCCGGCGGCTTCGAACGCCCGCTTCAGGTACGGCGCGTCGAACTCGACGTACCGCGCCGACGACGTGGTGTCGGGAAGCAGGACGCCGATCATGCCCTTGCCTTCGGAGGCAAGGCCCTTGAGCTTCTGCATCTCGGTGAAGTCCACGTTGAACGCCGAGGCGCTCAGGTTCGGCACATTCACCTTGGCGCCCGAGCCGCCGCCGCTCGAGCTGCTGCCCGACGAGCCGCACCCCGCGGCCACCGTCAGGATGACGCCGGCCAGGCCAAGGCCCAGCAACCGCCTACGTGAGTTCCCCATCGCGATGCCCTCCCACTTTCCGCGGTCAGATGACCCACACCGCGCCACGTTACCCCAACCCGGGGGCCTCCCAAACCTTCTAGGCTTGCGCGCGTGAGCGCCGGGAGCGATCGCAAGCGAGTGGGGGTGATCGGCGCGGGGCTGATCGCCCAGGCCATGCACCTCCCCCATCTGGCGCTCCTGCGCGACCGCTTCGAGCTCGCCGTCGTGGCGGATCCCAGCCCGTCGGTGCGCGACCGGGTCGGCGACCGCTTCGGGATCCCACACCGGGTTGCCACCGCGGAGCAGGCGGTCGCGGTCGGCGACCTCGACGCCGTCGTCATCTGCGCGCCCAACGCGACCCACGCGAGCACCGTGCTGGCGGCGCTCGACGCCGGGCTGCACGTCCTCTGCGAGAAGCCGCTCTGCATCGTCCCGGCCGACGCCGACGCCATCGTCGCCGCGCGCGCCCGGGCCGGGCGGGTGGTGCAGGTCGCCTACAACAACCGCTTCGACGTCGCCTACGAGCGGCTGGTCTCGGAGCTGCCCGACTCGACCGAGACGCTGCGCTACATCAGCGTGCTCGTCCACGACCCGGAATTCGGGCCGTACTTCGGGCCGGAGGATCTCGCCCGCGGCGGCGACGTGCCGGCCGAGGTGATCGAGCAGGGCCGGGCCGACGAGGCCGCGCAGGTGCGGGCGGCGGTCGGCACGGACGCGGCCGACGCGGTCAAGGCCTTCTCCGGCGGCTTCCTGGGCAGCCTCGTCCACCAGGTGAACATGGTGCACGGGATGCTCGCGCGGATGGGCGAGCCGCTGCCCGCGCCGGTGATCGCCGGCGACGCCTGGGCGGCCGGCGAGGCGCTCAGCGGCTCGGTGCGGCTGCGAAACGGCGCCCGCTGGGACAGCGCCTGGATCCAGCTGATCGCGCTGCACGAGTACGACGAGCGGATCACGCTCTACTTCGACGACTCCGTCCGCACGCTCTCGATCCCGTCGCCGTGGCTGCGCCAGGCGCCCACCACGTACGCGGTGTCACGGGCGGCGACCGACGGCCGCGACGTGACCGCCTTCGACTCCTACGACGAGGCCTACCAGCGCGAGCTGGTGCACTTCCACCGCTGCATGCTCGGCGCCGAGGAGTGCCGCACCCCGCCGGAGCAGGCCCGCATCGACCAGGCCGTCCTGACGGACATGTTCAGACTGGCGGGTGAATAACCGGTGTACGGCTAGAGAAGGTCTTCCGCCCGGCGAACCGCCACCGGGGCTCCGGCCAGGCGTGACCGCTCGGCCGCCTCCGCCACCAGCAGGGTGTTGAGCGCGTCGCGGGGGGTGCAGGCGCTCTGCGCCCGCCCGGCGGCGACCTCGAGGAAGTGGTCGATCTCGCCGGCGTAGCCGGCGGCGAAGCGGTCGAACGCGCTGCCGTAGGGCGTGTAGCCGTCGGCCACCCCGATCGGGTCGAGCAGCCGAAGCGGCGTCCGCGCGTTCATGCCGGCCGCCGCGCTCTCCTTCGACCCGATCGCCTCGATGCGGACGTCCTCGCCGCGGCCGTCCTCGCGTGTGCCGGCGACGAGCACGAGAGTCCCGCCGTCGAGCTCGAGCACGAGGGCGCACGTGTCGACGTCGCCATAGCGCTCGGCGAACTCGATCGCCCGCACCGCGCCGGCCGCGTACACGGACCGCACCTCGGACCCGGTCACCCAGCGGATCATGTCGAAGTCGTGGATGAGCTGGTCGCGGAACATCCCGCCGGAGCGGGCGACGTACTCCTCCGGCGGCGGCTCATGATCGTGCGAGGCGACGTGGAGCGTGTGCACACGGCCGAGGTCTCCTTCGGCGATGAGCTCGCGCAGCTCGCGCAGGGCGGGGTCGAAGCGGCGCATGAACCCGACCTGCACCGGGAGGCCGGCCGCCTCCACCTCACGTACCAGCTCGACGGTCTCGCCCACCTCGGCCGACAGCGGCTTCTCGCAGAAGCAGGGGATGCCGCGCGCGACGCACGCGCGCACGAGACCGGCGTGGGCGGGCGTCGCAGCCGCGACCACCACCGCGTCGGGCTGCGCCGAGAACGGGTCGTCCGCCGGCGCCGGGCGCGCGCCGACCCGGAGCGCGAGCGCCTCCGCGCGGGCCGCGTCGACGTCCGCGATCAGCACCTCGGACGCGCCCGATGCCCGGACGAGATTCCCCGCGTGTAGCGAGCCGGCCTGGCCCGCGCCGCACAACAGCACCCGCATCCGCCGCGCCTCCCTGGAACGCTCCAACCCTCGGGCGCAGCCTAGCGCCGCGGCGCCGCGGTCGACCCCCGCACCTGCAGCTCGACCGGCACCGTCAGGTGGCGCGGCTTCTCGGGCGCGCGGCCGTCCATGCGCGCGAGCAGGATCTCGACCGCCCGCTCGGCCTGGAAGTCGAGCGGCTGGGCGACGGTCGTCAGGGAGATGCGGGCGAGGCCGGCGACCGCGATGTCGTCGAACCCGACCACCGAGAGGTCGCGCGGCACGCCGATTCCCGCCGCCTCGCAGGCCTCGATCAGCCCGATCGCGGCGAAGTCGTTCCAGACGAACACCGCCGTCGGCGCGTCCGGCCCGCGC
>Ga0207707_10004372_pt1 | contig 12489 bp, 11 predicted proteins | sample KBSC83BmetaG_FD_184336 | JGI IMG/M metagenome (GOLD analysis project Ga0207707, IMG submission 184336) | Corn rhizosphere microbial communities from Kellogg Biological Station, Michigan, USA - KBS C8-3B metaG (SPAdes) (version 2) | ecosystem: Host-associated > Plants > Roots > Rhizosphere ... | reverse complement strand
GCACGCGGTGAGCCTGCATTTCATGTATTACAACTATTGCCGCCCGCATCTGACGCTGACCCGCGCGGCGGAGGGAACCAAGACCACACCCGCGATGGCGTGCGGTCTCACCGATCGCGTCTGGACGGTAGAAGAAATGCTCGGCCTCATGGACCCCAAGCGGATGTTACAATGAAACGGGGACACTACCACAATCCGGCGGCAGTTGCCAGTTGGCGAGGTGGGAGGGCAGCTTGTACGTGATGCGATCGCGAAAGGGACGGTCGGTGCTGCACCTAACCATGGGGCGAGGAAATAAGCACCGCGACACGCGCAAAGTAGCCCCGACAATCGGGGAGCGAGCGCGACACGGAGAACCTCAGGAATGACGGACGGCTTGCCTGCGATTACATACGAGATTCTGTACCAGGATGTCCGAACTCCCACCCGCGCCACGCGCGAGGCGGCCGGTTACGACGTGTGCGCGTATCTGATCGGGCGCACGGTGAAAATCTCGGATGGAGCGAAGATGCTCGAGCGCGCCAGCGATCCGCATCACCGGCTGCACCTCCAGCCGGGGGAGATCGCGCTTGTGCCACTCGGCTTCAAGGCGCGCTTGCCGGACGGATACGAGGCGCAGGTGCGGATCCGCAGCTCGATCGCGTTCAAGCGCGGGCTAATCATCCCGAACGGGCCGGGGACGATCGACGCGGACTATCCGAATGAGTGGATGGTGATGCTGAAGAACGACTCGGCGAAGCTTGTGACGATCGAGCATGGAGAGCGAATCGCGCAGGTGGTGATCGCGAGGTATGCGGCGTTGATCTGGGAAAGTGGAGCCGTTGAAGTGACCACCGACAGATATGGAGGAATTGGTAGTACCGACTCCTAATCGTCTTCGCCTTCACGTGGCTTTATGCGCAGCGCCCACGCGAGTTGCTCCAGGTGCCGGCCCGGTCGTGGGCGATAAGAGAGAACCTCCTCGACCGTTGCCCTTCACTGTCGCTGTCCGCGCCCCACTTCGAGGCAACGGCGATTGTATCGGCATCACTCCGCAAACCCGGTAGTCGCGAGACGGGTCAACGCACTCTGACCGTTGGAAAGGACCGCTCAAATGGAGCCGCAAGTTTCAATCGAGAGTGTCAACTTCAGCGATGGAACCACGCTAAACCTGGCTGGAGACGACATTGTGGTGATAGTAGGGCCCAATAACGCGGGTAAGAGCGCGGCCCTTCGCGGTATTCGCGACAAACTTCAGTCGCGAAGAAACTCCAATCCTGTGATCGGCGCGATTACGATAACTAAACACGGCACCTCGCACGATGTCCGCGAATGGCTTGATCGGTGGGCTACTCAGACTTCATCCTCACCCGGCGATCACGTTCTGAGCGCGCTCGGAGAACACATCAGCCATAGTCAGGTAGCCTATCACTGGGAAACGGAAGCTGACAGTGTCTTGGAGCTTCGTCGCTTCTTCTGTCATCTAATTTCCGGAGAAGAGCGACTTACCGCCGCTAATCCAGCCCCCAACATTGCGCTCGGTCACGATCCAGCAAGCCACCCGATTCACTTTCTGCTGCGCGATGACTCCATCGAAAAACGACTCAGTGACCAATTTCGGGAAGCGTTTGGCGTTGATCTAATCGTGCACAGAAATGCTGGGAGTCGAGTGCCGTTATACACCGGTGAGCGGCCAACGCTCGCGCCGGGTGAAGATCGAGTAAGTATCGGATACGTGAGGAGGCTTGAAGAGTTGCCCATGCTGCAGGACCAAGGCGACGGTATGCGCAGCTTCGCCAGCGTGCTGCTACAGAGTACGGTCGGGCGCGAATCTGTACTCTTGATCGACGAACCAGAAGCCTTCCTCCATCCTCCTCAAGCGCGTTTGCTTGGCCGGATGTTGGTGTCGAGCAAAGAGGTCGGAAGGCAACTTTTCATAGCAACACACAGTGGCGACGTGCTACGTGGCATTTTGGATGCGAGCAAAAATAATATTCGAGTGGTACGCCTTCGCCGCACTTCGGATTTCAACCTCGCGAAGGAACTCAGTAACGACGAAATCGCGCTGCTTTGGAAAGACCCGCTGCTCCGTAACTCAAATATTCTCGACGGGCTTTTTCACGAAAGAGTTGTGATCAGCGAGGGGGATGCTGATAGTCGTTTCTATGCGGCTGTCACAGACGCCATTTATTCCCTTCGCGGTAGCGAAGGTCGGAGACCCGACGTGATGTTCACTCATTCCAGTGGTGCATCGCGCCTTTCAATGGTGCAACAATCCTTGCGACAGCTTGACGTGCCCGTAGTCACGGTAGTGGACTTCGATGTCTTGAGGGATGAACACGTCTTGCGAAGTCTCATTACCGGCGCAGGCGGTATCTGGACCGACATCGAGGCTGATTGGCGGCTCGTTAAGTCTTCTGTAGACGCAAGAAAGCCCTCAATGACACTTCCGGACATCAAGAACGCGATACAAACAGAGTTGTCATCGGCGACCGGCGACGCGCTTTCTGATGTGGTGCGTAGGAGACTAAACGCGATTCTGAAAAGAGCTTCTCCTTGGGGAGACGCGAAAGAACAGGGAAAGGCGTACCTACGAAGTGGCGCTCCTACTCAAGCCTTCGAGCGCATGTCAACTAAGCTCCGAGAATGGGGAGTGTTCATTGTATACGTGGGTGAGCTGGAAGGATTCGTGAGAAGCGTTGATGGTCACGGGCCGGCTTGGATAAACGAAGTGCTGAGCGAGAAAGACCTCTTGAGTCCGGAGCTCGAGCCCGCGCGAAGATTCGTGAATTCATTTGTCCCATAAGAACGTGGCCTTGGAACTGGCTGGCCCCTAAGAACTCCGGCCCTCTAGCCTGCCACCATCGACAGATTCGAGATCCGTTGCTGGAAACGTTGATCCTAATCAATTCAATGATTCTTTTCCCCGGAGCGCATAGTGCCCCGTGAGCAGATGAACGAACTCACTTTCGTTGCGCAGCTTGGTGCCTTCACAATGCTTCGCGCTGAGCGACGGAGGAACGCAGGTGAGCCCGTGCTCATTGAGCGCGGAGAGGTCGAGGAGCGACAAGTCGACTCCTCTGGCAAAGTGAGGCGGTGTGATATTCGCCTGAACAGCAGAGGGGGAAGGAAGCTCGTCAGCGGCGAGGTTAAGCGTCCGGAGGTGGCCGACGGGCGGGATCCGAGAAATCCCAACTTGATCGCAGATGCGAGACAGAAAGCGGTTGCGCGCGGGCTACCATATTACTTCACCTGCAATTTCGCAAAAGTCGTCCTGTTTGCGGTTGCGGCAGGACCTGGGGAGCCAGATAGAGAGGAGGCAGAGTTTGATCTCGGCCCGATCAGTCACTCCAGACAAGTAGACGCATACAAGAAACAGATTCAAGACAATTGGATCGCTTTTCTCGACGATTTGGAGCAACGACTCTCAGCGATGAGTGCAACTCGACCGATCGTCACGAGTAGCGACGTTTTGACGCTGCGTGACGCGATCTATTCCGTCGCCGATGAGGCGATCGATCGAGTCGTCTCAAGAGTAGAAGGTGATTCCTCGCTCTCTGACGCGCTGAGGCGCGAGTCAGGGGCGGCGTTCGGGTTTGCGCCGGCGCTCAAGCCCGCGTATCGAGCACAATTTCGTGAGGAGCTCTTGCAGCTGCTCCGCTTTGGAGTATTCGTGACTGCGCAAAAGCTGATTCTGTATCGCGTTCTGGAAGACGCCGGTCCGCTTCAGCAACCCTCATTCCGTCTTGACCCGCTAACGATTCCATCTGGCTCAAGCGATCCAATTGGTATTCGTGGAATTATCGACCTGGCCGTTCAACACGCCATTAAGCGCTCAGGCGATTTCGAAACTGCCTTCCTGCCGGATCCGCTCGCGTACCTAGTATTCATGCCCCCTCACTCCCAAGAAGACACGCGAGAATGTCGAGTCGGAGAGGTCTGGTACCAGCTTCAGGAGGCCGTGAAGTCAGTATCATGGGTTAGCATTTCCCAGAACCTGATCGGTTTTATTTATGAAATCATCGTTGACCCACAGTTTCGCCACGAGCTGGGTCAATTTTACACTCGAGAGGACGTTGTCGACATACTCGTGACATACGGAATCGAGGCCGCGGACGACTGTGTCTTAGATCCAGCGGCCGGCGGTGGCAGCTTCTTGCGATCGGCTTATAAGAGAAAACGAGACTTGGGACATGCTCACCAAGACGCGCTATCTTCGATTTGGGCGTTCGAAATCACTGCCTTCGCGGCGGAGTTGAGTACCCTTACACTCGCTACCGCTGACCCATCCGCGCCTGCAGCCTATCCCCGTGTTATTCTCCGCGACTTCTTCGAGGCGCGCCCTGGACTCATGACTGAACTCCGGATACCCGGAGACTCAAGCCCGCTAACTATTCCTGAGCGCTTCGACGCCATCATCGGGAACCCACCCTACATCTCGTACAGGCGACAGACAAATCAAACATTGGTGTTAAGGGCTTTGGCAGAACTCCCGGAAGCAATAGAACTTCCGCGGTTCTCCGGGAAGAGTGATGCCTACGTGTGGTTCATTGTTCACGCCACCCAATTTCTCACTGAAGGCGGGCGGTTGTGCTTCGTTGTTTCGTCAGCCATTCTGTTCTCAGACTATGGAATACCACTAATCAGATTCATAGCGCGACACTATCGAATAAGAGCAGTTGTGGATTCAATTGTCGAACGCTGGTTCCCCGACGCGGACACGAACACCGTTTTGCTACTCCTCGAGCGAAATTCCAATGTTTCGGCGCGCCGAGATAATACGATGCGCTTCGTTCGACTTCGAAGACCGCTATCGCGTTTGCTACCTTCGCTCACGGCCTCAGGTAGGCGAGACGCCCTGGAACAGCTCGTCGATTCTCTTCTAACCGCGCCGAGCGGAGAAGCAGACCCAAGGATGACTGTGAGGCACATTCCTCAAGGCATCGACGGTGGGCTCCAGTTTGTACAGTCGAACGAAGCGAGCGATGAGGAAGAGGAGTTCCTATGAGTCTGACGTCAAGCTTGGGACGGTTGGAGGCGAGAGGTGCCTATTCAGCTGATGGTGTCGTAAGTAAGCGCTGGGGCCAGCTGCTTCGCGAGACCGAGACTCTGGACAAGTTTCTAGAGGCAGGTGCAATCTCGGGACGGCTGGTCCCGTTACGTGAAATCGCCGAGTTGCGCGGGGGCGTCGTGACGCGAGCCAACGCCTACTTCATAGTTCGAGAGATTCCGTTCGACGCCATGCCCGCGCGTTTCAGCTTAACGAGGCGGGACTTACAATCGATTACCGTCGTCCTAGATGGAAATGACATGCCGTTTCGCATGGAACGGAGATTTCTTAGGCCGATTCTGAAGGGCCCCGACACGCTGCTTACTCCGACGAGCTATCATTCCGGCGATGAGCGGCTCCTTGTAATAACTGAGTCGAAAAGCCAGCTGCGCACAGCAGGAGCGAGCGGCGCTATCGCATATCTTCGCCAAGGAGAGACGATTCCCTACTCCGCCTCCGAAGACTCGCTCAAGGGAGGTATCCCCGCTGAACGTGCAAACATCCGAACGCGCCGGCCTTACTGGTATAGCCTGGTCCTCCCCGAGTCCAGCACTGGAAGGATAGTTGTCCCGGAACACTTCAACAGACGGTACATTGCGACACTGCTCTCGCCGGGTGATGACGCCGTTGTGATCGATAAGTTGTACGTCATCAATTCACGACGTCAAGAATACACCAACACCCTGCACGCGTCTCTCAATGCGCTCCTCACTTGGTACCAGATCGAGCTTCGCGGCCGGACACAGCTAGGAGAAGGAGTTCTCGAAGCAAAGGTGCCGGACTGGAACGGAATCTTGGTACTCAATCCGGCGAACGCATCTGCGGCAGCGCGTGGGAAACTTGCAGATGCATTCCGACCGCTGTCTCGCTTGGCGGAATCCGATAGTATCGAGAGCGCCTCAAGTGTTGAAAGAATCGCTTACGATCAGCTGTACCTTAAATTTTGTGGATCCGCGCATCCTGAATCGTTACGACTCGAAATCGAGCGCGACTTACGGGCGGCGATTGCCGAGCGAACCGATCGTAAGGTATCCGTCGTGGATGCGAAGTCGGATCGAAGACGCAGTGTGCGCGCCACGGCAAGCGTCGATGCGTATGCAGCTCGAATCGCAGCTGGCCTATCTCCATATCCGGATCCCCGGGAATTTCTGCCGGTCGATGTCGCCACTTGGCCGGTACCGATAGTTGGACGCGTAGTCGGTCCAATTGAAATCGGCTCAGATTTTTTCGACCAAGGCGCAGTTCTATCCAGTGGACAGACGATCGCTCACGCGGGCGACATTCTGAGTGCGCAATTCGTTCAGGCAGTGCTGACCCACGATCCAGAATTAGTCCAAGTGGATGTACCCGCTGAGTCGGCCCTAGCCAGCCTGATGGTCGATTGGAGGAATGAAGTGCAGGCTTGGCGCGCGCGATTCAGTGTCGTCTCACAGGACGTAATACACCTTCTCGCTGACGACAGGCTGAAGGGCGCGGTCCTTCGTCAAGCGCTCTCACTGCTACACGCAGTATAGGGCTCCAGCAGCTGCATTTCTTGGAGAGTACGCGACCGGACGCTGCATCGGAGCGCGTCGCGAAACGTAAAGTCCCACGGCCCGTCGGCCTGGACAGAAATTGAGCGGATGTTCAGCGAGACTGTGTTCGCTTTCCACTCCAGCGGGCTGAGTCGGAACTGGACGACATGCACAATCGCCGGGCGCGGCACCTACATCCGCTGATTCTGCGACAATGACCTACTGCGGCGTGCGTGCCTCATTCATTTGGTGATCCCGAAGGCACACGCGTCCACTCGTGCCCGGTTTCGTTATGCGACTCGACGCCTATTCATCAACGTGTCAAGTGTCTTGCGGGAAGGTCGACCTGCATCGCAGCGGAGTAGAGCGCGATCGAGGGGCCAGAATCTAGAAAGCTCTGATCCGTTTCTTCTCGCCCGCCACTACGTTGAGATGATGCCGAATCGGTGTCGGAGCACGACTCGCCACTGTGGCGAAGAGAGACGACCAGTCTGAACTCTTCAAGAGTAGTTGACATATTGCTGGGTCGAATTGCTTCCCATTGCATCGCACCAGTTCCGCACGAACTTCCTCCTCCCCAAGAGCGTCGCGGTATGGGCGAGCAGTCGTCATTGCGTCGATAGTGTCGGCAAAAGTTATCACCCGCGACGCTAGCGGTATCGCTTCTCCAGCGAGACGATCTGGATATCCCGCACCATCCCATCGCTCGTGATGATGTCGCACTGCGGGCACGAGGTCGCGCAGCTGTCCAGCGGTACCGATCAAACTAGCCCCATCGACCGGATGCTCCTCCATGATCCGCCATTCTGCGTCGCTTAGGCGATCCGGTTTCCGAAGAATCGGAGCATACTTTTCATGAATCTTGCCTACGTCATGGAGGAGGGCAGCAATGCCGATACGGTGAATCTCGCGTTCGCTCAAGCCGATCATCCGAGCGATAATGATTGAGTAGTGCTGAACTCGTCGCGAGTGACCCGAAGTATACGGATCTCGAGCTTCCATCGCCTTCACCATGAGCTCGAGCATATCTTGGTACGAACGCTCGAGCTCCAACTTGGTCTTATACAGCTGTCGCAAGCCAATGGCTGGAAGGGAAAGCAGAATGGCGCCGAGCGGCCCGGTTCGAACGGTTGCCCACGCGAAAAAGATCGCAAACGGTGCGGACAGAAGCTCAAACGGCAGGGTGCTCAGATGATTATGCCGCCACACAGACAGTACCTCGCGCCTCTCCGTGATCGCGATTGCACCGCTCACCAAGATAGTGTTCGTGAAGAAGAACACCGCGATATACGCCAGCGCTGAAACGCCATTGGTCCACATCACATCGAGAAAACTCGTATTCTGGAAACTCTGTAGTGAGTGACCACCCAGAAGGCGATAAGCCCCAATTGCCGTGGCCGTTGCCAGTGCCGTCTGGGCCACATTGAACGCACCCTTTAGCCAACCGCGCCGTCGCATTGTCTGTGCGATTACGGCGGCTGCGGTTATCGCCGCCACCGCGGTCCAATCGGGCGAAATCAGAGCGAGCGCTTGAAAAGGAACCGATGCAATTGATGTCGATGCGCCACTCGGGTGTATCAACACCAGTGCTTCCGCTAGCACACCCATCAGCGCGAGAAACAGGAAATACTGTAGCGGAGTGCGCTCGACGGGCGCGACAAAAACGATCGCTGCAACGGCAGCGATCGCAACTAGCATGACGAGCGACACGTAGGCTCTAATTCGGTTCTGCATAGTGAAGAGCGCCCCCGCTCCCGATCCTAGTTCCAGGTAGCGTAACTGCTGAACGCAACCGTGATGATCTTATGAAACAGAGCCAGGAAAGAAGACATTTCGCGTCACCCCCCAATCAGTGAAGTCGCATCGGATAATCCGAGCGCTGAAGGTTGGCTCCGCTCAACTGCTAGCTACCGGCTCCGCTTTTCTCCGCTCTATCGAGAGCGGGGGCACTAGACTGTTTGGTTAATCCTCGTTGTGAGATTGCATTCGTGCGACGCGAGCACGCCTACGATCTTCCTACCCATCTATTAGTCGCATCCAGCGCGGCCAGCACACTCGCCGTCTCCGGATTGTCCTTTATCTCGCAGCTGCCCGTGAGCAGCACGTTCTCCCGTCCCGCTCGCACCGAGATCCCAACGAACATGAATTTTCGGTCGAATGCATCGATCACCTTACATCCTTCCACGTCGAACGCCGCGGAATTTTTCTCCACGCGAGCGATCGCCATCAGCGCCGCACGAGCCGCGAGATCTGCGCGCGAGCGCAATGAATCCGAGCCCTCGCACTCTCCCTTGTACGACTGATCGCCCTTTCTGAGCGTCACCCGCACCATCACGCCCTTGGCCACACTTCGCTGTATTTCGACATCCTCGAAATACAGTCGCGGATTTTTCTGCGGCGCTGAAGCAATCGTGGGTGCAGCCACCGGTGCAATCACTGGTGCAGCGGCGGAGTAAGATGGCGTTGCAACGGGCGCTTGAACCACGGGCGTTTCGACACGATCCCGTATCTTTTCGTTACTGGTCGCCACCGAAATCTTCCGATGGTCCACCTGCATCCTGAGCGATGCCTTGAGCATCGTCTCCACGTTCCGCACCGTCGCCTTCGGACTCACATCCATCGTCGTGACCACGTGAACCTCGTCCACGGCGCCCGAGTCACTCGGCTCTATCCTCACGTCGATCACGCCGGGTAGCGTCCGCAGCAACCGCTCCGCCTCCGCCAACGGCAACACGCTTCCCGCGATGGGAGACGAGGAGGTATGCGACAACGGATTTCCCGGTGCTGGAAGGGCCACGGCGATTCGACGGAAAACGGATGTGTAAGGCGGGGAACACAGCTTGGCACGTTTTGGAACATGCCCGACTCTCGCGAGAGAGTCGTGTGCCCGAAGACGTCATTGGGCGCACCGCCAATATTCAGTCCCAGGCTTTCCAGCGCAAGCATTCTGCTCGTTAAAGTGCTTGAATCTTCGCCGCCATCCGCTATGGAAGTGGTACACCACCTAGGTATTACTCCCTACACTTCCGGGATTTCGTACTCCTTGAGCTTCCGGTAAAGCGTGCGCTCCCCAATCCCCAACTGCTCTGCGGCCTTTCTTCGGTTCCCGCGCGTCTCCCGCAGCGCCGCCACTATCGCCGCCCGCTCGATGTCCGCCATCCGCATCCCCGGCGCTATCGTCACCACGTTCGCCGCCGGCGCTTCTTCCCTGGGCTCGATCCCTATCGCCGCGCTACCACTCGCAACCGGCAGCCGCGCCGCCGGCTGCACCTCCCCCAATTCCGCGCGCGCCTGCCGCACATCCCTCCCCTCATCCGCCCGTTGCCGCAGCTCCTCCACTTGCAGCTTGAGCTCCACCAGGCTCCGCACGATGAACTCGAGCTCCCGTCCGCCTGTGCCCTCCTGCCCGCGCAGCACCGCGCCCACCGGCACCGGCAGGAATCGGTCGCTCCCGCCCTCGCGCAGCGCACGCGGAATGTCCGTTGCCGTGATCTCCCGCCCCGGACTCAACACCACCATGCTCTCCACCAGATTCCGCAGCTCGCGCACGTTCCCCGGCCACGGATAGTCGATCAAAATCCGCATTGCGTCGCCCGAGATTCCATGGAACGGCCGCTCGTGCTGCGCCGAAAATTCCTGGATGAACGCGCGCACCAACAGCGGTATGTCCTCGCGCCGGTCGCGCAGCGGCGGCAAATAAATGTTCAACACGTTCAATCGATAATACAGATCGGGGCGGAACTCCCCCGTTTCAACCTGGTCGCGCAGCGGCCGGTTCGTCGCCGTCACCACCCGCACGTCCACCTTTATCGCGTGCGATCCGCCCACCCGCGTGAGCTCCCGCTGCTCCAGCACGCGCAGCAATTTCACCTGCGTACTCCTCGGCGATTCTCCTATCTCGTCGAGAAATAAAGTGCCCGTGTTCGCGAGCTCGAACCTGCCGAGCCTCCGCTCCGCCGCGCCGGTGAACGATCCCTTCTCGTGGCCGAACAGCTCACTCTCAAGCAGCGTCTCCGGCAGCGCGCCGATGTTCACCGCTATGAAAGGCTTGCTGCGCCGAGGACCGAGGCGGTGCAGCGCGCGCGCGACGAGCTCCTTACCGGTTCCGCTCTCCCCCTCGATGAGCACCGTGCTGCTCACCGGCGCCATCTGCTCGATCTTTACGAGCACCTCGCGCATCGCCTCGCTCTCGCCGATGAGCCCCGTCTCCACCGCGAGCCGCCGCCGGTCGAGAATTCTGCGGATCCCCGTGAGCACCTCGTCCAGATCAACCGGCTTCGCGTACACCTCCACGAAGCCGAGCGCGCGCAGCCGCTCCGAGAGCGCGGGGTCCACGATGTCCGCGAGCCCCACCACCGCCACGCCGTCCCAGAGCATCTCGCGCACGAGCTGCACGTTCGCCGTGTCGACGAGCCCTCCGGTAAGCACTATCAGGTCGGGGCTCTCGCGCTTGATCGCCGCGCGCACGTCGTCCACCGGCGACACGAGCGCCGTGCCGTAGCCCGCGCGCTCGAGCATCCCGTTCAGCCGCACCGCGGGCTCCACGTCGGTGAGCGTGATGAGCACCTTCACGGCGCCGCGCTCCCATGCTCAGTGTTGTCGCCGCGCGTGATCCGCACCGCGTGATCGATGATCGGCTCTATCGCCGCGAGACCGTCGCGCACTCCACTCGTGGAGCCCGGCAGATTGATGATGAGCGTGCGCGCGCGCACGCCGGCCAGCCCGCGCGACAGCGCCGCGCGCGGAAAGCTCGCCAGCGACAACACCCGTATTCGCTCGGCGATCCCCTGCGCCTCTCGCTCGATCGCGACGCGCGTCGCCTCGGGGGTCACGTCGCGAGGCGAGAGCCCGGTGCCGCCGGTGGTGAGCACTACATCGGCGGCGTCGCCATCGCACCAAGAGATGAGCTGGCTCACGATCGACGTGGTATCGTCGGGGATGAGCGCCCGCGCCGAAAGCTCGGCGCCGCGCGCCGAGCACCAGGCGGCGATCGCGTCGCCGGAGGCGTCGTGGCGGAGACCGCGCGCGCCGGCGTCGCTTATGGTGAGAATTGCGACTCGCATCCGGGCAAATATGCCGGGAATGCATACACGCTGCCAACTCGGCGGTGCCTTACACGATCAGATGCTCCCCGCTTTCCATAGACCGCCCACATAGCGGAACCAGTCAGTGCGGCCGGTGGACTGCACCACCTGAATCGCACGCCAGTCGCTCGCGAGCTCCTTGCTCGACGCGAGATACACCTCGAGATCCGAGCTCGCCGCCCCGTCGCGACGGAATATCACGCTCGGCGTTCCATCGATGATCTTGAGGTTCGAGCCGACCACGGCGCCGCTCACCGGGCCGCTCAGCCCCGCCGGCGGCTGCTTGAAGTGCACGCCGTGCTCGAGCGGCAAATACGTCACGCGCTCGCCGGCGTCCGCGGCACCGTTGTCGTTCACGTCTTCGAGAACTCGCATTCGCCTGTTCGCCACGTCGAAGCTCACTATTACGTCGTGCTTACGCGTGACCGCGAGCCGCTCCGCGTTCTGCAGCGCCACGCGGACGGTGCGCGCACCCGAGTCCACCTGGAACTGCGTGAAGTTCACCCGCGGGTACGCGAGCGTCGCGAAGATGCCGACGATCGCGCACACGATGAGCAGCTCGATCGCGCTGAAGCCGCCGCGGGAAGCTGAGCGGCGCGCTGTCACGCGGTTGGTTGAAGTGCTTGCGAAAAAAGTCATCGGTGCTAACTCTCCGGGAGTCCAGATACGACGGTATCGCGAAATGGTGAGCCCTGCCAATCCGATCGGGAGCGCACCCTGACCCACGCAGGCGCACTCGAATTGGACGTACAATTGCGCGACCTATGCCGCGAGCCAAGTGGTTGTCTCAAATGGGTTTAACAAACTCCAGCGCATCGCCTGCTACGCAAAGAATTGCCGACCTGATAGATATTGCGCAGCT
>Ga0207707_10004371_pt1 | contig 12492 bp, 25 predicted proteins | sample KBSC83BmetaG_FD_184336 | JGI IMG/M metagenome (GOLD analysis project Ga0207707, IMG submission 184336) | Corn rhizosphere microbial communities from Kellogg Biological Station, Michigan, USA - KBS C8-3B metaG (SPAdes) (version 2) | ecosystem: Host-associated > Plants > Roots > Rhizosphere ... | reverse complement strand
CAGGCCCACAGCTCGAAGACGGATTCACTCGCATCGCCAATGAACTACTCGAAGCGATCTATAACGCCTATTTCACCGTCAGCGAGTCCCGCGTGTTTTGGTTCGTTGTTCGTCGCACATATGGCTTCGGTAAGCGCCACGATTGGATACCGGAACGTCAGTTTGCGAGCGCAATTCACAGCATGAGTCGGCGTAATATCGCTAAAACTCTGCGCCAGTTAATTACACGCCAAATCATCTCCATCCAACGAGATGGACGCGGGCATCCAACCTACGGAGTTCAGAAGGATTATGCGCGCTGGTCTTTGCCATCTAACAAGAAGGCACGCCATCCAGTTAGAAGGCGCTCAATCAAGCCTCCATCCAACGAGATGCATAAATGCATCCAACCAGAAGGCGAAAACGCCATCCAACCAGAAGGCATCATAAGAAAGAAAGATAATTTTAAAGAAAGCAGAAACGGAGACGAGCCAATCGAACAGCAGTCGGACCTGACCAACGCACCGATCTTGGAATTGACGGAAGAGGAACTGAAGGCGATCGAAGCGAACGACGAACTAACGTACTGGAAGCGGAAAGCCGGGATTGATGTGAGCGATGAGCATGATGTGTGAGGGGAGTATTACAATCGACAGTACAGTCGATTTGGATAGTTACTATCTTTTAGATACTCAGACCAATTTAGTCTGATATGTGCCGATTTGAACTCCAATCCAGCCCATTCCCACGGTTTCCGGCTATTGTCCATAAACCATGCTAGATAAATCAATCAGTTACGAGCAGCCAACCCGCGACCTGGACCGGAATGGGACAGATCGAGGCGGGACAGGAGCCCCGAAGCGGGAAAAATGGCTCGCGGGGAGACCTCAGCCCCGGACCCAAAATAAAGAATTCTTTCTCGCAAACTTTGCGTTAAACCTCTCCCTCGAAAATCTGAAAGCATGCTTTTCCCAAAACCGGAGTCCCCAAAAATCAGGAGTCCCAAATTTCCAGGAGGTAATTTTATGCAAGCCGATGGCCCTAAACACGAGCGCGAGACGATCATCCGTTTCGACGAGGAGTCTGAGACCTGTTCAATCTGGACGGCAAGCCAAGTTATTTACCGAAAGCTGCTGAAGCGACTCGGGTCAGATTACCTGGTCGAAGATGGCGAAAGGCACGCTGAGTTCAAATGCCCTGTTAAGTTTACAGACTTGCCGAGGCGAAAGGTCAAAAAAGTGCTTGACCCTCGGTTAGCCCTTCAGCGAAGGGATCATCTCGCCAAAGCCAGACAAGTTATTAGGCGCGGCGAGATAAAACAGGCATCCTCGAACGGGTCGCCAATATCGTAAAACGGCAAATTGGAGGAATCGTGGATCCTGAACCCTGTCCTTGTCTACACTGCGCCTTCGATCGTTGCTTTGAGATGATTAAGCAGGCCAAGACGAACGCCATAGTCTCAGATCTACGCGCACGTAACGTATGGCCTTACCGTAAGCAGGGGGAAGGTAATGTCGAGGCCACATAATACATCGAAATCGTATCGAAATCTGAAGTATGGTTCTAGGCAAGCTTATTTTAAATATCATAAACCGCTCACCGTGCGCGAAGGCAACGAGTTGCTTATGAACCCGGCCGCGGTTCGCGGGATGAGAAACGCCCTACGTCGAATCCTGCTTCACCCCAACCCTGCTCCTCGCGAGATGAAAGACATGAGCCCGGAAGAGATAGCGGCAATTTATGCACGAAATGGAATCGAAGTCCCGAAATAAACAGGAGGAAACGATGAAGAAGATTTACCCAGGAGATGCTGAATCACTCAGCAAAGGCATTGACATCGCAACCGGCATGGCCGGCATTGCGCTGACAATTGCCGGAGCCTGCGCTTTGGTCCTGTTCCTAAAGTGGGTCTTCCCCGGCCCGGACGTGAAGGCGATGGTCGAAGCTCTGGCTAGGGATCAGGGCAAAGAGCTGGTCGAGGTTCCTGGCACGCCGAAACATTGGGAAGCCTACGGCAACCGAATTCAAATCATCCCGTCATGCCCTCCCAATGTGGCTTGTTGGGGAAATGTCCCACAGTGACTTTTTTTAACCCGTCACTTTACGCTTGAGGTTTTATGTCTAAATGCGGCAAATGCAAACAGGAACCGTGTAGCTGCTGTGAAATCTGCGATGAGCCAACAGACGGCGCTTACACGGTCTGCGATGAATGTGCTCGCAGGTTCGGCCGGTGTTGCGAATCGGAGAACGTCGATCTCTGCGCGGAGTGTACGGAATGAACAGCGCATACGACGGTCACGATCCGCTTTGCTGGTGTCCGGTCTGTACGCCAAAACCTGTCCGCATCGAGCGTTGGAAATCCAGCGAGCAGAACGAGGAAATCCACTTCTTCGTGAAGGGCACGCAAATCTACTTGGCAGGTTTCAATCCCCAACTCATTCCCGAGGAAAAGATTAGGGAAATTTTGAAGGAAGCTGGCTTCGAATTATGAACATCGAGAAAGAAGTCGCCGACCTAATCGACAAGATCGATGAGTACCGCGCGCAGAACATTCGCCGCGATGACATGCGCTTAACCGTGACGCGGCAATTCAGGGACAAGCTCATTTTGCTGACGATTGCCGAGTTCGGGACTTGGCGCGTTGGGGGATGTAACGACGAGTCATTTCTCGGCGTGCCGCTTGCCATCCAGGAGGATCTTGTCTTCCCACCTTGGCGGCTTGGTTTCGTGCTGAGAGCAAGACCACGTTTATAAAACAGGAGGATCGATGTCTGAAAAAATAGCTCACGCCGCAACCAGCCACCGGCATCAATGCTGGAAGTGTCACCGCACTTGGCCGGGGTACGGCTCACATTACGGGAACCGGGCAATCTGCACGGATGACCCCATTACGCTCTGCCATGTCTGTCTCTCGAAGCTGTTCCCTGACGTGCAAATCCGCCGCAGCGAGGCTTACCGCGAGATTCGCGTCGCGATGATCGATGAGGCGGAGAAGCGCACCAACGAGAAAATTGGGATGCTCACGAACGGTTTTGTCCGCGTGGAGTGGACCCGGACGTTTTTGAAACAGATGAACAAGCTCGCCGCGCGGATATGAGACTCGAATACCGAATCCGGATCCACTGCCAGAACGATCACGTCATGTATCTCAAGTGCAACGGCACGGAGGCTCAGGCGGAGGAACTGGCGCGGATTCTGGACGGCCGGCAGGTGAGCGACGCCCAAAAACCCGGAATTTGTAACGTATGCCGCGCTCCGTTCGTTGCGCGCGTGGAGGAGGTACTTACCGCATGATCGACGTACTTCGATACATGGGTCATAGGCTCGCGGGCCACAAAGTACAGCGTTGGTTTCCCTACCCGCACGTTTCCAAAACGCTGGTTTATCACTGCCTCAAGTGTCATATCGGCTGGTTCTTTATCGATCGGAAGGAGAGATGAATTTGACTCCAGAATACGGAATAAATCTGCCCGCCATACAAGGCGACAACCACTACGCAGAGCAACAGCTCTGGATGGTGGGCGAGAAACAGCTTTTGTCCGCTATGCTTCAAGACGCAATCCTGTGCCTCACGTTTATCGGGCACGAAAAACCCAGTGAGGCAAGAAAAGGGCGCGAAGCTCTCGAGTGGTTCAAAGAAAAAGCGGACGACGTTTTTAGTCTGACCTACTGTTGCGAAGCGCTCGGGCTCGATCCGCAAGCAGTCAGATCGAAGTATCTTGCGCGGGTCAAAAACGCCACGGTCAAAAAGATCACTCGGGCGCGGATTGTCATCCCGCGCGATCCAAAAGCCTCGCACGAGTATGTTCACATGAAACACTGCAAGGAGTGCAATAGCCGATACAACAAGGCGTATTGGCGTGAGCACGGCCGTTCCTCCCGCATGGGGCGACCGCCGATTACCTTAAACGCACAGCACGCCTACTTGGGGCAGAAGCACTGCAAGGACTGCCGGCTCATGTGGGAGCATGATTACAAAGAGCGGATGAACGGCGGCAATCCCACAATCGATTTGAAGCAGCGCGGTCGCAGACCGGGGAATGCGATCAAAGACATCATGGCCGACATAGCCAAGCCGGCCAGAAAAAAGAGTTGGGGCTACAATGGGTGAATGGATAAATATTCCGTCCCACCGCGTCTTGCGCTTGAGCAAGTGGGAATTCGAGCGGGACTTCTTTTGTCTCGATGAGGAGGGCAAGGAATATAAGCCTTCGTTGGGCTCTATGTTCTCGCCCTTCAGAATCTATCGACGTGCCGACATGATGATGTTCCTAAAGCCCAAACACATCCCGATGTTCGAAGACTTCAACAACGTGATCATCGTTGAGCCTTTCTATGGCTAAGTTCTTGCGTGACTACGTTCTCGCCCCGATCATTGCTATGATCCTGGCGGTTGGATTTTTGTGGCTGATCTACTCAGCCGCTTCTCTCGCGCGGTAGGAGGAACCCATGAGTGAGAAGAAAAAAGTGTCGCTGCTCGCGGATGCAAAGAACGACTCGCGCCTTTGGAGTTGCGAGCAATGTTTGAGCGACCTTCTCGGAGAAATTGGCGAGGTCAATCCCGAAAAGATGATTATCTTGTTCTGGTACAAAAACGAGGAAGGGCAAATGCGCCGGAGTTGGCGCTTCGTCAATCTCACGAAGGTCGAAGTAGCAGGGTATCTGGCTGAAGCGGCGCACGATTCGCTTCACGAAATGAAACCGGAGGAAGAATGAAAACACTGACGTTTCGAAAGAAATCAAAGTCCGTTACCAGGGTCGCCAAGAACGGCGATCATGTGCCTAGCTCCGAGGAGTATTACGAACTCGAAGGAACCACCATCACAACCTGCAGTTCCGGATTCGAATCTGCGTTGGGCATCGGTTATCAATCGCCGGGAACTATGATCGAGATCGAGATTGCGGCCGTTCATCGGATCAGGGAGAGAGAAAAGCTGGTGTGAGCAAGCCGACTGACTATCAGGTCCAGGCGATTATCAAGGATCGAGACACCTGGAAAGCCCGCGCGCTCCGGGCTGAGGGGCTTCTGCAGTCATGCCGAGACCTTTCAGCGCAACGTGCCGCTGAGCTGCTGAAGATCAAAGCGAAACTAGAAGAGAAAAAAATTTCACTTTCTATTTAACGGATTACGTTTTACGTCAAACTGCGTTATAATTTTGCGCTAAAATGGCAAGCACACCCGAAGAAATCACTAAAATCCTTGATGAATTCGAATTGAACCTCGCCGCGTTCAGCACGGCGGAAGGTCGGCCGGCCGGTTGTACTATCTGCAAAGACCCGCGCGTCAGGACAATCAACACCGATATTCTCGAAGGTCGCCTCCGTCAGGGAACTATCGCCGGTAAATACGGCTTTTACCGCGTGCAGATAATTCATCATCAGCACAAGTGTTTAGTCAGGTACGGCAAGGCGAGCTTTTCGAATCTGGAACGTCTTCAATCTCAGCGCGAAAAAGTCTTTCCGACAACCGGACCCGCGCTCGCGCAAAAGCGATTCATCCTAAACGAACTTTTGTTCCTACGCGACGAAGCTCTGCGGCGCAATCCCGTAGACCGAAAGGAATTGCTGAAGCTCGCCAAGGAAATCGATCTTGCCGCGGCGGAGTATCGCAAGGCGCAGGAGGAGAGCAGAAAAAAGACGCGAGAGAAGCGGCTCGCAAAAGGGAAGAAGGGTAACGAGTTAGAACTCGAAGATGCCCAACTGAGCGAAATGCAAAAGGTGCTTTAACCGGAGGAAATAGATGGCAGAAAAAATTAAGAGCGTCGAAGAACTGAAAGCCGACATTGAGTTCTGGCGCAAAGCGTTCGAAGAGTCCGACACGGAGAAGCGAAAATTTGCGAATGTGCTCGAGGAGCAGAGCAACGATTTAGTCGCGACGCGCGAAGCGGGGAAGAGAGCGATTGAAATCTCCTCGCAGCTTCTCACCGAAAGAAACGAAGCGCTCAAACACCTGAAGATTCTCGCTGCCCACGTTTCCGGCCGAACCGGGATGCTCGGGCGCTCAGACAGATTTTGCTCTTGCAACAATCAGTACGGATGCCCGCTTGGCGCGGCCAACGATTTTCTCAAGGGCATCAAGCCGCCAGAGAACCAGGAGGCGGCGTGAAAGCGCGCATTGAGTACGCCTATCAGGAGGGTCTTCCCGAATCCGAGCGCTGCGTGGCGCATATATATGTCGGTGGCCGCATCTTCTCTGCTACCGCTTTGACGTGGCAATCAGCTCGCTCGAAAGTGATCGACATAGCCCGCGCACACATGAGCACGCCGAAGCCCGAGGAGGTAGAAATACTGTGATCAAATTTAGCGCGCACGATCTCGAAGGCAATCAAATTGCAGGGGTAGCGATAACTCTCGACACCTACCGCCAGATGCTTCAGGGCAAACGTCTCGAAATCGAATTGCAGGATCTCGGCTTGCCCAAGTGCAAACTATTCGTGGTGGCAGGGCGCAACGAACTCGAAGCGGCGCAGTGGGTCAGGGAAACTCTCGGTGAAGTGGCGCACGCTTCGGTCGATGACTCTTTGGTCATCCGAAAGAGGGATTGATGAAAATCGTTCACGCCTATCCGCCGAACATCGACGAAATCCGCGCAGTCTTCGAACTCAATGACCGCGTGATCTTTACTTACGGGCAAACCCTTTATGTCCCATCCGGCGCAACGATCGACGAACCCCTGATGAGACACGAAGAGACTCACGCCAAGCAGCAAGGCGACGATCCGGCAGGCTGGTGGAGTAAGTATCTCACGGACGCAAACTTTCGCGTTGGTCAAGAACTGCAAGCGTACCGCAGACAGTACAAAGCCTATAAGCGCATGGTCGGCAGTCCAATGCTTCGCCGGCAGTATCTCACCGAACTCGCCCTCGTTCTCTCCGGCAAAATCTACGGCGAGGCAATCAGCACGCGCACCGCGTACAAGAAGATCCGACAGACCAGCCTTGCATGAGCACGATCGAGCAAATCCAGAATTCGCTCGGCCGTTATTTTTTAGCGTGCAATCCAGGCTACAAATACGTTCCATTTCAGCAGGAAGTTTTAGCACCGGCTCTTGAGAAATTAGAACGCCGCGAAATACGCCGACTAATGATCCATCTCCCACCTGGACATAGCAAAAGCGATTGGTCGACACGGAACTTTGTCCCGTACTATCTCGGCAAGCGTCCTTCTGAAAACGCGATGGTGATTTCTTATAGTGCCGACCTTGCGAGCGATGACTTCGGCGCAAGAATTAAAGCGCGCATGGAGTCGCCACTTCATCTCAAAATTTTTCCCGATTCCAAAATCACACGCGATAGCAGGAGCAAAACCCATTTCACTACGATTAAAGGCGGTTCGTTTTATTCAACTGGTGTAAGTGGATCGATCACCGGCAAGCGGTTGAATCTGTGCGTCATGGACGACTTGCTGAATAGTTTTCAAGACGCCGATAGTGAAACGATCGAGAACGGACTGCTTGAACACTATCGCGGAGCAATTAAGGATCGGCTACGGCCGGACGGAGTGATTCTGTGCTGCGCTCACCGCTGGCGCCGTCGCGACATCTACGGGCGCATTGTCGAATTTGAAGGCACGGTCGAAGAAGGTGGCAAGTGGACGGTGCTAAAGCTTCCTGCAGAAGATCCGCCCGACTCAGGAAATTTTTTATGGACCGATTACTACGGGAAAGAATATTACGAAGATTTCAAGCGGGACAGCGAGGTCTGGTGGTCGAAATTCCAGCAGGATCCCACCAAGGGCGAAGGGCAAGCGTGGTTCGATGAAAACGATCTTGAGTTCTATGACATCGCGCCGCCGATTGGCAAATTCAAATACTACCTGTTTTGTGATCCCGGCGCGTCTAAAGATCGAAAGTCCGACCGTACATCGATTCAAGTCTATGCCGCTGCGCAAGATCAGCGATTGATCTTGGTGGAGTGGGTTCTTGATAAACTCGATCCGCTTGAACGGCAGAAAAAACTCGAAGGCATACTTCGGCGTTTTCGGCCAGAGCTGGCGCTTTATGAAGAGTACGGGTTAGTCAACGACTCTGTTTATTTCAATCAGCGCGCGGAAGAAATCGGCCTTGATGCGATTCTCACTCCAGTAGGCAAGAAGGGCCCGCGCCACAATCTCGCCAAGCAAGATCGTATCCGTGAGCTAAAGCCGTGGATCAAAGGCAGACAGATCGTTTTGCCGCGGAAGTACATCCGCAAGATTCACAGCGGTCAGAACGTCGATCTCACCAAGCGGTTCATTGAAGAAGAATTCAAACTCTACTCGGGAGATGGCTCAATCGCTCACGAGGATGATCTTGATTGCATGTCTCGAATCAACGATGTCATGCCGCCGTTCGGTCCAGGCTTCGAGTGGTACGAAGCGGAACCGGAAATTGCAGAGCGCAGCACGCGCGGCGGACTCGGAAGTTCATGGGAGTCAACATATTGAAGCAATCTAAACTGAAAAAAATCCGCCATTGCGATGAGTGCAAACAGAATTTTTACACCGACGCGGAAGGGATGCGCGGTCACATCGCTGATCACCGCATGGAAAAGCGCGCGATAGCCGCAGGAATTATTTTGCCGAAGAGAGGCCCGTTGGTCGTTCACAAATGATCGTGAAGTCTGAAGACCTGGAGGAAGCGCTGTCGAGTCTCGTACCCGGCAGTGCTTTGGTCATTAAGGGCAGAGAGCCTACTGACGAACTGTGTGACATGGATCTCATGCCGGATTGGTTATTCAAGGCGTTGTTTCCGGGGGAAGATGGAGAGCTAAATTGACTGATACAGACCTCATGCTCGATGATCCCCTGCGTCTTCCCGAAGTTGGCACACCCGCGATCACTCCAGGGTTCAATCTCTTACTCGATTGGATCATGCAACAGGTTTACAGCGCGCAACCTCATGTAGATGCATTCCGCAAACAATACGAGCAGTGCCGCAGGTTCTTCGACGGTAAGCACTACACCGAAGAGGACAAGAAAAAGCTCAGCATCGAAGGTCGCCCCGACAATGCGTTCAATAGCGCACAGAAGTTTATCCGGTTCATTACCGGCATAGAGCGCACCGCGCCAGAAGCGCTGCTATTCACGCCGGTCGATGAGAGCGATCAGGTGCAGCAGCAGCTCGGGGAGTTCACGTCGCGCTGCTACGATTGGGCGATTGCCAAAGGCCGCGGGGATTACGAGCGCTCGATTGCGTTCGAAGACCTGACCATAGGCGGCATGGGCTGGATGAGCTACGCGATCGAGTACGGCCGCGACCCGCGCGGGCTCCCTATGACGGAGCGGTTTTCTCCTACCGAAGCGCTGTTCCCGCTTACCGACAGACAGAATCTCGAGGGCTCACGCTGGCGCGCACGCGAGAGTTGGGTAGACATCGATGAACTTAAAGCCCGCTTTCCCAAGTGCCGCCAGTTGATCAATTCGATGCGCGGTCAACCGATTGCGATGAGCCGCCCGGAAGCCACTCACCCGGTCTTCCACGAAATCACCGAAGTAAAAACGACACCCGTCTCAGGCTCGAATCTTGTCGACCCGCGTCGCGACAAAGGGCTCTTGCTGCAGTTCGAATGGTTCGACGACGAGGACGGATACTACTTTTTTGACCCGCTGGAGAATCAGGACATCTGGTTCAATGAAGCAGACTTCAACAAGTACCGTAGGCGCTTGGCGCTCTTAACCGACAAGAAAATCACCGACTACATTCGCCGGCCAAGTCGCCAGTACAAGCGCGCGTTCATTCTCAATCGCGCGGAGATGTTGGGCGACCCGATCGATCTCAAGCGCTTTCACCTTAACTGCATGACCGGGAGTTACGATCCGGAAGATAAAGTCTGGTACGGGTATTTCAGAATTTTGGTCGATCCGGTCAGATTTTCTAATAAATTTTTTAATCAAATAATCGAGATTATGGGCCACACCGCGAAGGGCGGCGGCGGCTGGTTTGAAAAGGGCTCGCTGGAAAAACCGCAAGTTGACGATCTCCGCGAGAATTACAGCAAGCCGGGACGCTGGCACGAGACAAAACCCGGCGCCATTTCCGGCAAGAAGATACTTCCCAAGCCAATGGGCGAACTGCCGCAAGCTTCAGTTGCGATGATGCAGCTCTGCGTACAGATGCAGGACAATATCACCGGCATGTCGCCGTCGAATTTCGGCGGCGGTCCCGATCAGAACGTAGCCGGCGCAACGCTCAGGCAAAAAGGCAAATCGTCTCTGATTCTACTCTCCAAAGAATTCGATGCGCTCGCACGCTTTCGCCAGGACGAAGGCATGATCGTGCTCGATCAACTCGAATCGCTGGCCGATGACCGGCTGATTGCAGTCGGCGGGCACGCGGACGCTTCGATTGTGAAGCTCGCACGCGACCCGTTCCAACGCGAATACATGATGTCTCTGGACGACGTTGAGCGCGATCCGAACATGCGCAAGATGTACCAAGATGCCGTCATGCAAATCGCCCCGACTCTTATCAGGATGCAGATGTTTTTGCCGGAGCTTTTGGATTACATGCCGCTACCGTTCCGGTTCAAACAAGCGATCAAGGGAGCGATACGCTCGGCGTATCAGGCAAGGCAACAAGCCGCGGCGCAGGGCGTACCACAGGGCGGAAGATCCTCGCCGGTCACACCGCAAGAGCGCCAAGCCAAGGTGCAAAAGTCCAATGCGGAAGCTATGGCGCAACTCGCCAAGGCCAAACGTCTCGAGTCCCAAAGCGAGCGCGACAAGGAGCGCATGATCATGGACGCGCTTGTCAAAATGGTCGAGCTGAACCTCCAGGCGAAACAAGGCGACCGGGACGCAACGAGAGCGGGAATCGAAACCGCACAGGGCGCTCTCGATATTTTCCACCAAGCTACGAACAGCGGGCCGTTTGATCCCGCGCTAAAGAAACCGTCAACGACAAAATCAAAATCGAAAAGCTAAAGGAGAAAAAGATGATCAAATCATTACTGCTCGCAGCCGCTCTTTTGTTTCTGACCGTTGGCTTGACGCACGCACAAACCTGCGTACAGGCTGATGTCAGTCACCCAACGCAAGCGGTGGCTACTTGGAAAGATAACTCCGGTGATGAAACGGGCTTTGTCTTAGAGCGAAGCCTCAACGGTGGAGTATTTTCTGCTGTGGCAGCATCGCTCGCCGCCAATCTCACGACATACACTGATTCAACGGTTGTGCGCGATCCAGTAGCGACGAACACGTACACCTATAGGATCAAGGCGATTAAGGCGCTGGCTGACGGCTCGATACTCTCAAGCCCATACGCCGTAGAAACTCCGTGCATCTCGTTTCTGCCTCCGCCTCCGTCTCCTCCGGCAGCTCCGAGCGGGTTCACGCTGTCGGCGCTCTCTCAGACACAGATTCAGGCAAGCTGGAGCGATAATTCAGACAATGAAACGGAATTTCAAATCAATCTGCAGGGGTACTCTCCGCCGCGCTCAATCGCTAGATCAGCCCCGACGAACGCGACGAACCTGGTAATCGGCGGCTTGCAGAAAAACAAAACCTATTGCGGCGCCAATGTCGCGATGAACGGAACCGCTCAGTCAGACCCAAGCAACCAGAGCTGCGCGACCACGCTTAGATGATACGGAAGGACCATCACCCCAAGGTCAAGTGCAAATGCCTGTGGTGCAAAGAGGTATTCTATGTCCACTACTACAGGCTGTTTCAGCGTTCGACCGGAAGCGTCCGCCGCGGTGTAGCCTGCAGCGACCAATGCCGAAAAAAGGTTTTCCGCTCTTGGATCCTGCTCGGCATGGAGCGTGACGGGGAATACCAAGCGCTAAAACGTGAGCGCGACAAATTGCGCCGATTAGTCATGGAGCAACAAAAACGAAAGGGAGGAAAGAATGGGCGAAGAGAATAAGACAGCGCTCGATCAACTCTTAGAAGCCGACGAAGCGGATATTAAAACGCTGATGGAGCAGCAGAAAGTCGGAGAGGGCGAAACGTCGCTTGACCCAAATGCTATAGCCGCAGCAGAGGCAGATGAAGGTAACGAAAAAGTTACCGACGATGAAGCCGCCAAAAAAGCGGCAGAGGAAAAGGCTGCTCAGGAAAAGGCCGAAGCGGAACAGAAAGCCGCAGAGGAAAAGGCTGAAGCGGAGAAACAAGCCGAAGCCGATAAACTCGCGGAAGCGGAGCGCTTAGCGAGCGAGAAGACCGAAGCCGATAAAGAGGCGGAACGCGCGGCAAAGAGAAAAGTCGAAGATGACCGGCGCTGGCAGGAATTTCGCCGGCTGAAGCGAGAGGCCAAAGAGCGCGAGGAGCGCGAGGCCAAAGAGCAAGCCGAAGCAGCCGCCAAAGCAGCCGCCGAAACGTCGACCGATCTTGATCCAATCGAACAGGCGCAAACAGACGCGGCAGACGCCAAGCGAATAGCTCAAGAGGCAACCGAACGCGCCGAGCGAGCAGAAGCCGAAGCCCGCGCCCGCCTTGCGCAGCGCGAACAGCTTGACGAAATCACCCGCCAGGAAAATGCGTTTAAGCAAACCCACCCCGACTACGACGCGCGCATGAGTTACGTCGTCGAAT
>Ga0207707_10004366_pt1 | contig 12503 bp, 9 predicted proteins | sample KBSC83BmetaG_FD_184336 | JGI IMG/M metagenome (GOLD analysis project Ga0207707, IMG submission 184336) | Corn rhizosphere microbial communities from Kellogg Biological Station, Michigan, USA - KBS C8-3B metaG (SPAdes) (version 2) | ecosystem: Host-associated > Plants > Roots > Rhizosphere ... | reverse complement strand
GGTGCCGGCCACGGCGAAGAACGACAGCGGGGTCAATCGCGCCGTGGCCTCCTCGGTGGAGCTGCTGTCGCCGCCTCGTCGCTCGGCGTACAGCGAAAGCGCGAGCAGCGGGTGCTCGAAGGCCGCGCGCACGGACGTCGCGTTCACGCCGCCGGTTTGCAGCTTGTCGTAGCGCTCTACGCCACTCAACCGCAACCCCCAGCGCGTAAAGCCGCCGGTGGCGATGTACTGCGTGCTCGTGCGCGTGGTATCGGCCGAGTCGACGGCAATCGAGCCGATTGGCGTGAAAGGCGAGTGCTCAGTGAAGTTGCTGTGGGCGAGCATTCCCTGCACCCACGCGCCGCTGTCCGGATCGCCGAATCCCGCGCGGAAATACATGTCGACCCGCTTTCGATCCTGCTCCGGAATGGAATCCTGGAGCAGCGTGTTTCCCTGATCCTGGAAGCGGAGGTCACGCGTCCGGTCGGCGTGCATGTAGTACGCGTCGACGCTCCACTGCTTGCGCGCCCAGCCGAGTCGCCCGAACAGCGCGAGCTCGTTGCCGCCGCCGACAGTGGCATCAGATGAGGTGCCATAATTCTGCCCGCCCACCTGCAACAGTTCGCCGTGCTTGTATCGTTTACCGAAGAAGGCGCGATAGAGATTGGTGCGCTGGTCGCTGCTCACGACGTCGATTCGCGTGGACGTCGTCGTGCGATCCACCGTCCACGTGCGGCAGTAAACGCGAATCTCATCGGCGCCGCGCTCAACGGTCACCTGCTGCAGCGACCAGAGTTGAATTTCAGCGAGATCGAGCGCGCCGCCTGCGCGAGGGTCGAGATTGTCGATCTCCATCCCGTCGAGAAATATTCGCACGCGTCCGGGATTGCCCGCGTAGGCTCCGAACTGCGGCGACGCGAGGTTTCCCGTGGTGAACGTCGTCATTCCCGGGATGTAGTCGAGCAGCTGCGTGAGCGTGAGCGCGCCCGTGGCGAAGAGATCCTCGCGGTTCCACGTGTACTGCTCGCCCACGCCGAGCACCGGCGGCAACTCCGCGTGCGCGATCGGCGCCTTGATCGTGTCCTTGGGAATCTTGGTGGTTGTGTCGCCGGGATGGAGACCGATCTGCGTGACGCTGTCCGTGTCGGCCGGCGATAGCAGACTATCGGGGATCGCGTGCGTGCTGTCCGCGCGCGCCTGGGTCGTATCCTTCTTCGCGGAATCCGCACGCACGGCCTGCGCGCCCGCGCGCGCTGCGAAGGCCAATGTCAGGAGCGCCCCCATCGCACAACCGCGCCGGAGCGCGGCGACGGAGGTCAGTGTGCCCTCCCCCGTACGAAATCAACGAAGAGTCCCACCGGCGTACCCGTTGGTCCCTTGGGGATGAAGCCCAAGTCGGTTTCCGAGTACGCAGTGCCCGCGATGTCGAGGTGCACCCAAGGATACGTCTCCGTGAACTCCTTGAGAAACATCGCCGCGGATATCGCGCCCGCCGCTCGGCCGCCGGTGTTCTTGATGTCGGCAGCGTCCGTGAGGATGAGCTCCTTGTAGTCATCGAAGAGCGGGAGCTGCCATCCGGTGTCGCCGGATGAGCGTCCCGCTGCGAGCACTTCGTCCACGAGCGACTGATCGTTGCCGAATACGCCGCTCGCGCTGTGGCCGAGCGCGACGACGCACGCGCCGGTGAGCGTGGCGGCATCGATGACGGCTGCCGGATCGTAGCGGCGCGCGTACGACAGCACGTCGCACAGCACGAGCCGTCCCTCCGCATCGGTGTTGACGATCTCGATCCATTTGCCGAGATGACTCTGCACCACGTCGCCGGGCTTCATCGCATCGCCCGAAGGCATGTTGGTGGTGCTGCCGACGAGACCGATGACGTTGATGGGCAGGTTCAACGCGCCAATCGCGTCCATGGCGCCCAGCACGCCGGCCGCGCCGCACATGTCGAACTTCATCGCTTCCATTCCCTGCGCAGGCTTGATCGAGATGCCGCCCGTGTCAAAGCAGAGTCCCTTGCCGATGAGAACAATTGGCTTGCTCCCAGCGGGTCCCTTGCGATGCTCCATCGAGATGAGCTTGGGATCCTGCGTTGTCCCCTGCGCCACAGCGAGGAAGGAGCCCATCTTCTCGGCTTCCATCTCCTCGCGACCGAGCACGTCGACGCGCATGCCGCGGCGCTTCGCGATGTCGCGCGCGGTGTTCGCGAGGAATTCGGGCGTGCAGATATTGCCGGGGAGCATCGAGAGCTGACGGGCGAGATTCATCCCCGCACCAATCGATGCGCCGCGCTCCACGGCTTTGCCAGCGCGCGCGTCATCGGACACGAGAATCTGCGCGCTCTCGAGCTCGGCCTTGCGCTCGTCTTCCGGCGGCGCGCTGCGCGTGGTGGTGTACTCCCAGCTGCCCATCGTAAGGCCAACAGCAACCGCCTCGATGGCTGCGTCGCCCTGCTCTTCGGCGAACCACGCGAGCGACGGAGCGCCGGCCTTTCTCGCCTGGCGCGCACCGACGCTCGCGGCGCGGCGAAGCGCTGCCGTCAGATTGTCGGGCTTGCCGAGTCCGACGAGGAGGATGCGTTGAGGGCCCTTCGCGCCACCGGCGAGAAAGAGCGTCTCGTCGCGGGCGCCGCGAAAATCCTTGCGCTCGATGGATCGGGCGAGCGAGCCGCCGAGCGCCGAATCCAACGCGGCGAGCGCGGGGGAAAGTGCGGCGCCAGAAGCGAGCGCGAGAACCAGCAATGGCGCGTCCGCCGAGTCCGGCTGGGCGCGACGCGCAGTAACGCGGAAGTCCATGAATGTTGCTCCGTACGAAGTGCCCAAGGCGGGACTCGAACCCGCATGGCCCGAAAGCCACTGCATTTTGAGTGCAGCGCGTCTACCAATTCCGCCACTCGGGCGAGGCCCGTAAGGTTAGCACCGGCTACGGCTTTCGTCCACGCTACCACGCGCCCCGTCCCCATCGCCACGAGCCGCGGGTGGAAGTCAGTCTCCCGCCAGCGCCTTGTCGATTGCGGCCTTCACCGTCACACGCGATTCGCTCGCGCTCGCGCGTCCGAGCGTCTCCTTGCCCGCAGCGCCGCCGATGCGGCCGAGCGTAGTCGCCGCGGCGCTCGCGAAAATCGGATCGCCGTCCGAGAGATAACGCGTTGCCACGGCCACGCCTCGTGACCTGTCCGGCCAGTGAGAGAGCATCGCGAGCGCTGCCGTCCGAATCGCCCGCGGCTCCTTGACTTCCGTCATCGACTCGAGTGCATCCAAACCCGCCGCATCTGGCTCCAGTATGAGGCGCCTCGCCGCCGCGAGGCGGACCTCGAGCGCGCCGCCGTGCGCGATGCGATCGACCAGCAGCGCCGTGCCCTGCGGGGCGCGCGCAGGATCGTATACGCCGAGCGCGGCTGCTCGCACGGCGAGGCTCGGATCGGTATTGATCATTGCGACCGCCTGCGCCTGCGCTGCGCTCGTGTCACCGGCCGCCATCGCCTTGATTGCGGCACTGCGAACGAGGCTCGATGGATCGCTGAGCGACGCCTGCAGCATGTCGTGACTCGCCGTCCAATCGTGGCTACCGATCTGGCGAATCGCCTCGGCACGCAATTCCGCCACGCGCTCGTTGAGTGCGATGAATCTGCGGGTTTCCCTCGCAACCGGCGCGCTCGAGCTGTCGAGTGTCGTGAGCGCCCACCACCTGGCCGATAGATCGAGATCGTGCTTCGCGAGCTCGCTCAACTCCTCGGGTGTCTGATCTGTGTGCACGGTGCCGAGCAGCCAGCCGCCCTCGTCGAAGCGAAACGTCACCGGCGCGCCTGGCAGTGCGAGCAAGAAGCGCTGATCCTGCTTCGTCACCATGATCTCACGACGAACAACGGAATCGCGCGTGATCACGCGAATCGTGGCTGGAAAGCGGAAGAATGGATGCGTCGCGTCGATCGTCTGCGTCTGCCGCACCGTGACCGTGAGCTTCTTACCCGCCGCGTTCCACGCGCGCGCGACCTGCACCTTCGGGTAGCCGATGCCGTACGCCCACTGATCGAAGAACCAGTCGAGATCACGACCCGACGCCTTCTCCATCGCGATCGCGAAGTCCTTCGTCTCGACAGGCTTGTACGCATTGTCCACGAGAAAGCGATGCATGCCTGCCCAGAAAATCCTGTCGCCGAGCAGCCTGCGGAGCTGATGCGCGAGTTGGGCGCCTTTCGGATAAATGTGCCCCGAGAAAAACAGTGAGATCGGGTCCTGTCCGTGGCTGTCGCCGTACACCAGCGGCCGTTCCTGATTCAGGTCGGCGTCCATCGCCTGACGCTGCTGGTCGATCCAGTTGAGCTGCGCCGCGTCCCACCCTCGGCTCTTCTCCTCCTGCACCGACTCCATGTACGTCGTGAGCCCCTCGTTGAGCCACGCGTGCGCCCACGTGGCCGTGGTCGTGAGATCGCCGAACCACTGGTGGGCCAGCTCGTGCGCATCGAGTCCGCGTCCGTTCCGCTCCGGCTCGCCGCCCTCGGCGTGAAGCGCGAGATCGGTTTGCGTGGTGGCGGAGACGTTCTCCATTCCGCCGTACGTGAAGTCGGGGATCACGGACTGGCTGTACTTCGCCCACGGAAAGTTGACGCCGAGTACCTCGCTGTAGATCTCGATCATCGTTGGCGTTTCGCCGAATGTGCGCCAGCCGGCGTTCACGGTGTCGGGCGCCACCCAGTACTCCACCGGCACTCCACGCCAGCTGTCGCGAAGAATCGTGAAATGTCCGGCGACCACCGAGTACATGTACGTCGACGCCGGAAGATCCTGGGCCCAGTGCCAGATCTTCTTCGTGCCGCCGGCCGAGTCGACCACGCCCACGAGGCGGCCATTGGAGAGCACGCTCACTCCCGAGTCCGCGGTAACGAGAATGTCCCACGTCGTCTTGTCGTTGGGTGCGTTGTACGTGGGCACCCACGACGGTGTCTCGATCGCCTCGCCCTGCGTCCACATCACGCGGCGGCGCGGCACGAAGTACATGCCGCGTTCGGGGCGCGCGTGATAGCGGAGCGTGAACACCACCGTGTCACCCACCTTGGCGCGCCTGCCCAGGTGCACCGTGACGCTTCCGGTGTCGGAGTGGAAGTCGAGCTTGCGATTGGATGCGTCGCCCGCGCCCTCGATGGTGAGTTGGGATGCGTCGAGCCGAATCGTGTCCGTGGGCGCGGCCGTGACGACGAGCCGCGTCCGCACCTCGCCTGACATGCTGCGCTGATCGAGATCGTAGCTGATCGCGATGCGCTGGTGGAGGAGGTCGAACACGCGAGCGCGGACGGGCCATGCCACGGGCGGCGTGTATTCGCCGATGCGGCCGGTGTGCCGGGGTGACTGCGCGCCGGCCATGAGCGCGATAGGGAGCGACGCGGCGACGGCCAGCCGCGAGAGAAGGCGATGAGTAATCAAGACGTGAGTGCGGAAACGAGCGGGCGCGCCCGCGTTGGTCGTTCGAGTGACGTGGCGAACGAGAACGTTGTGGGGCGTGTGATAGCGCGCGCAATCGGAGCGAGGCTCCGCGCTCAGAAGACCCGTCGCATCGCGGCGCTCACATGCGCGTCATTCTCGCCTGATATCGAAGCTCTGGCCCTCTGCGCACGAGAAGAGTGCGCCGGTCGATAAGGGATAGCGATAGAGGGCGCTGAAGCAGGACTCGTTGTCTGCGCTCTCACCGTACGCCTTCGTGGTCCCGGAGGTGTTGACGTAGGAGCAGACGGTCCGGAGTAAGGCGCCGGAGGGGAGCTGGAATGGAGTCACGAGCTGCGTATAGCTGTCGTGCTCGAGGTCGAAGTCCTGTTCGAAGACCGTCTGGGACTCGGTACCGAGCACACTCGTCACCGTTTGGTGCACTCCGCGCGATCGCATGAGCGGCAGGAGGGCGAGCACGTGTGCATTCCCGGCGGCGCACTGACCCGTCGCCGTGTGAAGCTGCCCATCGCTCGGAATGTTGATCTGAAAAGTGCCCCCCAGAGACATATCGATGGGAGTCGTGACGTCGGCCGCGGTGCCGATGCGAGCTTCGATACGAGTGGAATCCGTCACGCTCGTGTCGGCCCGATTGACGACGTGAATATTGAGCAACATGTACTGACCTGCGGACACGTGCACCCCGAACCCGGCCGGAAACTCGATTGGGGTCGTGCCCTGGTTCGCGGCGTATAGGAGCTCGTTGTCGAGGCTGCCCGCACCGCAGGCGAACGGGCCTTCGGTCCCGGACGCGCTCGTCACGGTGAGCAACACCTCGTTCTGCGCCGGATTCGGCGACGCGAGACGAAAGCCCGTGAAGTATCCGTCGCTCGTCACGTGCACGCCGACGCAGACGTATCCCTCCGTTCCGGCGGGCATCGTCCACGATCTTCCAGCGACGACGTTCCACACGACTGGTGGGACCGGCGGAGGGGAGGTCGAGTCGCCTCCGCCACACCCGGTGAGGATCGCGAGCGCGCTCGTGAGCACGACCAATGCGATCTGATTCGGCGGACCCACGCCGGCGAATTCACGTGTTCTCATCATGCCTCCTAGAGAGCGAGCGATGGCTAACGTCGCTGCCCGGCGGGTGGAAGTTCCGAACCGGCCATTCCTATCGAGGCAATCGTATTTCAGGCTGTCGAGCGGACAGCGGGGGGGGCGACGCTATTCCGTGGTGTCGCCCATTCGCCGCAGCTGCCGCAGTCGCCTTCGCTGCGCCGGCGCGAGTCCGTTTTCCTGTCGCTTCTGCCGCAGCTGCTCGACCTTCTTGCGCAGCCGGTCCTGCAACGTGGCGTACTTGGCGCGCTGCACCGGCGTCAGAAATCCCGCCAGGTCGTGCTGCTCGCGCGCGAACACATCCAGGCGCTGCCGCTGCACGTCCACCAGCACTTCCATCATGCGGGCCACCTGCTCCTGATTTGCGAGCGAATCGCGCAGCATCTCCGCGCGGATGCTCTGGCGCGCCCCGCGATCCCGCTGGTTCAACTCGCGACGTTCTGGCTCGTACTTGCGATTGACCGCGACCAGCTCACGCATCTGATCGTCGGTAGCGCCGAGCGTTCGCTGCACCACCTCCAGAACGCGACGCTGCAACTGCCGCACCGCCGGCCGCTGCGTGCTGTCGACGGATCGCTGCGCCGCGAGCGGCGAGTATATCACACAGGCGAGTGCCAACACGAGCAGCCGCGTTCGCATCATCTACCTCCCGCCGAGATGTCGTCCGTCGATGCGCCGAGTGGATCGATCACTGGCGTTGGGTCGGCATCTGGCAAGCCGGAAAGTTGGTCGAGTGACGCCGCCAGTTCGCGAACGTCATCGTCGGTGAGGTCGGACAGGTTGTCGAGCACTCCGGCATCTGCCACGGCCGTCGCCACGTGCGCGCCGGCGGCTGCGACGTGAGGTGGCACAACGGCAACCTGCTGCGGCGGCGTGGATATTGGCGACTTCGTGGGATTTGTGGCGTCAGGCGTTTCCGGAGCGGGCACGCGATCGGCAGTGAGCTCCGTCGCCGCGCTCCGCTCGCGGATCGCGATGCCATACCCGACGCCACCCACGGCGATCAGCGCCGCGGCGGCGATCGCGATGCGGATCGGCGTGAGCAACGGCGCACGACGCGGCGCGCGCGTCGTGCGCTCATTCACCGCCTCCGCGATTCGCTTCACGTCGACCACAGGCGAGCGGGTGAGCGCCGGCTGCAGCGCGCGCAGCAGCGCAAGCTCCTCCGCACACTCCGCGCACGATGCGATGTGCGCCTCCACTTCGCCCCGCGTTGCCACGTCGAGCGTGCCGTGCATCAGCTCCGGCAAGAGATCGCGGAGCGCTCCGTTCGTGCATTCATTCATCGATCTTCTCCCGTATGGCGCGCATCGCGTTGTGATAGTGAACGCGCGCGGCGCCTTCCGTACTCCCCACGGCGATCGCGATCTCCCTGTACGACATCCCTTCCGTCACACGCAGCGTGAACACCGACCGTTGCAGCGGCGACAGCTGCTCCACCGCTCGCTGCAGGCGACGCTCGGATTCCGCCGCCACCGCATCCTCGAGCGCGTCAGATGACGTCGCGACATCGTCGTCGTGGATCTCGACGTGCACCCGCGCCCGCTTGCGACCGCGTTGACGGTCGCGCACCAGATTCCGCGCGATCGTGAGGAGCCACGTTCGAAAGGAGCTCTCGCCGCGAAAGGAGTCCAGCGACCCGAACGCGCGAACGAACGTGTCCTGCACCACCTCTTCCACCTCGTCACGCTCGCCAAGACTCGCGACGAAGCGCGCAATTCCCTGCGCGTGACGCTCCACGAGCGCTGTCGCCGCACGCTCGTCGCCGCTCCGCCATCGCGCGATCAGCGCGGCGTCGTCCGGTGCCTGCTGGCTCGATGGGTGGTGAGTCATGCGGTCAGTGAATGAGACGCCGGTAGCGCACAAACGTTAAGGGACTGCCTCCAAGGGGTGCGCGCTCGCCCTCAGGGCATCAACTTTAGACGAATGCGCTTCCCATGCGGGCACCAGCGTGCCTTCCCGACCTGCCACCTTGCAACCTCGCAATGACCGACGCTGTCATAGTCGACGCCGTTCGCACTCCAATCGGCAGGCACGGAGGGGCCCTCGCGCGCGTCCGCCCGGACGACCTCGCCGCCATCGCGCTTCGCGCACTGCTCGCCCGTACCGGAATCGATCCCTCGTCCATCGACGACGTGCTGCTCGGCTGCAGCAATCAGTCCGGCGAGGACAACCGGAACGTAGCGCGCATGGCGTTGCTACTCGCCGGCATTCCGATCACCGTGCCCGGGCAAACCGTCAACCGGTTGTGCGGCTCCGGTCTCCAGGCCATCGCGAGCGCCGTCCACGCGATACGCGCCGGCGAGGGAAGTTGCTTCCTCGCCGGAGGCGTCGAAAGCATGACGCGCGCCCCGTGGGTGACGCTCAAGCCCGACAGCGCGTTCCCCCGCGGAGCACCCGTCTCCGCCGACACGACGCTCGGTTGGCGTTTCCCGAATGACGCGCTTCCCGCCGAGTGGAAGATCTCGATGGGCGAGACCGCCGAGGTCGTGGCAAAACGGTGCGGCATTTCCCGCGGGGATCAGGATGCGTTCGCGGCCGAGAGCCAGCGGAGAACCGCTGCCGCCGTGGCGGCGAAGCGATTCGACGACGAGATCGTGCCGGTAACCGTGAAGAGCGCAAAGGGCGACACGATCGTAGATCGCGACGAACACCCGCGCCCAGAGGCGACGCTCGAGAAGCTGAGCAAGATGAAGCCCGCGTTCGCCGCCGACGGAACCGTCACTGCGGGATCGTCCAGCGGAATCAACGATGGAGCGAGCGCGGTGCTCGTGATGTCGCGCGAAGCCGCTGCCGCAAGCGGCAAGCAAGCGATGGCGCGCGTTGTGTCGAGCGCGGTGGCCGGCGTGTCGCCCGAGGTGATGGGGCTTGGACCGATCCCCGCCACGCGCCTCGCGCTCGCGCGCGCGAAGCTCGGGATCGGCGACATCGATCTCATCGAGCTCAACGAAGCATTCGCGTCGCAGGCCATAGCCTGCATGCGCGAGCTCGGTGCCGATCCAGCGCGTGTAAACGTCAACGGCGGCGCGATCGCACTCGGCCATCCACTCGGCGCGTCGGGTGCGCGCATCGTGACCACCCTCGTGCACGAAATGCGTCGGCGCAAATCGCGCTATGGGCTCGCGACGATGTGCATCGGCGTGGGCCAGGGGATCGCGATGATCGTGGAGCGCATCGCGGAATGACTCCGCGCGCGCGGCCACTGCTCATCGGCCATCGCGGCGCGCCGCGCGAACGTCCCGAAAACACCCTCCCCTCCTTCCTCCGCGCGCTGGAGCTGCAGGCGGATGGCATCGAGCTCGACGTCCACTGCACCAAGGACCGCGTGGTGGTGGTGCACCACGATGAAATACCGCGCGCGACACCGCCGTCGGGGAAGCTGGCGCGACGCAGGATCGACGAGCTCACCTTCGACGAGCTCCAGGGTTTCTCGGTGCGCGGACTCGCACTGATTTCCACCCTCGCTGAGGCGCTCGCCGTGATCAAGGGGCGCGCGGACGTGTTCATAGAGCTCAAGGGCGCCGCGATCGAGCGCGAGGTGGTGGACGTCGTTCGGCACTCTCCCGCGCCTCAGCGGTGCGCGCTACACAGCTTCGATCATGCTCAGGTGGCGCGCGCTCGCGAGCTGGCTCCGGAGATTCGCGGGGGCATCCTCTTCGACCGTGAAGTGAGCGATCCCGTTGCCGCGATGCGCGCCGCGGATGCGCTGGACGTCTGGCCGAGCCGGGAGCACGTCAACGAGTGGCTGGTCGAGTCCGTACACGAAGCGGGGGGACGTGTGATTCCGTGGACCGTGAACAAGGGTGAGCAGGCGGTCGAACTTTCCGCGCTTGGAGTCGATGCCCTGTGCACGGATTTCATCCCGGTGCTTCGCGCTGCATTGAACAAAACGCACACGCGCTAGCGGCTGGCGTCCCCCCGGTGCCGGGTCTACGTTCAACCGGACCAATCGTTATTCACGTCAAGAGGAGGCACGTCCAGCAATGCGCATTGTCGTCGCACTCGCGGCGGCCATCTCCGTATTCGCATGCACGCCTGCCAAGGCAAGCCAGGCGCCCGCGCCGAAAATGGCTGCGACCGGAGATACCGCCGCACACTCAAAGGACACCGTCAGTACGGCGGGCGCGGGAGCGTTATCGCTCCCCAACGCAGATCCCTATCCGAGCACGTACAAGCCGTTCCCATCCAAGCCCACGGTAATCAAGAACGTCACCATCCTCACGGCAGCTGGACCGCGCATCACCGGCGGTTCGATTCTGCTACAGGACGGAAAGATCGCCGCTGTGGGCGCGAGCGTGAATGCGCCAGCGGATGCCGTTGTCATCGACGGCACCGGAAAGTTCGTGACCCCCGGGATCATCGACGTGCACTCGCACATCGGCGACTATCCCGCGCCTGGAGTCGAGGCGAACAGCGACGGCAACGAGATGGTGCGACCCGTGACGGCTTACGTCTGGGCCGAGCATTCGGTGTGGCCGCAGGATCCACAGTTTCCCCGGCAGCTCGCCGGCGGCGTGACCACCGCGCAGATCCTGCCGGGCTCCGCGAATCTGTTTGGCGGACGTAGTGCGATCGTGAAGATCGTCCCCTCGCGCACTGTGCAGGGGATGAAGTTTCCCGGCGCGAAGTACGGCCTCAAAATGGCGTGCGGCGAAAATCCGAAGCGCGTGTACGGCAACAAAGGCGGGCCGCAGACGCGAATGGGAAACGTCGCTGGCTATCGCACGGCGTGGATCGAGGCGGAGCAGTACCGTCGCAAGTGGGACAAGTGGCTCAAGGATCGAAAGGGTGATCCGCCGGCGCGTGACCTCAATCTCGAGACGCTCGCCGAAGTGCTGCGCGGAAACATTCTCGTCCAGATGCATTGCTATCGCGCCGATGAGATGGCGCAGATGATCGATGTGTCGCACGAGTTCGGCTACAAGATTCGCGCGTTCCACCACGGAGTGGAGGCGTACAAGATCGCCGACCTGCTTGCGAAGGAAGGGATAGGCGCTGCGGTGTGGGCCGATTGGGGCGGATTCAAGATGGAAGCGAACGACGCGGTGCGGGCGAATCTCGCACTCGTGAGCCAGGCAGGCGTGCACGCGATGATCCATTCGGACGATCCATCGGGCACGCAGCGCCTCAATCAGGAGGTTGCAAAGGCAATGGAAGCGGGCAAGGAAATCGGCATCGACGTCACCGAAGATCAGGCGATCAAGTGGTTGACGATCAATCCCGCGTGGGCGCTCGATCTCGATTCGAAAATCGGCTCGATCGAAACGGGCAAGGATGCCGACGTCGTGCTCTGGTCGGGCGATCCGTTCAGCGTGTACACGAGAACGGACAAGGTGTGGATCGATGGCGCCCTGCTCTACGATCGCGACGACGTGAAGGAGCAGTGGCGCACGGACTTCGACCTGGGTTACGTCCCGCTCGCGGGAGGTGCCCAGTGAAGCAGATTACTCGACATGTGCGCTACGCGATCGCGCTCGCAGCTTCGTGTGCGCTCGCACTTCCGCTCAGCGCGCAGACCATCGCCATCACCGGCGGGAAGGTTTATCCGGTGAGCGGACCGCCAATCGAGAATGGCACGGTGCTCATGCGCGACGGCAAGATCGTCGCGGTCGGCAAGGACATCGCGATTCCGAGCGATGCACAGAAAGTGGACGCGACCGGAAAGTGGGTCACACCCGGACTCGTGAACGCGTACACCAATCTCGGATTTGGCGATGTGGGATTCAGCGCGGGTCCCCGCGAGCTTCGCGCGAAACGTGGCGACGGGATCGCATCCGGATTCGCAACGTGGGAGGGCTACAATCCACAGTCGACGCTCATCGCACCCGCGCGCGAAGGCGGAGTGACCAGTGCGCTCGCGTCGCCGAATGGCGGCCTGATCTCGGGTCAGGCGGCGATCGTCGATCTGATGGATGCGATCGCACTCAATGACGTAATCGTGAAGGCGCCAGCTACGATGGTCGCACAGATCGATGACGACGAGAGCGC
>Ga0207707_10004364_pt1 | contig 12504 bp, 8 predicted proteins | sample KBSC83BmetaG_FD_184336 | JGI IMG/M metagenome (GOLD analysis project Ga0207707, IMG submission 184336) | Corn rhizosphere microbial communities from Kellogg Biological Station, Michigan, USA - KBS C8-3B metaG (SPAdes) (version 2) | ecosystem: Host-associated > Plants > Roots > Rhizosphere ... | reverse complement strand
GACGCTCCGTGATTATGCTCGCCATCGCGCCCTCCCCTGCAACAGCCGGCAGGCCGCTCTTGCGCGGCGCGGGCCTTGGGCCTCTGGAATGAGCCGATCGAGAGAGCCATCGGCCCGGTTCGCTTCGGCCCGGTTTGCTTCACGGGTCCGCGAAACAAGAACGAAACAAGAGCGATGTCTCGGTGCGCGGGTGAAAAGCAGTACCACAGCAAAACTCAGCGCCGTGCGTGTATGACGGAGTACCCACGTGGGGGTATGCAGCCCGCTGCGCCTGCCGACTTCGCTGCTCGCACCGTTCATACCGGCCACCGCGCCCACTTGGGTTCGTCGGCATCATCCGGCCTGGCGAGATCATCGGGTCGATCGAGCCCACCCACTTGTAGGTAGTGCTAGCCCGGCCGCGTTTGCACGTGCTCCTGGTGGTAGTCCGGCTTGGTCATGCATGACGTATGCGGGCGAGAGTAAGCTCGGCCGGCTCTGCGCCGACGCGGAGAACGTCGAATCGCGAGGGGTTACCGCGATGCCAGCGGCGACCGAGATCGGGCGTGCCAAAAGCTTCGAACAAGGCGGATGACAACACCAGATGAAGCATTTTGAGATCGTCGAACTGGCGGATGCGGGGCGCGAGGCAGAGTGGCAGACCTACGTAGAGAGCACGCCACACGCTTCCATGTATCACGCGCTTGAATGGCGGCACGTATTGCGGCGCGCCTTCGGCCATCGAAGCTGGTATTTGATGGCTCAGGACGATGGAGGCACACGAGGGGTCCTGCCGCTGGTCGAGATGAAGAGCTCGCTGTTCGGGCATTTCTTTGTATCGTTGCCGTTTCTCGACTATGGCGGCATCCTGGCCGACACGCCGGAGTGCGAGGCGGCGCTGGCAACCGCCGCTGCAGCGCTCGCCGCGAAGAGAGGAGCCCATCACATCGAGCTGCGGCAGTCGTTCGCGGCGGCGGGCTGTGCGGAGGCGGGCTGGGCGCTGCGGCAGCACAAGGCTTCGCTCGTCATCCCACTGGATGTCGAACCCGACACACGCTGGTCCGCTTTGAGTTCGCGCTTGCGCGGCAAGGTGCGTAAGGCCGAGAAATCCGGAGCCATGTTTTCGGTCGGAACGACCGAAGAACTCGACGACTTCTATCGCGTATTCGGCTTGAATATGCGGAATCTGGGAACGCCGGTTTACAGCCTGACGTTCTTTCAGAATGTCCTCCGCGCGGCAAAGGATGCAGCGGTGCTAATCGTGCGCCACGATGGGCGGCCAGCGGCCGGAGCCATCGCATTGCGCCGCGGCGAACGGGTGGAGCTGCCCTGGATCTGTTCGGACTACTCGCAGTCATCGCTCAATGTGAACGAATATCTGTACTGGAACGCCATTCAGTGGGCGCGCAACTCGGGCGCCAGCGAACTGGACCTGGGCCGGTGTTCGATCGATGGAGGAACGTTTAGGTTCAAGGTGCAATGGAACCCCGAGATACGCCCGCTATTCTGGTATTACTGGCTGGCGTCCGGAATCGAACTGCCGGAATTGAACGCCAACAATCCGAAATACGCGCTTGCGATCCGTTGCTGGAAAAAGATGCCGCTGGCCCTCGCGAACCGGGTGGGACCTTGGATCGTCCGTAATATTCCCTAGCGCATGACGACGACCTTGCGTTGGGCAGCTCTCGTCGCGCTCCGCAGCCTTCAATCCCTCGACGATGACTCCCGCCACGACAGCCGAGAGACGTAGTCCGCGACCGGTCCACCGGGTTCACCCCAGTTACTGGACCAGATCACCTGCGACGCATCGGGCGATGGCGAGGCGTGGGTCTCACTGTAGTAGTCGCTCTTGGCATTGCGAGTCTGGGCGATGCGCCGGATCTCGCCGCTCCCGTCGATCCGGAGCGCGACAACCTCTTGATAGAACGGCGCGTTGCCGCCGGGGTTGCCGACCACCTTGGAATAGCTCCCTTCGTAGCTCACGAAGGCCCAGCCCGGCCGGTTGATATTGCGCGTCGAGACGTGAGTACCGTAGCCGGCGGGCGCCAGATCAGTGACCCTACCATCCTCAAGCCGGCGCTTGATAACATGCCACTTGTCAGGATCGGCCTTGCTGATGCCCACATAGACATCGCCGCCGTCCTCATCGATCGCCATGTCGCCATGGCCAGGCCGGTGATGCTCAGTCCAGTGCTGGACCTGCACGCCGTCCACGGTGAAGATATACGTGACCTCCGTTCCATCATCGATCCTGTGGAAGCAGTATATGTACCGTCCGGAAGGCGAGATACCGCAGTATGCGTGGACACCCGGGAGATTGTCGAGATTGACGTCCGGATACTTCTTCCTTGCTAAAAGATCATAGGCGAAGGCCACGAGCGCGCCGGCGCCGTTCGTCGCAACCACCACCAGTCGATTGCCGTCACGAGACGGGTTTCCCTTGTACGGCCCGAACTGGAGGTTTGCGTAGTCGGCGGGGACGTAGACGATCGTGTTGTCGTTGCTCCGCGGCGCCCAGGTATAGATCTCGTAACGGGATACGCAGATCATGAGCGCAGGATCGGTCGGGTGCCACTTGCAGTCATCGTGCATGGCGCGATGAAAGGCCGGCTCGTACGTTCTGCCGTCCAGAAAGCAGATGCCATTACAGCCGTTGGTGATCGCCAACAGGCTCTGATCCGCGTTCCATGCCTGCGTGCTGGAATACCGATGCCGACAATAGGCTGGCTTGCAGGAAATTCCCGCGGCAAGCAGCCGCCCTGGTTCCGTGACAGGGGTGAAGCGCGTCCCGAACAGCGGGTCCGTCGCTGCCTGAAGATAGTCGGGGCGAGGCATCGGCGGCGCGACGACGATCGGAGTTGATGTCAGTTCGTCAAATGCCAGCGCGCCAAAGCCCGACGCCACGAGCAGTGATGCCAGCAGTGATGCCGCGCAAAACACCCTCCTCGCCTTCGACACAAGTGCCTTGCCCGGGTGAGGCCGTAAATACTCCGGTCGCACGGCAGGAGGAACAGGAGACGAGCAACGCTGCGCTCGCCTCCGGTGCTGGACAGGAGCGGGGCTCACGGACAGGATCCCTCCTACTCGGTACCGAACCGGAGAAGCCGCCAGCGCGCGACCGAGCATCCCTATCACAGCGCTCACGCGGCCGCACATGCATAAAAGGAGTATACCCCGCGAGGTATGCAGAATGGCGGCGTGTTGCGCTGCCAAGCCATTCCCTTCACGTCCCGGCGGCGCTCCGATAGCGCGACACTGGATCGTGCGGCAGATCACCTTCATTCATCTCAATCAGTCCGACCCGTCGGATCGAAAGGATGTCTACCCATTTCTGGGCATCCCCAACAATGAGTACATCCTGTACCGATTGCTGATCATAACACGTTTTAGTCGCGCGGCCTGAGCGCCGGCGACGTTAAGCTCGGCCATGCTGACGGGCACCGAGGCCCGCACGAAACATCGTTCGGGTTTTTCGCGCACGAGAGCGTCTTAGCGGATCTCGCCTCGGCGAACGACGGCGATCCGACTCCCGGGAGAGACATGATGGCCATGCTAACGCCGACTCCGTTGATGATGAGGCCGACTCCGTTTGAGCATTTCGCCTTGTTTCGCAACTTCTCCGGGTTGCGACCGACGCTGGGCACGATTCTCCGCATCACGGCAGACATCTGCTCCATCTGGATCGCGTTCCTGTTGGGTTGGTTCGTCGTCGAAGGTAATGACCTTGCCACGCTGGCCACGCAGGACTCGGCAGGGATCGTTGCGCTGATCGGGCTGTCGTCAATCCTGGCATGCATCGCCTACGCCAGCGCCGGCCTGTACAACCTCACACATAAATATGACCTGTCGACCAAGATTCGACGGATCGCGCTCGTCAATCTTGCCCTCTTCATCATCGCCGGCACGGCCCTCTCGGTTGCGGGACCGCCTGCTGTCCTCACGCCCAGCCTGTTGCTCACGACGGCGATCGGGTCGACCCTGTTGTTGTCGTCCGCACGCCTCGTCTCGCTCGTGCTGCGTTCGGAGGACTGGCATGTCGGCAACGAGCCGCTCGAGCATGCCCACGACAACAAGGTCCTTGTCATCGGCGGTGGAGGTTACATCGGGTCGTCGCTGGTCGAGAAGTTGCTGGATCTGGGCCTGGAAGTCTCGGTTCTCGACGCGATGCACTTCGGCGACGAAACGCTCTCGCGCGTCGCCGGTCATCCGAAACTCTCCCTCATCCGCGAGGACTTCCGCCATATCGAAGCCCTCACCCGCGCGATGAGCGGTGTCGGATCGGTGATCCATCTCGGCGGATTGGTGGGCGATCCGGCCTGCGCCGTCGATACCGACCTCACCGTCGACGTGAACGTGACGGCGACCAAGGTGATCGGCGAAATAGCCAAGGCGCGTGGAGTCCGACGGTTCATTTTCGCAAGCTCCTGCTCGGTCTACGGCGCCTGCGACGAAATCGTGGACGAGGACTCGCATTTCAATCCGCAATCGCTCTATGCACGCAGCAAGGTCGCCTCTGAAGCCGTGCTCGGCACCCTGAACAGCCCGGATTTCGCGGTGACGTGCCTGCGCTTCGCCACCATCTACGGCATTTCGGGGCGCACCCGGTTCGATCTGGTCGTCAACCTGCTTTGCGCCAAGGCCGTACGCGACCGAATGATCACCGTCTACGGCGCCGATCAGTGGCGGCCGTTCGTGCACGTCGCGGATGTTGCGCGAGCCATCACGATGACGCTGCTGGCGCCGACCGACCTGGTCGCGGGCGAAGCCTTCAACGTCGGGAGCGACGCTCAGAACCACACCTTGGGCGAGGTCGCCGAACTCATCAACAGGCAGGTGCCGGATGCCGCGATCACGTCTGACGATACTTTTGTCGACAAACGCAACTATCGCGTTTCCTTTGCAAAGATCCGGTCCCGGCTCGGATTCGAGCCTGCCTGGACAATCGAGCGCGGCATTTCGCAAGTCGTCGCACTCGTCCGCTCCAACGAAGTCGGCCACTATTCGCTGCCGACATACAGCAATGTTCTCTATCTGAAGGAACGCGGAGCCAAGAGCTTCGGTAGCTTCAAGATCACCGGCTGGGAGAACGAGCTGATGAACATCGATCGGATCGCGTCCGCCAACGCCGTCGATCGTTCGGCCGCCTAGGGAGCCGTCCATGCAATACCTTCGCCCACACCGCTCGCTGACGCCGCCAAACGTGCGTGACCGTTCGCGACGCGTGTCGAAGCCGCTTGCGCCAAGGACGCACAACGCCCCGGCCGGAATTCCGTGCTTCCGGCCCGTCATCGGCGAAGAAGAAATTGCGGCGGCAACAGCCGTGTTGCGGTCCGGCTGGCTCACCACCGGCCCCAAGGCTCGCGAATTCGAGCAGAAGTTCGCGGCCTTCATGGGCGGCGGTGTCGAGGCTGTCGCCGTGAATTCGGCGACCGCGGGCCTGCATCTCGCAGCGGAAGCGTGCGGAATCGGTCCGGGCGACGAGGTCATCGTGCCGACGCTCACCTTCACGGCGACGGCCTCCGTCATTCGCTATCTCGGAGCGGAAGTCGTTCTGGTCGACGTCGAAGAAAGCACGCGCTGCATCGATCTCGACCACGCCGAGCGCCGCCTGACGCCACGCTGCAAGGCGATCATACCGGTCCACTTCGGCGGCCTTCCCTGCGACATGACCAAGGTGCTGGCATTCGGTCGCCGTCACGGCCTCAAGGTCATCGAGGACGCCGCACACGCGCTGCCGGCGCGCTTTGACGGTCGCTTGATCGGCTCCTGGGAGTCGGATGCCTGCGTGTTCAGCTTCTATGCCTGCAAACCGATCACCACTGGCGAAGGTGGCATGATCGTCACGCGCGATCCCAAAATCGCCGCACGCGCGCGCGTGATGCGCACGCACGGGCTCGACCGGGATTCCTTCGACCGGTTCCGCAAGGTCGGCGCCTCCTGGGCCTACGATGTCGTGGCGCCCGGCTTCAAATACAACCTCACCGACGTCGCGGCCGCCATCGGCGTGGTCCAGCTCTCGCGCGCCGAGACGTCGCAAGCGTCGCGGCAACGGGCCGCCGAACGCTACCTCAAGAAGCTGGCGGGCCTGCCGGTCGAGTGTCCGGCTCCCGCACCTCCCGGTGGCCTTAATTCCTGGCACATGTTTCCGATACGGGTTCACGAGAGTGCGGGCGCCGACCGTGACGACCTGATCGCGGCGCTGACCGCAGAAGGCATCGGCACATCGGTCCACTATCGTCCCTTGCACGAGATGACCTACTGGAAGGAGCGCTATCACTGCGAGCCGGGCGAGTTCGCCGTCGCCAGCCGCTATTTCGCCGGCGCGGTCACGTTGCCGCTGTTTGCGGGCATGACCGATGCCGAGGTCGATCGTGTCGTTGCCGTCGTGCGCGAAGTCCTGGGGTGATGCACCATGCCATCCGGCCACGATCGCAGCGTGCCAGCCTGGCCATCGCAGGGGACGATGGCAATGAAACGCACATTGGATATCCTGGGATCGGCAGTCGGCCTCCTCCTGCTGCTGCCCGTGCTGGCCGTCGTTGCGGTCATCATCAAGCTCGACGGTCCCGGCCCGATTTTCTTCCGTCAGGAGCGGGTCGGACGAGGTGGCTCCTCGTTCCGCATCTTCAAGTTTCGCTCCATGGTGGTCGGCGCGGCGCGCGTCGGCACCGCACTTACGGTGCGCGCCGATACAAGGGTCACGCGGACTGGAGCGTTCCTCAGGAGAACCAAGCTCGATGAACTCCCTCAGCTCATCAATGTCCTGGCCGGCGACATGTCAGTCGTCGGGCCGCGACCCGAGGTGCCGGAATTCATGAAATTCTACACGCCACATCAGCGCGCGATCATCCTCTCGATGAAGCCGGGTATCACCGACTACGCAGCGATCCTGTTTCGCGACGAAAGTTCGCTGCTCGATGGGCAGCGCGACCCGATCGAGGTCTATCGCCGTGAGATCATGCCGGCCAAATTTTTCCATTACGAGCGCTACAGTCGCGAAATCGGCGTGCTGAACGATTTGCGTATTATCCTGGCGACGATCCTGCTGCTCGTCACGGGACAGGTCCCGCATTGGCTCGGCGTCGAGGACGCAATGCACCGACCTTCGTCGTTGCCCGGCGGCGGGGCGAGGGCGACGCCATGATTCACGCCGAACCCGGACCGCCAACCTTGGGCACGATGCACGGCGGTGTTCACAGCAATGAGCTCGCGCACGGCCTGCGTCGGCTCATCACCTGGCAAGTAGCTTCGAGCCATCAGTTTGCCCATCTCCTGCCACGGCTGTCTCGCGTCGACGGTTGGAAGATCTTCAAACAGCGCAGCGCTCGGAGCTACTTGCGCCCCGTAGGACACGCCGGATCGTGAACTAAATCAGCCAGAACGGCATTGGAGTTATCGTGGAACGGATAGCTTTAATTCAGGTCCTGCGCGCGATCGCGGCGCTGTCCGTAGCGGTTGGCCACACGCAGCGGAACGCGATCCTGGTCGCCGCCGCGAATCACCGCGAATTCGACCCCATTTTGCTCGATTTGACCGAAGCCGGAGTGGACCTGTTCTTCGTGATTTCCGGCTTCGTGATGGTCTTTGCTTCGCGCGACCTGTTCGCCACGCCAGGCGGCGGACTGGTGTTCTTGAGCCGACGCATAGCCCGGATCGTGCCGCTCTATTGGTCGATGACCACAATTTTTCTGACGGCGATGTTGGTGTCGCCCAACCTCATTCCAGTCGGACGCCTCGGCCCGGCCGAGATTCTCGCGTCGTATTTCTTCGTTCCGTACTATCGGCCCGAGGAGCACTGGATGCACCCGGTCTACAGCGTCGGCTGGACCTTGAACTACGAAATGTTTTTCTACGCCGTTTTCGGCTGCGTTATCGCCTTTCCGGTGAAGCGCGCGCTGATGGTGCTGACGGCCGTCTTTTGCACCCTGACGGTCGCTGGCGTCATCTTTCGTCCGGCGCCCGGTATCTTCTTCTTCTGGTCGCGGCCGATCATTCTCGAGTTCGTAATGGGCGCGTGGATCGGCTATGTCCGTCTGACGGAATTCAGAGTTACGAACTGGACCGCGGCGATACTCGTGTTGGCCGGGGCTGCGGGATTCGCACTTCAGGTCATCAGCGGCATATATGCACACGGTTATTGGCGCCCACTCGTCTGGGGTCTGCCGGCCGCGGCAATCATCGCCGCCGCCACACTCTCCAATTGGAATATCGCTGCGCGAGGCGTGTGGAAGCCGATGGTCCTGCTCGGCGGCGCGTCGTACGCGCTCTATCTGGTGCATCCGATGGCGGTGCACGCAATGCATCTGCTCTGGGTTAAACTGGGCCTCCCCGCCTATGCGAGCGAAACGGTGTACTTTTTCGTCACGCTAGCGCCGCTGCCGCTAGTTGCTGTCGCGATTTACCTCTGCTTCGAAAAGCCGGTCACCAAGGCGCTGCAGATGCCTTTGCAACACAGATTCCTCGCGCTGCGCCGGCTCTCGCCGACCCACGCCGGGCGCGCCTTGAAACACGTGGACTCGACCAGGAATCGAGGCGCAACAGTGCAGAGATATTTCGATGAACTGTCACTGATGGTGCTCCGCGGACGGCATTTGCCGTGGCGACGAGGAACCTGATCTGCGCGAACATCAGCGATCGGACGAAGGAGCGTTGACATGAGTTACTCCTCTCAGATCGAGACAGTATTCTCCGGCCCTTCCTCAAGCACCACTCCGCCGCACAACGGCCTCGCGGTGGGGCCGAATAATGTTCTCATGGTGGAGGGATCACGCATCGAGTGGAGCAACCTTTCCGGCGGATCGCCCACGGTGCAATCAACATACGATTTCTTCGCGTCGCTCTCGCCAACCGGTGGCTTGTATGATCAGCGGTGCATGTACGACACTGTCAATCAGCGCTACATCGTCATCATGCAGTATGGAGCGTCGGGCGCCAGCGACATCGACATTGCGGTCTCCAAGGATTCCAATCCAAACGACGGCTGGTACTTCTCGCAGCTCAACACGTCGCTCACAATCAACGGTCAGTTGACCGGCTCTGACCGCCCGATGTTGGCGATTGATGGTTCGAACCTCTACATCACGGCGGCCCAGTATAACGTCAATGGGTCAGGTTACGTCGGAACGGAATGCTGGGTCATCGGCGATACGGCCGGAGCGGGCGGCGGTATCTACAACGGCGGTACGCTGACCGTTACCGCGAACCAGCTCACCCCGCCAAGCCAGGGTATCTTCGCAGTCGCTGCGGGCAACAACGGCAAGACCTATTACGCCAGCGATTCGTCCAGCGGCAGCCAGGTGGCGCTCACATTGCAAACCTACGATACGGCCACGAAAACGTTTGGAGCAGGGACCACCATCAGCCTCGGCAACAACATTGATCAGGGCGGCTCGTACACGGCCCAGCAGTTGGGGACGAGCCTCCTGCTGGACGCCGGCGACAAACGGATCGCCAGCATGGTCTACGCCAATGGCTTTCTCTACGGCGTCGCCGAAATGGAGGCGGTAGGGTCGAGCGTGCCATTGGTGCACTGGTTCAAGATCGACGTCAGCAATCCCAACGCTCCAACTCTCGCGGCGCAAGGCGACATATCCGGCGCCGCGATCGGCACCAGTGTGGCGACCTTCAACCCCTCCATCGCGGTGGACGCTTCGGGCGACGTCATCATCAATTTCACCGCCAGCGGCCCGAACATGTATCCGGCGGACTATTACGTCTTCCAGGGTGCCCACGATCCGACCGGTTCTTTCAGCGTACCCATCCTGTACCAAGCCAGCACCGGATACTTCAATTCGGGCAATGGCTCCACCGTGCAGCGTTGGGGCATCAATTCATCGACGGTCGTCGACCCCAACAACCCGAACTCGTTCTGGATATCGAACGAATATGTCGCCAACGGCTGGTGGCAAACGTCGGTCGCGGAGGTCGCAATCCAGAATCTCGCCGCAACCGGTCCGTTGGTTTCCTCGATCATGGCCTCGGGCACGGGGATCACCAGCGGCACTGGCGATCTGAACGCCGGCCGGATTGTCACGCTGACGGTCAATTTCAGCGCGGCGGTGACCGTCAACACCACCGGCGGCTCGCCGACGCTCACGCTTAACGACGGCGGCACAGCAGCCTATACCGGTGGCTCGGGCACCACCGCGCTCACCTTCAGCTACACGGTCGCGGCCGCGCAGAACACGCCCGACCTCGTCGTCTCCGCGTTCAATCTCAACGGTGCGACGGTGAAGGACGGCGCCGGCAACGCGGCCGACCTGACGGGTGCGGCCAACTATAATCCAGCCGGCACGTTGCAGGTCGACACCGTCGCGCCGGTGCCCGCGTTCGGCCAGGAACCTCCGTCGGTCACCAACAGCAGCACGGCGACCTTCGCCTTCACGACATCGAACACCGAGACGAACGGAGTGAGCTACGCCTACAGGCTGGATGCCGCAACCATCTGGACAGCGGTAACCGGAAGCACGCTGACATTGTCCGGTCTGGCGAACGGATCGCACGCGATTCAGGTCCAGGCGACTGATGGCGCGGGCAACGTCTCCGGCTCGCCGGCGAGCTACAATTGGAGCGTTACCCCAAGCGCAGCGCAGATCGAGACGCAGTTCTCCGGCCCTTCGGTCACAAGCACCTATCCGCCGAACAATGGCCTTGCGGTGGGACCGAACAACGTCGTCATGATGGAGGGCTCGCGGATCGAATGGACGAACCTCACCGGCGGATCGCCGGTGCTGCAATCGGTCTACAGCTTCTTCTCGCCGCTCGGGGCAGCGGCGGCCAGTTCCCTGAACCATCCGCGCTGCGTCTATGACAGCGTCAATCAGCGCTACATCATGATCATGGACAACAGTGCGTCCGGCCACACGATCAGCAATATCGACATTGCGGTGTCCAAGGACTCCAATCCCAACGATGGCTGGTATCTCGCTTCGCTGAACACCTCGCTCACGATCAACGGTCAGTTGACCTCGGCCGACAGCCCGATGGTGTCGGTCGATGGCACCAACATCTACATCACCGCATCCCAGTACAACGTCAACGTCTCGGGCCTCGCCGGAACGGAATGCTGGGTCATCGGCGATACCGCCGGAGCGGGCGGCGGCATCTACAATGGCGGCACGCCGACGGTCGTCGCCAACCAGATCACGCCCTCGACCCAGAGCATCTTCAAGGTCGTGGCCGGCAACAACGGCAAGATTTATTACGCAAGCGACTACTCCACCAGCGGCAGCCAGGTCGTCGTCACGTTGCAGACCTACGACGCGGCCACCAACACGTTCGGACCCGCCAGCACCATCAGTCTCGGCAATATCGACCAGGGAGGTGCCTACACGGCCCAGCAATTGGGGACGAGCCTCCTGCTCGACGCCGGCGACAAGCGAACCCGCAACCTCGCCTATGCCAATGGCTTCCTCTACGGCGTGGCCGAAGTAAAGCCGGTCGGCTCGAGCGTGCCATTGGTGCACTGGTTCAAGATCGACGTCAGCAATCCCAACGCTCCAACCCTCGCGGCGCAAGGCGACATCTCCGGCGCCGCGATCGGCACCAGTGTGGCGACCTTCAACCCCTCCATCGCGGTGGACGCGGCGGGTGATGTCATCATCAATTTCACCGCCAGCGGCCCCAACATGTATCCGGGTGACTACTACGTCTATCAACGGGGCAGCGACCCGCCCGGCTCGTTCAGCGCGCCCGCCCTGTATCAAGCGAGCACCGGCTTCTTCAACTCGGGCAACGGCGCCAGCGTGCAGCCGTGGGGCAATTATTCCTCGGCTACCGTCGACCCCAACAACCCCAACTCGTTCTGGATATCAAACCAATATGTCGCCAGCGGATGGTGGCAGACTTCCGTCGCCCAGGTCGCGATCGAGAATCCCGTTGCAACCGGGCCGACGGTTTCCTCGATCGCGACCTCGGGTACGGGGATCACCAACGGCAGCGGCGATCTCAACGCCGGCCGGATTGTCACGCTGACGGTTAATTTCAGCGCCGCGGTGACCGTCAACACCACCGGCGGCACGCCGACGCTCACCCTCAACGACGGCGGCGCCGCAGCCTATACCGGTGGCTCCGGCACCACCGCCCTCACCTTCAGCTATACGGTCGCGGCCGGGCAGAACACGCCCGACCTCGTCGTCTCCGCGTTCAATCTCAACGGTGCGACGGTGAAGGACGGCGCCGGCAACGCGGCCGACTTGTCGGGCGCAACCAATAACAATCCGTCCGGCACGTTGCAGATCGATACCCTTGCATCGACGGCTTCCTCGATCGCGGCTTCCGGGCCGGGGATCACCAACGGCAATGGCAACCTGGGCACCGGCCAGGTGGTCACACTCACCGTCAATATGAGCGAGGTGGTGACAGTCAACACCACCGGCGGCACGCCGACACTCACCCTCAACGACGGCGGCACAGCAGCCTATACCGGTGGCTCGGGCACCACCGCGCTCACCTTCAGCTACACGGTCGCGGCCGCGCAGAACACGCCCGACCTCGTCGTCTCCGCGTTCAATCTCAACGGTGCGA
>Ga0207707_10004363_pt1 | contig 12505 bp, 9 predicted proteins | sample KBSC83BmetaG_FD_184336 | JGI IMG/M metagenome (GOLD analysis project Ga0207707, IMG submission 184336) | Corn rhizosphere microbial communities from Kellogg Biological Station, Michigan, USA - KBS C8-3B metaG (SPAdes) (version 2) | ecosystem: Host-associated > Plants > Roots > Rhizosphere ... | reverse complement strand
TGACCAGGCGGTCGCCGGTGCTGGCGCCCGTGATCTTCACCTCCTCGGCAAGCCCGGTCACCGTGATGACGCCGTTGGCGTCCTGGCTGACGGTGATGACGTCATTGCCGTTGGTGGCGTTGAGGGTGACCGTGTCCGCCGCGTTGTCATTGCCGCCGAGGTCGAGGTCGATCTCGCTGACATTGGTCCCGGTCAGGTCATTGACCGTGATGTTGTCGGCGCCGCCCAGCGCGTTGAACTGGATGTGTTCGACGCTGTTGAGGTCCATGGTGATGTTGGCGACGTCACGCGTGAACCGCACGCGGCTGCCATTGGCCGAGATGTCGATCTTCTCGCTGACATTGGCGCCGTTGAACAGCATGGTATCGATGCCGGCCTGGCCTTCCACCGTGTCGCTGCCGTCACCCGGATTCCAGACAAAGGTGTCATTGCCGGCGCCCATATTCGTGACGTCGTTACCGCGACCACCGAAGATAGTGTCATTGCCGGCGCTGCCAATGATGGTGTCATTGCCGTCGCCGCCATTGATCGTGAGGTTGGCGAGCTGTCCGGCCCTGATCGCGGACGCATCGATGGTGTCGTTGCCACCGAGACCGTTGATGACGAGCGAGTCGCCCGCTTCCGCGTGGGCAATCGTCACCTGCGCCGCAAGGCCATTGACCACGATCGACCCACCGCTGTTGACGACCTTGATGTTGTCGTCGCCGTTGGTGCCGTTGACGGTCACGGTGTCGGCCGCGCCGTCGCCGGTCTTGCCGCCGACGGTGCCGCTGAGGTCGATGGCGATCTGGGTGACGCCGGTGCCGGTCAGGTCGTTGACGATGATGTTGTCGGCGCCGCCGGCGGCATTGAGCTGGATACGCTCGATGCCGTTGAGCGTCATGGTGATGTTGCCGACATCGCGGGTCAGGATGGCATTGGGGCCGTTGGCGGTGATCTGCATGATCTCCGCCGCGTTGGAGCCGTTGAACACCAGCGTGTCGTTGCCGGTACCGCCGAGGACCGTGTCGCTGCCGTCGCCGGGATTCCAGGTGAAGGTGTCGTCGCCTGCGCCGAGATCGGCAAAGTCGTTGCCGCGCCCGCCAATCACCTTGTCGTTGCCGTCGCCGCCGTCGAGCGTATCGTCGCCCTGGCTGCCGGTGATGGTGTCGTTGCCGGCACCGCCATCGATGGTCAGCCCGATGACGCCTGCCGCAAGCGTGGAGGCATCGATGGTGTCGTTGCCGCCGAGGCCGTTGATGATCAGGCGATCGTTGGCGGCCTCTGCACCGGAGATGACCACGGTCTCGGGCGTACCGGTCACGGTGACCTGGTTGCCGTTGGCGGTCACCTGGATGTGCTCATTACCGTTTGTGCCGTTGACGGTCACCACGTCGGCTGCACCGTCACCCGCCGTACTTCCGGGGGTCGCGGCGAGGTCGATCGCGACCTTCTTCACGCCGGTGCCGGTGAGGTCGCCGATCGTGACGTTGTCGGCGCCGCCGCGCGCGGTGAAATCGATCTCCTCGATGCTGTTAAGGTCCATGGTGACGTTGCCGACGTCGCGGGTGAACTGCACATGGCCGCCATTGGCCATGATGTTGATGTTCTCGGCGATATTCGCGCCGTTGAAGAGCAGCGTATCGTTGCCCGAGCCGCCGTCGACCGTGTCGCTGCCGTCGCCGGGATTCCAGATGAAGGTATCGTTGCCATTTCCGAGCTGGGCGGTGTCGTTGCCGCGGCCTCCAATAACAATGTCGTCGCCGTTGCCGCCGATCAGCAGATCATTGCCGTCGCCGCCGGTGATGGTGTCGTTGCCGTCGCCGCCGTCCAGCGTGAGCGAGATCAGGCTCGCGAGGCCGTTGCCTGCCGTGATGACGTCGTCGCCGCCGCCGGCGTGGAGCACCAGGTTTTCAGTGGTGCCGATGTCGAGGGAGAACGGGCCAGGGGTGACGCGGTCGAACCGCACCCGCGTTCCGTTCGCCGTGATGGTAAACGTCTCGGCGCCGTTGCCGCCATTGACTTCTGCAGTGTCGTTGCCGTCGCCGCCTTCGAAGAGGTCCGTTCCACCGCCGGGATTCCAGATCATGCGGTCGTCGCCGGCCTCGCCAAAGAGCTGGTCGTCTCCGACGCCGCCGTCGAGGGTGTCGTTCCCGCTGCCGCCGAACAGGAGGTCGTTGCCGCCATTGCCCTTGATCGTGTCATTGCCGGCCTGGCCGAACAGCAGGTCGTTGCCCGAGCCGCCGGTGATCGTGTCGTTGCCGTCGCCGCCGAAGATGTGGGCCGCCGGCATCGCCCCGTTGGCCTCGTTGACCGAGATGGTGTCGTTGCCGCCCTGGCCGAAAATGTCCATTTCGCTGGTGTTGGCGACGGTCGGGGTGTCGCCCAAAACGTTGACGGAGCCGCCATTAACCAAGATGCGTCCGGCCGCATCGCGACTGGTCACGATCGTGTTACCGATTGCGTCGCCGAGCACCGTGAGCTGTCCGGTCGCCGAGGAGAAAATTGCCGTAGTAGCCATGCCGATGATCCTTCAAAACAAATTTAGTCCCCCTCGCATCCACGCTTAATGGCGGCTAGAATAGGCGGCTTGAAGCCACCCTTGAGACGGCCATGATTGTTCTGAAGATGCCGTGCGGATTTCCTGACGGCAGCATGAGCCCGTCAGTGAAAATGCATTGAAATTCCGTCTCGGCTAATTTTCCCGATGCCGTCCCGTTTTTGAGGCCTGATTTGCAGTTTCACTTCGACAGTCACGTGCTGGATACGGACACGCGCGAATTGCGCCGTGGCAGAGAATCGATTGCGGTCGAGCCGCAGGTGCTGGATCTCCTGGTCTATCTGGTCGAGAACCGGGACCGCGTCGTCAGCAAGGACGACCTGATCGCGTCGGTCTGGGGCGGACGCATCGTCTCCGATGCCGCGCTGACCAGCCGCATCTATGCGGCGCGAAAGGCGATCGGCGATACCGGCCGCGACCAGAAGCTGATCCGCACGATCTCCCGCAAGGGCCTCCGCTTCATCGGTACGTTGAATACGCGGGCCGATGACGATGCGAAAATCTCTGCCGTTCCGCTGGTTCCGGAGATGAAGCCGACCCTGCGCCATGCCGTGCGGGCGCCGGACCGCCCCGTGATTGCGGTGCTGCCTTTTACCAATATGAGCGACGATCCGGAGCAGGAGTATTTTTCCGACGGCATCAGCGAGGACCTCATCACCGCGCTGTCGAAGCTGCGCTGGTTCTTCGTGATCGCGCGCAACTCGTCCTTCATCTACAAGGGCAAGGCCGTCCACATGAAGCAGGTCGGTGAGGAGCTCGGCGCCGGCTATGTGGTCGAGGGCAGCGTGCGCAAGAACGGCGATCGCGTGCGTATCACCGTGCAGCTCAACGACGTCAACAATGGCAGCCATGTCTGGGCCGAGCGTTACGACCGCGGCGCCGCCGACGTGTTCGCGGTGCAGGACGAGATCACCGAGGCGATCGTCGCCGCGATCGAGCCGCAGCTCTATGCCGCCGAGCATTTCCGCGCGCGCCGCAAGCCGCCTGGCAGCATGGACGCGTGGGAACTGGTGATGCGCGCGATGTCCCACTATGGCCAGGTCTCGCAGCAGGATCAGCTCATCGCGCAGGATCTGCTGGAGAAGGCGATCGCGATCGACCCTAACTACTGCCAGGCCCTCGGCCTGCTCAGCGCAAGCTATACGTTCGGAGCGCATATGGGCTGGGCGGATGCATCCGTTGTGGTGCCGCTTGCCGAACGCGCCGCGCTCGCAGCGGTCAAGATCGACGGCGAGGATGCCTGGACGCATCACGCACTGGGCGCCGTGCATCTGATCACGCGGCGGTTCGACGATGCACTGGCGGCGTTCGAGCTCGCGCTGCACCTCAATCCGAGCTTCTCGCATGCGCAGAACTATTACGCTTCGGCACTCGCTTTCTGCGGCCGGTGGAAGGAAGCGAGCGAAGCGGCGGACCGCGCCTTGCGGCTAAGCCCGCGCGATACGTTCCGCGCCTTGAATTACGGCTCCGCGGCGCTTGCCCAATATGTCGGCGGCAATTACGAGGAGGCGATTCGGATGTCGCAAACCGCCATCCGCCTGCGCGCGGACTTCGCCGGCGCCCATCGCGTGCTGGTCGCCGCCGCCGGGATTTCGGGGCAGCAAGAACTGGCCGCCGCCGCGCTGCGGGAGCTTCGCCGCGCGCAGCCCAATGTTTCACGGGCCTGGATCCTGGCCAATGTGCCGCTCAAGAACGATGCTGACCGCATCCATTACATCGAAGGTTTTCGCCGCGCGGGGCTCGACTAGGCATGATCCGGAAAAGTGTTAAGCGGTTTTCCGAAAGGATCATGCCCAAACAAAAAGCTAAAACGCGATGACGATCGATCATGAACTCATCGCGCTTTAGCCGCGGGGATGGATGACGGCCATTTGCAGAAAAATGAAAAGGGCGGACGCGCGACGCATCCGCCCCGTTTCATGGAAGGTGAGTGTCGGCTTGTCGCGCCGACTTGTTGGATTGTTCTACGCCGTCAACGAGTTCGTCGATGATGCCTTCAAGTTACTTCATCACTTATTTCGTGACTTATTTCGTGACTTGGCCGCGGATCTCGCCGCCCGGATTGGCCTGGGTATGGACATTGACATAGTATTTGCCGGCCATGAGATCGGAGGCCTGCGCGTCGGTCAGTGTCGCGTTGCCTTCGACCGGGCTCGCGGTCGCGTTCGGGATGGCGACAGCGACGCCGGCGTTCTTGCCGGCCTCGGCGGGGCCGTGGAAGTGCGCGGCGGTCGCGGGGCCGGAGAGACCGGAATAGGTGAGCTTCCAGCTCAGCTTCTTGGTGGCGGCATCGTAATCGATGTCGGCGGTGCCGGTGCCGGCGCTGGTGTTCGCGGGGACCTCCGACTTGCCGTCCAGCGCCGCCTTGAACTTCTCGGCGAAGGCGGGGCCGGCGAAGGCGACCGTGGCCGCAAACGCCATCGTGGCAAACATGGTCTTGGTCATGGTTGTGCTCTCTCCCTGTTGACGTCCAACTGGTCTCAAAACAATGAAATTCCGGATTTATTCCCGAAATCAGCCCGATCGCGGCTAAACTTTGGACCAGCTTATGGCTGGAGCAGCGGACAGGCTACCTTTAAGGTACGCACGGCAATGACGGTTGGGTGAATGTTGCGACGATTTTTTTTCTTGCTGGTCCTCGCGGCCGGCGTCGGATTTGCAGTCTACTGGTGGCTCAGCGCGCCGCCGGCACGGTCGGCCATGGCGACCATCCCCCACACCCCGAGCTCGGCGAACGGCGAGATCATCTTCAACGCCGGCGGCTGTTCCTCCTGTCATGCCGTGCCGAACCAGCCGGACCGGACCCGGCTCGGCGGAGGACTCGCCATCCCGTCGCCGTTCGGCACCTTCTATGCGCCGAACATCTCGCCCGATCCCGACGACGGCATCGGCCGCTGGAGCGAGGCGGACTTCGTGCGCGCGGTGAAGCGCGGCGTTTCGCCCGAAGGAACGCATTATTTCCCGGCCTTCCCCTATGCGTCCTACGCGCATGCGACAGCCGACGACGTCCGCGACCTCTTCGCGTTCCTGAAGACGCTGCCGCCGGTCAGGGGCGAGGTGCGCGATCATGAGCTGCCGTTCCCGTTCGACGTCCGCCGCAATGTCGGCATCTGGAAATGGCTGTTCTTTGATGGCACGCTGTTCATCCCCGATCAGTCGCGTCCGCCGTCCTGGAATCGCGGCGCCTATCTCGTCAACAGTTTTGGGCATTGCGCGGAGTGCCATAGCCCGCGCAATTTCCTGGGGGGCATCGTCGCCTCCCAGCGCTTTGCTGGCGGTCCGGACGCCGAAGGCAAGGGGTGGGTGCCGAACATCACCCAAAAGGGTCTCGGCGACTGGAGCAGCAAGGATATCGCCTATTTCCTCGAGACCGGGCAGACGCCGGATGGCGACAATGCCGGCGGCTTGATGGCGAAGGTGATCAAGAACACCTCGCAGCTCAGCGCGCAGGATCGCGACGCGATCGCGGAGTACATCAAGTCATTGCCTCCGGTGGAGGGGCCGCCCAAGCCGCCGAAGAAAGCCGGCAGCTAGGCCATGCCGATAATCCGTCACGTCCCTTTCATGCCTTGACCGACCCGGCGGTGAGGCCGGCGACATAGTGCTCGACGAAGAACGAGTAGATCAGCGCCACCGGAATCGAGCCGAGCAGGGCGCCTGCCATGAGCTGGCCCCAGTAGAACACGTCGCCGCGGATCAATTCCGCGATGACGCCGACCGGCACGGTGCGTACCGAGCTCTTGGTCAGGAAGATCAAGGCGTAGAGAAATTCGTTCTGCGAGAGCGTGAAGGCGAAGATGCCGGCGGAGATGAAGCCCGGCGTGCAAAGCGGCAGGAAGATCGTCCACATGGTCTGGAGCCGGCTCGCGCCATCGATCCGGGCCGCCTCCTCCAATTCCTTCGGAACCGTCTTGAAATAGCCGAGCAGCAGCCAGGCGCAGAACGGCACCAGCATGGTGGGGTAGGTCAGGATCACCGAGGTAAGGGTGTTGCCGAGGTTGAGGTGGTTGATCACGTCGGCGAGCGGGATGAACAGCAAGGGTTGCGGCACGAGGTAGATCGCCGCGATGGTCATGGCAATCAGCGACGCGCCGGCAAAGCGCATGCGCGCCAGCGGATAGGCGAGCATGGTGCCGAGGATCAGCGAGATCGCCGTTGCCACCACCGCCACCAGCATGGTGTTCCACGTCCACAACAGGAAGCTCGACTGGGTCAGAAGGTCGACATAGTGCTTGAGCGTCGGCGCATGCACGATCAGCGGCGTCACGTTCTTGTTGTAGAGCTCGGCGTTCGGCTTGATCGACGTGATCGCCATCCAGTAGAACGGAAACAGCGCCACCACGAGAAAGAAGCCGACCGGCAGCCATACCCGGACCGCCTGCCTGATGCGTCCTTCGCCGCTTACCATCACTCCCTCCGCAGATAAATGGTCAGCGCCACGATCAATAGCGCCAGCGCCGGCAGCATCGCCAGCGCCACCGAGGCGCCGAGCCCGAGCTGGCCCCCATTCATCGCGATATCGAACGCGTAGGTCGCAAACAGTTGGGTGGCATTCGCCGGCCCGCCGTGGGTCAAGACGTAGACGAGCTGGAAATCGGCGAAGGTGAAGATCACCGAGAACAGGGTGACGATCAGGATGATCGGCCGCAGCATCGGCAAGGTGATAAAGCGGAATCGCTCCCATCCGCCGGCGCCGTCGATGGAGGCCGCCTCATAGAGTTCGGCAGGCACCGTCTGAAGGCCGGCGAGCAGGGTGATTCCATAGAAGGGCAGTCCGCGCCAGGTGTTGATGACGATGATCGAGACCATCGCAAGCGTGGGATTGCCGAGCCATGACGGGCCGGGCTTGGGCCAGCCGAGCGCCACCAGCATGCGGTTGACGACGCTGAAAGCCGGGTCGAGCATCCACAGCCACGCGACGGTGCTCAGCACGGTCGGCACGATGAACGGCAGCAGCAGCAGCGCCCGCACCAGGTTCTTCATGCGGAAGTGCTGGTTCATGGCCAGCGCCAGGCCGAGCCCGCCGACCATCTTCAACAGCGTCGCCACGATGGTGTAGACGAAGGTGTTGATCGCCGCCCGCCAGAACACCGGATCGTGCGCGTCGTGGACGAAATTCTTCAGCCCGACGAAGGTGCCGGTATGCGCGACCGGCCGGTCTTCCAGGCTGAGCAGGATGCCGTAGAAAAAAGGATAGCCGACGAGCGCCGCCAGAAAGGCGAGCGGCAGCGCCATCATCAGCCAGCTGAAGACGTCCTGGCGGTCGAGCCACATCCCAAGCGACGCACGCCGGCGCGTCGCCTGGGCTGGTACGAGGAGTCGCTCGGAAGCAATGGTCATGTGTCAGGCCGAGCGATAGATGTCCTTCAGTTGTGTCGCAGCGTCCTTGATGACGTCCTTGGTCGACGAGCCGGCGCAGGCCTTGGCGAACATGTCGACGACGACGTACTTGGCGACGCTCTCGGCCAGTTGCCGGCTCGCCGGGGCGGGCCAACCCGGCAGATGCGCGTTGGCGAGCGCATCGCGGAAGGGCAGGTTGCGCGGCTCGACATTCCACATCGGCGCAGTGTCGTAACCGTGCAGCAACGGCTGGTAATAGGAATCGGCGATCGCGTACCAGCCGCCGAGCTGCTTCGGCTCCATCAGCCAGCGCATGAAGGTGCGCGCCTCCTCCTTGACCGGCGAGAAGTCGAAGATCGAATGACTGATCGAGTTGAGCAGGTGAAAGCGTCCCTTCGGCCCCGTTGGATTCATCGCCTGGTCGGTGACCTTGCCGATTTCGGGAAACTCGCGCTTGGCGAACCACAGGATGCTTTCCGCATTGTTGGTGCAGGAGATCTGCTGCGACAAATAGGCTTTGTTGTTGCTCACGTCGGTCCAGCCGAGCGCGTCGTCGAGCATCGTGTCCTTGAAGAACTTGCGGCAGAAATCGACAGCGCGCGCGGTCTCGTCGGAATCGATGGTCACGGTCTTGCCGTCGGCTGCCACCTCGGCGCCGCCGTAGGACCACAGCAGTGGGTAGAGCCAGCCGTGGTTGTCGCCGAAGCCGTGGCCAAGCTCCATGCCGAAGGGGTGGTCCTTGGCCTTCAGCTTCTTGCCGACCTCGTAGAGCTCGTCCCAGGTCTCCGGGAATTTCTTGACCCCGACCTCGGCGAACCAGTCGGTGCGCCAGTTCATCAATTGACCGATATTGGCGAAGGGGATCGCTTTCCATTTGCCCTCGACCAGGACGGCCTCGCGGCCGGCGTCGTACCAGCCGCCTTGAGCCTTGCCGACATCGTCGGCGATGTCGCCAACGTCGAGATATTTGTTGCTGAACTGGATCACCTGGAGCAGGCCGTTCATCGTGATGTCGGCGCCCGAGCCGGTCTCGGCAATGGTGCTGATCCGTGTCGGCAGGCTGCCGACGCTGGTCACCTCGTAGTTGACCTTGATGCCGGTCTCTTTCTCGTAGGCCGGCGAAAGCGTGTTCATCACGTATTCGTCGAACGGCTTGATGAAGGAGCTTTCGTGCAGGATCGTGATGGTCTTTCCTGCAGCACCCGCCGGCTGAGGCCCGCTCATCGCCGCCGCGGTGCCCGCGGCCGCCAGCTTGAGAAACCCTCGCCGCGTGGTCGGGTGATTGGTGCCCGGCTCCGTCATGCAACGTCCTCCCTGAGTTGATGCCCTGGAGGGGTTTGACCGCCCGCTTCTTCGATGTTGGGAGAGAAGACTACATCAATATCGGATTTGGCATAGCCAAGAATCGCAACGAAGCCGTGCGTCGTTGCTGTTCTTTAGTTTGAGCGTCCGAAGGCTTTGTGCGGACGCAACAAGCTTGATGGGAGCTGCATGCACCCACTTACAAGAAGGACAACATTGCTGACGGAAGTGGCGGCGATGCGCGGATCGTTCAGCGAAGCCCGGCGAGAGCCGCCCGGCGTTCGTGAATGAGGTCCTCAAGTCGATGTGCTGCAACATTCAAGGTGGCGGCGTCGAGAGAGTTTTCCTCTTCCGGTGCCGCGGCACGCTGCTCACGCAGGACCTCGTCGATCTCATTCTCAATCTCCGACAGGTCCGACTCCTGTTTGGCCTGTCGTATCCGCTGCGCCAGTGCGTAGAGCGAATCCAGCGCCTGCGGCTTGGGGTAGAGTCTGCCGGAGCGCAGGAATTGCCAGCCCGCCGCCAATATCGTTGCGAGTGCGCCCAGGGCCATCGGCGCCAGGAAGATGACGTTGCTCCATCTGTCCAGAAAACCTTGCTGAGCCCCGTTATAGAACTCCGCCGCACCCGGATGAACGGGAAGATAGGCGCCGGCGTCGGTATCGGGTGCCTTGAACTGCGCCAGTATCGGAAATTCACCCACGAGGTCTCTGCGCGCGCTGATCAAGGCCTGCGTCAAATCGGCAATCATGTCTTTATCGAGGCTCTTCTTCGCAACCACATAGAAGGAGACCTTCAGCGTGGTCACATCGTCAGCAGGATTGGGAGGGGCTCCTCTCAAGGTGCCTTTGGGGATATCGAAGCTCTCATAGGCGCGCTCCTTCTCGGCGATCGCTCCTGCGTTCTCGATGGGAATCAGGATCGGAGCGGTCTTGGCGTTCTGGGGAAACAGTCCCCGCACCAGCGACAGATATTTCTCGGTCAGCGGCATGACGAAGAGGACCGCGCGCACCTCCCTGGATTCAAGAGCCTGCCGGGTTCCTTCGGGCGCAAGGCTTTTGAAGACGACATTGGCGCGATCGAGATCATAGGTTTTGGTCAGAACGCTGACGATCTTCTGATTGGTGTCGCCGCCCACCACGCCCACGGTTGTCCGCTTCAATCCGGTCATATCCGTGATCGAGGATCCCGGAGGGGCGACGAGCATAACCACAGCTTCAGTCAGGACTACCACGGCTTGCGCCTGTGACAGGTCGCCGACATCTCCGCGAACGACTGCAAGATCGGTCTTCCCTGACGAAAACGCGCTGGCGGACTCGATCGCGTTTGCAGTCTGGACGATCTTGAGACGGACCGGCGCCTTGATTTCGGCAAGTCTGCTGGCAAGCGCGGCGGCAATTCTTGGCGCTTCTCCATCCAATGACCCGACCGCGATCGACAGCGTGACCGGCCGAACATACCAGCGGTACGCGAACATGCTTGCGGCCGCCGCCAGGATGGCCAGTACGGCGACCACTGCGATGCGCAGCCAGATCGGTAGCTTGACGGCCATTTGCGACACGCAGTTTCTGCTTCCCTCGAGGAACCCCTTACGTTCCGTCTTTTCCAGTCCGCACCGCCCGGTACCCGAGCCGGTACGAAGCAATTGACAGAACTTCAGCATCATTCCGGGTGTTGACCCGTTGCAGGCTATTCTGCCGGAAGGCGGCTGCCAAGGTCCGGCTTCCCGGGTTGGTGTTGGCAGAAATCATGAGACGGCCTTTTCGGCGGCCTCTTATGAGTAGATGCGCTACCCGAGCTTCGCGATCCCGAGTTCACCGGCCAACTGATCGAGGGAGCGCATCAGCGCCGGCGCGATCGGAATGCCGTCGCGGGCGCGCGCGACGCGCGTTTCCTCGCTGCGCTCGCCGGGGACCGTAATCCGCTCCACGCCCGGCATCCTTTCACTGGCGCGGAAATCGCGGACAAGCGTGTCGACCGCGGCCTTGAAGGTGTCGATGTCGCCGAAGGCCGAGACGTTGATGGCGCAGATCGCCTGTCCCGTGTTGGTGACGCTGTCGTCATCATGGTTGAAGTCGATGACGTCCTTGCCCATCGCCGCGCCGCCCAGCGTGCCGGCGAGGAGGCCGATGACCATGGCGAGCCCGAAACCCTTGTAGCCGGCTTCCATGCCGCCGAGCGGCAGCAGCATGCCTTCCTCGGCCCGCTTCGGGTCCGTCAACGGCTTGCCGGCGCGATCGATCATCCACCCCACCGGCATCGTCTCGCCGCGCAACGCCTTGGTCTTCACCTTGCCATAGGCAGCAACCGTGGTGGCCATGTCGAGCACGATCGGCTTCTCGCGGCCGGCCGGGATGGCGGCGGCGATCGGATTGGTCGACAGCAGCATGTCGAGGCCGCCCCAGGGCGGCAGGTGATTGGCGTTGCCGACCGCGAAATAGAGCCCGATCATGTCGCGGGCGAGTGGCATGGTTGCATAGAGCGAGGCGGGGCCGGCATGGTTGGAGTATTGCGAATTCACCCAGCCGATACCGGTTACGCTCGCCTTCTCGATCGCGATTTCGGCGGCGCGGCTCATGACGAGATGGCCCATGCCATTGTCGCCGTTGATGAGCGCCGTGGAGAGATGCTCCTGCACCACGCGGATGTCGGGGCGGACGTTGAAGCCGCCGGCCTTGATGCGGCGGGCATATTGCGGCAGCCGGCTGACGCCGTGTCCGTCCGATCCCTGCAGGTCGGCCTGCGCCATCAGCGTGGCGACCGTCATGGCGTCGTCGTCCGGCAGGCCGAGCCGGACCATCGCCTCATGGATGAAGGCCTTCAGCCGCTCGAAGGTAACGGTCGGTCCCGATCGTTCTTGCACTAGCGTCCGCCGAACGCCTTGAAGGTGATGATGGTCAGCGTGTCCTGGATGCCCGGAATGACCTGCACCTTCTCGTTCACGAAATGGCCGATATCGGTGTCCTTGTCGACATAGAACTTGACCAGCAGGTCATAATGGCCGGCGGTCGAGTAGACCTCGGAGGCGATTTCGGCTTCGGCCAGCGCGTTGGCCACGATGTAGGACTGGCCGAGCTTGCATTTGATCTGGACGAAGAAAGGAACCATCGCAGCGGTCTCCGGGGCATCTAACTGCTTCAAATAGGCCAGTTTTGGGGGCGTTAGCAAGTGAGCTTGCTGGGCCTTTCAGGCCGCGTTAGGACAGCCCAAGGACAGCCCAAGGACAAGCCCATGGACGGTCGATGACCACGCCCACAGCCCTCACCATCGCAGGCTCGGATTCCTCAGGCGGCGCCGGCATCCAGGCCGACCTGAAGACCTTTG